>Ga0181554_1005288_pt1 | contig 10198 bp, 8 predicted proteins | sample 011ome_16_FD_145602 | JGI IMG/M metagenome (GOLD analysis project Ga0181554, IMG submission 145602) | Coastal salt marsh microbial communities from the Groves Creek Marsh, Skidaway Island, Georgia - 011503CT metaG (spades assembly) | ecosystem: Environmental > Aquatic > Marine > Intertidal zone >...
CCCTCCCTCCCTCCCTCCCTCCCTCCCACAGGATCAACAAGAGAAGGACGCGAAGGCGAAAGCCGCCGCGGGCGCCTCCGGCCAGGGCGGCCCGAAGCGCTCCCCGGGTGAGATGCGCCTCGCGAAGGACATCAGCGAGCTCACGCTGTCGCCGTCCATCTCCGTCGATTTCCCAGACGGCAAGGACAAGCTCCTCGACTTTATCGTCACGATCCGCCCCGAGGACGGGTTTTACCGCGGCGGCGTCTTCCGCTTCAGCTTCGCGGTGCCGGGGACGTACCCGCACGAGCCGCCCAAGGTGAAGTGCCTCGCGAAGGTGTATCACCCGAACTTGGACCACGACGGAAACGTGTGTCTGAACATCCTGCGCGAGGATTGGAAACCGGTGCTTTCCGTCTCGTCGTGCGTGTACGGACTGACGTTTTTGTTCAGCGATCCGAACCCGGACGATCCGCTGAACAAGGAAGCCGCGAAGGAGATGACGGAGTCGCCGAGGCAGTTCGAGCAGAACGTGAGGAGGAGCATGCAGGGGGGGTACGTGGGGGGGACGACGTTCTCGAACGTCACGCGGTGACGGCGACGGCGGGCGAAACGGCATCTCATCTCATCGGAACGACGACGACGAACGGACAGACGGCGGCGGCGAACGATAGCGGGATACGTCACGAACGAACGACTACTTCGCACGTACACGTCAAACCCTAAACCCTGAACCCTGCGCCTTCCTCACGCATCGCGATACCCCCCCTCCCCCGTCGCTCACGCCTTGGCGGCGGCGGGCGAGGTCCGCGTCGACTTCCTCGCGCTCATCAGCCTCTTCTCCTGTTCCCTCGCCCATAACTCCTCCTCGTCCGTCTCCCCGGGCTTCGGCTTCTTCTTCCGCTTCCGAAGCTCCGCGATGCTGACGATCTTCATCCCGTCTCTCTCCTTCGGGGTCTCGTGGATCTCCTCGAGGACTTCCTCCACCTCGATCGCCGCCTCTTCCGAATCCGCGTCGACGTTTTCCACGACGCGAACGTTAAACGGGTCGTTCAGCGGGCTCTTCTTCTTCTTCGCGGACGACGGCGCGTTCGCGTTGACGGCGTTCTCGTCTCCGTCGCCGTCGTCGTCGTCCTCGGCGTCGGCGTCCGCGAGCGCTTTCATCAAGATGGGATCGACCTGCGATACTCTACGGCCAAACTTTCGCGCGCGCGCCTGCACCTTCGCCTTGTGCAAATCCGCCGCGGCGATGACGTTCCCGCGGTCGATGACGTCGAAGAACGCGACGAGGGAGTCGATGTACAGACGCGCGTCGCGGTTCACCGCGTCGACGTTCGCGTCGTCGTCCTCGCTCGACGCGATCGACTGGTTCGATCGCGTGCGACGCATGCGGTCTTTTCCCGCGTTCTTTTTTTCCTCCGCGGCTTTTTTCGCCGCCGCCTCCGCCTTGGCCGCCTCCCTCGCCGCCTTGAATTCGCCGTCGTCCTCGGACGGCGTCGGCGACGCGCTCCTGCGCACGGAGATTATCCGTTTCAAGCTCGCGATCGATTTCACCGCGCTGAGTTTCGTCTTGGCGCCCTGCTTCGCGCGCGAGATGGCCGGGTTTTCCAGCGGCTTTTTGCCGTCCGAGGCGGAGAATGACGCCGCGGACGCGTTCCTGGACGACTCGTCGATCCGCGGCGTCATCCGCGTCCACACCCCTGGGTCCACCTTGTCGAGACGATCGCTGAACAGTAGCGTCGTCTGCAGCAGGTTATACACCGCGGCGGAAGCTTCGTTCATCTGTTTCTCCGACGCGTCGGCGGTGAGCTTGTTGATGCGCACGCGCTTCTCCTCGCGGTATTGCCCGCTCTCGAGCTTCGCCTCGCCGCTGCGCGCGGCGAACAGCTGCTTATCGATGTTCTTCCCCCCCGCCGAATCCGCGCTCGTGATCGCGTCTTCTTTCTCTTTCGCGAGCTCCTCGAGCAGCTCTTTGTGCCTCGCCACGAGGTAGTCGTGATGCGACTGCACCGCGACGGACTCGTTTCGAATGCTCTCGATCTCTTCTCGGCGGTTGATAAACGTCGCGACGAGATCGTCCGGCTCCATGTCCGGCGTCACCGCCTGGATCCGTCGCAGCGCGTCCTCCATCCGCTCTTCTTCTAACGCGATGGACGACGACTTCAGCATCTGAAGGAAACTCTTCGCGTGCGTGCCCTTCGCGCCGCGCATGCCCTTCGGCGCCCCTCCCGAGGCTTTCGAATACGCCTCCTCCTCCGCCTCTCGCTTAATCTTCACGAGCTGCTCCTTGAACGCCTTCTGGCGGTCGTTCATCGCCTTGTCTTGCGCCCTCGACGCGAGCAGGCGGCTCCGCAACAGCGTCAGCTGCTCTTGCCAGTTCTCGCGCTTCTCCTTCAGCGACGCCGCGGTCCGCGCGAGCATCTCTTCGGCTTGCCGCCGCTCGTTTAACAGCGTCGCCAGCCGCGCTCGGCGCGACGTCATGTCCGACGTCATGTCCTTATCGAACCGCTCCATCTCGTGCACGATCGGGTCTGTCCACGTCAAGTGCTGCGTCGCTTCGATGACGTCGTCCTTTCTGCGCTGCGACGCGTTACGGGCGGACGCGGCTAACGCCTTCGGGGCGGACGTTTTCAGCGTCGCGTGCGGATTCGCTCGCCGCTTCTCCGACGTCGGGTCCTCCTCGCGAAGGCGTATGATGATGTGCCCGTAGTTGAGCGTGCGGAACTCCTCCTCGTCCGCGGCTCGGTTCGACTCCTCTATCCGACGTTCGAGCGCGTCGACGGTGAGCGCGGACGCCGGGCCGGACTCGTCCGCGTCCCCGAGCGCCTCGGGAGGGAGCTCGACGCTCTGAGGGCCATTCCATACAAAAATAGTTCATCGGTCAGTTGAAAGGGGACGCGATCAAATGTTGAAACCGAGCGGTGGGTGAAAAACTTTTGTATAGAACGCACCTGGATCGCGCCGCCGCCGCCGCGGTAACTCCGCCCGTCGTCCGCGAGCGTCTGGTTCTTCAGCTCCTGCGCGGCGAAGTCGATCTGCAGCTGCGCCAGCTCTTTTTCGATTCGGATCTTATCGTTCACGACGCTGTTGTACCGCGTCGCCATCTTGCCGACGATCTCCCGGTAGAACTCCATCTCGGACGTGACGATGGAATCTTTCGCGATGGCCGCTTCCTTCGCCGCGGTTTTGCGCGCCTCTAAATCCCTCTGTCTCTGCAGCCGCGCGCGCGCGAGCTCCTCCTGCTTCTTCTTCGAGAGCTTCTTCCCGTCCGCGCCGGTGGCGATCTTCTTCGCGTCGCCACCGTCTTTATTCGACCCCCCGACGCTCTTGAGCATCGACGCCGGCTTCGCGGCGTTCATGTCCGGACCGGAGAAGTAGTGCCCGTCAGCGCTCTTTCCGCGGTACTTCGGGTTCGAGCTGAACATCACCCTCGGGCCGCCCTTCTCGCGCGCGAGGTCTTCCTTCGACTTCCCGGGCTTCGCGTCGGAGATTAAAAACCCCTTGTGGAGCTCGTCGACGAGCGCGTAGTCCGGCTCCGCGAGCGCGATGTCCGCGCGGGGTTTCGTCGCGCCGAATCGCGATTCGCGCGAGGAGGGCTCATCGCTCGAGACGCCTCCGCGCGTCAGCGGCGCGACGGTCGAGGGCGCGGACGAGGCCGCGGGCGGCGGCTTCTTCTTGCCCCCTGGCGGTCCCGGCGGCCGCGGCTTGCTCGCCGTCGTCGTCGTCGCCGACGTCGTCGCGGTTCGGATGCCCCCGGTGCTCGCGCGCGTTCGCCGCGCCGCCGCCGTCGCCGCCGCGGAGGCGAACTCGTCGTTCCACGGCGTCTCTCCGGCGCTCGCGCGCGCGCTCGACTTCTTCCAGACGCGCGCGCCGTACACCCCCGCGGCAGCCGCGGTCCCCGGTGTTTCGTTTTCTCTTTTATTCGACGACGACGACGACGCGGACGCGCGCTTCGACGCCGCCGCCGCGACGCTCGACCGCGTCGTCGGCTTCGCCTCCGCCGCCGCCGCCGCCGCCGCGCTCTTCTTAGCCTCGGGCTTCGCGGCGGCCGTGGTCGGTCTCGCGACCGCGACTTCCTTTTCCTTTACTTTTGTCTCCTTCGCCGCCGCCGCGGGTTTCTCGGGCTCGCCTTCCTTCCCGACGTCGTCCACGCCGACGTCGACGCGGACGTTGTCTCCGCTCGGCGAGATCGTCATCGTCGCCCTCACCGGGCTCGCCGGCTCCGGCGCCGGCTCGAGAAGACCGACGTCGAGCCGGACGTTGTCTCCGCTCGGCGAGATCGTCATCGTCGCCCTCACCGGGCTCGCCGGCTCCGGCGCCGGCTCGAGAAGACCGACGTCGAGCCGGACGTTGTCTCCGCTCGGGGAGATTTTCATCGTCGCCCTCACCGGGCTCGCCGCTTTCGGCGCCGCCGCCGCTTTCGGCTTCGTCGGCTCCGGCTCCGGCTCCGGCGGCGGCGGCGGCGCCGACGTAGATTTAGATTCCGATTCGTCCTCCCCGGCGGTTTCGGTCAACGACTCCTCCTCCTTCGCCTCCGCCGCGACCGTCTTCGTCTTCGTCTTCGCCTCGTCGTCCACCTCCGTCGTCGCGACGCCGTCCTCCTCCTCGATCTCGCCGTCGGACGCGATGTCCACGCGGACGTTCTCGCCGCTCGGGGAGATCTTCATCGTCGCGCTGACCGGCGTCGGCGGCGCCGCGGGGGCGACGAGCCGCTCCGGTATCGGCGTCGGGCTGCCGCGTCCCTCGATCTCGGCGTCAGCGTCCGTCGCGGCTGCCGCCTTCCTCGCGCGCTTCGCCTCGCGGTACGCGCGCAGCTCGTCCGGGATCGTCCAGACCGTCTCCTTCGTGTCCTTGTGGTAGTAATACGCGCGGCCGTCCGCGGCGGTCGCCTCTTTCCATCGCGGCCGCTCCGGCGGCGACGCCCCCTCCGGCGAGACGAGGCTCATCCGAGAAGAAATCGATTTATTTCTCGCGGACGAGACGCGACGCGTCGCCGCTCGGGGGGGGGTATCGAGCGCGCGGTGCGGCGGGTGCGACGCGCGCGCGGCGTTCGACGCGCGCGGATAGGACGCGCGCGGGGGGTGGAGGACGTGAGGTGCGACTCCGCGGCCGTCGCGCGACTCGCGCTGTGACGTCGGAAGACCGTTTTTTTCATCCTTTCCCTCCACGGCTCTGGAGTTCCCCCCGCCCGCGAGCGTCAGGTGCGTTCTATCAAAAGTTTTTCACCCACCGCTCGGTTTCAACATTTAATCGCTCTCCCTTTCAACTGACCGGTGAACTTTTTTTTGATTGGATGGCCCTCACTCAGTCCGCCGCGTGACCTCCGAGAGGTCCGTCCCCCGACGCGCCGCGACGACGCGCCATATCGACGGTCGCGCCGCGACGACGCGCCATATCGACGGTCGCGCCGCGACGGGACGCGTCACGATGCTTCGACGCGTCGCGGCGGCGCTCGTCGCCTCCGCGGCGTCGACGTCTTCGGCGTCTGCTTCCACCGCGCGCGTCGCGTCGGACGCGGCGTCGCGCGCGTTCGCGGACGCGTCGCGCGACGCGCTCCTCGCGCGTCATCTCGCCGCGTCGTCGTCGTCGTCGTTCGGACGGAGGGGCGCCGAGACCGCGACGGTCGCGTCGTCGTCGCTCTTGACGCGGCTGCAGCCGCCTCTCACCGCGCGCGGCGCGTCCGTCTTCTCGCGGCATCTGTCCTCGAGCGGCGGCGCGCGCGGCGGCCCGCGTCCCGTCGTGACGCATCGGAGCCACGACAAGCCGCGCGCGTCGTCGTCGTCGAAAACGTCGGAACCACCGGAACCTCCTCCTCGTCATCGTCAGCTCAACCCGGAACCCGAGATCGACGGCATGCCGCGATACCCCGAGCTCTCCATCCCCGGCACGCTCCGCTTCCTCGACTACTTCGGCACCGCCTCGTTCGCGATGACGGGCACGCTCGCGGCGGCGGCGAGAGGCATGGATCTCCTCGGGTGCGTCGTCGTCGGGACCATCACTGCCGTCGGAGGCGGCACCGTGCGCGATCTGCTCCTCGGCCGCGGCCGGCGCGCGTTCTGGATGGAAGAGATCGAGTACCTGTGGATATGCCTCGGCACCGGAGTGTTAACTTTTCTGTCGTGGCCGACGCTGCGGAGGGAGTTCGGCGTGGACGAGAGCGACTGGTGGGTGGAGGCGTGGGACGCGATCGGCGTTGGCGCGTTTTGCGTCATCGGCGCGCAAAACGGTGAGACGAGACGCTACGCTCGAGACTGATCCCCATACGATACGCACTCGATCGCGCGGCGCGTCGCGTTCGTTGTGCTCGAGACGTCACTCGCTGCTCGAACGGTCGCTGACCGTCCGTTACGTTCACTCGTCTCGTCCGCGCAGGCATACGAGCGGGGGTGCCTCTGCCCGCGGTGATCGCGTGCGGGTTGTTCACCGCGACCTTCGGAGGCGTCATCCGCGACGTCCTCATGTCGCGACCGGTGCGCATACTGCACTCGTACACGGACATCTACGCCAGCGCCGCGCTGGGCGGGGCGAGCGCGTACGTGCTCGTGCGCGCGACGGGCGCGTCCGTGAGGCGCGTCCTATTAGACTAAATTATCACACCGGTCCCCGTACGACCCCGTTCGCGCGGCGCGCGCCGTTCCTCGAGGACTTTTGGATCCCGGCTGTGTGGCGTGTCTCTCCCCCCCGCCGCTCGCTTTCAATCCCGACACGCGCACCGCGAGCCTCGCGACTCCACCCACCTGACGCCCCCCGACCTCCTCCACCCCGACGACGGACGTCGCTTCGCGCGGACCCTCGACCCTCAGCGCGAGAATTTTCGCGGGCGTCGCCGTCGCCGTCGGGTTGCGACAGCTGGCGACGCGTTTCGACGTGCGGTTGCCGACGTTCGGGGACGATCGCGCGCGCGTCGCGGCGATGTCGAAAGGCGACGACGGCGGGGGCGCGCGGCCGCCGTTGCGGGAGGTCGCGGACGCGGCATGGAAGCTCTTAGGGCTGGCGGGGGGCGAAGAGGAGGAGGAGGAGGAGGACGCGTCGTCGCCGCCGCCGCCGCCGCCGCGCCGCGGCGTCTTCGGTCGAGGGTGATTATGAATTATACATACCGTCGTAGAGAGGCAGGCTTCTCGCTCACGACACCCTAGCTAGGGACACCCACATCACGCCACTCGCTCGCTCGCATCGCGTCTCATCACATCGGATCCGCCGGAGACACGAGCCCTTGCGTGCACGAGATCGCCTTCCACTCCTTCCTCGTCTCCGCGTCCATCTCGTTGAACGCGCCGTAGCCCTCTTTGACGACGCACCGCTCCGCGTTTTGCAGGTACCCCTCCAGCATCCGCCCCTTGCTGCTCTTGCCGTCCGGGACCGTGTCAGGGCTCCAGCTCTGAGGGCGGTTCGTTCCACACGAAGCGAAGAAGTCGGGGTGGAGTTCAGGGGTGCGTCAGAAGCGGAGTCGAAAGGCGTCGAGGCGCGTCGGGGATGAAAGCGAGGCGCGGTGGGCGGAGAGACGCGCCGGGACCCGAAAGTCCTCAAGAGACGGCGTTCACCGCGCCGACGCGGTCGTATGGGAACCAGTCGGTGTGATAACAGAACGCGCCTGTCCCGCGCTCGCGAGGTACGCCGCGTTGTCGCGGATGATCGTGTCCGTGTTCATGAGCGCCGCGAACGAGTTGGTGTGCCCCGGGTGGTCCCACTTAGGGCCATTCCATACAAAGCGATGTCGGGGTAGAGTTCATAGGCGTCAGTTGGAGTTGAAAGGCGTCGAGGTCGGGGATTGAACGCGAGGGGTGGGCGGAGAGACGCGCCGGCAAAAGTCCTTAAGGATCGGCGTTCACCACGCGGACGCGGTCGTATGGGAACCAGTGTATAGACGCGCCTTGTAGCCCGCGAAGTACGCGTCCGCTTTCGCGACGTAGGCGTCCAGGTCGCCGTCGCCGACGCGCAGGAGCGAGCGCTGCCTCGCGATCATGTCCTTCGTGTCGGTGACGTAGTCCGTGAGCGCGGCCGGATCGGAGGCGGCGCGGGCGATCGGGGCGAGGGGGGGGGCGAGCGCGATTGATGACGCGAGCGCGATTGACGCGAGCGACGCGCGACGCCCCATGATGGATCGCGATCTCGACGCGTCGTCGTTTTCGACGTCGACGCGCGACGCGCGGCACGCGACGACGCGCGCGCGGGAGATGTTCGACGCGCGCGCGGGACGCAGCGCAAGGAACGACGGGCGAGCCGTCGGCGCGAGGAGCGAGGACATGACGACGGACGAGCGGCGCGGCGCGGGACGTGACGACGCGCGGGCGGAACTAACACTCTCTTAGGGATTTGGCTCTCTGCGCGAGCCGTATCGTTTCGGAAGATTCGATACGAGTAACCTTAGTGTATTTACGCACGGCGGCGCGCCGCGACTAGCTCTGCTCGTACACGTCACTCCAGCGCGCCGACTTGCTTCATCAGCGCCGTGTGCGTCGGGAACGGATCCAACCGCCCCGCGGCCAGCTCCCTCTCGCTGATCCCGCAGAAGAACCCGTTCCTCCACTCGAACTCCTTCACCGCCGTCGGAAAGTGCGACACCGCGCGCGCGTACGCGGCGAGCCTCGGGATCGTCCCCTCCGCGAATCGCACCCCCTTGGCGCTCTCGCTCCCGGCGACGAGCTCCGCGATGAGCGCCTCCACCTCCTCCTTGTGCGCGCTCTCGACGTCGCCCACGGTGGCGCCGGGGTGCGCCGCGCCGACGCCCATGAACGCACAGATCCAGATGAGCTTTTCGAACATCGACGCCCTGAACGCGTCGTCGTCCAGCACGTGGCATCTCAGACCGCCCGATCGCAGCCTCGCGGCGAACGCGTCCGCCCACTCGCCGTTCGCCGCGGTGAGCCCCTCCGGGTTCGCGTCCGTGATCCCGTCCGTGGGCTTCTCGTTCATCTTCGCGACGGCGAAGTAGACGAGCGCCTGCGTGTTGCCGCCGAGGCCGCGCGCGTCGAGCCACGGTTGGAGCATGCCGTTCTGCAGAAAGACGAGATCTTTCCGTCGCGCCTCCGGGGTGGCGTCGACGACGCCCTGGAGCGCGTCGTTCCGCGTGCAGACGTAGATGGGCCCGGTCGCGGGCGAGGAAGGGAACGCGTCGCCGCGCTTCACGATGACGTCGCCGTCCACGCCCATGTCGAACAGCGCTTGGCCGACGCGGCCGCCTCCGATGATGATCGATTGCATCACCCCGTCGGAGGAGGACTGGGACGACGACGCCATCTTGACGGACGACGACGCTCGACGACGAGAGGAGGAGGCGACGCGACGGCGCGCGGCGACGACGCGGGTGGTGGAGAGAGAGCACGCGGCGGGGCGCGAGCACGCGGTCGCGACGGAGGCGATCATGCTACGAGGGCGACGGCGCGCGACGGACGAATGCGCGGGAGACGACGAGACGGACGGACGATAAAGCACTGCCGTGCCGTCTGCGAGATCTCGCACTGGATCTCGATCTCGTCGCGCGGCTGAGAAGATTGATGTCTGTTTGGTCGTAGCAGTCGTCGTACAAGGTACTCACACATAAAAAAACGCACACACTCCATGCGTTTCTTTCTTCTCATCTCTCGCTCATCGTCTCTTCGCCCCCAAGGATGTCTTCTCGCGCTCCGCCTTCGCCTTGTTCCGCCGCGCGACGCTGCTCTTCAACACCGAGCGCGTCATCCGCTCGGGGCCGCCCTTCTTCATCAGCTTGGCTCTCGCTTCGCCGAGCGCGCCTTTGAACTTATCCCCGAGCGCTTTAATCTTGAACCCGCCGGGTTGTTCTTCGCCGAGCTCGCCGCCGCGGCCGGGCTTGAGAGGGTTCGCCCTCGCGGCGGACGCAGCGGGGTTCTCCGCGGGGCACATCTCGAGCTCCGCGCACACGCGCGCGGGGTCCGCGAGCACCGCCGACGCCTTCGGGTCGTCGTTCCATCGTTCAAAGCGACGTCGGGGCGGAGTCGAAAGGCGTCAGAAGCGGAGTCGAAAGGCGACGAGGTCGGGCGTTGAAAGCGTGGGGTGGGCGGAGAGAAACGCCGGGAGAGAAAGTCCTTAAGAAACGGCGTGCACCGCGCGAACGCGGTCGTATGGGGACCAGTGCGGTGGAGAGAGAGAGATCGCAACGCGCCTTGGTCAGCGCCGACGGCCCGTACTTCTCAACCGCCGCCTCGCACTCGGCGTCGAGCTCAAACTGCGCCGCGTACTTGTCGCACAGATCGTCCGCCTG
>Ga0181554_1005290_pt1 | contig 10195 bp, 9 predicted proteins | sample 011ome_16_FD_145602 | JGI IMG/M metagenome (GOLD analysis project Ga0181554, IMG submission 145602) | Coastal salt marsh microbial communities from the Groves Creek Marsh, Skidaway Island, Georgia - 011503CT metaG (spades assembly) | ecosystem: Environmental > Aquatic > Marine > Intertidal zone >...
CTTCTTCTGTTCTTCATTTTTTTTCTTCGCACGACGACTCATACAAAAGTAGTCAGCAAAGAGAGTTTAAGAGAAAGAAGAGCGTCGACGATGATCGTTAAGGGGAGACGTGTCTCTTCTTTCTCCGTCGTTCGTTCGTTCGTTCTCGTTTACGTCGTCGTTACAAAAGAAGAAGAGAAATTGTTAACAACAAAAATGCGAGAGGGCACGTCACTCTTTTTTTTATTCTTTCTTTCTTCTTCGTTCTTTCCATGAGTGTGAGTGAAAAAAAAAGCTCAACAACATCCTCTCGATCGCTTTAAAAGTGAAAAAAAAACGAAACACTCACAATCAATAATCTTCCTTTTTTATCCTCTCTTTTATAAACAAAAACAGATGTTAAAAGGTGGCGTCATCATGGACGTCGTCAACGTCGAGCAAGCGAGAATCGCCGAAGAAGCCGGTGCGGTCGCCGTCATGGCTTTGGAAAGAGTCCCGGCGGATATCCGCAAGGATGGCGGCGTCGCGCGCATGAGCGACCCAACGATGATTAAATTGATTAAAGAAGCGGTGACGATTCCGGTGATGGCGAAAGCGAGAATCGGGCACTTTGTTGAAGCGCAAGTGTTGGAGTCTATTGGTATTGATTACATCGACGAAAGCGAGGTGTTGACCCCGGCGGATGAAATTAACCACATCAACAAGCACAAGTTCAAAGTGCCGGTGTTGTGCGGTTGCCGTGACTTGGGCGAGGCGTTGAGACGTATCGCCGAAGGTTGCTCGATGATTCGAACGAAGGGTGAAGCGGGTACTGGGAACGTAGTTGAAGCGGTGAGACACTGCAGAGCGGTGATGGGGGACATTCGAAGATTGCAAGCCATGGATGAAGACGAAGTGTTCGTGTACGCGAAGGAGATTCGAGCGCCGTATGAGTTAGTCGCGCAAACGAAAAAGTTGGGTCGATTACCGACGGTGAACTTTGCTGCTGGCGGTGTTGCGACTCCGGCCGATGCGGCGTTGATGATGCAACTCGGCATGGATGGTGTTTTCGTTGGTTCTGGTATTTTCAAATCCGGCGATCCGGCCAAGAGAGCGCGAGCGATTGTTCAAGCGGTGACGCACTACAACGACCCGAAAATCATCGCCGAAGTCTCGTGCGGTTTGGGCGAAGCCATGGTTGGCATCGACTGCAAAGAGATGCACTTCACCTCCTACGCTGCTCGATCGGAATAAGCATCAGCATACTAGTCAAAACGAAAAGAAAGAACATCTCATTTAAAAAAAGTGAGAAATAATATAGTCATTATTATCATGATTTATTTACACACGCGTGTATTTAAAAAGGAGAAGAAAAGAGGTTGTTTTGTTGAGTAAAATAAGTAGACACACATACAGGGTACCCATATATATGTATATTCTTAAATTTGTAATGCACACCTTTATATACCACCACCACCACATACGTTAACGTTTTGTCTTTCGCCTCCCTTTTTAATTATTGCTCTCGTTACAGCAGTATTGTAAAAAGTTTGAGCGCAAAATGTGTTTGAGGAAATGTTTCTCTTCTTTTTTATTTTTTTTCGTAAAATTTTTTCAGTTTCTCTGAAAAAGTTTCTGTCTGTTCTCAAACAACAACAACAACAGAGAAACAACGCGCGCAAAAACCACTCACTTTTGTTTTCGAGAGGAAGAAAGAAAGAAAGAGGAGGATTATCATCATCCACTCTCGAACGACGAACGAATACTCTCTTTTTCTAAGAAGAAGAAGACAACAAAGGAGGAGAAACAGACGCAAAAAGAAATATGAAAACCAGGAATAAAGCCGCCGCCGGTGCGACACCATCATCATCAGCGAAGAAGAAGAAGAAATCCCCGACGACGAAAGCCTCCGTCGAGACGACGAAGAAGAAGGAGACAAAGAAGAGAAACGGTGATGGTGGTAAAGATGCGGGTAAAAAGGAATCGAAATTTGATGCGCCGATGAAATCGTTGAAGCGCGCGAGGAAAGACGCGATGTTACTCTCGCTGAAAACGCAAAAAGGAGAAGACAAAGAGGAGAAGAGCGAGGACGAGGACGAGTCAGATGACGAGTCAGATGACGAACCAGAACGGGGATTCACGGACAAGAACAAAAGTTGGCTGAAACCTGTTTCAAAGAAGACGAAGAAGAAAGCGGCATTTTCTTCTTCTTCTTCTTCAGAGGAGGAGGAGGAGGTGTCAGACGAAGAAGAAGAAGAAGAAGAAGAAGAAGAAGAAGAAGAAGAAGAAGAAGGTAAAAAGAGCAAAAGAGGAGGAGGGAAGAAGAAACAGCAGCTCTTTGATGAAGAGGAAGAGGATGATTCTGAATCGGATGTGGAATTAGACGACGATGAATTCATCGGCGGAGAAGACTCGGACGACTCGGAATCAGAATCATCGGAGTCGGAATCGGAAGACGAAGAGGACGAACTGCTTCCGATTGAGCGCAAGTCGCGTAAAATGGACGCAGAAAAAGCAAAGAAAACGTCCGAGTCGAGGTTAGAGCAATTACAAGTGAACGTGAGGGACGAAGAAACGTATCAACTTCCTTCCTCGTCTTCGTCGGAATCATCTGATGAGGGCGACGACGACGACGACGAACGTCGAAAAAAATCGACTTCGTCGACGAAAGGCATTCCAGATTTAACGTCCATCCAACAGCGCATTCAAGAAGTCGTTCGCGTGTTGGCCGACTTCAAAAACAGACGCGCGCCAGATCGCTCTAGAAATGATTATTTGGAGCGGCTGACGTCTGACTTAGCCACGTATTACGGATATAATCATTTCTTGATTCGTTATTTCATCGATACTTTTTCGGTGCCAGAAACTATGGAGCTCTTAGAAGCGAACGAAACCCAAAGACCGGTGACGCTGAGAACAAACACTCTGAAAATTAGGCGACGCGATTTGGCCGCGCAGCTGATCAATCGTGGCGTCAACCTCGATCCAATCGGAAAGTGGTCGAAAGTAGGTTTATTGGTGTACGATTCGCGCGTTCCGATCGGGGCGACGCCAGAGTACATGGCTGGAATGTACATGCTCCAGTCCGCATCCTCGTTTTTACCGTGTATGGCTCTCTCGCCGCAAGAAGGCGAACGCGTTTTAGATGTTGCGGCCGCGCCTGGCGGGAAAACGACGTATCTGGCGGCGTTGATGCGAAATACCGGGATTATTTTCGCCAACGAATTTCAAAAGAAACGATTGAATAGTCTCGTCGCGAATTTACAAAGAATGGGGTGCACGAATTCCGTCGTGTGTAACTACGACGGTCGACAGTTACCGAAAGTTCTCGGTTATGTCGACAGAGTGTTGTTAGACGCTCCGTGTTCTGGTACCGGCGTCATCGCGAAAGATTCGAGCGTGAAGGTTTCAAAATCCACCGAGGACATTGCCAAGTGCGCGCATTTACAAAAGGAACTCCTCGTTGCCGCGGTGGATTGCTGCGATGCAAACTCAAAATCGGGCGGCTACGTCGTCTATTCCACCTGCTCTGTCACCGTTGAAGAAAACGAGCAAGTCGTGGATTACATATTAAAGAAGAGAGACGTGAAAATCGTGTCCACTGGATTAGAGTTTGGTCGGAAAGGTTTTACGAGTTACCGAGGGAAGACGTTTCATCCCTCCGTGAGCGAATGCCGTCGATTTTATCCTCACGTTCACAACATGGACGGTTTCTTCGTCTGTAAGTTGCAAAAGATGAGCAATCGCACGACCTCAATAATCACGACGACGACGTCAATGGCTTCTAATAATAGTTCAAAAAACACCCGCGTTGAGAAAAAAATAGCTTCTTCTTCGGATGAAGAAGAAGGTGATATAGAGGAGGAGGAGGAGGAGGAGGAGAACAACGACGTGAAAAAGAAAAAGAAGAAGAAAGAGAAGAGTTGGGTAAAACGCGCGAAGCGAGAATTAGGAGTCGTTTAAATATTATGCTTACTTACAGTACGTTGAACGAGTTTATCTGGTATTTGTGACTTTACTTTTATTTTATTCTAATTCTATTATATTTCTTCATCCTCCGACGAAGAGGCGAATTCGTCAATCTCAGTGAACTCGTCACCGCATATTACTCTATCCGGTCGACAAAACGACCCGTGCATGGGCGGACACTCGGGAATCAAAATTTTACCGCACGGCGTTTTCCCGTCGTTTTTACCAACCGGTTCGTCAAACTTCACGCCAACCCAGTACCCACACGGAAGGGACGGAGGCATGTCGACGACGTCGTCTTTTCCTAAGTCTACTTCTACTTCTTCTGCTTTTCCTTCTTCTTCTTCTCCTTCTCCGGTTTGGGCGGTATCCTTCACTTTACCGACGAAGCACACGACGCCTCGTTTCCCTCCCGGATTGACTTCGCACCTGGATCCCGAAACGACGTGGCGAACGCACTCGAACGAGGCGTACGTCGTTAACATCTTCTCTTTCGCTGCTGCGATAGCGTCGTCGATGTCGTATTCGTTACTGTTATTATTATTATTATTCCCGTTCTTTCTTTGGTTTCTCAGCTTCTGTTGTTCTTTTTGTAACGTCCACGTCGGATCTTCCTCTCTCTTCTTTCTCGCCCACTGGCGATAGGTACCTTCCCTCTTCTCGTACGCTTCGTCGCTCATGACGTACTTTTCAACTTTAGAAAGGTCTTCTAACCATCCGTTCGCGCTTAAACTCGTCGGATCCGTATCAATCACGTGTAATCGCATCCCGTCCGATGGAGAATAATACCCGAGTTTTGCCTCGTCGTTTGAAAGTTCTGTCGTTCTGTTGTTTGAGTGCTCTTGTTGACTTTTGAAATTGCCCCCGCTGTTTTGAAATTGTTGTTGTTGACTTCTTCTGCCGTCATCGACGCTATTATCACTATTAAAACGAGTATTATAATTGTTATTAGTAGAATCGTCAAACAACTGTAACCGCATCGCGCTCGCGTTCGTGCCGCAGTGCGTCATTAACTTTTCCTTCACCGTTCCAATCGTCCATCTCAAGTCAAAACGAATCTCCAAAAACTGCATCTCGTGTAAATTGGAGTGCGTCACGAATAAACGGCAGGTGTGTTCGGACTGATTTTGCGAGTTCGAGGACTCGTCCGTGACGTATAAACGCAACTGCTCTAACGACGACATGTTCGAGAGCATGATGATTTTTATATGTTGTTATGTTGTTATTCGTATATTAGTTCTATGTGTCGTGTGTGTTGATGAATGATGAATGGTTTACGAACAAAAATTTTTTATTTCGAATTTTTTCACACATGCATGTTGCAAACAAAAAAATTTGACTCCTCCTTTTCTCTCTCTGAGGAAAAGTCTGTGGTCGTCCTCCTCAAAACAAAACAAAACAAGAAGAAGAAGACGCGAAGAAGAAGGAATACTACCACATCATATACCAATAATAATAATAATAATAATAATAACGAAGATGACGACGTAAACGACTTAAACGAATTAAACGATGACGACGAAAACACCAACAATACTACTTTTAAAGAAGAAGAGAAAAGCGACGACGACGTGGTGGTGTCAATCGTTCGTCGTCGTCTCGTTGCTCGTCTGTTTTTTAGGACAGTTGAAAGCGATTTTTTCTTCTTCTTCTTCTTCTTCTTCTGTTGAAAATGGTGCGCGAAGACATCAAAAACAAAAACAACTTCAACACGATCATCATCGGTACCATCGAGAGAAGGAAGACGCGAAGATGGTTTTTACAGAAATAGGAGAAGAGGAAGAACCTCGTCCTCACATTCACGTGTTGGCAACTTCGAACGGTTCTCCGTATCTCAACTGGCAAACGCGCATCATGTATCGAACTTTTTTAGATATCCTCCAACAACAACAACAACAACAACTTGAACAACCAAACGCAGAAAAACACATGAAATATTTTACGCGGCTTTTGCACAGACGAACGGATGACGAATTGATGAAAGAAGTGCCCACGGTTCGCGTGGATTCTTTGCACCCATCGTGTGATAAATGGTGCGCATTTCCAGTGCACGACAGACCAGACGCCATCAAGAAGTGGCTTCAAAGCGAAGACGCCAAACGCGGCGGCGAGAAGAATAAGTTCGTGTTGATGATTGAGACGGATTACGTGTTTAAAAGACCAATGCAAATACCATCGCCACTGATGGAGTATCATCGTAGTTTTCTTCAACAGAAGAATACGAGAAAAGGGGAAGTTGGAGGTGAAGAACAAAAAGCATCGGCGATTGCCTTTCATTTCAATTATATAAATCCACATTATCCATCCTTGCCGCCGGTGATGGAGCGATTGATGCAAAAATTGAACGATCCGAAAAAAATAGTCGACACGAAGAAAATATTAGCGAGTGGACCAGCGCCGACGCTGATTTACCTGGATAGTTTAAATAGACTCATAGACGATTACATCGTGATCACTGAAGAAATAGAAAAAGACGAAGACGCGAAGAAAAAGCTGGGTTGGGTGCGTGAAATGTACGCGTATTCCATCGCCGCGGCGACGAGCAACGTGAAGCACATAGTCGAAGAACCGAGGAAAACTATGTTGATTTCGCAACCTCCGGCAGATGATGATCTGTACGAAGCATCCATGTACCATTACACGTGGGGAGCGAGATATGTGCGGGGGAAGGACAAATCATCAATCGCATGGGACTGGGATAAACGACCGTACGTCGACGTCAAACACGTTCGAGAACCGGGAAAATACATGCCGCCCATGCCGCCTGAATTTATCGAAGAAGGCGGAGATTTGAAACTTTTAGACGGAACGTTAGTCACTTCAAAATTGAACGACGTCATGCGAGACTTGATTGGTACCATGAGAAATGCGATTCAGCGATTAGATACTCTAGATTATAACTGCGGGTGGCTCGATACGGAACCAAAATGCGATTTTCGATGTCAAACCGGCGAGTTGTGTTAATTTATTTGCGCCGCGCGCAACAAGTTTTATTCATCATCCACTGTTTTTGCCATGGTGCACTACAAATCTAATACTATTTTTCTACCAGGTACTTATTATTACTATTGTATTTGTTCCAAACGCGCTTTTGATCTCTTGGCGTGCCTTCCGTCCGGATGTCGCTCTTTCTTTTTCTTTTTCGTCATTCCGCTGCCGCCGCCAATCGTCTTTACCTTCTTATCGGTCGATGCTTTTCTTGAAAGCACTCGCTTCGTCTTATCAAACTTCTTCTTCTTTTTATTATTATTACTCGCTTCGCGTGCTTTTATTTCTTCTTCTTCGCGCTTCTTTTTTAGCAGTTTTCTCTCTCGAATAGACAAAGCCGGTCTCCCTTCCTTGTCCTCTTTCTGTTGCTTCATTTTTGCTTTCAGAAAACCCGGAACGACGGTATCGTCCTTGTCGTCGTCAAAGTCGTCGTCAAAGTCGCCGAGGAGAACGTCCTCTCGCTTCCGTCTCTTTCGTTCTCCCTTTGTTCTCTCGTTTTCTTCTTCTTCTTCTTCTCCTTCTTTTCTATCCTTTTCCTCCCCTCTTTTCCTCGTGTTCTTCTTCCCTGACTCTTCTTTTGCGCTCGCGTATTCGCCTCGTAATCCTCTATCTCTTCCTGTTTTTGCTTCTACTTCTCGCGCTGCTTCGATCAGCTTTCCTTTCGCGGTTTCGTCGTGCGTGTACGTGCACTCGCTTCCGAATCGACACATCCCGGTATTTACCCAATCTAAACACGTCCCTTTATACCTGTAATACTCCAAATCTACGTGATACTTTCTCTTCCTCTCTTTTCTCTCCTTTTCTCTCGTCTCTTTCTCTTTCTTCTCCATTCTCGCTTTGTTCACTCTCTCTTTCGCCTCTCGTTTGGCCTTTTGTTTCTCTTTAATCGCCAACGCCGCGTTCTCGCCGAGCTTTTCAAACTTGTTCCGGTGGTAGTTCTTCACGCGCAACCACGACTCCGACGGTTCCATCAAGTTCACGTGGTTTCTGTATTTATTCTCTTCTTCTTCTTCTTCTTTAACTTCTTCTTTTCTGTGATGCTTTTCGTTCTCGGTCTTCTCCTGATCGTTTGTTGTTGTTGTTGTTGTATTCTCCTTCTCTTCGCTTTTCTCGACAAACAAAACTTTATCAACGACGAACAAAAAATGCGACTTGCTGTCCAAAAAACACAACATCTTCTCCCGCTCTTCTTTCATGTTGTTGTCGTCTTCTTTGTCTTTGTCTTCTTCTCTGAAACAAACGCGTATGCTTTGCGCGACTTTGTTGTATTCGTTCGCTTTGACAAAGTTTCGCCTAAACTGCGCGTTTTCGATGAGTTTACGACGAATTAAAGCGATGAATTTTTCCTTCAGTTTCTTCTCTTTCCCGCTTTTGGTTTTCTTTCTCTTCTTCTTCTTTGTCTTCCTCTCGTTGTTGTTGTTGTTGTTGTTGCTCTTATAATCATCATCGTCATCGTCGTCGTCATCCTTTTTATCAGATGTAAAAGATACTACTAGTGTTTTTTGTGCCGATGATGATGATGGTTTTTCTCGAGGAATACTCACCGGCGGCGGAGAAGGAGAAGGAGACATGTTGATGTGTTCAGTGTGAAGCAGAAATAATTTGCAAAATTTTAGAACGACGAGTGATGAAAAAATTTCAAATGAAATTTTTTTTTAACAAACAACAAGGAAGAGAGCAAATGGATATTATATATTAAGGTATTTAAAATACGTGTATTACAAAGTAGGTCGTACATGTACGTGGCCGCCCGTGGCGCACCATTTACGAGAGCACATCTATACACAAATGATGTGCTCTTCTTCTTTTACGTTATTATTTTTTTGTTTGTGTTGTCGTTGTTCGTGATATTGATGATGATTAATATCGATATCCACATCCCACGCGTATTATCATTGACTTTGGTAAATTTATCTTAAAGCCGCGGCTGGCGTGCAGCACGAGATGGCAACGGCGCCCGAGCCTCCCGTGCCCCCATTGCCGCCGTGATGACTCGTCGTGGATCCTCCGCCGCCGCCGCCGCCGAGGCCGTCGATGCCATTTTCGCCGCTGTCTTTCGCGCCCGGCATGCCGTTTTTGCCGCCGCCACCGGCGCCGCCTTCGCCGCCGCTGGAACAGGCTGGGTTATGAGAACCACCGCCGCCGCCACCGCCGTACGTGACCATCTCACCGGTGATATCGCTCGTAAAACCATCTCCGCCGTTACCGCAAACGGAAGAGGTTCCGCTGACCCCAACGGATCCGGCTCCACCACCGCCCCCGGCGTTCCAAGACCCAGACGTTCCGGAACCTCCGGCAAAACCGTGCCCGTATTCACCGCTCAATCCAGATTGAGCGGATTGCAAAGCGGCGCCGCCAACGTGACCATACTTACCGCCGCCTCCCGATCCGCCCGGATAGCCGCCTTCGTGCCAAGATGAACCGCCACCTCCACCGCCAAGAGCGATGAGGTCTTGGAATACGGAGTTCGAACCAGCTTTTCCTGGATCATCGTCGGAGCCACCTTTCGTGTTTTTCCCTGAACCGGTGATTCCACTTCCTCCGGCGCCTCCCGAACCGACTTGGACTTCGTAGGTTTGACCGGCGACGACTGGATACGACTCGACGTACACCACACCACCGCCGCCGCCGCCAGCGCCGGATCGTCCACCGCCGCCACCACCGCCGCCGACGACCAAGATTTTCGCCATGCCCGTTTGCGGCGCGGTGTACGCGTACGTCCCAACCGATTCAAATTTCATAAGTTCCGGCTCCGACGAAGACGAAGGCGTCGTTATTGGGTTCGCTTGAACGCCTTGCCCTGCACACTTTTCAAAGGTGAAAGTGTCGCCGTAATAGCCTCTCGCGGAGTAGTTATCGCTACCGCAACCGCCAACGTTTCGAATGTTCGTGTTGGACGGATCCGGACAAAAATCTTTTTGATTCGTACCCGGATTCGACGCTTTCCCTCCCGCCTTTCTGCACGACCAAAACGAATCGCCAGAGGACGTTCTCGTGCTCGGGTCGCCGCCAGAACCTGAATTTCCGACCCATCTGCAGTAATCTTGGCAAATACCGCATCCGCTCGCGTCGTACCAGCCGCGATAGTTATCCGTGTAACCGGCGTCGCCGGTACCGCTGCTGATCGGACACGTCTGGGCGTCGAGCACTTCGGGCTCCGTAGATATTTGCGGGCACCCCGGTGGCCCGGAGTTCGCGCACGTCGTTTCACACGTTCCCCAGTTATACGCCAACGTTTCACCGTCGAAAACGCGGTTGTAAAACACATCTCCGCTCCCCG
>Ga0181554_1005305_pt1 | contig 10178 bp, 10 predicted proteins | sample 011ome_16_FD_145602 | JGI IMG/M metagenome (GOLD analysis project Ga0181554, IMG submission 145602) | Coastal salt marsh microbial communities from the Groves Creek Marsh, Skidaway Island, Georgia - 011503CT metaG (spades assembly) | ecosystem: Environmental > Aquatic > Marine > Intertidal zone...
AGAAGATCGCCAGGGAACTGATCGACGGCTTCATCCGCGCCAATGGCGGCGGCAGCCCCGATGCCTTCGACGTGATCTTCATCGACGTCGACAAGCAGGACTGGGCCGCGGGCTACGAGATGATGAACGAGAAATACCCGGACAAGTGAACCGCCCTCAGGAGGCGCGGCACTCGGCGTAGGCGCGGCGGTAGATCTGCCGCCAGCGGTCACGGGCGGTCACACCTGTCACCACGGCACCGCCCGCACCGCCGATGAGCGCGCCCTTGCCGGCACCCTCGCCACCATCGAGCGCAGCACCGATGAGCGCGCCGCCCACGGCGCCGATCACGGCACCGGCGACAACGTCTCCGGCATTGGCCCGGTCGTCGGCCACTTCACGCGCATAGTCGCGGCAATAGGCCTTGCTCTTGGCCGCGGCCTCCTCGGGCGCAGCAACGATCAGCGCGAGAACGGAAGACAGGCAGAACAAACCGGCACGACTCATAACAACCAACCTTGTGCGATCACGAGTTGTCTAACGCCTGATTATGGCGTGAATTTGTGCAGAAATTCTTGCCAGCCGCGCAAGAAACACAGGCTCTCTCGCCTTTCGGCATCTTGCGCGGCCTGCCGTTCTTGCGCCATGTTGGGATGGTTCCTTTCAGGCAAGCGCACGGCTGGCGGATCGAAGGAGGCAGCAGCATGACGATACTGACGAGGCTTCCCGCCATCGAAACGCCCTCCCTCTTGCTGCGTGAGATCGAGGCGCGCGACGCCGGGCCCTTCTGCAATTTCATGATGCAGGAGGCCTATCAGCGGCACATCGCCGTGAGGCTCGCCAGCCCCGCCGAGGTCAAGACCTTCGTGAAGCGCGCCGTGGCCCGCCAGGGCGACGAGCGCCGTAGCGCCTATCACCTCGCGGCGGAAGAAAAGCTCAGTGGCGAGGCGATCGGCGACGGCTTCCTCATCCGCCAGCGCCCGAAGGCGGTGGAGATCGGCTGGGGCCTGCACCCCGCCATGTGGCGCATGGGGCTCGGCACCGAGATCGGCCAGGCGCTGCTGAGTCTCGCCTTCGAGCGGCTGAAGGCGGAGAATGTCTGGTGCAAGGTGATGGCGGGCAACACGGGCTCCGCCAAGCTCGCCCAGCGCATCGGCATGCGGCACCTCAAGTCCCACGCCGATTATCCCACCGCCTCCGGCCAGACGGGTGAGGTCGAGTTCTACGCCATGTCGGTCGGCGACTATTTCGAACGCGGCTACTGAGAGACACGCAAGGAACCATGGCAGCGATTCCCCCGATCTGCGATTTCGGCTGGCAGGCGCCACGCTTCACGCTGCCCGGCATCGACGGGCGCACCTATTCGCTGGAGCAGCTGAAGGGGCGCAACGGCACGCTCGTCGCTTTCATCTGCAACCACTGCCCATATGTGAAGTCGGTGATCGGCCGCCTCGTGCGGGATGCGCAGGATCTCGCCGCGCTCGGCATCGCCACCATCGCCATCAATTCAAACGATGCCGCGCAATACCCCGAGGACGGATTCGCGGAGATGAAGGCCTTCGCCCGCCAGCACGCGCTGCCCTTCCCCTATCTCCATGACGAGACGCAGGTGGTGGCGCGCGCCTATGGCGCTGTCTGCACGCCGGATTTCTTCGGCTTCAACGCCCATCTCGAACTGCAATATCGCGGCCGGCTCGATGCCTCCCGAAAGGATCTCGTGCCGGGCGCGCGGCGCGATCTCTACGAGGCGATGAAGCAGGTGGCCGAAACCGGCCACGGCCCGGCGGAGCAGATCGCCTCCATGGGCTGCTCCATCAAGTGGAAGCAGGTGAACGCCTGAGATCCGTCAGCGGCAATTGCTGCGCGCGGGCTGGCCTGCCAGCCGTGCTGCAAGCCATGCCGCGGCCCGCCTCTCGCCTGCCTGCATGGCGCCGCCATGGCCCTTGCCCTTCAGCGTCACATAGTCGATCCTCGCACCCGAGCGGCAGGCATTGCGCACGAATTGCGTGGTCACCTCCGGCCGCACGATGTCATCCGACGTGCCCTGGATGATCAGCGTCGGAACCTTGCTCGCATAGCTGAACAGCGAGTTCTTCGAGAGCAGGTCGGACCAGGGGTTCACATCTCCCGGGTCGTTCTGCAGGAAATTTTGCTCGAGGCCCTTCTGCGCCGCCATCGCCTCCAGCTTGCCACCCAGATCGTCCACGCAGGTCTGGCTCACCTCGTCCACCAGCGCCTTCGCCTGGTTGTCGACCAGCGGGCCCAGGGGGGCTGCATATTTCTGGTTCCAGGAGAACAGGGTGTAGGCAGCAATCACGCGGCCCGAGATCGAGTCGAGGTTGGCCCGCATCAGCGTCGCGAGGTCGGTGGGCGGCGCGATGACGGCGACACCTTTCAGCGACAGGTCCGGCGCATAGGAACCCGCTAGCTCCGCGCCGAACAACGCGCCATGCGCCCCTTGCGAATAGCCCCAGAGGGCGAAATCCGTGCCTTTACCCACGCCGGGGATCTGCTGGGCGGCGCGCACGGAATCGATGGCCGCATAGGCCTGGCCACGGCCCACGAGATAACCCACCGGCCCGTCCGTGCCGAGGCCCGGATAATCGGTCGCCGTCACCACCACGCCGCTCGCCACCAGGTCGTTGAGCCCGCCGATGGACTTGATGGGCGAGGCGCGGAGCGAGGGCGCGCATTTCCATGCCACGCCCGTCGTCGGGTGGGCCCAGGCCACGAACTCGCGCGATCCGGCGGAACGCGCCGCCTTGTCCGGCAGCACCACGACGCCGGTGGAGAGGGTCGGCCGCATCGCATAGTCGCGCGTCACGTAGAGCATGCGCCAGGCGGTGGCGCGGTAATTGCGCGGAAGCCCGATTTGCCTGTAGCTCACCAGCGTGCCCGGCGCCGTGTTGCCCTGCACCTTGGCCGGTGCGTCGCCCTTGGGCTTGGGCCGCGCCTCCGCCGCGGGCGTGAACCAGAGCGCGAGGGCCGCCAGCCCCGCCAGAACCCAAGCCGTCAGCCGCATCGTACCGCCCTCCCGCACGCCGCCGTTGCCGTGCAAGACGAGTGCTAATCCCTCCGCTGCAGACTGGTCAACCCTGTGCGGCGATGCCATAGTCTGCCTCAAAAAACTGGGAGGACCATGATGACCGCCACCACCCCGCTCCGCGCCCGCCTCGAGAATGGCGGAACGCCCCGCATGAAGGGCCGCTTCGAGATCAAGTCCGAAACCGGCGTCCTGAAGGACGTGCTGCTCGGGCCCGCCGAAAGCTTCCGCTGGATGGGGCTGGAGAATGCCGCATGGTCATCGCTGGTGCGCGACACGATGCGCAAGGGCTACAAGTTCGACAAGCAGCTCGCCATGCGCCAGCACCGCGAGATGGTGGATGCCTATCACCAGGCGGGTGTGACCACCCATTTCCTGCCGCTGGACATGACCAATCCCTACCAGGTCTATGCGCGCGACTCGTCCTTCATGTCGCCCTATGGCGCCGTGGTGTGCCAGCTCGCCAACCCGCGCCGGCGCGGCGAATATGCCGCCGTGCTTCGCTTCTACCTCGAGAACGACATCCCGATCTACGACATGATCTCGGCCGGCAATTTCGAGGGCGGCGACTTCAACATCATCCGCGATGGCCTGGCGCTCGTCGGCTACACCGACCACCGCTCGGAGGAAGTGGCCGCGCGCCAGGCCTCCGAATGGTTCATCAAGGAAGGCTGGGAGATCAAGTATGCGCCCATCGACCAGTTCTACGTCCACATCGACCTGATGGTCTGCATGCTCAACGAGCATTGCGCCGCCGTCTGCCTCGAGACCACCGAGGATGACGTGATCGCCTGGCTGAAGCAGAAGAAGATCGAGATCATCCCCGCCACCTTCAAGGAAACGATGGCGCTGGGCTGCAACGTGGTGACGCTGGGCGGCGACCGCGTGCTCTCCACGGAGAGCGCCAAGGACCTCAACGTCAAGATGCGCGCCGCGGGCTTCACCGTCTATGACCCGGACATGACCATGTTCCTGCAGGCGGGCGGCGGCGTCCACTGCATGTGCCAGCCCCTGAACCGCGAGGCGGCCTGAAGTTAGGCCTTGCATGATCCCGGCATCCCGGCAAAAGCCGGGGTGTTCGGGAGTGCAGACGTGGCAGAGATCAAGATCATCGGAGCGGGCCCCGCGGGGCTGATGGCGGCGGAGGTGCTGGCCACCGCCGGGCACGGCGTGGTCATTCACGACCACATGGCAGCGCCCGCGCGCAAGTTCCTGCTGGCGGGGCGCGGCGGGTTGAACCTCACGCACTCCGAGCCGCTGGAGGCCTTCCTCGACCTCTATGGCGAGGCCCGCCCCTTCCTCGAGCCCGCCATCCGCGCCTTCCCGCCCGAAAGCCTGATCGCCTGGGCGAACGGGCTGGGCATCGAAACCTTCGTCGGCAGTTCCGGCCGCGTCTTCCCCAAGCAGATGAAGGCCTCCCCCCTGCTTCGCGCCTGGTTGCGCAGGCTCGATGGGCTGGGCGTGAAGCTCGTCACCCGCTCGCGCTGGCAGGGCTTCGATGGCACGCCCACCATCCTGGCACTCGGCGGGGCAAGCTGGCCGCATCTGGGCTCCGATGCCGCATGGCTTCCGGCCTTCGCCGAAAAGGGCATCACGGTTCACCCCTTCAAGCCCGCCAACAGCCGCTTCCTCGTCCACTGGTCTCCGGTGTTCCGCGACAAATTCGCAGGCACGCCGGTCAAGAACGTCGCCCTCACCTATGCCGGAAAGCGCGTGCGCGGCGAATTGATGATCTCGCAGGAAGGGATCGAGGGCGGCGCCATCTACGCTTTGTCCAAGGGCCTGCGCGAGCATCCGGGCCATCCGCTCACCATCGATTTCCGGCCGGACCTCACGGAAGAGGTGCTGGCCCAGCGCCTCGCGAAACCGAGGGGCAAGGATTCGCTGTCGAACTTCCTCCGAAAGGCCGCGGGCCTCTCGCCCGTCGCCATCAACCTGCTGCGCGAAACCGGCACCGCGCCCGATGCGAAGGGCATCAAAGCCATGCCGCTGCGGCTGGAGCGCCCGGCCGGCCTCGCCCGCGCCATTTCGTCGGCAGGCGGCGTGGCCCGCGAGGAACTGGATGCGCATTTCCAGCTGTTGAAGGTACCGCACACCTATTGCGTGGGCGAGATGCTGGATTGGGAGGCCCCCACCGGCGGCTATCTGCTGCAGGCCTGCTTCTCCACCGCCGTCTTCGCCGCGCGCCACCTTGCATCCAGCCTCGAAACGCGATGAACTCCGCCCCATGGATCTGAACCTGAAAGAGAGGACGGCCCTCGTCTGCGGCGCCAGCCAGGGCCTTGGCCTCGCCATCGCCCATGCGCTGGCGCAGGAAGGCTGCCGAGTCGGGCTGCTCGCCCGCAATGGGGAAAAGCTCAGCGCCCAGGTGAAGGCCTTCGCCGCCGAGGGCCTCAGCGCCACCGCCCTCGTGGCCGACATGGGCAACTGGGACCAGGTGTCGGCTGCGCTCGCGCAATTCGGCCAGCCGGACATTCTGGTCAACAATTCCGGCGGCCCGCCGCCGGTCGATGTCACCAAGGTCGATCCCGCCCTGTGGCGCGGCCAGTTCGAGGCCATGGTGCTGAACCAGATGCGCCTCACGGAAGCCGTGCTCCCCGCCATGCGCGAGAAGCGCTTCGGCCGCATCCTCTCCGTTGCCTCCACCTCGATCGTGGAGCCCTTCCCCAGCCTCGCCATTTCCAATTCGCTGCGCGCCGCGCTGGCAGGCTGGATGAAGACGCTGGCGGGCCAGGTCGCAAGCCACGGCATCACCGTCAACATGCTGCTGCCCGGCAGCTTCGCCACGGAGCGCATCGACACGCTGAACGCGCGCGATGCGCAATCACGCGGCGTGCCCATGGAACAGGTGGTGGCGGAAGCCTCCGCAGAAATCCCGGTGGGCCGCTATGGCAGGCCGGAGGAATTCGCCGCCGTCGCCGCCTTCCTCGCCAGCCCCAAGGCCTCCTACGTCACCGGCCAGATGATCCGCATCGATGGCGGGGCGACGAAGTCCGTATGACGCTCCTCGACCAGCTCCGCGCCGCGCTGGGGCCTGATGGCCTGCTCACCGGCGCCGAGATCGGGGTCGCCGCCGCGGGCGACATGAGCGGCACCGGCGGCCAGCCGCCCCTCGCCCTCATCCGCCCGCGCAGCACGGCCGAAGTCTCCACCGCGCTGAAGCTCTGCCACGCGGCCGGTGTGCCCGTGATCGCGCAAGGCGGCATGACCGGGCTTGCGGGCGGGGCCAACCCGTCCGGCCCGGAAATCGCCTTGAGCCTCGCGCGGCTGCGCGGCATCGAGGAGGTGGACACGGCGTCCGCCACCATGGTGGTGAAGGCCGGAACACCGCTCGAGGAATGCCAGAAGGCGGCCTCCGAAAACGGCCTGTTCCTCGCACTCGATCTCGGCTCGCGCGGCTCCTGCACCATCGGCGGCAATCTCTCCACCAATGCCGGCGGCATCCGCGTCATCCGCTACGGCATGGCGCGCGAGCAGGTGCTGGGCCTCGAGGCGGTTCTGGCGGATGGCACGGTCATGACGTCGCTCAACCGCATGCTCAAGAACAATGCGGGCTATGACCTGAAGCACCTGTTCGTCGGCTCGGAAGGCACGCTCGGCATCATCACCCGCGCCGTTCTCAGGCTTCACCCGCCGCCGGGCGAGATCGCCACGATGCTCTGCGCCGTCTCTTCCTACGCGCAGGTCGTGGCGCTGCTCCGCCACGCGCAGGAGAGGCTCGGCGGCGTCGTGGCCTTCGAGGCCATGTGGCGTGACTATTTCCGCTTCAATTTGGATGCGCTCAAGCTCCGCTTCTTCGAAGAGGATCATCCCTTCTGCGTGATCCTCGAAAGCACGGCGGGTATGGAGGCGATCGAGGCCTTCCTCGCCGCGGCGCTGGAAGAGGGCATGATCAGCGATGCGCTGATCGCGCGCTCCTCGCGCGAGGCGCGCGAGATCTGGTCGGTGCGCGAGGGCCACCCCATCGAGGCGCTGCCCAATCTCCTCAACTTCGACGTCAGCCTGCCCATCGGCCTCATCGGCGACTATGCCGAGGCCTGCACCGCCGCCCTGCTCAAGCGCTGGCCCGCGGCGCATGTGTCCTTCTACGGCCATGTGGGGGATTCGAACGTGCACATCTGCGTCTCCACCCTCTATGGCCCGGGCGAGGACATGCACAGCGTGGACGACATCGTCTATGGCGTGCTGGGCACCTACCGCGGCTCGATTTCCGCCGAGCACGGCATCGGCACGCTGAAGCGGCCCTATCTGCACCTCTCGCGCTCCGCCGAAGAACTGGCCCTCATGCGCACGCTGAAGCACGCGCTGGACCCGAAGGGCATCCTCAACCCCGGCAAGGTGATCTGAGATGCTTTACCGCTTCCTCAAGTCCCACGCCGCCTTCGCGCTGCTGCTGGCGCTCCCCGCTATCATCATGCTGTGGATGTTCTTCTTCCGCTATCACAGCTGGGGCCTGCTGCTGGACCAGTCCGGCGAATGGGCCATGCGCATGCTGATCCTCACGCTTGCCGTCACACCCGTGCGCCTCATGCTGAAGCAGGCGGGTGCGGGGCCGCAGGCCGGCATGTGGCTGTTCAAGCACCGGCGTGATCTGGGCCTTGCCGCCTTCCTCTATGCAGCACTTCACCTGTGCGTCTACCTCATCCGCCAGGCGAACCTGCATGTCGTGCTCTATGACCTGTGGTTCCTCGAATACGCCGTGGGCTGGCTCGCCTTCCTCACCATGCTGGCGCTCGCGGTGACCAGCAACGACCGCGCGGTGCATGCCATGGGCCTGTGGTGGAAGCCGCTCCAGCGCCTCGCCTATGTCTCCGTCGTGGCGGCGGCCGTTCACTGGTTCTGGATCCGGCTGGACCACACCACCCTCTGGCTCCACCTCGCACCGCTCATCCTGCTCGAAGCCTACCGCCTCTGGTACGATTTCGCGCGGCCCGCAGGCGTGAGGCACTGACACCCATTTGCCTTCTCCCGCGCTCGCGTGGGAGAAGGTGCCCGAAGGGCGGATGAGGGCCTGCCTGCCGCGTGAAGAAGCCCTCATCCGGTGCTTCGCACCACCTTCTCCCATTGCTTCGCAACGGGAGAAGGACAATAAGCCCTCACCCTCGCCCGAGCATGATCTCCGCACCGCGCCAGCCCACCATGATGGCGGGGGCGTTCGTGTTTCCGGCGATAAGGTTGGGGAACACCGAGGCATCGCACACGCGCAAGCCTTCCACGCCATGCACGCGAAGCTGCGTGTCGACCACCGACGTTGCCGGGTCCGGCCCCATGCGGCAGGTGCAGGAGTGGTGATAGACGGTGCCGCTCCGCTGCTTGAAGTCGTGGATCATCGCCTCGTCGCTCGTCACCTGCGGGCCCGGGCGAAGCTCTTCCGCCATCAGGCTTTTGAGCGGCTCGTGCCTGGCGATCTCGCGCAGGAACTTCACCGCCGCCAGCATCTCCTCCACGTCCGAATTGGTGGAGAAGGCATTGAAGCTGATCTTCGGATGGGTGAACGGATCGGGCGACTTGATCATCACCTCGCCCGTGCTCGTCGGGCGGCAGTTGGAAAGCCCCAGCGACAGGCCGGAGAACGGGTCCGGGTTCAGGATCGGCCGCTCGCCCTCCTTGGGGATCAGCGTCGAGAAGGCCTGCATGTAGAGCTGCATGTTGGGCCGGCTCATGTCGGCATGCGTGCGGAAGAAGCCGCCGCCCTGGTTGATGCTGAGGGAGAGCGGCCCTTTCCGCAGCAGCAGGTATTCGATGCCCGCCTTGAGCTTGCCCCACCACGGGCGAAGCGCGTCGTTCAGCGTCGGCACCGTCATGCGCCAGGTGTAGTTGATGCCGTGATGGTCCTGCATGCGCGCGCCCACATTCGGGTTGTCGCGCAGCACGGGGATGCCCATCGATTGCAGCAGCCCGCCGGGACCGATCCCGGAGAGCTGCAGCACCTGCGGCGAGTTGATGGCACCGCCCGACAGGATCACCTCGCCCGCGCGCACCTCCCTGTTCTGCCCGCGCTGCGCATAGGCCACGCCCACCGCGCGGTTCCCCTCGAACAGGATGCGCGTCACCTGCGCTTCCGTTTCCACGCGAAGGTTCTGGCGCTTCATCGCGGGCCGCAGGAAGGCGCGCGCCGCCGAGAGCCTGCGCCCGCCCTTGATGGTGAACTGGTAGAGGCCAACCCCCTCCTGCTCGGCGCCGTTGAAGTCCGGGTTGAAGGCGAGGCCCGCGGCTTCCGCCGCCTTGAGGTAGGGCCCGCACAGCGGATGCGCTTGGCTGCCAAGATCGGTGAGGGTCAGCGGCCCGCCGCGCCCGCGGAAGGCGGGGTCGCCCTCGGCATAGTCCTCGATCTTCTTGTAGGCGGGCAGCACGTCGTCCCAGCCCCAGCCGGTGTTTCCCGCCGCCTTCCAGTCTTCGTAATCTTGCTTGTGGCCGCGGATATAGACCATGGCATTGATCGAGGATGAGCCGCCCAGCACCTTGCCGCGCGGGTAGTAGTCGCGCTGGCCGTTGAGGCCGGGGTCGGGCTCCGCCTGGTACATCCAGTTCACGGCCTTGTCGTAGAAGGTCTTGCCGTAGCCCAGCGGCATCTGCACGAAGAAGCGCCGGTCATCGCCGCCCGCCTCCAGCAGCAGCACGCGCGTGCGGCCATCAGCCGTCAGCCTGTCCGCCAGCACGCAACCGGCCGAACCGGCGCCCACGATGATGTAGTCGAAACTCTCTGCCACGATACCCTGCCGCTGGTGAGGACCGGCCGCCTTTTTCTCCACTTCGGCCCAGCGAAACAAGTGTTTCCGCTTCACGACCGGTTAGAAATTTTCATCTGGCGGGCCGTTCCCGCCCTGCTACAACACCCGGCAGTCCGGGAGGGTAAATTCCATGAAAGTCAAAGACCTCAAAGTCTTCATCGTCGGCAATCCGCCGCCCGGCTGGGGCGGGCGCTATTTCACCTTCGTGAAGCTCACCACCGACAACGGCATCACCGGCATCGGCGAGTGCTATGGCGCGGCCTTCGGGCCCAAGGCCATGACGGCGATGATCGAGGACACCTTCCACCGCTACATCGAGGGCATGGACCCGTTCCACCTCGAGGCCATGTGGCGCAAGGTCTATGGCTCGGGCTATTCGCTGCGGCCTGACGTCTCGCTCATGGGCGTGCTCTCAGGGTTGGAGA
>Ga0181554_1005331_pt1 | contig 10151 bp, 7 predicted proteins | sample 011ome_16_FD_145602 | JGI IMG/M metagenome (GOLD analysis project Ga0181554, IMG submission 145602) | Coastal salt marsh microbial communities from the Groves Creek Marsh, Skidaway Island, Georgia - 011503CT metaG (spades assembly) | ecosystem: Environmental > Aquatic > Marine > Intertidal zone >...
CGCCGGTCGCGGCGGCGAGCGCCCCGGCGAAGAAGAAGACGAAGACGAAGCCGCCGCCGCCGCCGAAGCTGAAGCCGAAGCCGAAGCCGAAGCCGAAGCCGAGGCGAGCGCCGAAGACGCCAACGCCGAACCCCGCGACGCCGAAACCGACGAATAAGACGATATTCGACCCGGAGATCGTCGACACGAGGGACGACCTCACGAACATCCCGGGCTTGACCCCCGAGCGAGAGCGCGAGCTCGACAGAGAGATCCGCGAGCTCGAGCAGCGGTACGGCGACGACCCGAACGTATCCCCCGAGGAGCTAGACGCGAGGTGCAACGCCATCATCGAAAAGTACGGCCTGGGCGACAAGGCGTTCACGGAGAACGAGATGTACGACCCGGACGCTGATCCGGAGATGGCCGCGCGGCACTACAGCGAGGTCGATCCGTACTACTGGCGCGACCTGAAAACCGTGCACGCGATATTCGAGGCGAACGCGAAGACGAAGGAGGTGCCGATCATGACGATGATGATGACGCACCCAGGGCTGCCCGCGTATCTCCCGGGCGGGAAAAAGCCGGAGAATAAGGTGCGCTCTGCGTGCGCACTGGTCCCCACGCGACCGCGTTCGCGTTTCTCTCCGCCCACACCACGGTTTCGATCCCCCCCCGCGACGCAGCGCGACTCCGCTTCTGACGCCTTTCGACTCCGCCGCCCCGACGTCGCTTCTTCGTACGGATCGACCCCAAGAACCACGCGATCGCGTTCGAGGACCGCGCGGACGCGGAGCGGTTCGTGTGGCTCATGCGGAGCACGCGAAGGGACGAGAACGAGGGCCTGTGCACGACGAACGCGATGCCGGCGGAGCTCATCGAGCGCGTCGCGAAGCAGGAGGGCGTGGGCGTCACGGTGATCGCGAGGGGACGCGTGGACCTGAGCCCGGGCCGCGACGACATGGCGGTGCTGAGAGAGATTCGCGAGATCGGCGGCGAGCAGTACCTGTACGACTTCGCGCAGTACACGAAGCGGGGGTTGGACGAGCAGAGGATGCCGCCGCCGCCGACGATTCAGTTCCGCGACCCGTACTCGTCGCGGTGACGTACGCGGGGACGATCGAATCTAAAATCTAATCAACGTTATTCTCGACGCGCCCGCGCCCGCTCATCACTCGTCTACGTACTCCTTGAAGAAGGCGCACCGGTGCGACGTCTTCTCTTCGCCGTCCTCCTTCTCCTCCTTCTTCGCCGCCGCCGCGTCGTCGCCGTCGCCGCGCAGCGGGTCCAACGCCGCGAGCTCGGCGTCGTTCAGCGCCTCCCCGCCGTTCGCCGCCGCCGCCGCCGCGAGGAGCGCTCGCTTTTCGTCCGCGCGCATCCGCTTCAGCTCAAACTCTCGCCTCGACGCCTCGGCGCGGTCCGCCGCGCGCTCGACGTATCGCAGCCGCGCGGGCGGGTCCCCTCGCAGCGCTTTCGCGCCCCCGGCGCGCGCGCCCGCGTGCTGCTCGAGGCGTCGTCGAACGTCCACGGTGATGCCCGTGTACAGCTGATGGAGACGGGACGGGACGGGGCGAGGGGCGGCGTCAGCGCGTCGATCGAAACGATGATGGCGGGGACGCCGAGGCTTCGGGACGGAGAGCGCGCCGCGACGCGACGAGCGCGCGCGGACCTTCCCGGACTTGGTCTCTACGATGTAGACGCGCCATCCGCCCGCGGCCGCGATCGCGGGCATCGCCGCGCGCACCGCGAACATGCCCGACGACGACGCGCGGCGGGAAGTGATGAGAGACGGAGGACGACGAGGCGTTTGGTTTTCGCGGTAAAATTTTTTTGCGGTTCAGCGTGTAATTTTTTTTTCATTCACGACGACGACGGCGACGACGCAGAAGGAGGGAGGAAGGGCGAGGAGGGGAGGAGCGCGTGATGCGCAGCGGTGTGATGCGGAGGTGTCGTTACGTCGTATTTCAAGTGGCGTGCGGCCCCAAAACCAGCTGCCTTTGTCAAGTTTTCACCAGTATGGTCGAACCTTCGGGTATCGTCGTCACCACGCGCGGGCAGTGCGTCTTGTGCGGCTCGCCGTCGCCGTGTTTCCAGTGCCACTTCTGGCACCTCCGCGAGCAGTACCGCACGCCGCGACAAAGCTTGCACGTCCAGTACGCGTACTTGCCGCACCCGGAGCAGCGACGGATTCGCTTCAGGAGCGCCTTCTGCGCGGCAATGTCGTCGTCGGTGTCGTATTCGGCCCTATTCATCACTGACATTTTCAGCATGTCTTTCGCGAGTCGAACGCTCTTCTCGAGGCCGCACACGCCGTGGAGAAAACACAGCGCCATGTGGTGAATAACATCCCTCGCTCCCATGTGCTCGGGCAGCGGTCCCAAAACGAACGCGACCTTGGCTTCGCTGCTGATAACAAAGCCGGAAGCTTGGGCGATGGCGTTGAGAGTCTTCGATTTCGATATTCTCAGCATTTTTAGGTGTGCGAGGGCATCTTTTAGTCCGAGAGCTGTTAGGGCATCTCCAAGTTTATCTTCATCAACTTCGTTGGCGGTGGCTTTCCTGAGCCAGTGCTCGTACTTCACGAAGTCCTTCTCGAAGCCATTATTGCCGTGCAAGTGACCGCGGGACACTCGGGCTTGCGCTACGGCATTTCCTTTCTCCGCCGCCGATCGATTCAGCTCAGCCGACTTCGTCGCGTTTTCCTCGACACCCGAACCGTCTAGGTAGGCTGTCGCGAGCAAAACCTCAGCTTCGGCGTTGCCTTGCTCGGCAGCCCTCGCAAAGTTCTCCGCCGCCGAACTCAGCAGGTGGGCGCGCGTGCTCTCAAGCTCAGGAGAGATTCCATCGATATTAAGAATGTCCTGCAGCGGGATCCGGGCAGTTTGTAATTTGAGCCTGCCCGCGTACACGAGCGCGGGGGCGTGGCTGAGGTCGCAGCTCCTCTTTAACCACCTATCGTACTCGCTGATGCCCCCGGTCCCTTGCTGGGAGCGCAAGGCGAGCTCGAACGCGGACGCGCCGCAGCCGTCCGTGGCGCGCCTCGCGAGTTCCGCGGGCGTCGCGCTCTCCGAAGGAATACCGCCGGAGTCGCCGCCGAGCGTGGACGCGGCGTTCGCAGCCTCGGTCGTCTCCGCGCTCTCCTTCTCGATGTGATCGTTCATCTCCTTCTTGACTTGATCGAGCACCTCCTTCATTCTGTCCTCGACCTCTTCCACCATCTCGTCAATCTTCTTTATTGCGGCGTCTACCGCCGCGGTCTCCTTCTTCGTCCCCCTCACTATATTTTTTATCTTGTTGAACTCCGCGATGAACTCCGCCGTTATTCTACGGTCCTTCCCTATCCTCGCCTCGAACTCAGCCGCCAGCGCGTCCTTCTCCTCCGCGCTCGCGCCCGCCGCATTGAGCTCTCCAAAGTCCGCCCTGACCGAGTCTTTAACCTTCCAGGTCGCTTCCAAGTATTCCGCCGCGGCCAAGGTCAGCCGCGTCAACTCGTTCGCCAGACTCTCGCCCGACAGGTTCGCCCCCGTCTCCGCGTCCGCGCGTGTCAACGCGCGGACGAACTCGAGCGAAAGCGCGTCTCCCCCCGCGCCGCTCGCCGCGGCCTCCGTCTTCGCCCTCTTCTTCGCGGCGGACTTCGCCTTCTTCCTGGACTGCGGCATCGCGTTCGCGCGCGAAGAACTGCGACCGCGGGCGGCGGCGCGGCTCGACTTTGAAAACCACGTCCCCGCGCTCGTTTTCCTCGGAAGAGACGAGCGCGTTCGGTTCGTCTGTTCTCTCTGTTCCATCACAAAACCCGCTCTACTACGCCTCCGCGCGCGCTCGCGTCTCATCACGGCGACAGATCCCCGAGGTCCAAGTCGTCCAGATCAATCTCGACGTCTTCCGCGTCGCGCGCGATCGCCCCAAGCCCACCGCCGCCGCCGAGCGACGCCAGCTCGTTCACGAACTCCTCCGGAGTCATCACGTCCGTCCCGCCGACGACCACCTCCCGACCCAACGTCTCCGACAGCGCCGCCGCCTCTCTCGTCTCCCCGCGCGTGACGCCGCCGACGACGAACACGAACAGTCGCGGCTGCTTCGCGCACCGCTTCGCGATCGAGCCCGTGCGGCGGTGCTGCGGCTCGTCGCCGCCGACGCCGGGGATCGAACCGCCGACGCCGGCGCCGCCGCTCCCGCCCGCCGCGGAGCTGCCGGCGCGGCGATGCCCGGCGACGCCGCCGGTCAGGTCGCCGAGCTCCTCCGCGCTCCCGAACGATCGCTGCGACGCGGAGCGTCCGCCGGGGCGCGTGCGCATGGACTTCCCGGGCGTCTTCGGCGCGGACGCGATCGGGTTGTGCGTCACGGCGCCGACGGCGTGCTTCGTCGGCTTGGTCGCCGTCGCCGCCGTCGTCGCCGCGAAGGGATTTTTTCCGTCGAAGACGTCGCCGCCGTCGTCGTCGCCCGCGCGCGGCGACGCGACTAACCCTCCGAGCGCGGGAAACGCATCCGGAGCGAGCGTTTGCGCATCGAGCGCCTTCGCGAGGATATGAATCGTCGGCAAGAAACGGTTCAGATCCCACTCGGACCGGCGCTCGTGCACCGTCGGACGCTTCGTCTTTTTCGTCTTGAACGACGCCATCTTTCCGCCGACGCCCTTCCTCTTCTCCGTCCGCGCGCCTAAAAATTCCAAGCAGCCGATGCACTTGAGCTGCTCCGTCGTCAGCCCGGTCGCCTTGCTCCATCGCGTCCGCTCCGCGTCGTCGAACTTCTCCGGGTGCGACGCGGCGTACAGCAACAGCAGGCGGAGTTTGATCGCCTGATCTAGGTCGCTTCCGTCGCCCTTGCCGCCAGCGCGAAACTCGTTCAGCAGCGTCACGATGTCCTTGCTCGTCGCCTGACCGAAGATCACCGCCTCCTCTAACCGTCCGACGTCGCTCAAGCCCGCGTTTCTCAGCTGGTGATTAATCCGCGCCGCGATCGACGTGTGCACGCTGAGCTTGCTCTGCGCCTCGAGGAACCGCGGAAGGTTTTCGACAACCTTTTTGATCTTCCCCGTGCTCGCCTCAGGGTCGAGGGTCCATACGAGCGAATGTCGGGGTGGAGTTCAAAGGCGTCAGACGGAGTTGAAAGGCGTCGAGGACGGGGGTTGAAACCGAGGAGTGGGCGGAGAGATGCGCCGGGCAAAGTCCTTAAGGATCGGCGTTCACCACGCGAACGCGGTCGTATGGGAACCAGTGTATAGAACGAACCTCCCCCGTCAGCCGCGCGCTCTCTCCGATGTCGCTAAATTCCTTCGCCTTGACCGCGAGCGCGTTCAACACCGGCGCGATGTGCTCGTACCTCAGCTCCGTCCACAGCGGGTCGCCGTCCCCTAACACCGCCTCCTTGTTCTGCGCGCCCGCGTTGGTCTGAATCGCGTACTTGTACGCGCCTTGCTTGGACACCGGAAGCAAGTCGTGCACCATCGCCTCGTACGTGAACTCGTGAACGACGGGCGCGACCAAGTCGACGGCGCGGTCGACGATCAACACGTCGCACGTCGGCGCGTCCGGGATGGAGCTCTGCCCGGGCTTGGATTGGAGCGTCAGCATCGCGCGGTGGACGCGCTGCGCGACCGCGGCCGCCGCGCCGGGCTTCCCGGCGGCGTCGTGCGCCGCGTATCGAATCGCGGGGAACTAGCGAACGTCGGGGTGAGGTTGAAAGGCGTCAGAAGCGGAGTTGAAAGGTTGAAAGGCGTCGAGGACGGGGATTGAAAGCGAGGGACCCTGGGCGGAGAGATGCGCCGGGAGAGAAAGTCCTTAAGGAACGGCGTTCACCACGCCGACGCGGTCGTATGGGGACCAGTGTGACGAAATCGCACCTCTCCGAGCGCCGCCAGCAGCGTGGAGAGACGCGTCGCCGCGACGTGCGCCTGTTCGTTGAACGAAGAGACGCTCCCACTCCCGGTCGTCGTCGTCCTCGACGCCGGGTCGAAGAACGCGCGCAGCGTCCTCGGCTGCCCGGTCGTGAAGCACCGCGCGTCTTTCGCCTGGTACTCCATGTTGAACTCAGGGTCGTTCCATACAAAGCGACGTCGGGGCGGAGTTGAAAGGCGTCAGTTGGAGTTGAAAGGCGCCGAGGGCGGGGATTGAAAGGGAGGGGTAGGCGGAGAGATGCGCCGGGCAAAGTCCTTAAGGAACGGCGTTCACCACGCCGACGCGGTCGTATGGGGACCAGTGTGATGAGAACGCACCTCCGCCAGCCCGCCGAGCGCTTGCAACAGCGGTTTGCACTTTTTGATCGCCGCGAGGAGGTTTGGCGAGAGCGACGACGAGAAGTAGACGAACGCGCGGCGATACGTCGGCCGCTTCGCGTGCTTGAAGTCGTCGATCAGCGCCCCGACGCTCTCCGGCGTGGGGCTCAGGAAGTACACCGCGTCCGACTTGGGCTGCGGCTCTCGCGTCAGCGCCGCGTTCTCCACGAGCGACACGCCCGCCTCGGTGAGTTCGCTCATGCCGCACGCGCTCGAGACGACGCGCGTGGTGACGGCGTCGAGGACGAAGATCTTCCACTCACCGGGGATCGCGCCGAGCATGTCGACGAGGACGCGGCGTTTCGTCACCGCGCGGTACCCCGTCGGGTCGAGCGCGCCGTCCATCGCGGGCGTCGGATCTGTTGGATCTAATGCGGGTGGGCACGCGCCTACTTCCGCTCGGGCGCGCGTGCAGCCTTTAGTTTATTACGAATCCGACGCCTCGGCGCTCGCCGCGTCGTCGACGACAGCGGCGACGCGGCCGCGACGTGGACGCGCGCGACGACGCCGGCGACCTCGCGCGCGCGGCGGGCGGCCTCCTCGGGATCCGCGCGGGCGTGCGGCGCGCGTTCGCGCTCTGCGGCGCGCGCGGCAGCCGAGGAGGCACGACGACGCGACGCTTCGCTTCGAACGGTCGTGATGAGGACGACGTACAGAAACTGAGGGTCGTTCCATACAAAAACAGTTCATCGGTCAGTTGAAAGGGAGAGCGATCAAATGTTGAAACCGAGCGGTGGGTGAAAAACTTTACCAAAGAACGCACCTCAGATTATTCTCGGTTGTTGCTTCGAAAAACCACCATCGCGTCGCCGCTCCGCGCAGTCCGCCCGCGCGCGCGCGCTGCTCCGGGGCGGCGTCTCGCTCGCCGTCCGTCCGCGATGGCGGAGGCGATTCGATGTGCGCAGATCGGCTCGCTCGCGGCGGAGTCGCTCGTCGCCGCGAACGACGACGAGATCGACTGGGACGACCCGAGCGATCCCGTGTACGAGATGGCGGGCGGGTTCTCGCGCGAGGTGTGGAGGCAGATCGTGCAGACCGCGCTCGCGTACGAGGCGAGGAAGGGCGAGCGAGGAGGAGGAGGAGGAGGAGGAGTAGGAGGAGGAGGAGGAGGACGCGCGGCGCGGCGACGCGACGACAGCGACAGCGAGTTCGAAGCCTTCACCGACGAGAGCGAGGAGGAGGAGGAGGACGAGGACGAGGACGAGGACGACGCCACGGAGCGATGGGCCGCGGAGGCTGCCGCCGCGACGCTCAGCGCGAACGCCGACGCGGGCGACGACGACGACGACGACGGCGGCGAGCGACGGTCGTCCGCGAGGATCATCCGCGACCGACGACGCGCCGCGCGCGAGAAAGCGAAGGCGGAGCGCGCGGCCGCGATGCGCGCGGGCGTCCTCGCGACGCTGCGGTCGATCGAGAGAGAGAGAGAACGATCGAGATCGAGCGAGGGCGGCGGCGAACGCGGCGGCGAGCGCGGCGAACGCGACGCGGACGCCATCGCGCTCGTGCGGTTCGCGCTCGCGCAGGGCGCCGACGTCGCGCTCGCGCTCGACGCCATGCGAGCCGTCGCGGCGGAGAAGGCGAAAGAGGTGGAGTCGACGTGCGAGCGGCACTACGGCGACTTCGCCGCCGCCATGGGCGAGCTCGACGGCGTGTCGAGCTCCTCCGCGGCGCTCGGGAGAGCGTCCGCGGCGCAGAACGAATCCCTCCGAGCGGCGACGACGCCGCTGGTGGAGACGTACGAGGCGCTGAGCGTCTCTCGCGCGGTATCGAAGCGCGCGAAGGAAGCCGCCGACGCCGTCGCGCGGTGCCAACTCGCGCTCGAGTGCGCGCAGCGATGCGGCGAGGAAGCGCGCGAGGGCCGGCTCTTTCGCGCGCTGCGACGCGTGGAAGACCTCGAGCAGAAGCACCTCCCGGGGCTGCCGTGCGGCGTGTTGGAGAAGAGCGTGCACGGCGGGACGTACGGCGCGCGAGACGCGATCGCGCGCGCGGGCGTCGTCTCCGCGACGGAGTGGCTCGCGCGCGCGCGCGACGCGGCGAGAAGCCTGGGCCTGCGCGAGCTCGAGGACGTCGCCGGTTCGATGCCCGGCGGCGGCGTCCAGGAGGTGGTGGACGCGTTTCTCGCGAGGAACGAGAGGGACGACGCGACGTGGACGCGGCGACGAGCGGCGGTGGCGGCGGCGGACTCGGGGGACGTCGCGGCGGTGCGGAAGGTCGTCGACGCGTCCGTCGCCGCGGCGCGCGCGAAGGCGGAGGACGCGAGGAAGGCGGCGGCGGAGAGGGCGCGGCGATCGAACGACGCGGCGGCGGAGTCGGCGGAGTCGGCGGAGTCGGCGGCCGGGGGCGGAGGCGGCGCGCCGGTCCCCGCGGGGAGCGCGGGCGACGGCGAGCACACGCCGATCAAGCGGAGGATCGACTTCGCCGGGGAGGTGGCCGATCTCGAGAAGCGACGCGTCGTCCCGCCGGCGGCGGTCGATTCGAACGCGGACGCGCGCGGAGGAAAGGAGAGCGCCGCCGCCGCCGCTGCGGTAACGCTCGACGTCGTGCCGTTACTCCGCGCGGACCGGCTCTTCGCGCGGATGCACGTCTCGGAAGAGTTCTACCGCAAGTTCCAACGAGACCGCGCGATGCAACTGAAAGCGGACCTCGGCGGCGAGACGGGCGTGTGGGCGACGGCGTGCGTTTTCGTTTTCCCACGACCGACTGCTTCGCGCTTTCCTTTCCTCGCCGTCGTCGCTCTTCCCCCCCTAAACCATAACCCTAACCCTAACCCCCCCCGATCGACAGGTACGCGAGCGCGAACACGTCGAGCACGGGCGCGTACGACTCCCCGAACGACCACCTCAGAGACATCAACGAGAAGGGCATCGTCGACCTCGTCGGCCACTTCGTCGTCAACGCCATCGTCGACGACGCCATTCCCGGACTCCTCGGCGGCGCGGACGCGTCTCGAGCCGTCGCGACCAAGGCGTGCGAGGACGCGGCGGCGGCGGCGACGCGCGTCGTTCACGTCGCGTCAGACGTCCGCGTCGTCGCTCGCACGCGCGCGCGCTTCGCGGCCGCGTCCGACGCGCTCCTCGCGCGCGGGTTCGTCGACGCCGCGGACGCGCTGCGTCGCGCGTCGGAGACGGCGGGCGCGCGGCGCGTGGAGCTGTCGTCCAACGACGCGCGCGCCGCGCACGCGGCGCTCGGCCCGGCGATCGAACGTCTGTATCCGATCGACGGCGCGAATTACTCCGCAATGGCGGCTGACGCGGACCGGCTGCTTGCGGCGTTCGCGAGCGACGTCGGGACGTTCGTCGGCTGGGGCGCGGGGAATTCGAAACATTCGAAACATTCGAAACGACGGGTGGGATTACCCGGTGCGCGACGCGACGACGACGCGTCGGCGATCGAGATTGTCCGCGCGGCGAGGGACGCGACGCGGCGCGGCGTCGACGCGTTCGCGCGGTTCACCCTCGAGCCCGTCGTGTCCACACGCGGTCTCAAAGAGATGCACGCGATGCAGCTCGCGACCGACGCCGCGCATCTGAACGAGCGGTGCGTCGCGTGGGAGCGATCGGCGGCATCGGCCGCGGTGGCGGCGTTCACTGGCGACGACGGCGGCGTCGTCGTCGCGCTCGAGACGACGGCGGATGGTAACAAAAAATGGGCGCCGTTTGAATCGCTCGCCGCGTCGGCGACGGCGACGCTGAACGCCATCGTCGCGCGGCGCGTGGACGAGCTCATGACGTCGTCGTCCGCGGCGGCGGACTGGGATCCGCCGTCGCCGCCGACGACGGCGTCGGAGACCATCTCCGGCGTCGTCGTGTACCTCGACGGTATCCTGCGGTTCGCTTCGACGTCGCTTCCGCCGGCGGCTGCGGGCGCGCTCGCGCGCGCGGCGCTCCGCGCCGCGTCC
>Ga0181554_1005336_pt1 | contig 10145 bp, 8 predicted proteins | sample 011ome_16_FD_145602 | JGI IMG/M metagenome (GOLD analysis project Ga0181554, IMG submission 145602) | Coastal salt marsh microbial communities from the Groves Creek Marsh, Skidaway Island, Georgia - 011503CT metaG (spades assembly) | ecosystem: Environmental > Aquatic > Marine > Intertidal zone >...
GGCGGCGGCAGCGGACGCGGGCGCGGGCGCGGGCGCGGGCGCGGCGGGGGGCGCGACCGCGGCGGGGGAGTGGCAGACGCACTACTCGGAGGGGAAGCCGTATTACTACAACACCGTCACGGGGGAGACGCGGTGGGCGTGATGATGTTGAAGTAGTATAACGCTCGAGATGTGTGCGTTGTAGGATACAAATAAACATAAGAGAAGAGGTTGGCGGTTGTTCATATTGCGGAAGTCGCGTTCGGTCGCTCCGCCGCCTCGTCCGCCTCCGCCGCTCGTCAGGGAATCAACAGATCGTAGTGGTTCTGCCCGTTGTACAACAACCGCACGGGCTTCCGTCCCTTCCCGGTCTTATCCCCGCTCCCCCCTTTCTCGAACTCTCTCCCGTACGTCTGTATGGGCACGTACCCGGACTGCGTCCCCGCGCGAATGTCGGGGTGGAGTTGAAAGGCGTCAGAAGCGGAGTTGAAAGGCGCCGAGGGCGGGGATTGAAAGCGAGGGATGAGCGGAGAGAGACGACGGCAAAAGTCCTTAAGGATCGGCGTTCACCACGCCGACGCGGTCGTATGGGGACCAGTGTGAGATAGAACGCACCTGCGTCCCCGCGCTCTTCACCTTGGCCGCGGGGATGTACACGACGATCGGCCGCCGCACGATCTTCGCCAAAACCAGCAGCTCCGGCTCCCCGCCCCAGAAGCTCGGCTTCAGCAGCCGCTGGCAGTACGTCTGCAGCGTCATCTCGTACGAGATCGCGGTCGTCGCCTCCGGGAACTGCTTGCGCTTCTCCGGCGCGCGGCACAGGCTCTCGGCCACGGCGAGTCGCAGCTGGTGATTGTCGGGGTGGAGTTGAAAGGCGTCAGGTGGCGTTGAAAGGCGTCGAGGGCGGGGATTGAAAGCGAGGTGTGGGCGGAGAGATGCGCCGGGAAAAGTCCTTAAGGATCGGCGTTCACCACGCCAACGCGGTCGTATGGGAACCAGTGTATAGAACGCACCTGGTCCGCGTTGCGCTCTTCGTCCGCCGCGGTGAGCGTCTCGCGTCGGATGTGCGCGAGGCCGACGGCGAGCGAGCGGAACATGCAGCGGCCGTCGCCGCGGACGCGGATCACCTTGAAGAACTCCGCTTTCGTTTTCGTTTTTCTGCGGTGGGCGCGGAGCGGAGCGCGCGCGGGCGGGGGGAAGGGGCGGGAGCGTCAGACGCGATCCGAGAGAGGGTTCCGTCGCGCGTAGGGTTTGGGTGCGCGCGCGCGCGCGGGCGACTGATGACGACGACGGCGGCTGGCGACGCACTTGAGCGCGACGTCGAAGAGCCGCGTCGGCGCGCGCGCGACGGACGCGGTGGCGTCCACGATCGAGTCCGCGAGGCGCGCGAGCGCGAGTCGCGTCGGTCGTCGCGCGGCATCGCTCGCGCGGTGCGAGCGACGATCCGCGTCGTTGTCGTCGTCGCGAGGCGCGGTCCATCGCGACGCCCACGCGCGTCCGCGGTGCTGCCGCTGCGGCGACGACGACGACGCCGCCGTCATCGCGGTCACGGCGAGACGAGAGAGGGAAAGCCGCGCGGTGCGTCCGTCGCGCGGCGAGCGATGCCGCGACCGCGTCGGAGGCGAGCGAACGTTCCTCCGCTGCCGAGTCAGCCTCGCCTACAGGTACAGGTACTAGCTAGAATCGCTTTCAAGAACCGGATTTCATCGGGGAAGTTTCACCGGGCTACACGTACTGTAACGATGAACTAGAACCGCGGCTCGATCGGCTGAGACGAAGTCAAGCCGCGAACGTGAAAAGTTCGTTGTTTTCGAAATCCATTTATTGCGGATGGCGCCCCCAGGTCGACCGCGCCGCGCGTCCGCTGACGTCGCGGCGTTGAAAATCGCCACGCAGTCCGCCGAACAGTCATGTCCTAATCGCGCGCGCAGCGCCGCGGCCGCCAACGCCGTCAGGGACGCGCGCCGCGTCGAGGGGGACGAGGTGAAACGAACCTCCGCCGAGATCGCGCGACCCCGTCGCGGCCCCTCGTCGTCGCGCGCGCCCCCGCGCGCCATCTCCGCTGACACCACGCTCCCCCGCGCTTCCCCAACAAGCGCAGAACGCGCCGCCGCCGGCGAAGAAGAAGCGTCGGAGCCCGGGGAAGCGGAGAGACACCTCCGCGAACCTCGGCGCGCACGCTCAGGCGCGTCCCACACACTGGTCCCCATACGACCGCGTCGGCGTGGTGAACGCCGATCCTTAAGGACTTCGCCGCGAGCGTTTCTCTCCGCCCACCCCTCGCTTTCAATCCCGACACACCTCGACGCCTTTCAACTCCGCTTCTGACGCCTTTGAACTCCACCCCGACGTTCGCTCGTATGGAACGGCCCTCAGCGTCGTCGGGTCGATCCGTCCGCGCCCGCGCCCGAAACGCCGGACGTCGACGACGACCGCGCCCTGGGCGGCGGCGGCCTGGCAGCGCGCGTCGACGAACTCGAAGACCTGCTGAGAGCCACGAGGACGGAGCTCGCCGCCGCGAGAGCGACGATCGCGGAGTACGCGGAGATGCACCCTACGTTCGACGCGAACGAACAGCTCGCGAGCGTCGTTTTCTCGCACGTGACGGACGTCCGAACGCGCGTCGCTCTCGCGCAGGTGAACACGGCGTGGAGGAAGGCGTCGAAAGTCGCGTCTTCGCTGCCGCCCTCGCTCGACTTCACGGGGTGTCCGGTCAAGGTGAACGCGGATAAGCTGTGGACCACGAAGTGTAAATACGTCCTTGGGATCGAAGGCGTGCTCGATCTGCCAGAATCGCACTTTCACGGCCTTCTCGAACAGGCGGGGGCTGACTTGTCCACCAGTGGAAAGCAGTGCAACCTCGGTTTTTTCTATGACCGCGCGGAGCGTTACGACAAGGCGCTGGAGTGGAACATGAAGGGAGCGCGTCAGGGCTGCAGGAATTGTGAGTTTAACATCGGAGTTTTCTACAACGACGGCCGCGGCGTGGAGAAAAACATCGACACGGCGCTGGAATGGTACACAAAGTCGGCCAAGAAGGGTCACGCCAGAGCACAAAGGCAGGCCGGCAACATCCACTTAGGCAAGGGACGATATGAAGAGGCGTTCAAGTGGCTCACGAAATCGGCCGCTCAAGGCGACACTATCGCGATATCAAACCTCGCGACGTGCTACGAGTTAGGCAAAGGCGTGAAGAAGGACATTCCCGAGGCGCTCAAACTGTACGCGAAAGCCGCCGAGAAGGGCCTCGCTACGGCGAAAGTAAACCTCCGTCGTCTGATCGATGAGATGCGGTGAACTACGCGCAACAACTTAGACGCGACGTCTCCGAGTCTGATGATATAAAGTCGCTATCTTATACCTACCCCCGCCCTCTCCCCCCCTCCCTTTCATTCATCACAACCTAAACGAGCACCGCGCGCCGTCCAAGCTCGAGAACCGCTCCTCCCTCACGAACCACGCCTCGTTCACCCTCACCTTGACGCCCTCGATCCTCGCGCTCCACCGCTCGCACGCGGCGCTCACGCCCCTCGCCGCCGCGTCTCTCACCCGCTCCCTCCGACCGTCGCTCCCCTCCCGCTCCCCATCCTCCTCCGGCGCGCTCGGAAACGCGCGCAGGAGCGTGCTGTGCGCGATGTGCGTCTGCCTCGTCGTCGCCCCCGGGAACGTCTCCGTCAGCTTCGCGCGCAACTTCGCGAGTCCGCCCGCGGGGTCGCGGAAGAGTAACAGCAGCGTCCCGCTCGACGCCATCTGCAGGGCCGTTCCATACAAAAATAGTTCACCGGTCAGTTGAAAGGAGACGCGGTCAAGTGTTGAAACCGATGGATGGGTGAAACACTTTTGTATAGAACGCACCTGCACGCGATCCACCTCGAGCTCGATCGCGCCGCCGTCGACGACGCCGCGGAGCGTCTTCTCGAGCGTCTTCTCCTCTCTCTCGTGGTCGGGTTCGAACGAATTGAGATCGAACGACGACGACGTGCCGGAACCGGCGGCGCCCGCGATGCGCGCGGTGAACGGGTCGTCGATCGGCTCCTCCGGGAGCGACAGGAAAAACACGGAGACGTGAAACGAGCTCCGAGAGACGTTGAACGCGGGGATCCCCGCTTTGCCCAACACGCTGAACACCTCCCTCGCGGCCGCCGCCGCCGCGGCCGCGACCGCGGGGGACTCCTCGAGCGTGAACGCGACGAGCCGCGCGCAGTCTTTCGGGAGATGGAGAGAGACGTACGGCGGCGGCCAGACGCCCACCGCGGGGGGCGGGTCGAACCGGAACCAACGCCGGCTCGTCGTCGCGGCGATCGCGTCGAACCCGCTCGCGTCGAACGCCGCGCGCATGTCGTCGTAGACGGCGACGTACCCCGCGGCGATGTCGACGGGGGATCGACGCGCGGGAGCGAGCGGCGGCGCGGGGGGCGTCGGGCGCGCGCGCGGCGGCGGCGGCGTCGGCAGCGGCGGCGGCCCCCCCGTCGACGTCGCCGCGGTTTTTTTTTTCATCTTCGAGGCGCTCGCGCGCGACGGCGACGGCGACGGCGACGCCGTCGCGGGCGACGCGATCTCGACCGCGTCGGAGACGCTCCCGGGGGTCTCCGCGCGGGGCGCGGCGTCGCGCCGCGCGCGCCGCTGCCGCCGCTCGCGCGTCCTCGCGTCGTCGTCGTCGTCGTCGTCGTCGTCGTCGCCGCCGTCTGACGACGACGTCGCGCGCGCCGCGTCTCGCATCCGCCGCGCGGTCTCGTCCGCGCACCAGTCCACGCCGGCCCAAAACCCTTTCGTGTACGCCTTGGACGCGCCGTACGCGCACAGGCTGAGGACCGCGGCGGCGCCGAGCGCGGCGACCGCCGCGGCGCGTCGACGCCCGCCGGCCATGCGTCCCTCGATCTGAACAGAACCCGCGGGCGCGGCACCGACCGGACGAGCGAGAGGGCCGATCGGTCAGTTGAAAGTAGACTCGATCAAATGTTGAAACCGAGAGTGGGTGAAAAACGTTCGGTTATCAATGCTGATGACACATCATTCGTTCCGCTGGACGGATAGGCTCGCAGTCGACGCGTCGCGTCCGACGCGCTCGAGACACGCGCGAGAGACCGCGCGAGGGACGACGCGCGCGATGGCGTCGATGACGAACGCGACGTCGGGACCCGCTCGCGTCGCGCGGCGCGCGCCGCGGCGCGGCGCCGCGCCCCGGCGCGTCGCCGCGTCCGCGTCGTCGTCCGCGAGAGATCATCATCGTCACGGTGATCTGACGACGCGTCGCGTCGTCTCCGACGACGCGCAGCGGTGGCGATGGCGTCGCGCCTCCCCCGCGCCGTCGCCGTCGCCGTCGTCGTCCGTCCGCCGCCGTCCGCGCCGCGTCGACGCGAACGACGCGGCGGCGAACCCGAACCTCTCGTACTACGAGGTCGACGACGCGGAGCTCAACGCGCGCGGCGACGGCGACGACGGCGACGACGACGGCGTCCCGGAGATGTCCTCGAAAGAGATGTTCAAGCGTCTCGTGCGCTTCACGCTGCCCACGATGGCGATCTGGGTCTGCGGGCCCATCCTCGGGATGATCGACACCGCGGTCGTGGGCAGCGCGTCGACGTTGGAGCTCGCGGCGATGTCCCCGGGAGGCGTGTACGTGGACTATCCGAGCTATCTCATCTCGTCCGCGTTGGCGGTGGCGACGACGACGCTCGTGGCGCAGGACCGGCTCGCGGAGAAGCGCGAGCGGAAGAAAGCGCGGCGGAAAGTAAACGATAACGGCGGCGACGGAGGCGTTACTACCACCACAACCCTGGACGTCGGTCAGCAGTCCAGCGTCAGCAGCGCGAGCACGACCGCGGACGGCCTCGTCATCGCCGCCGCGTCGGGCGCCGTGATCGGGCTGATCCTCGCGGTCGTCTCCAAGGCGTGCATCGCCGCGTTCGCGGGCCCCGCGTCCGCGGCCGTCGTCCCCGCCGCGGTGACGTACGCGACGATCCGCCTCGTCGGCCTTCCCGCGGCGATGGTCATCTCCGTCGCGCAGAGCGCGTTTCTCGCGTGTCGGTCCCCGGCTCAGGCGCGTTCTATACACTGGTTCCCATACGACCGCGTCGGCGTGGTGAACGCCGATCCTTAAGGACTTTTGCCGGCGTGTCTCTCCTCCCACCCCTCGCTTTCAATCCCCGACCTCGACGCCTATCAACTCCACCTGACGCCTTTCAACTCCACCCCGACATTCGCTTGTATGGAACGACCCACAGCCGTTGGTCGCGGTGCTCGTCGCGGGCGTCGTCAACTTGGTCGGGGACGTCGCGCTCGTCGTGGGGTTGGGGAAAGGGATCGGCGGCGCCGCGCTGGCGACGATCGGGAGCCAGATCACGATGGCGGGGGCGCTGGTGTACGCGCTGCTGAAAGCTGGCGCGGCGAAGCGACGAAACGCCGAGGCAGCGGCGGTTACCGCAGCCGACGCCGACGCCGACGAGGACGAGGATAAGATCGAGCTCCCGACCCTCGACTCGATCCCTCGCGCGTTCCCGTCGTTCCAGACCGCGATGCGGTTCCTCAAGATCGCCGGCCCGGTGTGCTTCCTCAACGCCATCAAAGTCTTCTTCGTCGGCTCGCTCGTCCAGGGCGTCACCGCGATATCCCCCGAGGCGTCCGCGGCGAACGGCGTCATGACGGCGATTTACTTCTTCTTCGCCGTCATGGGCGACGGCGTGTCGCAAGCCGCGCAGACCTTCTTACCCCCGGTGCTGGGCTCGCGGCGCGCGATCAAGACCTCGCTGATGCTGCTCGCGTCCGCGATGTGCCTCGGGCTCGCGTCCGCGATCGCGTCCTCCGCGATCGCGACGTACGGCCACGGGATATTCACGACCAACGCCGCCGTCGTCGACATCATGCTTCGGTGCGCGCCCGTGATGTCGTTCGCGTTGTTTTGTCACACCGCGTCGATGGGCAGCGAGGGGTGCCTGCTCGCGGCGCGCGATACGAAGTTCATGACGCTGTGCTACGGCCCGAACGCGATTCTCGCGTACGCGACGATGAAGGTGGTGTGCATCGGACGATTAGGGATGGGGGCGGAGGCGCTGTGGGTGGCGTTGGCGCAGTTTCACGTGTGTCGGTTGGGGGCGAACTTTATTCGGATGTTCGCGGATAAGAGCAAGGGGTCGCCGCTGCGGAGGCGGTTAGTCGCGAGTTGAGACGAGGAATCACGGGGAGGGGAGGATGGCGAACGAGGGTATAGGATAGTAGAAGAGCGCGTTGGTGTTGTTCGATGGTCGTTCGTTTTTACACGGTTTCGTCGTCGTCGTCGTCGTCGTTTTTTCAGTCGCGTTGGCGCTTCTTGCATCGAGGTCTTCCGCGGGGGTTGCACCCCGGACACCCGCCGGGTCTCTCGCTCCTCGTGCGGCTGCACATCTCCGTCCGCCACACGTGCTTGCACTCGACGTTGCTGCACTTCCACAGCGCCTTGTAGTGCGACGCTTTCGTCACCGCCGTCGGCGGCTTGTCCTTGTCGACGTACTCGCGCGACAGCTTCTTCCCGAGCTCGCCGTTCTTCTCGCACCACGTGAGGAAGTTGTTCGTCTTGCTCAGCGGCATTTGATTCGCGCACTTCAAACACCCGGCGGGTTTGTCGCTCCTCGTGCGGTTGCACACCCGCGCCCGCCACACGTGCTTGCACTTCAAACACTTCCACTTCGCCTTGTAGTTCGACCCTTTCGTCAGCTCCGTCGGCAGCTCCTCGCGGAACTCGTTCGCGAGCCTCTCGCCGCGCTTCCCGTTCTCCGCGCACCACTCGATGAACGGCTTGCCCGTGTGCTGGTTCGCTCCTCGCTTCTTCACCATGATCGCCTCGCTCGTCGGTCGTCGACGCGTGCGCCGCGCGGGGAAGACTGCGCCGAAAAGCTACGACTACGACAGGAAATAACCGGGCCATAACCTCACGTATCATCATCTCTCGTTTTTTCGCTGTTAAAACCGGTGAACCGCGCGAGCATCACCCCTTTTCCAACGCGCACACGAAGCGCAGTCGCCGGCAACACACGTCGACGGTACGTTCGCGCTTCCTTCAGACGCCCACGACCGCGCGCGCGCCGCGCGCGCGCGTCCTCGTGCGTCGACGGCGACGTCCTTCGGCGTGCCCGCCGGCCGGATTTCCCCAGCTCGGAAAAAAAAACACGACGCGCTGGACGCGCGCGCGAACGATGCCGCGGCGTCGTCGCCGCGCCGTCCCCCGCCGCGCCCGACGCCGCGAATCGATCGCGTTGACGGCGTCGCCGCGACGTCCTCGTCGCGTCGTTCGCGGCGTCGTCGCGTCGTCGCGCGTCGCCGCCGTCGCGACGCGCCGGCGCTTCGATCGAGGTTTTTTAGGGTTTCCGCGCGCTCGAAAAAACATAATCCAACCCCCGCCGCTCACCTCCCTCCCTCCCTCTCGTCGCGCAGTCCAACACCATGGCTGATCGTGGAGGAGATCGCGGCGGCGACCGCGGCGGCTTCGGCCGCGGCTTCGGCCGAGGCGACCGCGGACGCGGCGACCGCGGACGCGGCGACCGCGGCCGCGGCGATCGCGGCCGCGGCCGCGGCCGCGGCCGACGCGGTGACGACAAGGAGGCGGGCTGGACGCCGTGCACCAAGCTCGGCCGCCTCGTGCAGCAGGGCAAGATCAAGTCCCTGGAGCACATCTACCTCTTCTCCATCCCGGTCAAGGAGTACCAGATCGTCGAGCACTTCATCGGCGCGCAGCTCACGGATGAGGTGATGAAGATCATGCCGGTGCAGAAGCAAACCTCGGCGGGGCAACGCATGCGTTTCAAAGCGTTCGTCGTCGTCGGCGACTCCAACGGCCACATCGGGCTCGGCGTCAAGGCGTGCAAGGAGGTTGCGCACTCGATCCAGGGCTCCATGATCCTCGCCAAGCTGAACATCGTCCCCGTGCGGAGAGGATACTGGGGCGGGAAGCTCGGCGCGCCGCACACCATCCCGGCCAAGTCCACTGGGAAGTGCGGCTCCGTCACCGTGCGGCTCGTCCCGGCGCCGCGCGGCGCCGGGATCGTCGCGGCGATCACGTCCAAGAAGGTGCTCGCCATGGCGGGCGTCCAGGACGTCTACACGCAAACCACGGGGTCTACGAAGACGCTTGGAAATTTCGTCAAGGCGACGTACTACGCATTGAAGAAGACGTACGGGTTCCTCTCCCCGGAGCTGTGGAGGGAGACGACGTTCACGAAACCCCCCGCGCAGGAGTTCACGGACTTCTTGAGCATGAAGAAGGAAATCTCGCACAAGACGCACGACGACGATCGGTACTGAGCCTGAGCCTGAGCGGCGGCGGCGGCGGCGTGGAGACTCTCGACTAGCGAGACGACGAAGAGAGCGAGCGACGAGACGCGTGGCGGGGTTTGGAAGGGCGTATAGACAGCCTTGCTTGGAATCCAATCGCGACTTAAGTACGCTAAAACGAATACGGATAACCTATTCTACAGTATGTAGGCGTCACTCGTTCATCGCGCGAAGAACGCGGGCCCGCCCGTCGTCGGCGTCGAGTACGTCGACCGCTCCCCCCCCGCGCCGCCGCTGATCGGACTGCACTCGCGACTCTTCGTGATTGACCGCCGCAGCTTCAGAAGCGTCCCGTACATCTCCTCTCGCTCCCCGCGCGCCGCCTTCGTCGCGGTCGACAGCGACCCGTCCAGACGCGCGCTCCACAGCTCGAGCGCCTCGACCCTCGACGTCTGCTCCATCAGCGACGCCGCGAGCGCGCGGTTATGCGCCGTCAACGCGGAAATCTCTCGCTCCTTCTCTTCGATCTCCGCGCGCGACGCGGCGACGGCGTCGCGCCATCGCGCCGCCTCCGCCGCTCTCGTCTCCGCGGCGAGCTCCTCGACGGCGACCCTCGCGGCGTCCGCGGCGGCGGCGGCGGCGGGGTCCGCGCGCGGGCGGCGACCCGGCTGATGACCCTCCGACGCCGCTCCGAGTACGTCGAACGACGACGCCGTCGCGGGGGACGACACCAGCGCGACGCCGAGCGCGTGCGCGAGCGTCGGCGCCATCGTCGACCCGAACTCCCCCGCGGGCGAAGAGACCGGCGTCGCCGCCGCCCTCGTCGTCGTCGTCTCCGCTTCGACGCCCGCGACGACGCGCAGGTGCTCCATCGCGTCCGCGGCGAACGCGCGCGCGGCGTCGCGCCCCGCGGCGAACGCGTC
>Ga0181554_1005339_pt1 | contig 10138 bp, 5 predicted proteins | sample 011ome_16_FD_145602 | JGI IMG/M metagenome (GOLD analysis project Ga0181554, IMG submission 145602) | Coastal salt marsh microbial communities from the Groves Creek Marsh, Skidaway Island, Georgia - 011503CT metaG (spades assembly) | ecosystem: Environmental > Aquatic > Marine > Intertidal zone >...
GGCGGATGACGAGAGAAATCTCCGCGGGCGCGTCGGACGACTTCGGGTGCGCGCGAACGCCCTCCTTATCCTCGATCGCGTTCGTCCCCGTCGCGCCGAGACCGAGCTGCCCGTCCGCGTTATCGCCCCACCCGAACATCCTCCCCTCGGTCGTCACCGCGAGAGTGTGCCGCTCGCCGCACGCGAGCGACGTCACCTTGCGCGGCATCGGCCACGGCGGATCCGCTGGCGCTTGGCCTTTCCCGTTCCACCCGACGCATTTCGCGACAAACTCGGGCGCGACGGCGACGACGGCGTGCGCCCACCCTGCGGCGGCGACGCGCGGCACCGCCTGCGAGCGTATCACGGCGCTGGCGCCGCTCGCGGAGGATAACGCGGAAGCGGCGTCGGCGTCGAGGTCGTCGTTCGCGAGCAGGAGCTTCGGGACGCCGTCGTCGCGCCAGATGGCGTCGACGACGATCGGTTCATCGTTCATCGGATCCTCCGCCGCCTCCGCCTTCGGATCCTTCGCTTCGTCGCGCGGCTTCTCCCAGTACTCCTCGCGCTCGTCGAACCCGGGGAAGTAGTCCTGGTTGTCCCCCCACGCGTACAGATCCCCGCGCGCGTCCGTGGCCAACACGAAGCCGTACCCGCCGCCGTGGACGTCATCGATGGCGAGCGGGCCCGTCGTCGTGGCGCTCGCGACGTCGCAATCGCCTCGCAGCCGCTGCCACGCGCACTGCGTGAGCTCGTCGCTGCGCTCGTACCAGGACTCTTCTCCATCGCCGAGGAGGCCGCAGCGCGCGGGGATGTACCCGCACTGCAGCCATCGCAGTTCGCCGCCGCCGCGGGTTCTCTCAGCCGCCATCGCGCGAAGCGCGCGCGCGCGGCGCTGTCCGAGGAATCACGCTGTGAGTGACGAAACGCCGGTCGAGTCGGTCGGCGCGGCGCGGCGCGGCGGTCGTCGAGACAGGAAGTGTCCGACCGCCGATAATAAAAACCCGTCGCGTCGACCGTCGGTTCGATAATCACCGGTCGCGCACCGCACGCGCGCGATGGCGAGCATCCCGGAGACCGCGGCCGCGAGGAAGGCGCTCAAGGTGTCGGACATCCGCGCCATCTTGGACGCCGTCGGCGTCGATTCGTCCGGGACCAAGCCGGTGCTCCTGGGGAAACTCGAGGATGTGCGTCGAATAATTATAATTAATTCTTCCTCGCCGCGCGCGCGCGATCCGATCGAACCTCCCCGAAGAACGAATCCTCGCGGGCTCGCCGTCCGCTCTGTGCGACGCCTCGATCTGACCGTCCCGGTCCCGTTTCCCCTCTCACACGCAGCACGTCGCGAAGCAAACGTCCGAAGCCGCGCCCGCGGCGGACGCGGACGCGGCCGAGCCTCAGCCTCCCGCCGCGGACGCCGAGCCCCCCGCCGCGCCGTCCCCCGAACCCGCGCCAGCAGAGGCGATTTCGGAGGCGAATCCGCCGCCGCCCACGTCCGCGCGCGCGCGCGAGCCCGCGCCCGAGCCGGCGACGTGGGAGGTGGACCGAGGGAGCCCGGTCCCGCCGAGAATGGACGTCCCGCCGCCGGTGGACGTCCCGCCGCCGGTGGAGGTCCCGCCGCCGCCCGCGCCCGCGCCCCTGATGCCACCCGCGACGGGCGACGACGACGCGACGTGGGAAGAGATGGGCGAGTGCAAGATTATCGTCGCGAACCTCCCACCCGACGCCACGGACCTCTCCCTCGCGACGATGATCGCCCCCGCGGCGCCGGACGCGACCGCGGTGAAGGTCCTCCGAGCGGCGGACGGCACGTCTCGCCGCACGGCGACGGTCGTCTTCGCGTCAGAGCGCGCGGCGAGGCGCGCCGTGATCGCCGTCGACGCCGGCGCCGCGGGCGCCGGCGTCGCGGCGGAGCATCACCGAGAGGTGGCGTGGCCGAGCGACGAGGACGACTGCGACGTCGCGAAGACGACGATATACGTCGCGAACGTCCCGACGTCGATCCCCAACGAGGCCGTCGCGCAGGTTATGGGCACGTACGGCGGCGTCGCGAGGGTGTGGAGAAACGTCGAGCCCGCCGCCGTCGGCGCCGGGGGCGACAAGCCAATCGTCGGCGTGACGATGACGTCGAGAGACGCCGCGGAGACGTGCGCGGCGGCGCTGTCGGGGGTGTACAAGTTCGAGGAGTCGCAGCCGCACACGGTGCGCGTGACGTGGTGCGATCCCTCGGGCGAGCGCGCGCTCCCGGCCGCGGGCGGCGGCGGCGGCGTCGGGGAGAAGAGGAAGCGGGAAGTGGAGGACGGGGCCCAGGACGGAGGCGACGCCCTCTCGCGGCAGGCGCTGATGTGCGGGCTCCCGCCGACGGCGACGGAGTCTGACCTCGCGACGTACTTCGCGGCCGACGGCGACGACGCGCCGTGTAAGATCGTCTTCCTGGTGCCGCTTCGCGCGGCGTTTTTGACGTACGCGACCCCGGAGGCGGCAGCGAGGGCGGTCGCGACGCACAGCGGGACGCTGCGGCCGCCGGGGACGGCGGTGCCGGTGACGTTGCGACGAGCGTCGACGGACATCACGCGGCGGCCCAAGACGCGCGCGGGGGGCGGCGGCGACGGCGACGGCGGCGGGCTGGGCGGGCCTGGGCCGGGCGGGACGTGGCCGTCCGTCCCGAAGCCCGGGCCGCAGTACGGCGAGCCGTCGCCGAAGCTGTACATCGGGTCCATACCCGCGCAGTTCGAGGAGGCGCACGTGATGGCCATCTTCAGCACCGTGGGGGCGGTGAAGGAGTTGAAAATTTTACGGCAACACGACGGCCGGCACAAGGGCAGCGGGTTCGTGACGTACCACGACATCGACGCCACGGAGCGCGCGATCCACTTCATCGACAGCAAGTACACGCTGCTCGCGCCCAACTACCCGGCGCAGAAGCCGCTGTACATGAAGTACGCGGCCGTGGGGGGACAGGGCGGCCCGCGCTCCGTGGGCGGCGCGGGCGCCCCGCGGCAGATGCCGCCGATGATGGGAATGGGAGCGATGCCGCAGCAGATGCATCCCGCGGCGTACGGGGCGTACCCTCCCCAGCCGCAGCACAACGTGGCGGCGTACGGGCAGCAGCCAGCCTACCAGGCCCAAGCGGCGGCGTACGGGCAGCAGCCCTACGCGCAGCAGCCGGCGCATAATGTGGCGGCGTACGGGCAGCAGCCCTACGCGCAGCAGCCGGCGCATAACGTAGCTGCGTACGGGCAGCCCCCGACGCAGCAGCCGGGCGCGGCGGGCGCGGGCGCGGCGGCGGGGGGAGGGTACGCGCAGTACCCTGGGCCCCAGCAGTGACGACTGCGACGCGACGCGAGCGTTAGGGTGGTATGATATGTACACGTCGTAAACCTAACTCACGAGTAATCTATTCACGCGCGGCTGTCGCTCGTCTCCCCCCGCCCCCGCGTTGGGGGAACGACGTCGACGACGAAACTCAGTCAGTTTTCATTTTTTTTGGTTTTTCTCTCCGTCCCTCCGTCCCGTCGTCCATCGCGTCCTCCCTCGGTCGCTCAGTACGGCGCCGCGCCGCCGCGTCCGCCGCCGCCGCGTCCGCCGCCGCGTCCACCGCGCCCGCGCCCACGTCCTCTCCCGCGCCCCATGTACGGCATCGGCATCATCATCGGCATCATCATTCCGTACGGGTTCCAGCCGCGGCCGCCGCGGCCGCCGCGGCCGCCCCTGCCGGCTTTCATCCCGGGCACGTTCGTCCTCTTCGCGCTCACCTTGATCTTGCGCCCGTGCACTTCCGTGTCGTTGAGAAGCAGCGCGTTCGCGACGGCGTCCGCCTCGAGGAACTCGACGTACGCGAACCCTTTCGGGTTCTCGTACTTATCCGTCAGGATCGTCACTCTGTTCACCGTGCCGCAGGATTGAAAGTGCATCTGCAACTCTTCCGGCGTGCACGCGTAGTCGACGCCGCCGACGTGAATGGACCGCGAGTCCGCTTCTTCGCGGTTCGCGTTCGCTTCCGCGCCGCCGGGGATGGTGTTCATCTCCTCCTCGACCTTGGCCTGCATGTCGCGCAGTTTGTTCGCCTCGTCCTCCATCTCTTGGAGCCGGGCTTTCATCGCTTGGAGTTCCTGCGAAGAGAAGAGAAGGAGGAGGTTTCGTTTTTCTTTTCTTTTTTTCTTCGCTCGCTGGCTGTTTAAAACACGCGTCGGCTCTTGGCTCTCGGGTCCTTGGCTTTTCACTTTTTTATTTGTGTTTTTGTCGCCTTTCGGACCCTCGCCTTTCATTCGCCTTTTTCGCGCGTGTTTTTTCGCGAGTGGGCCGAGTTCGATTTGGTTTTTTTTCGGGCCTCTTTCTTTCGTTCGTTCGTTCTTTTCCTCTCGTGTGGGCGTTCGGTATTTTCCCGCCTCTTGTTAAGGGTCACGACGGTATTTCGTCGGCCTCTTCCGCGATAAGATGTGAGACGAGACGCGAAGACGTCGATCGAAAAAAACCAGCCGTCGCCGGCGGCCGAAAAAACCAAACCTCGAGCGGAGCGGGGACGAGACGGGGCGGAGGACGGTAGGTCCCTCGCCTCCGACGCCGTCGTCGACGCGGTTTGTCGGTCGGTCGTGTCTCAGCTATCACATACCGCGTTGTCCTCGTCACCGGCGTCGTCGCCGTCGTCGTCGGGGAGCTGTGGGGTGACGGTCGCGGGGGCGGGGGAGGGAAACGGACGGACGATCAGACTCGGATCGATCGCGCCAGCCGCGCGGCGCGGGAGAGGAATCGAAATTAATTAATTCTCGCGCGACGGCCGGCGAACGACGACGTTCGCGCGGCCTGTTCCGCGCGCGATCGGGACCGTCGGCGCGCGCACCTCGCCGCCGTAGACCTGTGGGAAAGGACGGGAAGGATCGTCAGCGCGTCGGCGTCGTTTGGGGTGGATCGGGGACGACGCGGGGGAAAGGTTCGGCTGGAGAAAGATCTCGCCGCCCGCGCGGCTGGGGGATGGGTTGGGATTCTCGTAATTACGTCGTCACGGCGGGCGCGACGGCGGGCGGGACGCGGCGCACCTCGTCCGCGGGCTCCATCTCGACTTCCTCGGCTGGTTTCTTCTTGCGAGGGGGCATGCTGTTTTTGGGTAGGTAACGAACGGGGCGGTTCGTTCGCGTGCGGAAGCGCGCGCGATCTGGCGGCGTCGACGACCGAGTTCCCGCGGCTCGTGGCGCGAGAAATTTCGGCCGGGCTCGAACAGAACCTCGCGAAAAAAACGACAGCGACTGGAGAGAGACAGACGTCCCGAGCGACGCTGGCGTCATTACGTCTCTCCGCGCGTGATTCACGTCGCGCTCCCAGGACCGCGCGGCCGTCCTCGTGACGCGAACACGCGTCACGATATCACCTCCGCGTCCACCCGTCCCGGGTTCGTCGCGCGTCCATCAGTGGATCGGCATCAAACACGCGGGCGTCGATTCGTCTCCCCAGCGGTATCCGACGTCGGCGCGCGCTCCGGAAGTCGCCGCGCGCGACCCCGGCGCGCCGTCCGCGAGAGCGCCGAGGATGACACGAGACGAAATGGAGGCGACGATCAGATGCTTTGTCGCAGACCACGCGGACCCCCGCCGATCCAGCGACTTCACCCCGCCCGCGGTCGTCGAAGCGGCGGAGATCCGCGTAAAACTCGAGAGCGATTACCACAGCGAACACGACTACGCCGGCGACGTCAGCGAGGTAGCCGGCACTGAAGCCGGCGGCGGGGAAGACTGGGACGTGGACTCGGATTCTAGTAGAGAATGGAATCGCGTCCCTGGAGCGAAGCGCAGAGCCGACGCCGACGCGGAGGACGCGGACCTCGCGCCGAGCGCGAAGAAACATGCGGTGGCGAACGGTGAAAGAGTCGAAGTGGAAAGCGACGAAAGCGATGAAAGCGACTACGGGCCACTTAATGAAGCAGGCGCGTTCGATGACGTCCCTTGCCTCGTTTGTGGACAGAAGGAAAGGGACGCGCGCCAGTTGCACGACGACTTCGTCTTGTGCGAGAACGTGGACAGTTGCAGGGGCGGCGGTCACTTAACGTGCTTGAAGCTGACGTATGTGCCCAAAGACGTTTGGTTTTGTTCTCAGTGCGAAGACGAGAGCGACGGCGAACGCGCCGAGGTAAAGCCGCGCGGTGGTCGGCGTTGGAACCCAAAGTCGAAGTACTTTGGCGTCAGTCAGTTGAAAGGCAGAAAGTGGAAAGCCACGCACAAAAATCAATTCTTGGGAACCTTCGACACCGAGGTGGAAGCCGCGCGGGCGTATCGAGACAGGGTCGGTGTGCAAGATTTCGTGCTCCGCGACCCTAAGAAGCCTTTTAGCGACCCTAAGAAGCCGATGCGGAAGTTGGTCCTCAACGTCAAGGTCGAACGCACGGACGTCGTCGCTGAAAGGCGCGGTGATCTCGATGACGACCAGCGCGCTACCCGCACGCGTTTGCCGCGTCATCGGACCCCGAAATCGAAGGCGGAACTCGACGCGGGGCTCGAAGACGTGCTCCCCGCTTCCGGAACGCCCGGCGATACTCCCGCGGCGGCGGGCGACAAGATGTCGATCGAGACCGGTCTCGAAACGCTCAAAGAGTGGCGCGAGCGCAAGCTCATCACCGAGAAGATGTACGACGACCGCGCGAACGAGTTGTTGTCCAAGTTCACGGCCAAATACTGAGTGAAGCGCGGAGGAGAGCGAACACGGTAGCTTTCTTTTCTTTCGTTCGAGACGACGCCTCGCGCTCGCTACTTGTCCTCGACGTCGTCCACGTCCACGTCGATCGTCTCCACGTCCACGTCGATCACCGCGCTCGACGCGCTCGACGACCCTCCGTAAGACGACGCCCGGGACGACCCTCCCCCGTCCCCGCCGCCGCTGAGCACCTCGACGTCCCCCGCCGCGCCGCCGCCGAAATCGCCGCCGCCGCCGCCCGCCACCTTGATCAACCCGCCGTCGTCGAACCGCACGTCCACCTCCACCTCCATCCTCCCCCCGGCGCTCCCGTCGCTCACGCCCGTCGCGTTGCACGACGCGCTGCGCCCGTCGCCGCGCGCGCTCTGCGCGATGAACCCGATCTGCACGCTCTGCCTCGTGACGCCGTTGACGTTCATCGACGAGCTCATCTGCGACATCGGCGGCGTGAACGTCATGTCCCCGCCGAGGCGCTCGCGCGTCGCGGCGTCCATCCTGACCGCGCGCGTCGCGGCGTCGTACGCCTCCTGGCTCGCCTCCATGCTCTCCGCCATCTGGTTCTTCAGCGCGCCCGCGGCGTTGTTGATGACCCCGGCGGCGACCTTCCCGAGGAGCCCGTCCCCGAAGAGCTGCTTGCGGAGGTCGTCGTTGATGATGGAATTCTTGTCCGCCTCGCGCTTCGCGATCGCGCTCTTCTCCTTCGCCTTGGCGACCGCCTTGAACGGGTTGATCTTGCTCAGGAAGCCCTCGTCGTCGCCGCCGTCGGACGCCATCGCGCGGGGGCGCGCGACGGCGCGTCGCGGCGCGGACGTCGACGGTCGGCGGCGTCGGTATCCGAATCCCGACGTCTTATTCGACGACGACGACGACGAATCCGACGCGGACGTCGCGAACGCGGAGCGCTTCGACGCCATCGCGCGCGCGAGGGCGGCGCCGTGGAGCGCGGAAACCGACGACGCCATCGCGCGAGGATTTCCGACGTCGGACGCGCGCGCGGAAGCGAGAACCGCGCGGAGGGGGGGACGAGACGCGCGCGTCTCGGACTGCGACCCGCGCCCAGCGCGCGGCGATCGTCGTCAGCGCGCTCGTCGTCCGCCGTCTCTCGAGCTGCCGGTCAAAATGATCGCGTCATCAAATTCTTACGTGTTTGAACCGCCGCCAGCCCCGGGCGATCCGGCGCACAACTCCGCGCGCCATCGCGTAACGATCGACCGCGCGTCGCACGTCGACGACGCCGCGCGAACGCGCGAACGCTCCGATCGCGCGCGCCCTCGCGGATCGAGACCGCGCGACGCGAGCGAGCAGATCGCGAGCGCTGGTCGGCGCCAAAATTCATTCACTCACTCGCGCGTCACCCATCGACCGGACGGCCGCGGTCGCTGACGACTGAGGTGATCGACGAACGCCGCGCGAGGGACCACCGGGGGCGATGGCGAACGACGAGTGGGCCGCGGGCGCGGACGGGAGCGACGACGAAGACCTCCCGCCTCTCCCACCCGCCGCGGACTGGGCCGCGGAGGACGACGAGGACGACGACCTCCCGCCGATAACCGCGGACTGGGCTCGCGCGCCGACGCCGCCTCCGCTCGTCGCGTCCACGAACGCCGTCGCGTTCAAGCCTCGCGATCGATCGACGGCTGCGCCGGCGATGCACGCCGCGGCGTCGCCGTGGAGCCGCCGCGGCGACCGCGACGAAACCCGCGGCGCGGGACGGGACGGGGACTCGGGGGGCGCGCCCCGCGCGGCGCCGTCGCGCGCGCCGATCCAGCGCGAGGATTCGAGACATTTTTTATCCACCGCCGTGGACTTCGACCAGCGCGACGGCGCCGGCTGGCGCGTCAAACCGGGCGCCGCGAAGAGAGAATCGCCGTCCCCCGGGACAGTCGCAGCGGCTCCGTCCGCAGCAGCGCCCGCGCTGGCCGCGGAGGTGCACTACCCCTCCCGGGACGAGCAACGCGCCGCGGCGGCGAAGAAGGAAGAGTTGGAAAGTTGGAAACTCGCGCGAGAGCCGCTGACGGCGTTCTTCAGCAAGGCGCCCAAGGGCGAGCCGTACCCGCCGACCGCGTGCCGCGAACTCCTGTCGTCGCTGTCGGAGACGCCTCTCGCGGAGGGGCGCTTGAACCCGCTCGCGAAGAGGGCGTTCGAGGTGGTGTCGCACGCGCCGAAGCCCGGGGCGACGCCGCGCGACGCCGCGGCGCTCGAGCAACTCGTGCGAGGCGTCGTGAACCCTCTGTACCACCTCACGACGTACGGCGTCCAGGCTGCCGACGGCGGCGTCGTCGCCGCGACGATCGCGGAGCAGATGCACAAGGCTGCGGTGAAGCTCGTGAACGCGGCGCTGGAGATTCTCGCCGCGGGGCAGGCGACGAGAGACGTCGTCGAGAGCGCCAAGGGCATCGTCGTCGTCCGCGAGCAAGTCGCGGCGCTGCTCGGCGGGAAAGGGCCGGGCGGGGGGAAGGGGGATAAAGACCTCGGCGCGCGCAAGGCCAAGGGGGCGGGATCGTCGTCCGGAGCCGGAGGGAGCTGGGGCGGGGATCGAGGCGATCGAGGCGGCGGCGGGTACCAACCCGCGGTGATGACCCGCGGCGGCGATCGCGGGGGAGGACCGACGCCGCCCCGCGACGCCGGCGCCGGAGCTGGCGCCGCCGCCGCCAAGTCGAATCCGTTCGGCGCCGCGCGGCCGGTGGAGGTGAAGTGGGACGAAAAAGAGAGCGAGTCGAGGCGCAGAAGCTTGGACGCGGCGCCCGGGAAGGTCACGCCGAACCCGAGGACGACGAAGGGTGGGGAGGGCGGAGGGACGTCGAGGCCGTCGCCGAGGACGACGTCGCCGCCGACGCGCGGCGACCGCCGGTCGTCCACCGGGTCGAGGCACGTCGGCGGCAACGAGGTCTACGACGCGGAGGACGGCGCTCACGGGAGCGGCGGACGGCGTGTCGTGCGCGTCAAGGTGGTCACCCCGAAAGTCGTGATTCATCGACCGTTCGAGAGCCCGGAGTCGACGGGCGGGAAGGGCGGGAGAGGCGTGAAAGGGTCGCCGCCCGCCGCGGAGCCTCGGTCTGGGGGTAAATCCTCCGTCGGCGCGAACGCGAACGCGAACGCGAACGCGAACGCGAACGCGAATGCGAGCGGGAAGAAGAGCGGCGGCGGCGGTGGCGGCTCCGCGTCGAAGCACGAGTTGCCTCACCCGAAGCTCGGAGACGCGTCGTCCGCGAAGAGCGCGATTCCGCATCCGAAGACGTCGACGGACGCGGCGCACCCGCCGCCGAAACCGAAAGGCGGCGGCAAGGAGAAACCGCCCGGGGGTAACAAAACCAAGGACGACCACCTGGACTTGTTGGAGAGGGAGATAGAGAAGGCGACGATAAGCAAGAAAGGGAAAGGGAAAGCGAGCGCGGCGGGCGGCGCGAGCGGCGCGAAGCCGCACGAGCTGCCGCACCCGAAACCCGCGCCGCCGCCGCCGGGCCCGCCGCCGGTGCCGCCC
>Ga0181554_1005342_pt1 | contig 10136 bp, 12 predicted proteins | sample 011ome_16_FD_145602 | JGI IMG/M metagenome (GOLD analysis project Ga0181554, IMG submission 145602) | Coastal salt marsh microbial communities from the Groves Creek Marsh, Skidaway Island, Georgia - 011503CT metaG (spades assembly) | ecosystem: Environmental > Aquatic > Marine > Intertidal zone...
TAAACGATTCTAATTCAAGTGGTTCCTGATGAGTTCTTGAAAAATTGAAACTAACACCCGTGTCAACCATACGGTTATAGTCTCGTTCAAAGCGTTTTCGAACATTAATCTTTTGCTGTAACTCCTCTGCACGTGCTCGTTTTAGCTGCGGTTGACTCATCATTATTGTTGATAGATTTATATTTTATTAATTTCTATTTCAATTTTTATTTCAATTTATCAAGGACGATGGGTGAATAATATCTTCCCGAATGGAGTTTACCAGTTTTTTTCGTGTTCCCAGTCTAGCTTCTCAAACTTGACCGGGTCTACCTTGAAGTCCCTGCGCGTTGCCTCGGTGCTTCCGCGACTGGAGGTATCTCGTATGCAAAAAAATAGGACCACCGTCCATTTTTTGTTTTTTTGTTTTACCAGTTTTTTTCGTCTACCCAGTCTAGCTTCTCAAACTTGAACGGTTCGTCGTCTGCCTCGTCCCAATCTATTTCCAGGAGGACTGCCTTAGATTTTTCCGGTTGTGGAACTGATTTTTCCGGTTGTGGAACTGGTTTCGCCACATTCCGGCAACGGTCTGTCTTGTGTCCCTTTTTGCCACACGAAAGGCACGGTGGGACGAGGGAGCACTGAAACACGGTGTGACCGTGTTTACGACAGAAGTAGCACGTAGCATTCATTGCGGATTATCGTTTGTATCTTATTGGTTCGCCAGCCTTTCTCATATCAACTTTTTCATTTCAATTTTTATCAATGCTACAAAAAAAAATGGGTTCGCCACCCCGTTTTTTTATTTTTTTTGTTATTAAAACCCCCAGGAACTAAATTGGTGGATGTGCTTGGGATTAAACCTTTCGATCATCAGTTCGTGCTTAATTGGGTCGCGGGTTTTCTTCATTGCCTCATAGTCATATTCAAATATATCAGGGTTAGACGATAACCTGTCCCAGTCAACCTTGTCTAAGTTTTTTTCCAGTAGGTGAATTGCGTTTGGGTTCCGCGACAACCTGTCCCAGTGTATCTTGTCTAAGTTTTGTTCCAGTAGGTGAATTGCGTTTGGGTTCCGCGACAAATACCACCAGTCAACCTTGTCTAAGTTTTGTTCCAGTAGGTGAATGGCGTTTGGATTATCCGACAAATCCCCCCAGTCAACCTTGTCTAAGTTTTGTTCCAGTAGGTGAATTGCGTTTGGGTTAAACGTCATCCTCTTCCAGTCAATCTTGTCCAATTGAACCCAATCTCTTAGTTTAAACATCGTCGGTATCTTATTGGTTTGCCAGCCTTTTCCGAAGGGGGTTTTCATTTCAATTTTTATCAATGCTACAAAAAAAATGGGTTCGCCACCCCGTTTTTTTATTTTTTTGTTATTAAAACCCCCAGGAACTAAATTGGTGGATGTGCATGGGATTAAACCTTTCGATCATCAGTTCGTGCTTAATTGGGTCGCGGGTTTTCTTCATTGCCTCATAGTCATATTCAAATATATCAGGGTTATACGACAACGTGTCCCAGTCAACCTTGTCTAAGTTTTGTTCCAGTAGGTGAATTGCGTTTGGGTTCTCCGACAACCCTTTCCAGTCAATCTTGTCTAAGTTTTGTTCCAATAGGTGAATTGCGTTTGGGTTCTGCGACAACCCTTTCCAGTCAATCTTGTCTAAGTTTTGTTCCAGTAGGTGAATTGCGTTTGGTTTATACGACAAATACCACCAGTTAATCTTGTCTAAGTTTTGTTCCAATAGGTGAATTGCGTTTGGGTTAAACGACAACGTGTCCCAGTCAACCTTGTCTAAGTTTTGTTCCAATAGGTGAATTGCGTTTGGGTTCCGAGACAACCATTTCCATTCAATCTTGTCTAAGTTTTTTTCCAGTAGGTGAATTGCGTTTGGGTTAATCGACAACCATTCCCAGTCAACCTTGTCTAAGTTTTGTTCCAGTAGGTGAATTGCGTTTGGGTTAATCGACAACTTTTCCCAGTCAACCTTGTCTAAGTTTTGTTCCAGTAGGTGAATTGCGTTTGGGTTCTGCGACAACCATTCCCAGTCAACCTTGTCTAAGTTTTTTTCCATTAAGTGAATTGCGTTTGGGTTCTCCGTCAACAAGACCCAGTTAATCTTGTCTAAGTTTTGTTCCAGTAGGTGAATTGCGTTTGGATTATCCGACAAATCCCCCCAGTCAACCTTGTCTAAGTTTTGTTCCAGTAGGTGAATTGCGTTTGGATTACCCAACAAATTCCACCAGTCAACCTTGTCTAAGTTTTGTTCCAGTAGGTGAATTGCGTTTGGGTTCCGCGACAACCCTTTCCAGTCAACCTTGTCTAAGTTTTGTTCCAGTAGGTGAATTGCGTTTGGGTTCCGAGACAACCATTCCCAGTCAATCTTGTCCGATTGAACCCAATCTCTTAGTTTAAACATCGTCAGTAGGTATCTTATTGGTATGACAACCTTTTCCGAAGGGGGGGTTTCATTTCAATTTTTATCAATGCTACAAAAAAAAATGGGTTCGCCACCCCGTTTTTTTTTTATTTTTTTGTTATTAAAACCCCCAGGAACTAAATTGGTGGATGTGCTTGGGATTAAACCTTTCGATCATCAGTTCGTGATTAATTGGGTCGCGGGTTTTCTTCATTGCCTCATAGTCATATTCAAATATATCAGGGTTAGACGATAATATCCCCCAGTCAACCTTGTCTAAGTTTTGTTCCAGTAGGTGAATTGCGTTTGGGTTATCCGACAACAATTCCCAATCAACCTTGTCTAAGTTTTGTTCCAGTAGGTGAATTGCGTTTGGGTTATCCGACAACCATTCCCAGTCAATCTTGTCTAAGTTTTGTTCCAGTAGGTGAATTGCGTTTGGGTTCCGCGACAACCCTTTCCAGTCAACCTTGTCTAAGTTTTGTTCCAGTAGGTGAATTGCGTTTGGGTTATCCGACAACCATTCCCAGTCAATCTTGTCTAAGTTTTGTTCCAGTAGGTGAATTGCGTTTGGGTTCCGCGACAACTTTTCCCAGTGTATCTTGTCTAAGTTTTGTTCCAGTAGGTGAATTGCGTTTGGGTTCTGCGACAACCATTCCCAGTTAATTTTGTCTAAGTTTTTTTCCATTAAGTGAATTGCGTTTGGGTTCTCCGACAAATCCCCCCATTCAATCTTGTCTAAGTTTTGTTCCAGTAGGTGAATTGCGTTTGGGTTTGGGTTATACGACAACCTGTCCCAGTCAACCTTGTCTAAGTTTTGTTCCAGTAGGTGAATGGCGTTTGGGTTATACGACAACCTGTCCCAGTCAATCTTGTCTAAGTTTTGTTCCAGTAGGTGAATTGCGTTTGGGTTCCGCGACAACCCTTTCCAGACAACCTTGTCTAAGTTTTGTTCCAGTAGGTGAATGGCGTTGGGATTTTCCGACAAACTCCACCAGTCAACCTTGTCCAATTGAACCCAATCTCTTAGTTTAAACATCGTCGGTAGGTATCTTATTGGTTTGCCAGCCTTTTCCAATAAGATTTTTTTCATTTCAATTTTTATCAATGCTACAAAAAAAAATGGGTTCGCCACCCCGTTTTTTTATTTTTTTGTTATTAAAACCCCCATGAACTAAATTGGTGGATGTGCTTGGGATTAAACCTTTCGATCATCAGTTCGTGCTTAATTGGGTCACGGGTTTTCTTCATTTCCTCATAGTCATATTCAAATATACCAGGGTTATTCGACAAATACCGCCAGTGTACCTTGTCTAAGTTTTGTTCCAGTAGGTGAATTGCGTTTGGGTTATCCGACAAATCCCCCCAGTCAACCTTGTCAAAGTTTTGTTCCAGTAAGTGAATTGCGTTTGGGTTCTCCGACAACACGTCCCAGTCAATCTTGTCTAAGTTTTGTTCCAGTAGGTGAATTGCGTTTGGGTTCCGAGACAACCATTCCCAGTCAATCTTGTCAAAGTTTTGTTCCAGTAGGTGAATTGCGTTTGGGTTCTCCGACAACCATTCCCAGTCAACCTTGTCTAAGTTTTGTTCCAGTAGGTGAATTGCGTTTGGGTTCTCCGACAACGCGTACCAGTTAATCATGTCAAAGTTTTGTTCCAGTAGGTGAATTGCGTTTGGGTTATACGACAACACGTCCCAGTTAATCATGTCAAAGTTTTGTTCCAGTAGGTGAATTGCGTTTGGGTTCTCCGTCAACGCGTCCCAGTCAATCTTGTCTAAGTTTTGTTCCAGTAGGTGAATTGCGTTTGGGTTCTGCGACAACCATTCCCATTCAATCTTGTCTAAGTTTTGTTCCAGTAGGTGAATGGCGTTGGGATTTCCCGACAAATTCCTCCAGTCAATCTTGTCTAAGTTTTGTTCCAGTAGGTGAATGGCGTTGGGATTTCCCGACAAATTCCTCCAGTCAATCTTGTCCGATTGAACCCAATCTCTTAGTTTAAACATCGTCGGTAGGTATATTATTGGTTCGCCAGCCTTTTCCGAAGGGGGTTTTCATTTCAATTTTTATCAATGCTACAAAAAAAAATGGGTTCGCCACCCCGTTTTGTTTTTATTTTTTTGTTTTTATTTTTTTGTTATTAAAACCCCCAGGAACTAAATTGGGGGATGTGCTTGGGATTAAACCTTTCGATCATCAGTTCGTGCTTAATTGGGTCGCGGGTTTTCTTCATTGCCTCATAGTCATATTCAAATATACCAGGGTTATACGACAACGTATCCCAGTGTACCTTGTCTAAGTTTTGTTCCAGTAGGTGAATTGCGTTTGGGTTAAACGACAAATAGTCCCAGTCAACCTTGTCTAAGTTTTTTTCCATTAAGTGAATTGCGTTTGGGTTTGGGTTCTCCTCCACCAATAATCTCCATTCAATCTTGTCTAAGTTTTGTTCCAGTAGGTGAATTGCGTTTGGGTTACCCGACAAATACCACCAGTCAACCTTGTCTAAGTTTTGTTCCAGTAGGTGAATTGCGTTTGGGTTAAACGACAAATTCACCCAGTCAACCTTGTCTAAGTTTTGTTCCAGTAGGTGAATTGCGTTTGGGTTAAACGACAAATTCACCCAGTCAACCTTGTCTAAGTTTTTTTCCAGTAGGTGAATTGCGTTTGGGTTCTCCGACAACCTCCCCCAGTCAATCTTGTCTAAGTTTTGTTCCAATAGGTGAATTGCGTTTGGGCTACCCGACAACGCGACCCAGTTAATCTTGTCTAAGTTTTGTTCCAGTAGGTGAATTGCGTTTGGGTTAAACGACAACCTCCCCCATTCAATCTTGTCTAAGTTTTGTTCCAGTAGGTGAATTGCGTTTGGGTTCTCCGACAACGCGACCCAGCTAATCTCGTCTAAGTTTTGTTCCAGTAGGTGAATTGCGTTTGGGTTCTCCGACAACGCGACCCAGTTAATCTTGTCTAAGTTTTGTTCCAGTAGGTGAATGGCGTTTGGGTTCTCCGACAACGCGACCCAGTTAATCTTGTCTAAGTTTTGTTCCAGTAGGTGAATGGCGTTGGGATTTTCCGACAACCCGACCCAGTTAATCTTGTCCGATTGAACCCAATCTCTTAGTTTAAACATCGTCTGTAGATATCTTATTGGTTTGCTAGCCTTTTCCTATAAGATTTTTTTCATTTCAATTTTATCAGGAACATTTGAAATTGTCGTGCGCACAAAAAAATAGGGCCACCGCCCATCTTTTTTTTTGTTTTTTTGTTTTTTTGTTTTTTTTGTTATGCCTTGGCCTTCGCCTTAAGAGCCTTGTACTGCTTCCTCTCCTCTTCCGTGTGGGTGCCTTTCTTGGATTGAAGTGCCTTGTAAAGCACCTTGTCCGCCTTGGTGAGACGCTTCGGTGCTTCCACGACGGGCTCAGGGACTGGAGGTTCCTCGTCTTCAAGTTCCTCGTCTTCAGGTTCCTCGTCTTCAAGTTCCTCGTCTTCAGGTTCCTCGTCTTCAGGTTCCTCGTCTTCAGGTTCCTCGTCGAACTCCTTGGTGAGACCCTTCGGTGCTTCCACGACGGACTCAGGGACTGGAGGTTCCTCGTCTTCAAGTTCCTCATCTTCAGGTTCCTCGTCTTTCGGTTGCTCGAGGAACTCCTTGCGCCACTTCTTGCGGAGAAGTTTCAGCTCGGCCATGGTCACATTGTTGCCTTGCTCGCGTTCCTTGTTCTTCACAAAAGCGTTCTTCGCCTTGGTGCGTACCTTGTCTTCTTCCGTCCATACACGCGGTGGAGGTGGCACACGCTTCGTCTTGTGTTTCTTGTCGTAGGCGGTCATAGCTTCCTTGATTGCTGCCTTATCGTCACCGTGTTTCTTGACTTGTTCGTTGCGGTACTTCTTGCGCAAGACCTTCGGGTCGGTTTCGGAAAGCACGATGCGATCGAAGATTTCCGCCATACGGTCCGTGTTCGCCTTGTCCGCGTAAATCGCCTCGACCAGGTCCTTGTACGAGACGCGCTTGTCGGCGACGGCAACCTCGATTTGTTCGAAAGTAGACATGATTGTTAGGGGGTGCGAATTCGTTTATATCTTATTGGTTCGCCAGCCTTTCTCATACCAACTTTTTCATTTCAATTTTTCGGTTCTTGCACGTAGATGTAACTCGACCTCAAGTAAATAATACTTGACCTCAAATAAATACTTGACCTCAAATAAATGCTTGACCTCAAATAAATGCTTGACTAAATACTTGACCTCAAATAAACAATACTTGAGGTCGAGTTACATCTACGTGCAAGAACCGAAAAAATTGAAATGAAAAAGTTGGTATGAGAAAGGCTGACGAACCAATAAGATATAAACGATTTACAACTAACCCAATGAATACGATGCTTGACCCAAAACGTATTACCGGTAACTTTATGATTGTGGACCCCAAGCTTAAAGCCCGCTACGGTAAAAGGCCTTTTGTGTTCGGTGAACGGCAATGGACAAACATCTGCGATTGGATTAAAGACGAACTTGTGATGAACCCACCCTCGTTTGATATGGACCTACTTGTATCACGCATGATGCACCAAGACGTCGAAGTTCGGCGGAAGAACCAGCGCATTTGGATGGGTTACGTGCTATCGGCAGCACGCAAGGATACTTTAATTGTCATCAACCGTAACGGAGAGTTCAAAATCAGCAATGCCCCCAAATTGCGAGCGCGTGTATACAAACAAGGAATTAGCCTGTACGAGCTGACCAAAATCATCGTCGAACATCGCGACAAACTTGTGGAATGGAAGAAGGACAACACATCCAAACCTGTCGAAGCGTCAGCAGAAGAGCCAGTCGAAGCGCCAGCAGAAGAGCCAGTCGAAGCGCCAGCTGATGTAGAGATCGTTCTTGAAAATGTGGACGATTGGGAGGACATTTGCGTATAACGCGGTATGCTTAACCTTACAGCAAAACACACACGGTATGCTTAACCTTACAGCAAAACACACACACACGATATGCTTAATCTTACAGAAAAAAAAACACACGATATGCTTAACCTTACAGAAAAATACACACCAAATTGGGTACACCCCAATTTTTATTTGTAGGAATCAAATATATTCTTACAAATAAAATCGGATATACCGAATTTGTGTCTCGCGATAAAGCTACGTTCAATCACTTGGGATATTTCCTCTAACCCAAACGCATTTGGTTATTACTACGAATTGATGAAAGCAACTCGTGCGTCACTTGTTGAAGACCTAATTAATTTGTTCATACACCCCGATAACATCTGTAAATTCTGCATTTTGGGTCTTGAGATATCTGAAAGCATGGTGATTTAGAAAAAAAGCAAAACAGATCGCTTTTTTTAAGTTCCTAATAAAAAATTGAAATAAATAACTGGGTTTATGAATGTTTTAGAAAGATTACAAAGCAAATATGAGTTACTTCACCGAACTACTATGGAAAAAAGTCATCTCTTACACGGGGTCACTCAAAGAGGTTGAGTATCATATTACTTGTGGCGTCTACGTGTTACCTAGCGCATCTCCATCAAGGAAATACATCACCCTAAACAAATATAAAATCACCAACCGAGTGGGGAATTATGTGTGGTTATCGCAGTATTCCGATGGTGTGTGGGGTCCAGAAACCCTGGAAAAGATACAAGCTTACGATGGTTACGAATACATCAGCGGTTCTCCTGAACGATTATTCCAGAGCATTTACCCAACAAACAAGATGGACACTATGTTTTCCGAACAAGACTGGAAAAGGATGGATTGGAGTGAACGATTAGAACGATACAACGAAACCAATACGATTTGCGATGAATTGGAACACTATATGGAACGAGTCGAAACGCTTGACTAAGAAAAAGAATAAAGAAAAAAAAATAAAAAGAAAGGGTCGTCGCCCATCTTTTTATTTGAAAGAGCATCGTCTTCATGTCCCTTACATTCACGCACCCAGCACATTTGATGTGTTATAAAATTTAAATTATACAACATGTGAACGATGAATTATTACGAAGCAATTAACGACTTTTTCCCAGTAGCCAAGCAAATCCTCGTCGAGATTGTCTAGTCCGAAGACCTCGGGGATTATGCGTGTGGTTACCTAAAGGTGCCAGGTATGTCGAATGCCATGAAGAAGTACGCAGAAACGTTTTACGACGAAGAATACCTCCGAGAGTTCCCTTGCCAATTGTGCGACGAATCTAGCAAATGTTCCAGTTTCAACAGGAAAAGATATGATTACGTGAAATGTTTGCGGTGCGGTCGCACTACAAACAACAACGCGGAAGAGTACAAGATTTATCAAGCGTTTTGCGCGAAGTACAACTTCACCGAAGACGTTCAACCGCTGGCACAACACCGCTAATGGTAAAAACAAAAAAAGGATGGTGGACCCATTTTTTTCATAGAAACGTTTTATAAAATATATACATATGAGCCGTTGTCTCAATAGATTGCGGTGGATTTAAGTAACAAACAAAAGTGTGACCCCATCACATTTTTTTGTTTGTTTTTCACCTTAAATATTCGTTTCTTCGGAGGTCATATAAAACCGAATGCGGTGGTAGTGTTGATAAAAGTTCCGGTCATTTCCTACATTACGCATTTCGACCACAAGGTTTCCATCAGTTTTCCATACACGCAATTCGATATCTTGCGAGAATTCCCATCTGGTGCATTTATTGTTGAAAGTGATGTCGAACCCTTGACTAAGTAAATAATTATTGATTCGCAGGGGAATAAGTTCCTCAGGAATATTCTTTTCGAGGGTGAAGCTAGTTCTGGATAGATTCAAATAAAACGGCAATTCCAAAATAGGTGTCATCGTAATAGGTCTAATCGTAGACATTGTTTTATTAGAATATTTCAATTTTAATTGAAATTAACGATATACAAGGGTTCGGGAACGGAGTTCTTGAAAAATTGAAATAAATTAGAAATAATATATAATGCTTATAAAATGAAGCCATTACAAGAAATCGCAGAGGAGTTGAATGATGTTAAGGACCCTGTCGAGGAGGAAACACACAAAGTAGAACCTACTATCACCGGAAAAAAAAGAAAGCGCGAAGACTAGGAAAGGTACGTCCTTTTTTAACGTTGCGTGACAAGTAGAAAATTGAAATGAAATAAGGAATGCTATTTAGGCTAGCGAGCAAGTAACAATTAATAACTTTACCGAAGAACTTATTTACATTTATTTGGATTTTGCCTCTGTTATATTTTCAATGATGCTTCACGAAGAGAAGACGAACCACTCCGAATTGGTCAAAGTAATTCCTTACGATGACGAAGAAATTTTGTTGAAAGCACAAGAAGACGATGAAGAAATTTTGCTGAAAGCACAAGAAGACGATGAAGAAATTTTGTTGAAAGCACAAGAAGACCACGAAGAGATTTTGCTAGAACCCAATGCGTGGTATCGTCCGCAAGCAATTCTTGTATAAAATAAAGAAAACAAAACAAAAAAAAACAAAAAGATGGGCGGTGGCCCTATTTTTATTGTTTATAAGTAACTCCAACAAATCAGTGTGTCCATTTTGTTTCGCCAATCGCAATCCTTAGTCTAAAATATAAGGACATTCTATGATGTGTCCCTTTTCTTGAGACATTCCAATACAACCATTTGTCCACTTTTACACTCGGTTTGAATGAAATATTCATCATAGATTAGTTTGGCTAATTCATCGTCGCTGATGTTAAACCAATCCAACAACTCAATATCTCCGTTTTCTATGG
>Ga0181554_1005344_pt1 | contig 10134 bp, 9 predicted proteins | sample 011ome_16_FD_145602 | JGI IMG/M metagenome (GOLD analysis project Ga0181554, IMG submission 145602) | Coastal salt marsh microbial communities from the Groves Creek Marsh, Skidaway Island, Georgia - 011503CT metaG (spades assembly) | ecosystem: Environmental > Aquatic > Marine > Intertidal zone >...
TGGGCTTCCACCGCGCCTTTGAGTACCTCGGTTTTGAGGGTGGCTCTGGATTGAGCTGGGTCCTCGCGATCACCGTCTTGGTGCTTGTGGTCCGCTCCGCTCTTATCCCGGTTTTCGTGCGCCAGATTAAGAGTCAGCGCAAGATGATGGAGATTTCTCCAGACCTGAAAAAAATTCAGGATAAGTACAAGGGCAAGAAAGATCAGTTCTCTCGCGAGGCGATGAGCCGCGAGACGATGGCGCTGTACTCAAAGGCGGGTACTAACCCGTTCTCATCGTGCTTGCCACTTCTGTTGCAGATGCCGATCTTCTTTGGACTCTTCCGAGTGCTCTCCGAGGCGGGCCTTGGAAACGCCGGTGTTTCCTTCATGACGAGAGACCTAGCGGTTCAGTTCGCAAACGCGGAGCTATTCGGATTGGCTCCACTGAGTGCCACGATGCAGACCGCCCTCAATGGCGAGGCTGGCCTTGAAGGGGCCCAGACCATCGCAGTGGCTGTGATTGCTGGAGTAATGGTCGTGTTGATGTCTGGATCACAGTTTGTGACCCAGCTCCAGATCATGTCCAAGAACCAGTCGGACGCGATGAAGGAATCTCCGATGTATCGCCAGCAGCGCATCTTGTTGTACATGCTGCCGCTGGTGTTCTTGTTCTCTGGTGTCTTTTTCCCACTCGGCGTGATGTTCTACTGGCTGGTCTCAAACTTCTGGACCATGGGTCAGCAGTTCCTCGTCATTCGCAACATGCCCACCCCGGGTAGCGAGGCAGAGCGTGAGCGCAACGCCCGTATCGCCAAGCGCCGTGAGCGTCGCGGACTTCCTCCCCTTGACGAAGTAGCCGACGACACCCCAGAACCCCCCAAGCCCGCTCAGCGCCAGCAGCCTGTGAGCAAATCGCGCGCCAAGAAGAAGGGCAAGCCTGCTTCTAAGAAGCCAGGCGACGATCAAGCTCCCTCCGCTGGATCCCCAGCGAAACCGAAAGGATAGGTCTCGTGACCGACACCACCACTACGCCCGATGAGGGTGAGCTCGCAGCCGACTATTTGGAAGAGCTTCTCGACATTGCCGATCTCGATGGTGACATCGAGATTGAGATCAAGAACCAGCGCACGTACCTCAGCGTTGAGTCAGAGGACTCGGATGATTTGCGAGCACTCTCAAAGCCGGATGTCGTTCAGGCGCTGCAGGAGCTGACCCGCTTGGCTGTTCAGCAGGAAACCGGGGAATTCTCGCGTCTGATCCTCGACATCGCTGGTTCACGCAAGAAGCGCGAGGACGAGCTTGCTGAGATTGTTGATGCAGCGATTGCCCAGATTGAAGACGGCGCAAGCCAAGCGGCATTGCCCCCCATGAGCAGCTACGAGCGCAAACTTGTTCACGACATTGTCTCTGAGCGTGGATTCCACTCGGAGTCAAATGGTGAAGGCGCCGATCGCCACACCGTCATTACTGCGTCGAAGTAGGAGATGTTTCACGTGAAACATCCTGCGGGTGAGCCAGAGCCAGAAGCAGCAGAACTGCTTTTTGGACACACACTCCCTATCGCCAGGCAGTTTTACGAAGACCTTCTGACGTACGGCGAAGAGTTGGGCTTAATCGGTCCACGAGAAATTGAGCGTTTGTGGACCAGACACATCATCAACTCTGCAGTGCTGTCCCCCCTGCTGCCCGAAGGAACACTGGCCGATGTGGGCTCAGGGGCCGGGTTTCCAGGACTCGTCGTGGCGATTATGCGCCCCGATGTCCAGGTGACCCTGATTGAGCCAATGGAGAGGCGAGCACTTTGGCTTGCTGATGAAGCAGAGCGTCTGGGGTTAAACAACGTAGAAGTGATGCGTGCCCGTGCAGAAGACGTGCCCAAGTCCCGAACGTTTAACGTGGTGACCGCTCGTGCGGTCAGTGCACTGAAGAAGCTTGTTCCGATGACCAGACCACTGGTTGCACCCGGTGGGCAAATGGTCTTTTTGAAGGGTCAACGCCTCGATGAGGAGATCACTGAGGCCGCAAAGCAACTCGTCGCAGCCGGTTTTGCCTCTGTTGAGGCGCTCACGGTGGGCTCGGAGTGGAAAACAGAAGAGACTCGCGTATTTCGGGCTACTCTTGAGGCTGTCCACGGTTCGTAGCATTAAATGTTTCACGTGAAACATTTCTCGGGAGAGTAATGAGTCAATCCTTCGGCCACACGCCTTTGGCCGATGAGCTGGCCTCCAGCCGAGCCCGTCGCGAGCGCCTCGATGCCGCTACGTGGCCTCTCCCCTCTCGCACGCGCGTCGTCACGATCGTGAACCAAAAAGGTGGTGTGGGAAAGACCACCACTGCCGTGAATCTTGCCGCTGCATTGGCCCACAATGGGGCCAAGGTGCTCGTTGTTGACTTGGATCCCCAAGGAAACGCCTCTACCGCCCTGGGCATTGAACATCACGCAGAGGTTCAAGGAACCTACGAAGCACTGGTAGGCGACGTGGCGATGCCAAGAGTCGTCGCACAAAGCCCTAATTCACCCTCGCTGTATTGCGTACCCGCCACCATCAATCTTGCGGGTGCTGAAATTGAGCTGGTATCGGTGGATCGCCGCGAATACCGGCTGAAGCAAGGAATCGATGAGGTTTTAGCGGCCCACGCGGCGAATCCCTTTCACTACGTGTTTATCGACACCCCACCATCACTTGGAGTGTTGACAATCAATGCGTTTGTGGCAGCAACTGAAGTGCTGATCCCCATTCAGTGTGAGTATTACGCCCTGGAGGGCTTGAGCCAGCTTTTGGGCACGATTGACCGTATTCGCGAGCACTTAAATCCAGGACTTGCACTCAGCAGCATTGCGTTGACCATGTTTGATGGCCGCACCAACTTGGCCCACCAGGTGGCAGATGACGTGCGAAGCCACTTCCCCGACCAAGTGTTGGGCGCAATCATCCCCCGCTCGGTGCGCATCAGTGAAGCACCAAGCTATGGGCAGTCAGTAATTGAATATGACCGCAACTCTCCGGGAGCCCTCGCCTACGCAGAAGCTGCTCTGGAGTTTGCGCAGAGAGGAAAGTAGCGAATATGGCGACCAAACGCGGCGGTCTTGGAAAGGGCATTGGTGCTCTCATTCCTACCCAGGCACCTGTTGTAGAAAGCGCTACTGATGTCTTCTTTGGAAGCGACCAAGAAGCCGATCTTGCGGCTATTCCGGGCGTTCAGCTGCGTGAGATTCCAATTGACCAGATTGTCCCCAACCCCCAACAGCCGAGGCGCGAGTTCCGAGAAGAAGAACTGAGCGAACTCACCCATTCCATCAAGGAATTTGGCGTGTTCCAGCCCATCGTGGTGCGCCCGCGCATTACTCACGGCGTAATCGATGCGTCATATGAGCTCGTGATGGGTGAGCGCAGGCTCCGCGCCTCTACCGCCGCGGGGTTGACCATGATTCCAGCGATTGTCCGCGATACCGCAGATGATCAAATGTTGCGAGATGCCCTGTTGGAAAACCTCCACCGCGCTGATCTGAACCCCCTCGAAGAAGCCTCGGCCTACCAGCAGCTACTTGATGACTTTGGCAGCACCCAGCAACAGCTCGCTGATCGCCTAGGCCGCTCTCGCCCCCAAGTGACTAACACGCTTCGTTTGCTGAAGCTTCCCGAAGACGTTCAGGCGATGGTCGCGAGTGGAGTATTAACGTCCGGTCACGCCCGCGCGCTCTTAGCCCTTGATGACCCCGCCGCGCAGCGCCGCCTGGCCGACGACATCGTGAAGAAGTCACTCACGGTGCGCCAGGCAGAAGAGCTGGCCTCGACGGGTGGCCCTAAGAAGAAAGCAGGCGCAAACACTCGTGCGGGTGCTCGACACTCTCAGCTCGATGAGATTGCTGAACTGCTGGGTGATCGCCTTAACACTCGTGTAGCAATCTCGCTGAGTAAGAAAAAGGGTCAAATCACGATTGACTTCGCCACGGTGGCCGATTTGAACCGAATTCTTGGCGAGATTGGTGTTGACGGCTACGGTCAGCGCTAACTAGCGCCTGGCTGCCTGGTCCGCGAGGGCTTTGTAAACACCACCTACGTCAAAGCCTGCCTGATCCAGGGCGAGTGCGACCGTTGAGGTCTCGGTGAGCCCTGGCATGACACTTGCTTCGAGGAACCACGGTGTCCCTGCTTCGTCGACGATGAAGTCAATGCGGGAGAGGTCGCGAAGTCCCAGAGTGTTATGCACCAGTAGTGCGTGTTCTGCGGCTGTGGCAAGGGTTTTCTCGTCACGTCTGGCGGGAGAAAAGAACCGTGTCTCACCTGCGGTGTAGCGGGCCTCGAACGTGTAGTGGCCATTGACGGGGTCAATTTCCACGCTCGGAAGCGCCGTGGGGCCATCCCCCGTGTCGATAATGCCCACACATAATTCGGTGCCAATAATTTGGCGCTCAATCAGGGCGTCATCGGAGTAGGTGAATGCGTGGACCATTGCGCGGCGAAGCTCGTCGAGCGAATTAACCCAGCTGACACCCTGTGCTGAGCCTCCTCTGGCGGGCTTGACCACCACGGGGAACCCGAGGGTCTCCGAGACTACTTCGAGGACGCTTTCTGCACCGAGCTCTCGGAAGGCATCGCGGCTCAAACTAATCGACTCTGGGGTGGCAACTCCCGCGCGCTCCACCATAGTTTTGGCCGAGGGCTTGTCCCAGGCAAGACGGGTGGCGGCACTCGGCGAGCCCACATAGGAAATACCCATCATTTCCAGCAGGGAGCGAAGCGCGCCATCTTCACCGCTGGCACCATGCAGGACCGGCCACACCACATCCGGCTTGTCAGCGAGGAGCTTTTCGACCAGGGTGGCGTCTGGGTCAGCGATGGTTACACTCACCCCGTTAGCTTCGAGACCGTCGGCGACGAGTCGACCAGAGCGTAGAGAGATGTCTCGCTCGTGGGAAATTCCTCCGGCGAGTACTAATACAGATGGCGTCGACACGTTGGGTCCTTCTTAGGCGAGGTTGGGGGGCGGTGAGCCCACGTGGGCATCAGATGATGTAGCGGTGGGCTTGGGGTCGAAAGTTTCGATGAGTTCGACTTCTTCCCTAATCACCTTGGCGAGGCGAGAGATTCCTTCACGGATGTTGTCTGGGGTGGGGTAGCAAAATGCCAAGCGCATATGTGCTGCTCCGCGCCCATCGGCGAAAAACGCAGTGCCTGGCGTGTAGGCCACAAGCTCGGTGACTGCACGAGGCAGCATTTCTTTGGAGTTCAGTCCTTCAGGCAAATCCAGCCACAAGAAGAACCCTCCGCCGGGGTTTGTGTGGCGCACACCAGGCAATTCATGGGCAAGCGCGTCAACCATGGCGTCTCGACGCTCTTTGTACAAACCACGGAACTCGTCGATCTGTGCTTGCCAGTCAGTGTGAGCGAGGTAGTCCGCCACAACCAACTGCGAGAAGGGACTGGGTGACAACACAGCGGCCTCGGACGCTAAAATGAGTTTTTCTCGAATACCGTGGGGGGCGACGACCCATCCCACACGAAGCCCAGGAGCCAGGGTCTTAGAGAACGACCCCAAATAAATAATTCCCTTATCGCCGGCAGCCCTCATTGCAGGAGGAGCCGGCTGGTCAAACCACAACAGGCCATAAGGATTGTCTTCAACAATCAAAATCTCTGCCTCGTGGGCAATGTCAATAATTTCCAGGCGGCGCGCAGCGCTTAAGGTCACACCCGCTGGGTTTTGGAAGTTGGGGATCAAATAGATCATCTTGATTGGCTTGCCCTCTGAGCGAGCCTGATCAATGGCCTCCTGGAGGGCGCTTGGAATAATGCCGTCATCATCCATCGGAACGTGGCGCACATCGGCCTGGTAGCTGCGGAATACGCCCAAGGCGCCGACGTAGCTAGGGGACTCGGCCAACACCACATCACCCGGGTTAATAAAGAGTCTCGCGACCAAATCGAGTCCGTGTTGGGAGCCAGTAGTGACGACGACGTCGTCTGGACGGGCTGAAATGCCCTCTTTGGCCATGACCTGAACGATTTGTTCACGAAGCAGCGGGTGGCCTTGCCCTGAGCCGTATTGCAGGGCTTCTGGACCGCGCTCGTCAATGACTCGGTTAAGGGTCTCTTTGATGCGCTCTTCAGAAATTGCCCGCACATATGGCATTCCACCCGCCAGTGAGACCACTTCGGGCCTGTTCGCGACGGCGAATAGGGCGCGCACCTCAGATGCGCTCAGCCCGCTCGAGCGATCGGCATAGTGATGCATCCAGGGGTCGAGGATGATTCCCTGGGTGTTTTTATCCACCATGGTTGCTCCCTAGAGGGCGGGCACGTATCCCACCAGGGTAGGGCAGACTAGGCGAGGAATTCAGCCAAGTCCTGCTCGAGTGCAGGCTTTGGCTTTGCGCCGATGACCGTTTTGACCACTTCGCCGCCCTTGAACACCTTCATCGTCGGGATCGAGGTGATCTGGTACTTCATCGCGGTTTCAGGGTTGTGGTCGACGTTGAGCTTCACGATTTCGATCTTGTCGGCGTGCTCAGTGGCGATCTGGTCCAAAATTGGCGACACCGCGCGGCAAGGGCCACACCATTCGGCCCAAAAGTCCACCATGATGGGCTTTTCGCTGGCGAGAACATCCTCGGCGAAGGTCTGGTCACTGACGTCTTTGGCGCTCATTATTTCTCCTCGTTAATTAGCTAAGCGACTCTAAGTAGTGTTGCGCATCCAATGCGGCGACGGTTCCAGAACCCGCAGCAGTAATGGCTTGGCGATAGGTGGGGTCGATCACGTCTCCCGCGGCGAAAACGCCTTCGATGGAGGTCTTGGAGCTTCGCCCATCGACCTTGACGGTTCCGTGCTCGGTGAGGTCGAGTTTTCCGTGCACGAGGTGGGTTCTGGGGTCAGATCCGATGGCCACGAAGAGACCATCGAGATCCAGAGTGGTTTCCTCACCGGTCTCCGTGTTCTTAAGCCCCACGCCAGTGACCTGCTCGGTGCCATAGATGTGGGCAACCTGCTGGAAGTACTTAAATTCGATTTTCGGGTCCGCCTTAGCCCGGTCGATCATCGCGGCAGACGCACGCAAGTTATCTGAGCGGTGGATGATGTAGACCTTGTCGGCAAATCGGGTGAGGAAGGTTGCTTCCTCCATCGCGGAGTCTCCACCGCCGACCACAGCAACTGTCTTTTCGCGGAAGAACGCACCATCGCAGGTGGCACACCAGCTCAAACCGTGGCCGCTCAGGGTTTCTTCTTCGGCCAGTCCGAGCTTGCGGTAGGCAGAACCGGTGGCGAAGATCACGGCTTTCGCTTCCAATACGTCACCATTTCCGAGGGTGACCTTTTTCACAGGACCCTCGAGGGACAACTCGGTGGCGTCGTCGTAGATGATTTCTGCGCCGTGTTTTTCCGCCTGGGCCTGCATTTTCATCATGAGTTCTGGGCCCATGACGCCATCGGGGAAGCCGGGGAAGTTGTCGACCTCGGTGGTGAGCATCAAGTCACCGCCAAATTCAACGGAGGAAGCAACTACTACAGGAGCCAAATTGGCACGGGCAGCATAGATTGCGGCGGTGTATCCGGCAGGACCAGAGCCGATGATGATGATTTCTCGCATGACCATCTATTCGTATTAGGGAAGCGTGCGCCTTCAGTGTAGATAGTGAAGGTGGCTATCTGGTGAACGCCTTCCGGAGAAGTCGAATTCCACCATCAATAATTGCTGTGGCGTCATCATTTCGCATCACACGGAGTACTCCGAAGTACACCACACTCATCGACACGGCGCCTGCTGCGAGCGCGACCAGAGGTCCAACGGCAGCCGACATTACAAACCCATCGGGGTCCCCACCGCCCAAGGCGTTGAGCACAGCAACTCCCACTGCGCTCGCAAGCATTGCGGCAATGGCGAACAGGAGCAGTCGACCGACCAGGGTGTGGAGGCGAAGGCCACCTAGTTTCTTGCGTAACAACACCAGGGCCAACACCAGTTGAAGCCATGAGGCAATCGAGGCCGACAAAGCAAGCGACGAGGCAATTTGGTCGGTGTTGAAGCTTGAGACCACGAGAGCAAGGGCGATAAACACCGCGGTGTGAACCAGTTGGAACATAAACGGCGTTCTGGTGTCACCCAGGGAGTAATAGACCCTCTGAATCACAAACACCAAGCTGAAAGCGACTAGTCCCACGGAATACGCGCTCATTACCAACGCCATCGCGGAGACATCCTCAGCAGCACCGCCAAAGAGCCTCGCAAAGGGAATAGACAGCGTGATCAGACCAGCAGAGGCCAACACCATCATCAGGCCGATCCTTCGGATAGATGCCGTGACGTCAGATCGAAGCAGGTCTGTCTCTCCGGCGCTGGCGTGGCCAGACATTCGGGTGAAGTACGCGGTCGCAAGGGACACCGTAATCACCGAGTGGGGGACCATAAACAACAACCAGGAGAAGCGAAGGATCGCAAGACCTGCTTCGCCGTCGCTCGTGGCCAAGGTGGCGACGTTGGCCTGAACGACTCCGGCGACCTGCGCGATCAAGATCATTCCAAAGAGCCAGCCGGCAGCCTTACCTGTCGCAGCAAGACCCACACCCCTCCAGGCGAAGTCTGGTCGGTAGTCAATTCCTGCTCTCCGCCAAAACATCAACAAGATGAGCGCTTGCAGGGCAATACCTGCGGTCGCTCCGCCGCCCAGAAGTGCGGTCATTGCGGGAGTCCACTCGAGAGCGTTGGAGGTATCGACTCCCGAAAAGATTGCACCAAAAATCAGAAGTCCTGTGATCACCACAAGGTTGTTCACCACCGGCGCCCAGGTGAAAGGGCCAAATACGCTTCTGGCGTTTAAGACCTCGCCGAAGAGGCTATAGAGGGCGTAGAAGAGGACTTGTGGCAAACACCAGTAGGCAAGAGCAGTCGCCAAGGCAATATCGGCGTCGCTAAATCCGGGGTTATCGCCTCCGCCCTCCCTGGCATAAAGCATGACGAAAAGGGGTGCAAGGAGGGTTGCCAGAGCTGCCAACGCGACGAAGATGACAAAACCGAGAGTCACGATCTTGTTGATGTAGGCCGCTCCGCCATCGCTGTTGCTGGTCGCCCGAACAATTTGGGGCACCAACACCGCAGTCATCACACCACCAGCGATAAGCGCGTAGATGTTGTTGGGCAGTTGGTTTGCAAGCGCAAACGCGTCGGCGCCCGAGCCAACAGTGCCCAGTGTCCGAGCGAGCAAGATCGCACTGAGGAAGCCGAGCAGCCTCGAAATGATCGTGCCGCTGGCCATAATCGCTCCAGCGCGACCAATGCCTCCCGTTGAGGTTGCCTTAGCCACCAGTGCCACCTGCTTCTTCGTGGCGCTGGCGAATGCGGCGCTGGATTGCGCGGTAGAGACCAAAAGCGAACACCGCGATGATGACCACCGCGAGGCTAATGGTGATCACGCTCTCCCAGCCCGCGCGGACGGTCACCTGAATGCTGATGGACTCACCAACTTGCTCCCCGAGTGCGTTGTTGAGTGAAATTTCAACCGGGGCGACACCGTTTGCCAATGAGCGCACGGGGACGCCAACTCGTTGGAAGGAGTTGGCGGGGACTTGGACATCCACTCTGGTTTGTTCCACGCGCAATAAACCACGTGTTGGCTGCACCACTAGTTCCACGTGAACCGGGGTGGGGAGGCTGTTTCGAATGGTGACCGGTAGTTCAGTGCGGTCAGCGAGCACGGTAATCGAGCTTCCTTGCTCAATCCATACCGAGTTCTGGAACTGGGTCGAATCCTCCAGTGCCCGCTCCCACTCGGAGAGGCGGCCCTGGGTGTTATCTCTCCATGCAGAGGAGAACAGAGCGAGGTATCTATTCCATCTCTCCACGATGGCAAGTTCCGGGTTACTCGCGATGATCGAGTAGCGAACATCTGAGTTCCACAGTTCAAAGACTTGGTCCACAAAAGTTGACCAGGAGCGCTCGGGGGCGGATTCATTAATTCCCAGGGCCAACTCGTTGGGGTCTGCACCTAGTGGAACAGCAACGACGTCGACGTAGGTGACATTTTCAAGTCTGGTCAGCACGTCTTCTAAGCGAAGAGCCGTGGCAGTGGCAGGAAGTCGACCAGTGTCCACCACCAACGCTTCGCCGGTTTGGCTAAACGCGCGCTTGGCGACAAGACCCTGCACCCTCTGGAGTG
>Ga0181554_1005360_pt1 | contig 10116 bp, 10 predicted proteins | sample 011ome_16_FD_145602 | JGI IMG/M metagenome (GOLD analysis project Ga0181554, IMG submission 145602) | Coastal salt marsh microbial communities from the Groves Creek Marsh, Skidaway Island, Georgia - 011503CT metaG (spades assembly) | ecosystem: Environmental > Aquatic > Marine > Intertidal zone...
GCACGTCACGCGTAAGCTCGCCTTTGAATTTCACTACTTCTTTACCCGGAAATTCTGGTTCCTGTACCTCGCGAAAGCGCTGATCATCATGCCCGGCGGCTTCGGCACCCATGGACGAGTTTTTCGAGGGCCTGACCCTGATCCAGACGGGCAAGATGAAGAAAAAGATGCCGATCATCCTGTATGGCAGCGAATTCTGGGACAAGGTGATGAACCTCGAGGCCCTGGTGGAATTCGGCACGATCAGCCGGGAAGATCTCGACCTGTTCCAGGTCGTCGACAGTGTCGACGAGGCCTATGAAATCATTGTCGCCGGTCTTCAGGATTTCGCCGTAAACAATCCCGGCCCGCTTTTGTGAGATAGCGCTTCGGAGACCCGGCCTGGCAAGCTTCCTGAAAGGTGCATTGAGATGACCGATCTTGACACTATCGCCACCGAAATCGTCGCGATCCGCGATAAATGGCATACGAAAAACCACCCGTTCTTCCGGATGATGCTGGATGGATCGCTCGGCCTTTATTCGCTCGGCGTCTACATGGCGAGCCACTACAAGTTCGTCGAACTGGCATTGCCGGCTTTCGGTTTTCTGCTGTGGAAGGGCCCGCCTGACGTAAAACATGCGGTCATCGAAAACCTCGCCGAGGAAGAAGGGCTCGTTGCGATCCCGCGGCCCGGACACGAACCGCACGATCATTCCCGCATGATTTTCGATTTCTGCAATGCTGCCGGACTGACGGACGACCAGGTGAAATCGCTCAGCATCGGGCCCGCCTGGCACGGTCGGCGCCTGCATTATGTCCAGACCCTGCGCGATGAGCCGCTCGGCGTGATCCTCGCGATGCAGGCAACCCAGGAGGGACAGCAGCCGGCGCTGAACAAGGAAATAACGATTCCGTCCCTGACCGGCCATTACGGCTTCACGGCGGACTCCCCGGAAATCGCTTTTTTCGTCGAACATGCCGAAGCGGACGAAGAGCACAGCGAACGTCAGATGGCCCTGTGCCAAAAGTACATCGATTCCCCGTCAGTCGCAGACCGGGCGCTGGAGATCTGCGAGGAAGCCTGCATGCTCCGCTGGGAATCCGTGACCGAGATTTATCGCACGCACGTCCTTGGCGAAGAACGCCTTTTGCCGCCCGGCATTGCTCCCTGAACCCGGATTCATCCGCGCCGGTTAATCAAACCCGGTTTTGCGGGTTTTCTTCCGGCGGCTCCGGCAGCTGCCGCTGCCGGCAGCCTCAGGGCAGGAAGTCTTCGAGGTTCACGCTATCGTAATTAAGGGGCATCGCCGGGGTGAACCGGGCGCGTTCGTCCACCTGCGTCACGGCGGGCTTCGTCGCATCGATCATCCACTTGGTGCCGATACGATGGAAGCTGTTCTGGCCCGGCACGACGGGCGAAATGTTATCCAGCGCGAACACGCGGGTGTTGGGGATCATGATCACGTCGCGCTCCGCATGAACGCGCGTCGTCATCGACCACATGATCTGGCGCAGGTCGTTCGCGTCGATATCGTCGTCCACGGCGATGGCGAGCTTGGGGTGCAGATAGGCGCCCGACAAGGCCGCCATCAGCGCGGTTTTCGCCTGGCCTTCGACACGTGGGCGCATTTTGAGGACCAGCATCATCATCCCGGCGGACGGGTGACAGCGCACGTCCAGCAGGTCGAGCCCGCCTTCGACGTTTTTGAGGTGTTCCTTGGTCGCGATTTCGACGCCGAGCGCCATCGTTCCCTGTGTATCCGTTGTCGGATAACCGCAATGCACGGCATAGAAGATCGGGTCCTTGCGCCGGGTCATGCAGTTCACCCGGAAGACATGGGATTGCGTTGCTTCTGCATAGGTGCCGGGGACCTCGCCGAACGGGCCTTCCGGTTCCTGCCGGTCGAACAGGATTTCCCCTTCGAGCACCATTTCTGCTTCGGCGGGAACTTCGATATCCACGGTCTTGCATTTGACCATGCGCACGCCCTCGCCCAGCAATGAGCCCGCGACTTCCAGTTCGTCCTTGCCGTAGGTGGTGGTGAAGCCCGAGCCGTAAAAGATGGCCGGATGCGCGCCATAGACCATGGCCACGGGCATGCCTCGTCCCTGTGCGGCATACATGTCGTAGATGCGCTTTGCCTGGCGCGGGACCATGATGAAGCCGGTTTCGCGCTCGTTCAGGATCATCTGCCGATGGACGGACATGTTGCGGATGCCGGTTTCGGGGTCTTTGACGATTGCCATGCCGGAGGCGAAATAGCGTCCGCCGTCGTCTTCGGAGGTCATCATCGAGGGGACGTCCAGAATATTGACGTCGTCGCCTTCAAACACGACTTCCTGCACGGGCGCGGCATCGGAGTCTACCTCGACCGTCTTGATCGTCTGGCGCAGGCGTTCGCTCATTTCGTCGAGGATGGTGTCTTCGCTGACGCCGAGACCGATCGCCCATTTCTTGCGGTCCGCGAGGATCTGGCTCGTCGCCTGCCAGCCTTCATGGCCTTTCAGGTTGGTGAACAGGCTCGCCTTGCCGAGCTCGTTATAGGCCTTCCACTCTATCGCGGACATGTTCTGTGCCGGGTCTACTTCCTTGGTGAAGTGAATAAGCTCTCCCTGCTGCTCAAGGTTTTTCAGGAACGTGCGATAGGATTGGTCGGGCATGATGGTTTTCCTCTGCTGATCCGCTCATTGTTACGAATTGCAGACAGTCTGTGCAACGTCTTGTCAGTCATACAACTCTGCGCATTCCGCATAACGTTTCCGGTGAAGGCCTGCATTGCCGTATCGCGCGGCCAGGATAATCGCGCGCTTCAGATACAGGCCAATATCGTGCTCGTCGGTAAAGCCGATACCGCCATGCATCTGTACCGCCGATTTGCAGACGTCGAGGGCGCTACCGGCAGCTTTCGACAGTGCCGCCGATACAAGACCGGGCGAGCCGCCGTCGCTGTCGACGGCGCGGGCCGCCTGGAAAATCAGCGAGCGGCACATCTCGATCGCCGCAAGATTATCGACCGCACGGTGTTGCAGGGCCTGGAACGATCCGATGGGCCTGCCGAACTGCTCGCGGGTCTTCAGATACTCGACGGTAATCGCCTGGGCGGCTTCCATGATACCGAGAAGCTCCGCCGCATTGCCGAGGTGCAGGGCGTCCAGCAGATCGGCGATCAAGGCCGGCGCTTCATTGGGCCCGGCGACCTGCAACCCGGGGACGCCGTTCAGGACGATGCTGCCGATTGCGGCGCCGTCGAGGGTGGCATCCGCCTGAATTTCTGTCTCGGCCCGGTCTGTGGTGACCAGCACGGGGCCGTCCACGCCTGCCGCAGACACCAGAAATCCGTCTGCATCGTCGGGGCAGGGGATGCCGGTTTTGACGCCGTCCAGCGATATCGCATCACCGTCGGTGGAACAGGACACGGTCGGTGCTTCATTGCCGATCGACCGCGGGCCTTCCATCAGCGCCGGCAGGATGATTCTCGCGCCGGAAATGACGGAGTCCGCCCCGCCGGCCGCGCCGAGGGCACCGGCGACCGCCGCCGCGGCGGCGACGGGTTCGGTCACCAGGCCCTTGCCCAGTTCTTCGGAGACGAGACAGAGTTCGGTGAGGCCAAGGCCGAGACCGCCCACGCTTTCCGATGCGAGTATTGCGAGCCAGCCTGCGTCGGCCGCCTGCGACCATATCTCCCGGTCGATCTTCGCGTCCGTGTCGCGCTGACGGCGCAGACGGTCGGCCCCGCCCCGCCGTTGGGCGAAGGTCGCGGCGCTGTCGCGCAGCATGGTTTGTTCGTCGTTGAGAAGAAGTTCCATCAGTGATCTGCGATTTCCCCGGCCGCGCGTTCGCGCAGGGCGACCTTGACAACTTTACCGGTGCTGTTGCGGGGCAGAACGTCGATTTCGCGCACGTATTTCGGCTTTTTGTAACTTGCGATCATATCCCGGCAATGGGCGATCAACTCATCCTCCGTGGCGGATGCATCCGGTTGGAATGTGACATAGGCAAAGACGGACTCGCCGAATTCCGCATCCGCGACCGGCAGGACGGCGGCTTCGTTCACGGCCGGGTGGGTTTCAAGCGCATCTTCCACCTCCCGCGAATAGATGTTCAGCCCGCCCGAGACGATCATGTCCTTGGCGCGGTCGACGAAATAGACGTAGCCGTTCGGGTCCATCCGGGCGAGGTCGCCGGTGCGCAGCCAGTCTTCGTGAAAGGCCGCCTTCGTTGCTTCCGGGTTGCGCCAGTAACCCGTCATCGACAGCACCCCGGGGGCGCCGCAACGGCAGATGATTTCGCCCACCTCGCCGCGTGGAACGTCGTTCATGTCTTCGTCGACGATGCGTACCTCCACCGATGGCACGGGGCGGCCGCAGGAGTCCGGGTGTGTCGCCTGTTCTTCGGGGCGAAGGCCGGTAATAAACCCTGCTTCGGTCTGGGCAAAGAACGTATACAGCCCGATGTTCGGCGCCGCGGCGGCCAGTCGCTTTTTGATGTCGACGGGAAAGGCTTCGCCCGTGGCGACCATCAGGCGGGCCGATGCGACGTCTTCGGGGCGCTTTTCGATTTCCGGCATCAGCATCCGGGCAATCGTCGGCACGAGGCCGATAATCGTGATCCGTTCCTTTTTGATCACGTCGACCGCGGCAACCGGGTCGAACTTGTCCATGATCACGACCGTGCAGCCGCAGCACACGGCGTTTGCGACGCGGCCGAGGCCCGTCCGGTGCGCCATGGGTGTGGTCGCCAGGATACGGTCGTCTGCGGTCAGGTGCCATTCCGACAGGTTCATGTATCCGCCGGTCAGTACCAGCGCCATATGGGTGGCAAGCGCGCCCTTCGGGCGACCGGTCGTGCCGGATGTGTAGCCGAGCATCAGCATGTCGTAATCGGCCGGCAGGGGCGGGGGAGGGGTGTCCGCGCCTTCCGCGATGAGATCATCGAATGTGATCTCGCCGTCTTCGGCGTCGCCCGCGAACACCACCAGCAACGGATTGACGAGCTGCTTTACCGCGTCGCGGACGATGTCGCGGTGTTGCGGCGTGAAGCAGACCACCCAGGGATCGCAATCGCCCAGGATGTACGCCACCTCGCGCGGGGCAAGCCGCGTCGCTATCGGCACGATAATGCCGCCCGCCTTGGCCGCGCCGCACATCGCCTCGATCAGCTCGGCGCTGTTGGGCAGGAACATGGCCAGCCGGTCGCCGGTCTTCATGCCACGCGCGGCATAGGCGTTGGCCAGCCGGTTGGCCGTTATGTCCAGCTCGCCGAAGGTGATCCGGCGTTCATTGCAGACGATTACCTCCCGGTCCGGATACCGGAGCGCGCAATCGGCAATCAGGGAGCCAAGCTTCATGGCCGGCTACTTCTTCGGTTTTGAGTTTGCCCGCCTGTCGGGCTCGAACGCGAAATAGGTGATGTCGTCGCTGAGTTTTTCCCAGGCGACCTTCATCCGCATGCCGATTTCGACCTCGTCGATTTCGATATTGATCAGGTTGGCGATGATCCGCACGCCCTCGTCCAGTTCGATCATCCCGATCACGTAGGGCGCGCGGGCTTCGAAACCCGGTGTCGGCACATGGGTGACGGTGAAGGAATAAAGCGCGCCCTTGCCCGATGTCGGTTTCCATTGGAGGTTCCGCCTGCCGGTGCGGACGCTGTTGGCGCGCGGCCAGAACTGGTATTTTTTTGCCGTAGGGTCCCACTGAAGCATCAGCTTGCCCTTTTTCGCGCCGTCCCAGAAAGCCTGGGTTGCGGGCGTCGGTTTGGGCAGCGGGCGGGGTTTTACGTTTGTATCGGCCATCTTTTTTCTCCCCTTCTAATTCACCAGGACCATGGCATTCGCCGATCCCCAGTTCCGGCCATAGGGGATCACCCCGATCCCGGTGACCATGGCATTGCGCGCATTCGGCACCTGGCGGCCTTTGCCTTCGCCCATGAGCTGACGCACGGCCTCGACCAGGTTGATGCCGCCGCCCGCAAGACCGGGCTGGCCGCAGCTTATCTGTCCGCCGCCGGTATTGATCGGCAGGGTGCCTTTCGGGCCGAGATCCGTGTCCCTCAGGAACTGGGAGCCCTGACCTTTCTTCGCGAATCCGCATTGTTCCGTTTTCAGCATCACGGCAAACAGGAAGTCGTCATAGGGGTGGAACATGTCCACGTCCTTCGCCTTCATCTTGGCATCGCGCAACGCTTTCGGGCCGACAACGGAATGACCCGTGATTGTCATGTCGGGGGTCTGGTTGGCGCAGTCGAAATTGGATATCTCGGCATAGGACAGCGGGTAAACGCGGTTGGTCAGGCCGAGCTTTTTGGCCCGGCTGGTTTTCATCATGACCAGGCCGTTGCCGCCATCCGCCCACATGACGGAATCGAGAAGCCGGAGCGGCGACGAGACCTGACGGGAATTGATGTAGTCGTCGATGGTGATCTTGTGCCGCAGCTTCTCATAGGCATTCGGGTTCTTGATCGCGCCGTTGCGCTGGGCGACGGCAAGCGCGCCGAGACCGCGGAAATCGAGCCCGTACTGGTACTCATATCGGTTCATCAGCAGGCCGAATGCGCCGGGGGGGCCCTGAACGCCGACCGGGTCCCAGAATTCGTTGCGGTAGCTGCCGTAATAAGCCCGCCACTGGGTGGACGGCGCATCGACGCCGAGGATCATGGCGGTTTCGCACATGCCGGATTTGATCGCCATAGCGGCGCGGGCGACATTGCCGATGGCCGATGCGCCGCCGATATCGCTGGTCTGCAGCCATTTGGCCGAGATTCCGAGATATTCGGTGGCATAGCCCGACCAGAACGGGTTCGAACACTCGCTGATCGGGACCGTAAAGGTGACGCCGTCGATATCCGACGGGCCGAGCTTCGTTTTCCTGTAAAGCTGCTCGGCGACTTCGGCGGCGATTTCATAGGCGGACCGGCCGCCACGACGTTCGATCTTGGTTTCGCCGTAGGCGACGATGCAGATGTCCTTGTCTGCAAGGAAACTTTTAGCCATGGCGGTCCTCCTCTTTTTATTCTCTGGCGCTGCTTTTTACTGCCCTTTGAAATCGGGCTTGCGGCGTTCCGAAAACGCCTTGAGCCCCTCGGCCCGGTCTTCCGACCAGGACAGCATGTAGGCGAGATCGGCTTCCTGCATGAAGCCCTGCTGCAGCGTCATGTCGACGCCGCGGTTGATCGACTGTTTGGTCATCATCTGCGACAGCGGGCCGACGGCTTTCATTTCCTCGACGATCGATCGCACCTTGGCCAGTGCCTTGCCCTTCTCGACGACGTGATTGACGATCCGGTACTCCTTGGCTTCCGCGCCGGAAATGCGCCGGCCGGTCCAGACCAGCTCCTTGGCGAGCGGGGCGCCGATAAGCCGGGGCAGGTTCAGGGTGCCCCCGGCGCCGGGAATAAGGCTGTGGCGTCCTTCGGGTAGGCCGAAACTCGCGGATTCGCTCGCGACGATGAAGTCGCCCATCATCGCCATCTCGAACCCGCCGCCGAGACAGTAACCTTCGACCGCCGAGATCACCGGCTTGGTGTAGTTCATGAGGAATCGGTACAGCAGGCGGTTCTTGCGCTGGTTATAGCGCGCCCGGTAATTGTCGTAGCGGTCTTCCGGCAGGTCCTGGAAACCGCCGAGATCGGCGCCTGCGCAAAACGCACGGTCGTCGCCCGACAGGATGACGGCAACGATATTGCGGTCCAGTTCGACCGCATCCATCGCATGCATGATGTCTTCGGCCATTTCCTCGTTGATCGTGTTCATGCGATCGGGCCGGTTGAACTGGATTTCCAGCGCGCCTTTCCGGCGCTTCGCGATGATCATGTCGTAGGATTTTTTCAGAGTACCGCCCTTGGGACGGCTGAACGATTTCAGCTTGCGCGCCATTGATTTCCCTTTTGACTTCAGCCTGCCGTGATGCTGGCCAGTTTCTTCCCTAAATCGCCGGGTTGCCCGGCTGTTTCCCCAAGTAGATTACGAACACGCGGGGATGTCCATGCCCTGACTGCTCATTTTGAGCGATTATCGTCGAGCCGCCGGACGAACTCCACGGTTTCGGCAATGGCGTCGTTGACGAACTTCGCATTCCGCCGCCGTGCTTTCTCCGTCGTATCGACGATCGTGCGGTTGCCCTCGCGCCGCGTGACGAGCATGCCGGCTTTGGCGAGGCGGTGTACGCGGCGGCTGACCGTCTGACGGGGCAGGCTGACATAGTCCGACAGGGAGGAGACGCTCATGGGGCGGTCTTCCAGCCGGCCGATAGCGGCGGCGCGCAGGATGATGGCGTCGATCATGGTGCCGCCCAGTTCCCGTTCCATCTGGAAGATGCGGGTCATGCAGCGAAAAAAATGGCGGCGTTCATCTTCGGAATAAGCTGGCTCTGGCATGGCTTGGCTTCGATTATGGCGATAAACTCCGACACTATCATGACAGGATCTGATGCCCGACCATGATACCGGACGATGAAAACGAACCACCAACGAACACCGCCGCCCCAAGGATTTCCGAATGCCCGATACGTCCTCAATGCCGACCCAGGCGAAAGCCGAAGCCCGCCCGGCCCCCAGCGCCGAACAGCTCGCATTGAAACGCCGGTTCCCGACGGCGTTCGATCTCCGCGCACGGGCGCGCAGGCGTCTGCCGAACTTTGCCTTCGAATATGCCGATGGCGGGGCCGGCGCGGATACCGGAATCCAGCGCAACTGGGCGGCGCTGGACGCGATTGAAATGGTGCCGCGCTATGGCCGCGTGATCGCGCCGCCGCCGGCCCATGCGACCCTGTTCGGTCATACCTATTCCGCACCCATCGGCATTGCGCCCATCGGCGGGCCAGGCACCGCGTTTCCGGGCGCGGAGACATACCTCGCCAGGGCCGCCCAGGCGGCCAACGTGCCGTATACGCTGGGGCTTTTATCCGGCATCGATATCGAACGGGCGGCGGAGATCGCGCCCGATGTGCTGTGGCTGCAGCTCTACCGGTTCGCCAATAACGATCACAAGATCGGCTTCGACCTGGTGCGCCGGGCGGAAGACGCGAACGTCAAGGTGCTGGTGCTCACCATCGACACCCCGACGCGCACCACCCGCCCGCGCGAGGTCAAAAGCGGCATCATGAATCCGTTCAAGCTGACGATGCGCCTGCGGCTGGACGCCATGCGGTCGCCGCACTGGATGCGCTCGTTGATGCGGAACGGCATCCCCAGATTCACCTCGCTCGCGCCCTATGTCGCGCCGGGCATCAGCCTCGCGGAAGGCGCGGCCTTTATCCGGCGCGAGAGCGGCGGCGCGTTCACATGGGAAGAAATCGCCCGGTACCGCGACAAGTGGAAGAAGCCGCTGCTGCTGAAAGGGATAATGCATCCCGAAGATGCGGCGCGCGCCGTGGAACTGGGCATTGACGGCCTGTTCGTCACCAACCATGGCGGCCGCCAGATCGACGCGCTGCCCGCGCCGATCGACGTGCTGCCGGCCATCGCCGCCGAAGTGGAGGGGCGGGCCGAACTGATCTATGACAGCGGCGTGCGCTCGGGTACGGATGCCGCGCGGGCCGTTGCCCTCGGCGCAAATGCGGCTTTCGTCGGCAAGGCCTTCCTGTGGAGCCTGGGCGCGCTGGGAGAAAAGGGCCCGGCCCACCTGATCGACGTCCTGACGGACGATGTCAGCGCGACGCTGGGCCAGCTGGGATGCCGGAACGTGGACGAACTGCGCGGTATCGCGGTGCGCCATCCGGGCGCATACGCGGCGGCGGATTTCGACCGCCGCTGAAGTCCCTGCCGTTCGGGGTACTTGTGTGGACGGCTCTTCCCCCCTGCGATAAGTTCCGCGCAGGTCACACGGCGTTTTGATGGCAATCGGAGGAAGCGGGACAATGGATACCTATCAGCTCTATATCGGCGGCAAGTTCGTGGACGCGGAAGGCGGCGTCACCAGGCCGACCCACAATCCGTATAACGGCGAGCCGATTGCCAATATCCCGGTTGCCAGCGTCGCCGATGCGAAGGCGGCGATCGCGGCGGCGCGCGATGCTTTCGACAACGGGCCGTGGCCGCGTATGTCCGGCGAGGAGCGCAGCGAGATCATCTGCACGCTGTCGGCGAAGATGAAAGAGCGGATGAAGGATCTCGCGCGGCTCGAATCCCTGGATTCC
>Ga0181554_1005369_pt1 | contig 10109 bp, 7 predicted proteins | sample 011ome_16_FD_145602 | JGI IMG/M metagenome (GOLD analysis project Ga0181554, IMG submission 145602) | Coastal salt marsh microbial communities from the Groves Creek Marsh, Skidaway Island, Georgia - 011503CT metaG (spades assembly) | ecosystem: Environmental > Aquatic > Marine > Intertidal zone >...
TTGGTGCTGCCGCCAAAAAGAAAACCCACCAGCGGCATAGACCCCAGCAGCGTCTGCACGGGCATCTGGAAGTGGTCGGCAAACAGGGGCGCGAAGACGAACAGGCCGAACATGCCGTAGATGATCGACGGCACGGCAGCGAGCAACTCCACTGCCGTACCCAGCGGCCTGCGCAGCCATACCGGGCAGGTTTCCGTGAGGAAAAGCGCGATGCCAAATGCCAGGGGCACAGCAATCACCAATGCAATGCCCGCGCTGGCCAGCGTGCCCACGACGGCAATGGCGGCGCCGAACTCCTCATTGATGATGTCCCACTCCACCCGCCAGATGAACTGGACGCCGAACTTATGGAAGGCCGGCCAAGCGTAGACGAACAGCGACACGATGATGGCCAGCAATGCCACCAGCACCAGCAGGGACAGTGATTGCGTCAGCCTGTGGAAAAAGATGTCCTGCAGGCGCTGGCGCCTTGCAATGGACACCATGCTCTGGTTCGGTGCGTCTGCCGTGCGGGCAGGCGCGGATTGCGCACTCATGGTTGTTCCCACGCTCATGTTGACTCCAACTGGCTTCTGTACAGCCCACAGACCAGCACCCTTCAGCCGTGCTCCGGCCGAAGGATGTATTCTGGGGCCATTGCCTTACTTCTTGATCTGCGACCAGACCTTGGAGCGGATTTCGGCCGTCAGTGCATCCGGCAGGGGCACGTAGTCCAGTTCGGCGGCCATGGCCTTGCCGTTCTTGAAGGCCCAGTCAAAGAACTTCAGCACTTCGGCAGACTGCGCCTTGTCGGCAGGGTCCTTGTACATGAGGATGAAGGACGCGGTGCTCACGGGCCAGCTGTTGGCGCCCTTGGCGTTCACCATCGAAATTCCCATGCCGGGCACGCTGAACCAGTCGGCGCTGGCGGCAGCGGCGGCAAAGGTGGTGTCATCAGGGCTCACAAACTTGCCATCTGCGTTTTGCAGTTGCAGGAAGTTCATGTTGTTCTTCTTAACGTAGGCGTACTCCACGTAGCCAATCGAACCCTTAACGCGGGTCACGTTGGCGGCCACGCCTTCGTTACCCTTGCCACCCACCGATGAAGACGCAGGCCACTTGACGGCGGCACCCTTGCCCACCGTGTCAGCCCATTCCTTGCTGACGGCAGCGAGGTAGTCGGTCCAGTTGAATGTGGTGCCGGAACCGTCAGCGCGGTGCACTACCGTGATGTTCTGGTTGGGCAGGGTCTTGCCGGGGTTCAGGGCAGCCAGCTTGGGGTCGTTCCACTTGCTGATCTTGCCGAGGAACATCTCGGCCAGTACAGTACCGTTCACCCGCAGCTCGCCCGGCTTGAAACCTTCCAGGTTGATTACCGGCACGGTGCCGCCGATGATGGCGGGAAACTGGACCATGCCGTCCTTGTCCAGGTCTGCGCCGGAAACAGGGGCGTCGGTAGCACCAAACGCCACCGTCTTCGCACGGATCTGGCGGATGCCACCCGATGAGCCAATCGACTGGTAATTGAGGCCTGTGCCGGTTTCCTTCTTGTAGGCTTCAGCCCACTTGGCGTACACCGGAAAAGGGAAGGTAGCGCCGGCGCCGGTGATGTCTGCGGCGAAAGCACCGCCAGCGGCCACAGCGGCCAGGACAACAGCGACGGTTTTGAGGAATGTGCGTTTCATGATTTACCTTTGACGAGGGTTGACCGGAACAACCCGAACTCTAGGGGGCGTTCGTGACATTTCGGTGACACAAAGACCTGACGCCACCAACGTGTGGGAATACCGTCATTCACGATACAGTCACAAGACGTTCACAGCGATTGCACACACTCGGCTGGCGAAAGCGCTCCAGCGAGCCGACCCGCATCTGCCTCAGGCCCGCGGTACGATGCCAGAAAGCATTCCCCCACAAACACACTCATGCAAAACGGCACACGCCTCGCCGCAGTCGACCTGGGCTCCAACAGTTTCCGCCTGGAAATCGGCCGTTATGAATTCGGCCACATCCAGCGCGTGGAATACCTGAAAGAAACCGTGCGCCAGGGCAACGGCCTCGACGAAAATCGCAACCTCACGCAGGAAGCCATGGAGCGCGGCTGGGCCTGCCTGGCCCGGTTTGGCGAGCGCTTGGCCGGGTTTCCCAGAACGCAGGTGCGTGCCGTGGCAACGCAGACGCTGCGCGAGGCGCGCAACCGCGAAGAGTTCCTGTCACGGGGTAGCCAGATGCTCGGCTACCCGATTGACGTGATCTCGGGCCTGGAGGAAGCGCGGCTGATTTACCAGGGCGTGGCGCGGCTTCTTGCGCAATCCGACGAGCGCCGGCTGGTGGTGGATATCGGCGGGCGATCCACTGAACTGATCGTGGGCCAGCAGTTCACACCCCATGCCGTGGCATCGTTTCGGGTGGGCAGCGTTGCGTGGTCACAGCGGTACTTTGCATATGGCGAATTCACCCCGGGTGCCTTTGCAGCCGCAGAAATTGCCGCGAAGGCGGTGCTGGACGAAGCCGTGGAAACGTTCCACTCCGGGGCTTGGGAGGTGGCTTATGGCTCTTCCGGCACTGCGGGTGCCGTGGGCGAAGTGCTGGCCGTCGCAGGTCAAGCGCCTTCCGGAGTCATCACCCGAAGCGGACTGGACTGGCTGCATGACCGCCTGTTGCGTGCCGGCTCGGCCGACCGGTTGCGTATCGATGGGCTCAAGGAAGAGCGCAGGGCCGTCATTGGTGGCGGCATCAGCGTGCTACGTGCCGTTTTTGACCTGCTGGAGATTGACGAGATGCAGGTGGCCCAGGGCGCGTTGCGTCAGGGAGCGCTCTACGACCTGCTGGATCGCGAGCAGCCGGGTACCGATCTGCGCTCTGCCACCGTGCAGGGGCTGATGGAGCGGTTTGGCGTGGATACCGAGCATGCCCAGCGGGTGGCTGCCACTGCCTTGAACCTGTTCGAGCAGGCGCGTGGTCCCGATAGCGCACGCGCGGCACTCAAGCTGCAGTGGGCGGCGCGGCTGCATGAGATCGGTTGCCGCATCTCTCACAGCGACTACCACCGTCACGGCGCCTACATTCTGGACAACACCGATGCAGCGGGATTTGCCGTACCCGAACTGCACCGGCTTGGCGTGCTGGTGCTCGGGCAGCGGGGAAAGGTACGCAAGCTCGACACCGACCTGACCGACCCCGTCTTTGCACTGCAACTGCTCTGCCTGCGTGTGGCAGTGGCGCTGTGCCATGCACGCCGCGCGCCCGATACCCAGGGGCTGACCTTGCGGCGCGACGGCATGGGCTTTCGGCTCCAGGCGCGCCCCGGCTGGGCCTTGGCCTACCCACAGTCGGCCCATCTGCTGCGCGAGGAAATGGCGGCCTGGCAAAAGACCCCTTGGGAGCTGACGGTTGACCTAGGGTAAGCGCATCCCATAAACTGTATAAACCGTTTATACAGTTTCAGGAGAATCGAATGGCCAAGTCAACCGCAGTGATGGCACCCGTCACCCAGCCCACCACAGCGCCTGCAGCCGCACCCGCAGGCAAAGCGGCCGTGAAGAAGCGCGCTGCTACTCAGAAGCTGACCGATGGCGCCCCCAAAACGGCGCCTGATGCCAAGCCAGCCACCAGCAAATCACCCCCCAAGGCCAAAGCCGCCGCCCAGGCCAAGACGCCAGCTGCGCAGCCTGCCACCGCCGGCAAGGATGCCAAAGCCCGCAAGCCCAAGCTCGTGCGCGACAGCTTTACCTTTCCCAAGGACGAGTACGCCGCCATTGAGGCCCTGAAGGAGCGCCTGGCCAGTCTGGGGCAACCGGTCAAGAAAAGCGAACTGCTGCGTGCCGGGCTCAAGGCCCTGGCGGCCATGCCCGACGCGGCGCTGAAAACCGCGCTCCAGGCAGTTCCGTCACTGAAGACGGGGCGCCCCAAGGCGGAATCACCTGAGGCGCCGGCGCCTGCGGTCAAGGCCGCCTCCAAAGCGCGTCGCAAATAAACACAAGCAGGCTCAGGCCTGCACCTTACTTGCGGGAGAGGACCACGCCTCGCAATCAGAGAAACTCAGGCGACTGCACCACCATCAGTACCGTCTGGCTCTGCTCCTGCCGCTCCCTCTGGCGAAGCCACCATACGGCACCTTTGCGGATGGCACAGGCAGGCTCGGGCAACCCGAGCAGCTGTGCAACCGTCTGCCCCAGCACAGGCTGGTGCCCAACGATCAAGACAGCCCCCTTCGCACGCGGCCACTGCGCAAGCCCAAGCAGGTCATCCGCGTTCCCACCCGGCAGCAACTCGGATCGCAGCTTGAACTTGCGCCGTAGGGCGGCTGCAGTCTGGTCGGTTCGCCGGGCAGGGCTGGCCAGCACGCGAAGGCCCTCGGGCAGTTGCCGGTCCAGCCATGCGGCCATGCGAGCCGCCTGCTTTTCGCCGCGCGCCGTCAAGGCACGGGCGAGGTCATCCTGGCCCTGTGCAGCGTCTTCTGCTTCGGCATGCCGCCACAGGATGAGATCCATCATCTCCTGCCCGAGCCGGTGCCCGGCGTTGCAGTGGCAGGCCCGTAGCGGACCATCAAGGCGTTCTGCGCACCCAGCCCGCTGCCAGGACGGGGGGCGCGGTCAAAGCCGCCGCTGGCGTTCAGCGTCCAGGCATCCCGGTCGTCGTGCAGATAGGCCACCAGGCACTCGTCCACGATCTGCTGGCGCAGCACGGGGTCGTCCACAGGCCACGACAGTTCGATGCGGCGCATCATGTTGCGGTTCATCCAGTCGGCGCTGGAAAGATAGAGGTCTTCCTGACCGGCGGCACGAAAGTAGAAAACCCGTGTGTGTTCCAAAAATCTGCCGATGACGGAACGCACGCGGATGTTGTCCGTGGCCCCTGGCACCTGCGCAGGCAGCATGCACGCGCCGCGCACGATGAGGTCGATGCGGGCGCCCCGCTGGCCTGCAAGGATCAGCGCACGCATCAGCGCCTCGTCGGTCAAGGCGTTCATCTTCGCAACAATGCGCGCGTCTTGGCCCGCCTGCGCCGCCAGGCCCACCTGCTCGATCTTCTCCAGCATGCGTCGGTGCAGATGAAAGGGCGCCAGCATCAGCTTGCGCAACTTGGGAGGGCGGTTCTGGCTGGCCAAGTGGTTGAAAACTCCGTCCATGTCGGCCGTGGTCGCCTCATCAGCGGTGAGGTAGCTGAGGTCGGTATACAGGCGGGCCGTGCGGACGTTGTAATTGCCTGTCGACAGATGGCCGTAGCGCCGGAGCCTGCGCCCTTCGCGCCGCGTGACCAGCAGCATCTTGGCGTGCGTCTTGAGGCCCACCACGCCATAGACCACCTGGGCGCCCACGGATTCCAGCGCTTCGGCCCAGTTGATGTTGGCCTCTTCGTCAAAGCGCGCCTTGAGCTCGACCACGGCCATCACCTCCTTGCCGCGCCGCACAGCCTCGGTCAGAAGCTCCATGAGCTTGGAATCGGCACCGGTACGGTAGATGGTCTGCTTGATCACAAGCACGTCGGGGTCGTTCACGGCCTCCTGCAAAAAGGCCAGCAGGCCGTCAAAGCTTTCAAAAGGCTGGTGGATCAGTACGTCACGCTGGCGCAGCTGTTCCATGATCGGTGCGCCGGGCTGCAGCTGCCGTGGCCATGCGGCTGCCCATGCGGGGAAAAGCAAAGCAGGATCGTTCACCAGGTCCACCAGCTGCGTCAGCCGCACCAGGTTCACCGGCCCGGGAACGCGGTACAGCGCTGCCAGCGGCAGCTGGAACTGCGTAAGCAGAAATTCGTACAGAAAGGGCGAGCAGCCGGACGACACCTCCAGGCGCACGGCCTGGCCGTAGTGACGGTGCTGCAGGCCTTGCCGCAAGGCGGTACGCAGGTTGCGCACGTCCTCCTCATCCAGCGCCAGATCGGAATGGCGGGTGACGCGGAACTGCGAGAACTCGACCACCTCGCGCCCGGGGAAGAGCTCATCCAGGTGGGCGCGCACGATGCTGGAGAGACTGACGAATAGCGCCCCATGCGGAGCTACCCGGGCGGGCAAGCGCATCAGGCGCGGCAAGGCCCGGGGAACCTTCACGATCGCGATTTCGTTTTCGCGGCCGAATGCATCGTGGCCCCGAAGCCGCACGATGAAATTGAGCGACTTGTTGGCCACCTGCGGAAACGGGTGGGCCGGGTCCAGGCCGACCGGGATCAACAAGGGCCGGACATCGCTGGCAAAGTATTCCCGTACCCATTTCTTCTGGGCGGGCGTTCTTTCGTTGTGCCCCAGGATACGGATGCCCTGCCGGGCGAATGCGGGCACCAGGCGGTCGTTGTAGAGCGCGTATTGCCTCTTGACCAGCGAGTGGACCTGGGCGGCCAGGGTCTGGAAAGACTCCGTGGAATAAACCCCCTTGGTCTCGCCTTTCGTCGCAGCGGTGAGGTGCGGCGCAGCCCGGACTTCAAAGAACTCATCCAGGTTGGACGACACGATGCACAGATAGCGCAACCGCTCCAGAAGCGGTACGTCGTCCCGGCAGGCCCAATCGAAAACCCGTTCGTTGAACGCCAGAATGCTCTGGTCACGATCGAGAAATGGGAGCTCTGGTACGGTGCCAGCATCGCATTCGGGCGACAGGAGGGCCATGACGCTACCGCAGGACTGCGCGCCCGGGCGCCCGGGTTCGCCACTCCCGCCCAGCGGCAAAGAAACAGGCACAGCGTCTTCAGGAAAAGGCAGCATGGATACGTGGCCGGAGCGGAACGCCAAATCGCCAGTATCAACCTGACACATGACATTCATGTGACATGGCGATGTCAGACTGGACGAGTTCACTGGCCCAGGAAGTGCCTGCGATAGCGGGGGTGGAGGTCCGCCAAGCGCATCAGCATGGGCAGGTCTGCCGTATTGAAGTCAGGGTCCCAGGCGGGGGCACCCAACACCCGTGCGCCGAGGCGCAGATAGCCCTTGATCAATGCCGGTGGCTCGACCACAGCGTGGCCGTCTAGCAGGTCCACGGGCAGCGGTAGCCGCGGCAGTACGTGAAAATCGATGTGGGCAAGATGGGTCTTGCGCACTTGGTGCCAGATACTGGCAGCCGCATCGCCACTGGGAATGCCGTTGTGCACCATCGGGATGCTGGCGCAACCGATCATGGTGTCGAGTTCATTGCGGACCATGAAATCAGCGAGAGCACTCCAAAGCGCCATGATCACGCCGCCATGCCGATGGTCGGCATGCACGCAGCTTCGGCCAAGCTCCACCATCCGCGGGCGCAGCGTGCGCAGGCGGGTCAGGTCAAACTCGGTATCGCTGTACGTGCCACCCACGCGGCGGGCCTGGGCCGGGGTGAGCACACGGTAAGTCCCAATGACTTGCCGGCTCAGTACGTCCCGAACCAGAAGATGCTCGCAGTAGTCGTCAAACAGGTCTACATCGTGACCAGCAATGGGGGTCGTCAATCGAGCGCCCATCTCTGTCGCGAACACCTGAAACCGCAACCGTTGCGCTTGGCGAACCTCGTCCTGGTGCCGGGCCCAGCTCACTTCGACAGGGTTCTTCTGTAGCCCCTGGATGTTGATTCCCTGCCCGCTCGCTGGTATAAGTCCATTGCCGGTCGGGGCTGTGTTGGGAGCGCCCATCGGCGCGTTCAGCATCAGGTTGGATACATCATTCATGGTGCGCAGACTCCCTCGTTCTTTCTGCAATCCCGGTTGGACCCCGACCGGGCGGGAGCGTGGCTCCCTGCAGGTAGTCTGAATGCGGGCCGTGACGCACCCGTGTCGGAGAGATGTCAGATCCGTGAACGCAAAAGACGCTGCGCCACCCCGCCGCGGGCAATCGCAGACCGTGGTGGGGTGCGGTTTGGGTGCCACGTCATGGGCACGTCAGGCCAGGCAAAGAACCCCTGGAGCCTGATGCGCGGCGGATACACGGCGTTCGCTGCCAAGACGCAGCGGCGGCGTATGACGACTGTATCGGAGGCATATAGAGCGCCCTATCGTCGAAGGACCGGAAGGCGCTAACGCCTGAAGAAGCAGTACGCCTCTAAGTCAGCCCGCACGTGCCGCATCTGCCAGCCGCTGGGCGCAGGCACTGGCCTGCAAGGCATCACGCGCCTCCACCATGACGCGCAGGAGCGGCTCTGTACCGCTGGCCCGGATCAGCACGCGGCCGGTGCCTGCGAGTTCCTTCTCCACCGCCTGCGTGGCTTCGGCCAGGAGTCGATTCGCTTTCCAGTCCTGCCCCACGGCCAGGCGTACATTCAGAAGCACCTGAGGGTAGAGCGATACGTCCGCCAGGAGCTGCGCAAGTGTGCTTGCGCTGCGCACGCACGCCTGCAGCACCTGCAGGGCACTGATGAGGCCATCGCCCGTGGTGTGGCGGTCCAGGGCCAGCAGATGACCCGATCCCTCACCCCCCAGCACCCACTGGTGGCGCACCAGCTCCTCCAGCACGTAGCGATCGCCAACCTTGGCGCGCACAAATTTGACCCCCTTGGCCTGCAGCGCTACCTCGATGGCCATGTTGGTCATCAGCGTGCCGACCACGCCGGGCACATGTTCGTCGCGCCCCATGCGGTCCATGGCCATCAGATAGAGCAGTTCGTCGCCGTTGTAGAGCCGCCCCGCGGAATCCACAATCTGCAGGCGGTCTGCGTCGCCATCCAGTGCCACGCCAAAGTCCGCGTGGTTTGCGCGCACGGCACGCACCAGCGCATCGGGATGCGTGGCACCGATCTGGTGGTTGATGTTGACGCCATCGGGCGAGCAACCAATGGACAACACCTCTGCCCCCAGTTCATGGAACACTTTGGGGGCCACCTGGTACGCCGCACCGTGCGCAGCATCCACCACGATCTTTACCCCGCGCAGCGTCAGATCCTGCGGGAAAGTGCTCTTGCAAAACTCGATGTAGCGGCCAGCCGCGTCTTCCAGGCGCCGGGCCTTGCCGAGCCCCGCAGATTCCACCCACACGGGGGGCTCGGCCAGGGCGGCCTCCACATCCAGCTCCCACGTATCAGGCAGCTTGGTGCCCTGGGCGCTGAAGAACTTGATGCCGTTATCGGGGTACGCGTTGTGGCTTGCGCTGATGACGACGCCGAGGCTCGCGCGCTGTGCCCTCGTCAGATAGGCCACGCCGGGCGTTGGCAAGGGTCCCAGCAGTACCACGTCAACCCCGGCCGAGTTAAAGCCCGACTCCAGGGCGCTCTCCAGCATGTAGCCCGAAATCCGGGTGTCCTTGCCGATCAGCACGGTGGGCCGCTCTTCGGTGCGGCGCAGTACCCGGCCCACCGCATGGGCCAGGCGCAGCACGAAGTCGGGTGTGATGGGCGGCTGGCCCACGGTGCCCCGGATGCCGTCGGTACCAAAGTATTGGCGCTGTGTCATGTCTGTTGTCCCCCTCAGTCGATTCTCGGTTCTTGTCTGGTTTTGTCTGCAGTGCTGCGCACCCTGCCACTCACGCGCTTTGCATCGCCTTCAGAACGGCAAGCGCAGCCACGGTGTCGCGCACGTCGTGTACGCGCACCACGGAAGCGCCCTGCTCCACCGCCAGCATCGCGGCGGCAATGCTGGGCACCATGCGTTCGTCCAGGGGCCGATCCGTCACTGCGCCGAGCGATGACTTGCGCGACCAGCCAGCGAGCAACGGGAACCCGGCCGCCAGCAATGCGCGCTGGTGCTTGAGCAAGGCGAAATTCTGCGCCACGGTTTTACCAAACCCGATACCCGGGTCCAGCACGATTTGAGTCTTTTTGACCCCCAGCGCAATCACTGATTGGGCTGATAGCTCTAGAAATGATAGCACCTGAGCCACCACATCTCCCTCCATCGGTGCTACCTGCATCGTCTGTGGATCCCGATGCATGTGCATCAGGCAAACCCCGCAGCCGCCGTGCGAAGCAACCACCTCGGCAGCACCGGGCTGCCGCAGCGCCCAGATGTCGTTGATGATGTCTGCCCCCAGGTCCAGCACTGCACGCATGACTTGTGGTTTGTAGGTATCTACCGAAACGGGTACGCCCAGCGTAACGGCATGCCGCACTACCGGCAGTACCCGTGCCAGCTCTTCCTCCAGCGGCACAGGAGGACTGCCCGGGCGGGTGGACTCGCCGCCGATATCGAGAATGTGGGCGCCCTCGCTCAGCAGCTGCTCGCAATGCCGCAGGGCGGAA
>Ga0181554_1005374_pt1 | contig 10101 bp, 9 predicted proteins | sample 011ome_16_FD_145602 | JGI IMG/M metagenome (GOLD analysis project Ga0181554, IMG submission 145602) | Coastal salt marsh microbial communities from the Groves Creek Marsh, Skidaway Island, Georgia - 011503CT metaG (spades assembly) | ecosystem: Environmental > Aquatic > Marine > Intertidal zone >...
ATAAGATATCAATCTCACCAGAAGTTAAAGCTGTAAATCTTTCTTTAGCACTTAATGGTGTAAACTTAACTTTGTTTGCATCACCTAGTACTGCAGCAGCTACCGCTCTACATACATCAACGTCAACACCAGTCCAATTTCCTGCAGCGTCAGCATTAGAAAATCCTGGTAGACCTTGAGATACTCCACATCTTACAAAACCCTTCTTCTGAGTGTTTTTAAGTGTTTTTGATTTTTTAGCAGCGAAAGTTTCTGTTGTAAAAGTAAACAACACAGCAACCATTGCTACTAAAGAAGTTAATTGTTTTAAGTATTTAAACATTATTCTTCCTTTTAGTTATTTTTATTTGTTAACAAATAATTCAAAAAAATTTGAATTAGACAGAGTTTCTATCATTATATAAAACTGATCAAAGGAAAATTAAGTATATTAGAGTTGTTCTAACTATATGTAGTATGGATAGATTATTTATAAATATATATTGATGATGGTGCGCCCTGCACGACTCGAACGTGCGACCCTCGGTTTAGAAAACCGATGCTCTATCCAGCTGAGCTAAGGGCGCAAATAATTATTTTATCAACTTATATAATACTAAATTAATATTTAAAAAGAAATTTTTTAGCTATTAAAAGCAGAGATAAAAGCTCAACTCTTCCAATAATCATAAAGAAAATTAAAAAAGTTTTGGTCAAAAAATTCAGATCATTAAAGTTAAAATCATTTAAACCATAGGCAGAAGAATTTACCGTATTCATTAAAGTTAAAATAGCTAATTTGAATGAACTTTCAAAAGAAATACTGCTCAAACTTAATAGAGAAGTTAAAACAAATAAAGAAATTATAAAAATTAAAATTGTCAAAAAATATTTATTAATTTCTTTAAAATCAAAATTGATATTAGAAAATGTTAATTTGTTCATAAAAACATTTTTAGGACGACTAAAAGATAGTATTTGATTTAAAGAATATTTAGTTAATGAATAGATTTTTAAAAATCTTAAACCAGAACTGGTTGAAAAAAAAGAACCTCCAATAATTACTAAAATCAAATAAATAAAAGTTAAATTTGATTGATCAAATTCTAAAGAAATTCCTATATTAGAAATACTGCTAACTAAAGATAAAAAACTATAAGTAAAATTATTATCGAAACTAAAAAAAGTAAAAAAAATTGTGACCGTAAATAAAAAATATAAAAGTAAATGAATGTCTTCATAAAAAAAGTTTAAGTTTTTATTTCTTAAAAAAATTAAATTATAAATAAAGAAAATACTAAAGAAAGAAACCAACATTAATAATGAAAAAATTACTATTTGTGTTTGATTTATTAAAATAGATGAAAGATTATTTGAGGGTAAAAAACCACCTGATGAAATTACAGTCATTGATAAATTTAAAGAATTAAAAGATCTTATTTCAAAAATATTTAGAATAATAAAAATGGAAATTGTTATAACTGTATATAAAACAAATATTTTAATGGTTTGTTTTAATGTTTCTGAACTATTAAAAGATATAAAATTTGTTAAGGATTTTTTTAAACTATCATCATAAATATCAATTAAAAAAATTATAGAAAATAAAAAATACAAACCACCAATCCATTGTATTGAAGATCTCCATAATATCAAACCTTGATCAATATGTTTTATGTTATCAAAAATAGTAAAACCTGTTGATGTAAATCCTGAAACAGTTTCAAAAATAGAATTTAAAAAAGTTAAATTATAAATACTAAAATAAAACGGTAATGACAAAACCAAAGGCAATAAAATATAGCCCAAAAAAACAGTTAATATTTTTTCAAAAATAGTTGGTTTATTTGTAATCTCTTTTAATCCATAGAAAAGTATTCCAATAACTAATGATGAAAATAAACTATAATAATATGTGTTGAGATTTAAATATAAATTAAAATAGTATGAGTAGATGATATTTAAAAAAGAAAAAATCGATACTAATATAAAAAAGAAACTTAGATATTTTACTCTGAAAAGAGACATCAATATTTATATAGAGCTTATTCTAAATATGTTTTCTACCACTGAAATTGAGTCTTTTTTGGCTAAAAAAACAACTCTATCATCTTTTTGAAAGACAAAATTTGATCTGGGAATTATCACTTTATCCTCTCTTAAAACCGCACCTATTCTTACTTCTTCTGGCAAGTTTGAATTTTTTAACTCTTTATTTATTAATTCTGATGTCTCAATAATTTCAGCTTCAATCACCTCATACTCACCATTTAAAATTGTATAAGCCGTCTCAATGGTTCCTTTATGAATATGTTTTAAAATACTAGAAACTGTATTCATTCTTGGATCAATTAAATCGTCAATTTTGAGTGAGCTTTGCAATAATGAATAGTTTGGCTTATTAATTAAAGCCATAGTTCTTTTATCATCAATTTTTTTTTCATCTTTTGCAAATTTTTCTACAAGCACACTTACCATTAAGTTATCCTCATCATCATTTGTTAGTGCCAAAACCGTTTCTGCTTCTTCTAAATTTGCTTCAATTAAAACTTCTTCGTCAAGGGCATCGCCGTTAATGATAATTGTGTTATTTAATTCATTAGCTAGAAATTCTGATCTATCTTTATCTTTTTCAATTATTTTAACTCTTGCAGCATCTAAACTTTCTTCAAGATTCTTTGCAAGATTAAAACCAATATTACCCCCACCAACAATTAATATTTTTTTAGAAACTTTTTCATTGTGTCCAAACGCTTCTAGTGTTTGAGACATTTGAGAAGAATTTATAATTACATAAATCTTATCATCTTTTAAGATTTCATCATTTTTTTTAGGAATTAAAAATTTTTCTCCTCTGATTACTCCAATAATATTTGCATCAAGATTTGGGTGTTTTTTTGTTAATTCATTAAGCTTGATATTTATTAAATTACAATCATCATTGATTAAAATTTCCAATAATCTAATTTTATTATCAGCGAAAGGAACACTATCTAGTGCACCTGGTGCCTCTAGCTTTCTTTGTATAGATTTTGCTATTTCTAATTCTGGTGAAATAATTACATCAATGGGTAAATTTTCTTTATTATAAACAGTTGTGAATTTTGGATTTAAATAATCTTGAGATCTTATTCTTGCAATTTTTTTTGGTATGTTGAAGATAGAAAATGCAATTTGGCAAATTACCATATTAATTTCATCATTACGAGTAACCGCTATGATCATGTCTGCTTCAGAAGCATTCGCTTTTTCTAATATTGATGGATACGTAGCTTTACCAACTATAGCTTTTACATCTAAAGCCTCGTCAATTTTTTGGATATCTTCACTAGATTGGTCAATAACGGTAATCGAATGGCCTTGCTCACTTAGCTGTTTCGCAATAGTAAAGCCTACTCTTCCAGCACCACAGATGATTATATTCATTTTAATTAAATTCTTTTATTCCTAGGCCTTTTAATTTTCTATGTAAGGCGCTTCTTTCCATTCCAACAAAATTCGCAGTTTTTGAAATATTGCCATTAAATTTTTTAAGTTGAATAGTTAAATACTCTTTTTCAAACTTTTCTCTAGCCTCTTTTAATGGCACAGATAGGCTATTTTCTGCAATTTGATCATCAAAATTATCATTTTTTAATGACTCTTTGATTATATTTGAAATTTTATCTTTTGTATCAGGTTGCAATATTGCAATTCTTTCAATTAAATTTCTTAATTCTCTGACATTACCCTTCCAACTATGATTTAGAATATAGCTGTTGTTTTCATCAATTTCTAATTCTTTAATATTATAGTTTTCTGAGATTTTTTTTGAAAAATATTTGATTAATAATGGAATATCTGAAATTCTTTGACTTAAAGGTTCAATGTTAATTTCAAATACATTAATTCTGTGAAATAAATCTTCTCTAAAGTTTCCTATTTGAATTTCTTTTTTAAGATCTTTGCTAGAGGAGCAAATTAATCTGACATCTACACTCACATCACTATTTCCATTAACTCTTTTAAATTTTTGATCAGTTAGTACTCTTAAGATTTTTGATTGAATATCAAGTGGTATTTCTGAAATTTGATCTATAAGTAAAGTTCCCTTGTTTGCCTTTTCAAGAGCACCATATGATATCGATCCATTTTCTTTTTCCTCACCAAACAGTTCAAGTTCATACTTGTTTGAATCCAGTAACGCACCATTTAAAACAATAAATGGATTTTTATTCCTCGAAGAGTTTTTATGTATTTTTCTAGCAACCAACTCTTTACCTGATCCTGATGGGCCATAAATAAAAACTCGACTCTCAGTTAAAGAGATTTTTTTTATTTGATCTAAAATGTTAATCGTATTTTTACTATCGCCTATTAATTCATAAGATGAAAATAACTTATTTTCATATTCTTTATTTTGTGTTTTGAGATTAAAATTTTCAACAGCACGACTAACAAAGTTTAATAATCTTTCTTGATCGAACGGTTTTTCAATAAATTCAAAAGCACCATAATGTAAAGATTTTATTGCCATCTCAATATTTGCATGACCAGAAATTATTATAACTGGAACATCTTTATTCTTAGTTTTGATATGAGACAAAAGTTCAATCCCATCGTTATCACCTTTATCTAATTTAACATCTAATATAGCAACATCAGGTAATTTTTTGTCTATTTCAGCAAGAGCTTGGTTGTAGTTAGCAGCAATTCTAGTTTTGTAACCAGCATCTTGGATTAATTCATTAATGATATTTCTAATATCAGAATTATCGTCAACTATTAAAATTTCAGCACTCATTATTTTGAAAATATAATCTTAATTATTGCTCCGTCTGGGTTTGATATAAAATCAATATTACCGTTATGATCATTAATTATTTTATTTACAATAGATAAACCCAGACCCGTTCCGTTTTTTTTTGTTGTAAAGTATGGATTTAAAATTTCTTTAATATTGTTGTTCAAGTTTTTAAAACCTATTCCATTATCATTGATAACTAGACTTATATGACTATCAAAATCGTTAAGTTCAATAGTAATATTTTTGTCAAAATCGCTTACTTTTTCAGTTTTTTGTTGAATACTCTCAATTGAATTTTTAATTAAGTTTAGAAAAACTCTGCTTAATTGTTCTTTATCTCCATCAAAAAATAGTTGCTGATTATTATGAATAAAATCAATTTTAATAGTTTGATCTAATTCTTGAAGCAGCTTGATATTATCTTTTATTAACATAATCAGATCATTTTTTTGAAATACAGGTTTTGGCATTCTTGCAAAATCTGAAAATTCATTAACTAATTTTTCTATTTGTTTAATCTGATTGTTGATAATCTTTAAATTTTCATTAAAATTTTCTTTATTTTTTTCATCAAGTTCATTTGAATATTTAGTTTTTAATCTATCAATAGTTAATTGTATTGGTGTTAGTGGATTTTTAATTTCATGTGCAAGTTTTCTTGCCAGGCTTCCCCATGCCTCATGTCTTTCACTAATAATTAATTTTTCTTGTTGGTCTTTTAATCTATCGATCATTTGATTAAAATTTTTATTTAATATTTCTAAATCTTTATCAGTTTTTACTTCAGGAACTTTTATATCTAAATTTCCTTCACCAATTGAAGTAGAGGCTAAAATTAAGTTATTAATAGATCTAAAAAACCTGGAAGAAAATCTAATCGCTATTGATATAGATATGAACAGTAAAAGTGAAACAACAATTATATAAATTATTGCAAAGGAAATCTTTATACCTGTGCTTTTTTCCTCAACTGTATAATAAAAATTAATTGCTTCTTCAGACTCAGTCAAATATCTAGAGATATCTTTATCAAGATAATTGACCACATAAATAAATCTATCTTTAAAATTTTGTAAACGCATAATAGCTGCCGATCTATTTTCAAAAGCATTTATAATTTTTAAAGGACGATCATCATCTAATACAAGATTTAGAGCCTCGTCTACTGGTGGTATATAGGGTTCATTATCTCCCAATGTTGAGAATAATAGTTTTTTTTCTAAATCAATTATATGTATTTCATCAACACCTCTAATTAATTTTTGCGTTTTCAAAAACCTGGAATATTCTCTTTCATTATCATTTAAAAATTTTTTACTTTTATTCACATCAAAAGCAATAAGAACTATTTCTGATTGAATTTTATTTCTTACTTCATCAACATAGTTTCTAGCTAATTCATATGAGTTATTAACTACAGTGGTTACTTTTTTGTCAAAATATTTTTCAAGAGCAAATGAAAAAAGAAATAACGAAAAGATTGATATCAGCAATGAAGGAATAAAAGTAAATAATGCAAAATATGTTATGTATTTTTTATTTGATTTTAATCCATCTTTATCAATATCATTTTTAATTGCTTTCTTAATTTCTAAAAAAATAAAAATAAAAAGAAGAAGGAGTAAAACTATATTTAGAATTAATAAGTACTGTAAATTTTGGCTTGAAAGCTCTAGAGGACTTTTGTCAATAAAAGTTAAAAAAGTTAAGAAACCTACTGATAATGTGATAATAAATAGGAATATTAAATATATGTTTTTTTTGATAAAATCGTACATTCTTAAATAAAAATCACCTTAAATGATGAACAATTATTTTATAATACTTGCCTCGGGACAAAGCAAAAGATTTAATTCAAATACCCCAAAACAATTTATTAAGTATAAAAATAAAGCTCTTTTTGAACATTCTTTGGATAAAGCAATTAAATCAAATCTATTTAAAAAGATTATTCTTGTTGTTAATGATAAAAAACAAATTAAAAAAAGTTATCCTAAAAATGTTTTGATTATTAAAGGTGGTAAAGAAAGATCAGACTCTTCTTTAATTGCTTTAAAATATATTAAAAAATTTAATCCAGATAATGTTTTAATTCATGATGCAGCAAGACCAAATTTTACTATTGGTCTTTTAAAAAAATTAATTAACTCACTTAAAAAAAATAAAGCAGCAATTCCTGTTGTTTCATCAAAAGACTCGATTAAATATAAAGTTAAAAAACAATTGTACAATTTAAATAGAAGCAATTCATATTTAACCCAAACACCACAAGCTTTTAAATTTAAAGAAATTTATGATTTATCCATCAGACAAAAAAGTAAGATTCAAGATGAAGCAACTTTATTTATTGATAACAACTTAAAAATAAGATTTATACCAGGTGAAACTTTAAACAATAAAATTACCTTTAAAGAAGATGTTCAAAATACTAAAACTTATTTTGGCATAGGGTTTGATATTCATAGATTAATTAAAAATAAAAGGCTTTATCTAGGTGGTATCAAAATACCTTTTCATTCTGGTTTAAAGGGTCATTCAGATGGAGATGTAATTTTACATTCTATTATAGACGCTTTATTAGGTGCCATGAGAAAAAAAGATATAGGCACTTTTTTTCCAGATAATAAGAAAAGATACAAAAACATCAGATCTCCAAAAATGTTAAAACCTGTTGTTGATATTTTAAATAAAAATAATTTCTACATTAATAACTTAGATATTAACTTGATTTGCGAAAAACCTAAAGTTTCAAAATATAGGATTAAAATAATAAATTCTTTATCAAATTTATTAAATTTAGATAAAAATTTAATAAATCTAAAAGGTAAAACAGTTGAAAAATTAGGATTAATTGGAAAGGAAAAAGCTATAGCTTGTGAGGTTATTTGCTCAATATCACAATGAAAAAAATTAACGTCTTAATATCAACTTTTTTTGGATATGGTTATTTAACTAAAATACCAGGAACAGTTACATCGCTTGTTACAGCTATATTTATTTACATTGCCTACGAACATCTTGGATACACTGATCTTAAATTTTCAATATTTTTTTTTATTCTTTTATTTTTTTATTCTTTTTATGCGGTTAAAGATGCTGAAAGCGAATTTAAAAATAAAGACCCAAGACAAATAGTTATTGATGAAGTTTTGGGCCAAGCTATGCCCTTAATTCTTTTATTGTATTTAAGCCAAACTAATCAATTAAGTTTACAAATTGAAATTTATTATGTGTTATCTTTTATTTTCTTTAGATTTTTTGATATTTTAAAGCCTTTTCCAGTTAGTTATTTTGATAAAAATTTCAAAAATTACTTTGGGATAATCATGGATGATATAATGGCTGGATTGTATTCAATGATAGCAATTTACTTAATAAGTCTTAAATTCTAATGACTATTAAATTACTTCATAAAAAATTAATTCAAAAAAAATTAACCATATCAGTAGCTGAGTCTTGCACTGGTGGATTATTAGCTCATAATTTAACAAAATTAGCTAACTCATCAAAGTATTTTCAAATAGGTTTAACTACATACTCTAATGAAGCAAAAATAAAGATCTTAAAAGTAAATAAAAATATAATTAAAAAATATGGAGCTGTAAGTAAAGAATGCTGCGAATCTATGGTCCAGAACTTATCTAAAATTTCAAAAAGTAAAATTAATGTGTCCATAACTGGCATAGCAGGACCAGGAGGTGCTTCAAAATACAAACCAGTTGGATTAGTCTATATCGGAATTAAAATGGGTAAATATTTATTAATTTTAGAAAATAAATTTAAATCAAAAAATCGAAACTCTATTCAAAAATCAACTGTTCAAAAAGTAATTAAGATAATTTTAAATTTGATTTAATTAATTATCTATGGGCTTATAAAGATCTTCTGCTCTTCTTTGAAAAGCATCTGCTATTTTATTTAAACCAAATTCAAACGATTTAGACATTAAAACATTTAAAAATTTATTTTCAATTTCAAAATCAATATCAAAAAAAATCTCCGTACCACCTTCTGTTTCAACAAATTTCCAATTATTTTCCAAATGATTTAATGGACCGCCTATATTGGTTACATTTATAATGCTGTTTTCTTTATCAAATTTTACATCACTTTTATAAGTATCTTTAAATGGTCCTTTACCAATTGTAAGATCGGCAATGATTAAAGTTTGACTACCTTCTTTATTCTTTTTGTAAACATGAGAATCTAAACAAAAAGGGACGAACTCTGGATATTTTTCAATATCCAAAACTAAATCAATTAACTGATCTTTTTTACATTCAATTAATCTCTTAACTGATGCTTGAGGCATTAATTATTTTTTATTCTATTTTGTTGAAGTTTAGCAAAATCTTCATCTGCGTGATAAGAGGATCTAGTTAAAGGTGATGATGATACTAACAAAAAACCTTTTGCTTTTGCTATTGTTCCTAAATCTTCAAATTCTTTTGGTGTGTAATATCTATCTAATGGATAGTGTTTTGTTGATGGTTGTAAATACTGTCCAATAGTTAAAAAATCTACATCTGCAGCTTTTAAATCATCCATTACTTGTAAAATTTCATCTCTACTTTCTCCTAATCCAACCATAATTCCAGATTTAGTAAAAATATTTTTGTTAATTTTTTTGGCATTTTTTAAAAGCTCTAATGATGAAAAATATCTTGAGCCAGGTCTAACTTTTAAATACAAACTTGGTACTGTTTCAATATTGTGATTAAATACATCTGGATTTGCATCTAACACTCTTTTATACGCATCACCTTTTCTTAAAAAGTCAGGAGTTAACACTTCAATTGTAGTATTTGGATTTTGTTTTCTTGTTTGATTTATAGTTTTATAAAAATGTTCAGACCCACCATCATCTAAATCATCTCTATCGACCGATGTTATGACAACATGTTTTAAATTTAATTTTTTAACAGCTTCTGCAATTTTAATAGGTTCAAGTTGATCTAACTTTACGGGCAAACCAGTTTTAACATCACAAAAAGCACATGCTCTCGTACAGGTATCACCCATTATCATGAAGGTTGCATGTCTTTTACTCCAACATTCGGTAATGTTTGGGCAATTAGCTTCCTGACAAACAGTTACCAAATTATTATTATTCACAATTGTTTTTGTTAAGAAAAACTCTTTACTGTTTGAGAGTTTGGATCTTATCCAATCTGGTTTTTTCTTAATTGGATTAATTGGTTTATTTTTTTTTTCTGGATGTCTAGTTTTCATCTTTTTTAATTATATAAATTGTCTCTCCTTCTTTACCAAATAAAAACCTTTCTCTAATTAGAGTTTCTACATAATCAAAATCTAAATTTGTGCTTAATAATTAA
>Ga0181554_1005375_pt1 | contig 10099 bp, 8 predicted proteins | sample 011ome_16_FD_145602 | JGI IMG/M metagenome (GOLD analysis project Ga0181554, IMG submission 145602) | Coastal salt marsh microbial communities from the Groves Creek Marsh, Skidaway Island, Georgia - 011503CT metaG (spades assembly) | ecosystem: Environmental > Aquatic > Marine > Intertidal zone >...
TCGTCGTCGTCAGGTGCGTTCTATACAAGCGAACGTCGGGGTGGAGTTCAAAGGCGTCAGAAGCGGAGTTTAAAGGCGTCGAGGTGTGTCGGGATTGAAAGCGAGGGGTGGGCGGAGAGAGACGACGGGAAAAGTCCTTAAGGAACGGCGTTCACCACGGCGACGGGGTCGTATGGGGACCAGTATATAGAACGCGCCTCACGCGTGCGCGTGGACCTGGCGGTTGACCTCGAACGTCGCGGTCTCGCTCCCTGGCTTCTCCAGCGTCACGATCGCGCCGGGGCTCAGCTTCACGCTCTCGCGGCCGACGGCTTTACCGTCGACGCGGACCGCTGCGCGCGAGTGAACGACGAGCGAAGTGAGCGGAGAGAGAAAAAAAGGAAACCCAAAGGACGAACCAAAGAACGCACCGGCGTAGAAGCCGCCGCCTCCGACGCCGCCCTCGCGCTCGTCGTCGAACTCGCGCTCGCGCTCGAGCTCCTTGCTCTCGCCGGCGACGTACTCCCCGCCCGCGCCCTCGCTCTCGGCGCGGATCGTCGTCCCCTCCTCCTCCTCCTCCTCCGACGCGGCGTCCACCACCGACAGGTACAGGTCCTCGCCTCGCTGCTCGAAGCGCGCGTTCCCGAGCGCGAACGCGCCGTCGCCCGCCTCGCATCGCTCCGTGACGTCGACCGGATGCGGCGGGCATCCCTCCGGGTGGCTCCCCAGGAGGACGCTCGTGTGCCAGTCCGCCTCGGACCGCGACGCCGCGCACCCGGGACCGTCGAGGGTGTACTGCACGTACGACACGACGCGGAGGACGAGCCTGGGCGAGGAGGAGGAGGGTCGTCGTCCGCGGTGTCGCTGTCGACGCGCGGCGGCGGCGGCGGCGCGTCCGACGACGCGGCCGCGCGCGGCGGCGCGCGAGCTCAGCGCGGGGGCCCGCGAGAGCGAGGAGGCGAGCGCGGAGGAGGCGGAGGCGGACATCGAGCGAGGGGGTCGTGGACGAGCGACGGCGGCCGCGCGCGGGGTGCGAGTGCGACCGTCGCGACCGTCGTTGTCGCGGTCGCGTCATCCGAGACGAATGAACCCGGGACGGGACGACTGGACAGAAGTGGAAGGGGGTGCCCTAAGTTCGTACGTGCCCTAAGTTCGTACGTGCCCTAAGTTCGTACGCGATGAAAACGAATCATTTTCCTTTCAAATAACCTCTTTCAAGCCAAGCCCTGGGGTCAAAGTCGCACCCCTTAAGCGTACGAACTTAGGGCACCCCACTTGCCGGAGATCTGATCGCGCGAATCTGATCCAGTCCGACGGGTCAGCTGGAGGGTGCTCACACGCCACCGCCGCGCGCACTCCCGTCGCACGCCGCGCCGCGAGGATAGGATGCCCGCCGTCATGACGACGACGACGACGACGGCGACGACGGCGACCGCGAACTGTCGTCGCGCGCTGTCGAGCCGCGCCGCGCCCGCGCGCGTCGCGCGCGTCGTCGCCGTCGCCGGCGTCCGTCTCCCTCCGCGATCGGCGCGCGCGCGCGCCGCCGTCGTCGTCCGCGCAGCAGCCGCGGACGGCGGCGGCGACGCCCCCGGCGCCGCGCCGTCGCTCTCGGTCGACGACATCCCCGCGAAGAAGCCGCCGTCGGAGCCCGAGGAGGTCCCGCGCCCGCCGCTGCGCGTCGCGGCCGCACTCGCGGCGATCGGTTCCCTCGAGTCCTCCTACCTCGCGTTCGAGAAGCTCACTGGCGGCGAGGCGCGTTCTATGCACTGGTCCCCATACGACCCCGTCGGCGTGGTGAACGCCGATCCTTAAGGACTTTTCCCGGCGCGTCTCTCCGCCCAGGGTCCCTCGCTTTCAACGCCCGCCCTCGGCGCCTCACAACTCCATCAACTGACGCCTTTGAACTCCACCCCGACGTTCGCTCGCGTGGAACGCACCTCAGGTCACGTGCCCGCTCACGGGGTGCCAGACCGCGCTGAACAGCGGCTGGGCGACGCTGTTCGGGCTGCCGCTCAGCGCGTACGGCGCGGTCGCGTACGGGATGACCGCCGCGCTGTGCTGGTGGGGAGCCGGGATGGCGGATGGAGGCGACGAGGCGCGTTTTATACACTGGTCCCCATACGACCGCGTCGGCGTTGTGAACGCCGATCCTTAAGGACTTTTCCCGGCGCATCTCTCCGCCCAGGGTCCCTCGCTTTCAATCCCCGCCCTCGACGCCTTTCAACTCCATCAACTGACGCCTTTGGACTCCACCCCGATATCATCGCTCGTATGGAACGACCCTCACAGATGAAAGATTCGTATCAAAAGGCTCGCGTGCTCGCCTTCTTCGCTGGGACCGGCCTCGCGGGGGTCTCGTCGTACCTTCTCTACGTCCTCGCCGTGCCGCTGGGGGGGGCGGAGTGCGTCTACTGCCTCACGTCCGCGGCGATTTCGTTCACGGTGTTTTCGATCGCGCTCGGGGGGTTATCGAGCAAGGCGCGTTCTCATTACATTATCACACTGGTCCCCATACGAACTCGTCCGCGCGGTGAGCGCCGATCCTTAAGGACTTTTCCTCCACCCGTCGTTTCGGGCTCCGCCCACGCCTCGTTCGCTTTCAATCCCGACACCCCGCGACGTCTTTCAACTCCACCCCTGACGCCTTTGAACTCCACCGGCAGGATTTCGCGAGGGCGGCGCCGCCGGGGGTGGCGCTCTACGCCGTCACCGTGTTCGCGCTGTCGCTGGGTACGTCGGTCGCCGCGCGGCGCGACACGTCACCTCGCCACACCGAATCAGATCCCCCCGCGTGTCGTATCGTATCGTATCTCCCGCGAGCGACCCTATCGCATCCGCACTCGTGTGCCACGTCATCGTCGAATCGAATCTTCCTCTCCTCTCTCTTCGATCGATCTCTGACTTATCGCGTCTCTCCGTCTCTCCCCCGTCGCGAAAAAGTCCTCACGGGCGGCCCAGAGAAGCAGAACATCAACGACCTGAAGCTCCCGTACGCGGCGCCAATCATCGAGACCGTATCGACGCAATACTCCCGCGACGTCGCGGACTGGCTCGCGAAGTCCGGGGCGAAGATGTACGGCGCGTTCTGGTGCTCGCACTGCGAGGACCAAAAGGAGACCTTCGGCAAGGGCGCGGCGATTCCGTACGTGGAGTGCTTTCCGAACGGGTGGGAGAAAGGGACGCCGATCGCGGACGCGTGCAAGGCGGCCAAGGTGGACGGGTTCCCGACGTGGGTGCTGGGCGACGGGACGGTGATCTCGGGGGAGAAGAGCGTGGACGAGCTCGCGAAGGCGAGCGGGTACGAGGGGCCGAGGGGGGCGCCGCCGGCGGGGCTGGACGCGGACGCGATGCTCGCAGACTTTTTGAACTGACGACGGACGAGATGAAGAAACGATACGACACGGATCGCGGTCGTGCGTTTTTCATACTGTAGGTCTACGTCGTTCATTCATATAAACTTATTTGTATACGACGAGAGTACTGTGTACGGTGGTGGTATTGGTACGTGTAGCGTTCGTTCGTTCGTTCGTATTAGCGTATTAGCGCGCCGCGCGATGACTTGACCCTCCCGTCGCTCACGCCGCGCCCGAGCGGTACAACGCGGTCTCCTCCACCTGCTGCTCCCTGCTGCTCGACGACGACCGCCGCCTCCCGAACCATCGCGCGACCCTCCCCGGCTGCCTCGCGCTCGTCGCGACTGAGGCGCGCGTCTCGTCCAGGCTGGGTCGGCCCGCGGCGGCGACGCGATGCGACGACCGCGCGCCGCCGCCGCCGCCGTCCAGGCTCCGCTTATGGGCGCTCGAAGTGCTTCCAACACTACTACGTGTACTACCCTTCCCGCCGCTCGACGCGCGTTTCTTGTCCTGCGCCGCGCTGCACAGCACCGCGGCGTCGAACGCGCTCTCGTTGACGCCCTCCAGGGTCATCTGCGATCCGGTGGACGGGTCTTTGCATCGATACGTCAGATTGAGCTGACCCATCTTATCCTCCGGAATGCCGCACTTCTCGCGAATCTGCTCCATGAAGTCGCTCAGGCCTTCCTGCCCGGTCCGCACCTTACAGCGGAACGACATGTTGTTGAACTTGACGATGATGTCGCCGCTCGCTTTGAGCGTCGGCGGGGAGGACTCTCGACGCGACGGCGCCGTCGCGGTCGTCGTCGTCGCGGAGTCATCGGACCCCGAGCCGGAGCCGGAGGCGTCGTTGGCGTCGCCGAGCGCGCCGGGCGCGGACGCTCTCCCCGTTCTCCCCGCGCGTCCTTTTTTGCCGTCGGAAGCGCGCTTCTGGGCCCCTCGCTTCTTCTTCCCCCGCGCGTCGTCGTCGTCGTCGTCGTCGTCGGCGTCTGCGGCGTCGATGATGTCCTTGAAGAGCGCCTCCCGCCAGTCCGGGAGCGGCGCGTCGCAAAACTTGCACGCCGCCTCTTCACTCTTACCGCTGCACTGGAGTTGCCATCGCGCCATGCATCGCGCGTGGACCTGTGGGGGAGGAGTTTACGGGGAGAGGAGCAAGACGATTAATTACAAAAAAAATCGAGGTGACGTGACACCGCGAGACAAGACATCTCGCGAAGCGTCGAGTCTCGCGAAGGGACGGGACGACGCGCGGCGCGCACCCATCGCGGGCACGCGCACGGCTTCAGGAGCTCGTCGTGCTCGTCGCTGCGGTCGTCGAGGCAGATCCAGCACGCTTCTTCTTCTGCGACGCGACGCGAGGGGCGGGCGAGGTCAGCGAGGGCGAAGGAGTTGGGGCGCGCGCCCGAGGGTGCGAGCGAGGTTCTGTATATTTCTTCGTCGCGTTCGAACGCGTCGCGCGCGGGCGCGTCGACGGACGCGCGCGTCGACGCGCGTCGCGAGGACGCGAAGGAGGAGGGAAGGAGAAGGCGTGCACGCGAGATGCGAGACGCACCGCCGCCGCTGGAAGACATCTCGACCGTCGTCGTTTCCTTCGCTTCGCGGTCGCTCCCTCGGACGCGCGCGGGTCTTGTCTTTGATTTCGATTTCGTCGGTCCCTTTTTTCAACCGCGCGCGGTCGCCGCGGTCGCCGCGTCGAACGCCTTCCTCGCGCGCGCCGATGCGTATCGCGCGTCCGTCCGCGTCGGTGCGTGTCTTCGCGACGCGCGCGTGCGTTTTCGCGCGTGGGCGCGTCGTGCGTTGTGACGCGAGCGAGCGATGGCGCAACGTTTCGCGCGAGACGACGCGTCTTTTTCGCCGAAAAAGGTGCTGAAATATCTCCGGCGTCGATACCAGATTAAACGACGGTCTGTTAACTCGTCGATCGCGCCGAACAAGTATCTCGGGAAATGATATCCACGGGGTAAATCGCCCGCGATCGCGACAGCTCAGCGCGCCGATGACAACAGAAGCAGCTCATCGAAGTCGACCGGTCACTTGATCGGGGCGCGCGAACCGAAACCAAACCACGACCAAAAACTATGGCGCCGCTCCGCCGCCGCAAGGTGGCCGTCGCCGTCGACGACTCCCCCGGGTCCATGCGCGCGACGCGCTACGCGGCGAAGAGCCTGCTCTCGCGCGAGGACGACGTCGTCCTCATCAGCGCGGTGCACACGACGCCGAGCGCGAACCCGGGGGCGCGTCCGAGACGTCTTCGTTCGCGTCTTCGCTTCTCTCCTCTCACTCCTTCGGACGCGCCGACGGCGCGCTCCCTCACCCCCCCCCCGTCCTCCCCCTCCGCGCCGCAGGCGGAAGGCGAGCGCGTGCTCGAGCACCATCGCGTTCAGCTCCTGAACGCGAAGATGCCCTCCGATCGGATTAAGTCCGTCGTCGTGAGGTGCAAGGTCAACGAGAGCAGCGCGCGCGCGGTCGAGCGCGCGGTGGACGCCGAGGCGCGTTCGAGTGTCTTCACACTGGTCCCCATACGACCGCGTTGGCGTGGTGGACGCCGTTTCTTAAGGACTTTTCTCCCCGGCGTCTCTCTCCGCCCATCACCCCTCGCTTTCATCGATCCCCGCCCGCGACGCCTTTCAAATTCATCTGACGACGCCTTTCGATCGACTCGGTCTATCCTATCGGTATGGAACGACCCCAGTCGCCGGACCACGTGTGCCTGGGGTCTCGCGGGCTGGGAAGCCTACAGACCGCGCTCTTAAACGCGGTCGGCTTAGGGAGCGTGGGCGAGCACGTCGTGAAAAACGTGCGCGTGCCCGTGACGGTCGTGCCGCTGTCCACGCCCGTGCCGGAGAACATCACGGTGCGGACGGGCGTGAGCGAGCACGGACTGTGACGCGAGCGAGCGGTCGGCGGCTCGGTTGTTTTTTTTCTTTTTCTCGCTCGTTACTGGGTAACAATCGCGACTCTCTACGCGACCCCTCGGGTCTTCTCCCCATCGCATCTGATGGATCTCGAAGCTCTGCTCCGTCTAAATCAACACCTTCTTCTTTTTTTCTCTTTCCCCCCTTTCTCCTCCTCCTCCTCATCTTTAACGACGACGCCCTCGTCTCCGTCGTCGTCGTCTCCCGCCGCGTTCTTCGGCGCGATCTTCAGCGGCGACTGGCCGTCCCCTGCGTGGGTGAAGCGATCGGTCAGTCGAACGTCTTACCGGTCAAACGTTGAAAGGGAAACGCGGGTGAAGAGTGACGACGGGAAAAGTCCTCAAGGAACGGCGTGCACCACGCGAACGGGGTCGTATGGGAAGCAGTCTCACCTCCGCCCTCCCCCCCGACGTACGGCGCCGTCGCGGTCCAACACACCCCGAGGCTCACCCCCCACCGCACCGCCCCCGGCTCGAACGCCATGAACTCACCGGGCGCCTGCACGTGCCGGAATAACGGCACTCTATCGTCCGTTACCGTCACATCCCGCCGCGAATTCCACGCCGTGATCGCGGACGGGTCCGCCCACAGAAGCGCGCTGCGCGACGTCCCGCACCCGCTGCCCCTCTGCGAGGCGTCGATCGTGTCCCGGAGATACCGCTTCAAATTTCCGGCGCCGCGTCCCGGCACCGTGTACCAAACCATCCACGCCTTCGGGTTCGTCTTCGCGTTGTCGATCGCGAGCGAAATCACGGCGCCCAACCCGTGCGGGGTCGTTCCGAGCGGCACGATCGACATCGCGCCGGCGTGGTGCAGCACCGGCAGCGACGGGTCGACACCGTGGAGGAGGTGCCTATATAAGCGAACGTCGGGGTGGAGTTGAAAGGCGTCAGTTGGAGTTGAAAGGCGTCGAGGCGTGTCGGGATTGAAAGCGAGGGACCCTGGGCGGAGAGATGCGCCGGGAAAAGTCCTTAAGGATCGGCGTTCACCACGCCGACGCGGTCGTATGGGGACCAGTGTGAGGAGAACGCGCCAGTTCGCCGGCGCCGCCGCCGGCGGAGGGACGGCGGATCTCGCGATCGCGTCGCGGACCGAGCCGAGCGCGCCGCCGCACATCGACCGGAGGTCCCACGGGTGCTGCGCGATCGCGGCGGCGGTCGCGGCGTCGTCGTCGTTTGGAGTGGTGGGCACGTTGGCGGCGGCGCCGGCGCCGGCGGCGACGGTTGACGTTCCATCTTCTTCTCGCGCCGCGGGGACCGCCGGGGACCTCGCGCTCGCCCGCCGCGACCGCGTCGCGACGCGCTCGGGCGTCCCCGCCGCCGCGTCGGTTGACGTTCCACATTCCGCGGCGGCTGAGGGGGTCGCGCCCTCCTTCTCCTTCTCCTTCTTCTTCTCCTTCTCCTTCTCCTTCTCCTTCTCCTTCTCCTTATCCTTCGCGCCGCCGGTGCTGAACCCGCCGGCGAGCGCGGTCTCGATGTCCGTTTCTACTCGTAACATCCGCGACCGCGTCCGCCACCCCGCGCGTCGATGCAGCAGAAAATGCCGCTCTCGCTCGCCGGGCCCCATATTCACGAGCGTCGCGCCCGCGTGTCGGAACGCGTCCGAGACGTCGTCGATCATGACGTTCGCGCTCGCATCAGCAGCTGTAACGCTTCCCGAGGTACCGTTACCGTCGCTCGCGGGCCAGGACGCTCTGAGCGCCGCGCCGTCGCGTTGGATCGACTCGAACGCCGCGGCGAGCGTCGGCGCTCTCTTCGCGCGGACGCTCCGCACGTCCAACCACTCCCCTGATCCCTTGTTCACCTGGAAGAGCGAGTGCTCGTCGTCGAATACGTCGTCGTCGTCGTCTCCGGGCGGCGACGGTTCGAACGCACGGAGCGTCTGCGTGACGTGCGCGACGCGTATCCCGGGTCGAACGGTGGATGATCCGTTTTCCCCGGCCGCCGCCGCCGCGGACGCGCTCCACGGCGCCGGAGAGACGAACGGCTTCCGTCGGTGCGCGAGCTTCACCGCGCGGACGATCTTTTTGAACCCCGCGCGGTCCTCGTCGCGTCCGACGCGCCGTCGCGCGCCGTCGGTGACGACGGCGCCGCCCTGCCGCGCGAGCACCTCGCGCGCCTCGACGTCGATTTTGATCGTCGCGGCTTCATCGTTCGTCGTCGTCGTCGTCGTCGTCGTCGTCGTCGTCCCCGTGGCCGCCGCGGGGACGCACCCCAACACGAACGACGGCGGGGTGTCGTGCGTCGGGAGTCGAAGCGACGCGGCGTCGACGACGCCGCGCGCCGCGAACGACGCGTCCGTCGCGCGCCGGTCGTGCTTCGGATGAAGAATTTCGCACATCCCGGGTTTGGGGACGTGTTTCGGGGGCGAGGGAGGCGCGGAAGCTGGAACGTCAACCGTCGCGGAAGCTGGAACGTCAACCGTCGCGGCGGCTTCCTTCGCTTCTTTCGCTTCCCTCGCCTCTTGGCGCTTGTCGCGCTTGCGTCTCTTCTCGCGCTCGCGCCTCGACTCTTTCGCCGACGATGACGTCTTCGCGGTCGTGGCGGCGGTCCGTTTCTCTGACTCTGAGGGCCGTTCTATACAAGCGAACGTCGGGGTGGAGTTGAAAGGCGTCAGACGGAGTTGAAAGGCGTTGAGGGTGGGTATTGAAACCGAGGGTTGGGCGGAGAGATGCGCCGGGAAAAGTCCTTAAGGATCGGCGTTCACCACGCCGACGCGGTCGTATGGGGACTAGTGTATAGAACGCACCTGACTCCTCCTCCTTCTTTTTCGACGCGGCGGCGGCGACGACGACCGCCGCGGGCGTCGTCGTCGTCGTCGTCGTCGCCTTCTTCTTCTTAGGGCTTTTCGTCGGGGTCAGCTTCCTAGCCTTCTTCTCGCGATTGCTTCGCGACGACGACTTCGCGCCGCCCGTCGTGAAGTTGTGCCTCAGGATCTCTTCCTCCGACGCCGCGGACGGACCCGCGCCGAGGTGCGAGGTGAGCATCCGCAACGCGTGCGGCAAAGTGGACTTCGCGAGGGGGGTGATCAGGGCGGTCGACGTCGGAATCGTCGGAATCGTCGGAATCGTAACGTCTGTTCCGGCGTCGTTCTTTTCCTCATTAACGACGCCGGGCGCCGCGCTTCCGCCTCCGCCTCCGCCGCCGCCGACTCCTTCGTCGTCGTCGTCGCCGTCGTACGCGATCGCGGGCGCGGGCCGAGCGAAGACCGACTCCCAGCGTTCCTTGTCGTCCTCCACGTCATCCAGCGGCGTCGGCGGCGGCGGCGGTCGCTGTTGTTGCTGCTGCTGATTCGAAGGCGCGGACCAGTCTGGGGCCGGCGGACGCGTTCGAGTGACTTCGTAGTGCATGCACCCGGTCTTCGTCTTCTTCACTGATTTCGGGACTTCGCCGCCGTCGCCGTCGCCGTCGAACCCGCCCCAGCCGCCGTCCCAATCGACGCGCTCCGCGTCCTCGACCGGCGTCTTGTCGTTCGCGGTGACGGCGTGGACTTCGCGGCTGTTGACGTCGAACGCGCGTCCCCCGCGCTTCCCCGCGAGCGGGCGCGGAGGAAGAGCGGTGAGACTGCTTCCCATACGACCCCGTTCGCGTGGTGAACGCCGTTCCTTAAGGACTTTCCCCGTCCGCCCCCCGCCGCCGGGCGACGCGTTCCCTCTCTGCCGGTGATGCGCGCAGTACGACGCGCCCTCGATAGCGGTCATCTTACACCGCCACGTCTTCCCGTCGTTCCGCGCGCACCGCTCGCCGACGCCCTGGACGTACGGCGTCGGCGCGTGTGGCGACGCGGTGACGGGGACGAACGCCGGTTTTCCCGGCGGCGGCGACCGCGGCGTCGGCGCGTGGATCTGCGCGC
>Ga0181554_1005385_pt1 | contig 10086 bp, 10 predicted proteins | sample 011ome_16_FD_145602 | JGI IMG/M metagenome (GOLD analysis project Ga0181554, IMG submission 145602) | Coastal salt marsh microbial communities from the Groves Creek Marsh, Skidaway Island, Georgia - 011503CT metaG (spades assembly) | ecosystem: Environmental > Aquatic > Marine > Intertidal zone...
GACTGGCGCGGGAGGCTGAGTCCCGGCTTCGTTCGGAACCCGCCAATGATGACGCCCTGGCGGAAGCCATGCGGAAGAAATTCCATGGATGAACTGGACTGGGCGACCGAGGATAACCATTGGGTTGCCGGTTTCGAGGGCGATCGGCGCGTGGTGCTGGCAAAACTCGGGCCTTATCAGCGGCTGTTCGCCCGGCCCAGTCATTACGTCAAACGGTTTCATCATCGGATTTACGAGCTGATCATCGACGATTGGGAACTGCCGTTGGAGACACCCACGTTGGGTAATCTTTGCTCCGTCACCGCCCGCCTCGACATTCGCTTTCAACCCACTCTGGCTTTTGCCCGGGAACACGTCGAACATCTGGATCATCTGGGCGATCACATCCGCCAGCAATACCGCGTCCTGCTGAAGGATGCGGCCGAGGCCGAGTTGCGCGCATTGGAATCTGTTGACTGGCTCGAAAACGGCCATGCGCCGTTGGAGCGGTCCATAGAAAGTCTGGTTCATGAGTTGCTGGCCATCCGCGATATCCAGAGCCGCTGCCGCTGCCATATCGAAACTACTTTCGCTGAAATCGATCCTGACCGGCTGGATGAGGATATCGCCTCCGCCGACCCGGCTCGTCACGGGATTGCACTGCAGATTCTCAAACGCCGCCGGGATACCCTGGAGCGTGCCGCGCGCGAGCGCCACGAGGAGCTGATGCTGGAACAGCGGTTGGATTTGGAACAGAAGCGCAAATGGCTGGAGCTACTGAGAGAGGAAACCGCCCTGCTCCATGAGCAGCAACTGGAACAGGTACGGCAGGCGCGGGAGGCGCTGCTGGGTGACGAAACCCGCGAGGCCGAGAAAATCGAGAGCGAAATCCGCCTCAAGCGCGAGCGTCTTCGGCTGGAAGCGGAGCTCAAGCATGTGGAACTGGAGGCGCAGCTGGAGGAAAAAAACGAGCGGTCGTCCAATTACGACGAAATGCGAATCCATCTGGAGAGGGAAATCGAACTGTTGGCGATGGAGCGGCAACGCCTATCGCTGGAGGAAGAAATTCACAAAACCAAGCTGGACCGGGCGCGCGGATGGGTCGTCGGGGCTACCAAACGATTTTCGCTAGGCAAGGACAAGGAAAACGTCACGGCCGTTGAAGGTAAAATCTCCAATGGCTCGAGAGAAGGTTGAAATCAAGCTCGAGAGAAGGTTGAAATCAAGACAGAGGCCATGATTCTTGGGTTGCCCTTTACTGGATTGACTCTCGGATAATGCCCTCGACCGACTTACTCCGCCTGGACTCCGGGCGTTGCAAATACTAATCCCTGGACGCAGAAATCACGATGATGCACCTCACGCGTTACATCAGTCTTTTGTTATTGGCTTTTTCCAGTCACCCCTGTTTTGCCAATGCCTGGGCCAATGTACCCGGCCCCGCTCCAGGACCGGCCCGGGCCATCGGAGATACCAGCGCCGGCTGCATCAGCGGCGCCAGGACTCTGCCGACCGAGGGCGCAGGCTATGTTGTCATGCATCTGGAGCGCGATCGTTATTACGGTCACCCGAGCCTGATCGAATCGATCAAGGCGCTGGGAAGACGCGCCGCCCAGGGGCTCGGCATGATGCATGTCGGCGATTTGGGCATGCCACGCGGCGGTCCGATGCCATTCGGTCATCGCAGTCACCAGACCGGGCTGGATGCTGATGTTTGGTTCGATCTGAGCCCCACCCTGCACCTGAGCGCCAATAGCCAGCGCTCCAATGTCAGCGCCTACAGCCTGCTGAGCCGGGCCAGCGAAGGCCTGAACTATCAGCTATGGAGCGACAGTCACGCCCAGATGCTGAAAACCGCAGCCAGCCAGCCCTCGGTTGACCGTATCTTCGTCAATGCCCGCATCAAGCAGGAGCTCTGCCGAACGACCACCGGCGACCGCAGCTGGCTGAGAAAAATCAGGCCGTGGTATCACCACGAGGATCATTTTCACATGCGTCTGACCTGCCCGCCAGACAGCCCTTCGTGCAAACGTCAGGATCCGATTCCACCGGGCGATGGCTGTGATGAACTGGACTGGTGGTTCCATAAGACGCCCGATACCGGTGCCAGTGCGCCGAAGGCGCCTGCCCCGCCGAAGCCGGTGATGCCAGCGGAATGCCGCACAGTGCTCTCGGAGTATTAGACTTGGGTGAAACCGGGGGGCTGGGTTTCAGTGTCGAGGGAGACACGCCCTCAGCTTTAGGTGCCTGAAACCTCTGGCATCAACACCAACTTGAGCAGATCGATCCGACGACCATCGGTGCGAATCACGATGAAGCGGTAGCGGCCCAGATCGGCTTTTTCCCCCCGTTTGGGTACGTGTCCAAGGTCATGGACGATCAGTCCGCCGATCGTGTCAAATTCGTCATCGCTGAAATCGGCGCCGAAATACTCATTGAATTCCTCTATCGGCGTGAGTGCCTTGAGGGTGTATTCGCGGTCGCTTTTGCGAAAGATATATTCCTCGTCACCGAAATCGTGCTCGTCCTCGATCTCGCCGACAATCTGCTCCAGTACATCCTCGATTGTGACAAGTCCCGCCGCCGCGCCGTATTCGTCAACGACGATGGCCATGTGACTGCGCGTGGCGCGAAACTCGCGCAAAAGCACATTCAGTCGCTTGCTTTCCGGTACATACAGCGCGGGACGCATGACATCCCGCACGATTTTCGAGCGGTCCTTGAGGCTGTGGAGCAGCAGATCCTTGACCAGCAGAATGCCGATGACTTCGGTGCGGTCTCCGCCAATGACGGGATACCGGGAATGGGCCGATTCGGCCACAAGGGGAAAGATGGTTTCGATTTCCGCATCCTGCGGCACGACGACCATTTGCGAGCGGGGGATAGTGATGTCCCGAACGCGGAGTTCGGAGACCTGGAGTACGCCCTCGATCATGGAGAGGGCTTCCTGTTCAATCAGCTTTCGTTTCTGGGCGGTTCGCAACAACTCCAGCAAATCATCGCGATCCTCGGGTTCGCCGGAGATAAAGTGGGTCAATCGTTCGAGCCAACTTCGATGCTCGCCGGTTTGTTCATCGCTCATGTTGGCACTGCCTCTTCGATCTCGTAGGGATTGGGATAACCCAAGCCGGAAAGAATCTCTATTTCCATCGATTCCATTTTTTCCGCCTCATCATCCTGCAAGTGGTCATATCCGCGCAGATGAAGCACACCATGGACGACAATGTGCGCCCAATGGGCTTCGGCAGGCTTGCCCTGCTCCCGGGCCTCACGTTCGACCACGGGCGCGCAGATCACCAAGTCGCCCAGCAAGTCATTAGGAACCCCGGCGGGTACTTCGCAGGGAAAGCTGAGCACATTGGTTGGACCTAACTTGTGGCGGTAAGTCTGGTTGAGTTCGGCGCTTTCGGCTTCATCCACGATACGAATGGATAACTCAGTCCGCGTCTCCTGATCAGCAGCAGCGGCCTCCGCCCATCGCTGAAACAACGCCTCAGCGGGGACGCTTTCTGTCATCGCCAGATCCAGCTCAACGATCATGATGCGTAATCCGGTGGGCGGTTCTGGTCCCAGGCTTCATAGGCAGCCACAATGCGTTGCACCAGCGGATGTCGCACCACATCATGCGCACCGAAGAAGGTGAAGCTGATGCCGTCAATTTCGCGCAATACTTCCAGCACGTGCCGCAATCCGGACTCCTTGTTGCGTGGCAGATCGATCTGCGTAATGTCTCCTGTCACCACTACCTTGGAGCCGAAGCCGACACGGGTCAGAAACATCTTTATCTGCTCGACCGTGGTGTTCTGGGCTTCGTCAAGAATAATGAAGGAATCGTTCAGCGTCCGGCCACGCATAAAGGCGAGCGGGGCAACCTCGATTACATTACGCTCTATCAGCTTGGCCACACGCTCAAACCCGAGCATTTCATAGAGGGCGTCGTAAAGCGGCCGAAGGTAGGGATCGACTTTCTGCGCCATGTCACCCGGCAGAAAACCCAGTTTTTCTCCGGCTTCGACGGCAGGCCGAGCCAGGATAAGACGCCGAACTTCCTCGCGCTCGAGGGCCGCAACGGCGCAGGCAACCGCAAGATAGGTTTTGCCGGTCCCGGCGGGACCGATGCCGAAGTTGATATCGTAGTGACTGATGTTCTGCAGGTAGCGCTGCTGATTAGTACCGCGGGCGCGAATCACGCCGCGCTTGGTCCGCAATGCGGGGGCAACCTCGGGGCTGTTGGCGTCGGCCACCAGCATTGCTTCGATGTTCGAGTCCTGCAGCGAGATATGCACACGCTCCGGGGTGATCACTTCTTCCTGGCTGGCCTCATACAGACTCTGGACCACCTTCACGGCCGCTCGTGCTGCCCGCTCGGGACCAAGGATGGTGAAGTGATTGCCGCGATTGGCCAGCTCGACACCGAGCCGCCGCTCAATCTGCCGAAGATGTTCGTCGAACTGTCCGCACAGGCTGGCCAGCCGTTCATTGTCATCAGGCTCCAGCTGAAGCTGGAGGGTGGTTAAAGTGTTAGGCAAGTGAGTGCTGGGTGATGTGTGAGGAGTGGTCGGTGCTTCCCGCCGGCATCCACCGGCCTCGGAGCGAATTGGGCATGGCCTCGGTAATCATGACGTCCACGAACTGACCGATCATGCGAGGATCGCCGGGAAAATTCACTACGCGGTTGTTCTCGGTACGCCCGGAAAGTTCAGCTCCATCCCGGCGTGAGGTGCCCTCGACCAGCACGGATTGAACGCTATGCAGCATATTGCGGGAGATCTGCGCCGCCATCTCATTGATGCGATTCTGCAACCGGGCCAGCCGGGATTTCTTCTCGGCCATCGGCACATCATCCTGCAAATCTGCCGCCGGCGTGCCAGGACGAGGGCTGTAGATGAAACTGTAGGAGTGGTCGAAACCCAGGGTCTCGATCAAATCCATGGTCGCCTCGAAATCGTCCGCTGTCTCGCCGGGATAGCCAACGATGAAATCGGAGGACAGCGAGATGTCGGGCCGAATGGCGCGGAGCCGGGCAATTTTGGCAATGTAATCCTCACGGGTATGCCCGCGCTTCATCAACCCGAGAATTCGGTTGCTGCCACTCTGCACCGGCAGATGTAAATGGCTAACCAGCTTGGGAATCTCGCCATACGCCTCAATCAGGCTATCGCTGAATTCCACCGGGTGCGAAGTGGTGTAGCGGATGCGTTCGATGCCATCGATGGCCGCCACATAATGCAGCAGGAGCGCGAAATCAGCGATTTCGCCGTCATCCATCAAGCCGCGGTAGGCATTGACGTTCTGGCCGAGCAGCACGATTTCTCGCACACCCTGTTCCGCCAGGGAAACCAGCTCAGCCACCACATCATCAAGAGGGCGACTGATTTCTTCACCACGCGTGTAAGGCACCACGCAGAAGGTGCAATATTTACTGCAACCCTCCATGATCGAAACGAACGCCTTCGGACCCTCGGCCCGTGGCTCGGGCAAAGCATCGAATTTTTCGATCTCGGGGAAAGACACATCAATGGCCGGGGTCTTTTGGTTCCGGACCTGATCCAGCAATTGGGGAAGGCGATGCAAGGTTTGCGGGCCAAACACCAGATCGACAAAGGGAGCACGCTTTTGTAGCGCCTCCCCTTCCTGGCTCGCAACACAGCCGCCGACACCAATCACAACGCCCGGACGCTGACTCTTGAGCGGGCGCCAGCGGCCCAACTCCGAAAACACCTTCTCCTGCGCCTTTTCACGCACGGAACAGGTATTCATCAACAAGACGTCCGCCTGTTCGGGGTCATTGGTCAGCTCAAAACCATGGGAAGCGTTGAGTACATCCCGCATTTTGGCGGAATCGTATTCATTCATCTGGCAACCCAGGGTTTCGATATAAAGTTTTTGTGTCATCCAGCCTGGCTATTATGTCGGGAGGGCGATTCTACCAAACTTCGATTTTAGCCAAAGCATCGATCATCGTCGCGGTTATCATAGCGACCCTTCTGGCTTTGCTGCCCCACCTGCGAACGGGAATACTGCGATGAAATGGCTATCGTCACTCTTTGGCAATCCACGCTCTCCTGTAGAGGAAGCACAACTGGACCGATACAGGCATTTTAGAGAATTAGGCCGGGCCTATAACCTGGAACTCGTCAAGCAACTCCCGCCCCCCGCCCTGCCGGAATCCGGCAAGAAACTGGGTCTTTACAAGGCGGGTACCCTCATCATCAATCAGGATGATGAAATCGCGGTGGCTTACGATTACTGCCTTCACCATTACCGGCGCGCCGGTAAGAGCGCCATCGAGCGCGTGCTGGAAACGTCGCCGCCGGCCGTGGACTCCGATGAAATGATCTACCTGAGGGCGATGGCCGGATCCCGGTTTTCCCTTTTCAGGGTTGAAGACATACTGCCACATCGTGGCGCTCGACTTCATGATCTGGTGACCGATGTATCACTGGATCTGATGGATATCGGCCTGAGCTCTACGGGCATCCCCGGCATCATCGTGGCCGGACGTCTTTTGAGTTTCGATGGTTTCAACATGTCTTCCGGAACGCTCATCCCTGTCCCGGAACCGGTCTTTGAATCCCGCATATGCTCGGTCATCAGCAAATTCATGCCCGATAGAGCCAGCCAGACAGCACGGCTGTCGCCCGCCCAATCAGCCGCCTTCGAAGCCCAGGTAATTCGTATCGCTCTGCACGAGGGTGGTGAGGACAACAGTTTCTACACCGACATGGAAGTCTTGTGAGCCTTTGCCCGGGCTTCGGCCTTTACATGCGGCGTCAGAACCGATACTTGTCCCCACCCCGTGAACGCTCTCGCAGCAGGAAGGGCCGATAGAGAAACATGCCGGCCAGGAACCCGCCGAGATGCCCGAACCAGGCCACATCATTACCACCTGACACCACACCCATTCCTGTGGTGACCTTATATAGCTGGATGATGACCCAAATGCCCAGGAAAGCAATGGCCGGGACTTCAATGAAGATCGGCAGAAACAGCACCCAGATCACGATCCTGGCATAGGGAAAAAGAAAGAAATAAGCCCCCATGATGCCGGCGATACCGCCGGATGCGCCAATGGTAGGGATGGTCGACAGCGGGTTTGCGTAAAGGTGAGTCAGCCCGGCGATTAATCCACAAAAGAGGTAAAACGCCAGAAAACGCACTCCGCCCATGCGATCTTCGATATTGTCGCCAAAAATCCACAACAACCACATGTTGAAGATCAGATGCAGCCAGCCCCCGTGCAGGAACATGCTGGTGACAAAAGGCGAGTAATCCAGGGGAAACCCGGCCATCTCGGCCCACTCGGGGTGGGTGTAACGCGCCGAGACCAGCCCGTACAGATACTGGAAAGACCGCAGTTGATCAGGATCCAGTGCCTGTCCGGCAATAAATATCAGGGTGTTGGCCAGGATTAGCGTCCAGGTCACCCAGGGCGTGTACCGCAGCGGAACGGTATCGCGAAAAGGAATCATCGCAATTCCCCAACCGAGACTTGAGGAGTTTCAATCATCAGGACGCCTCCTGCACACGAAAGTGCACAAAGGTATCGACCACACCAATCAACGCCAGAGTGGCCAGCGCTTCCGGTGGAAAAAAAGCGATCAGCAAATAGACCGGCAACCGCCAGACGCTCGACATCCCCCGCACGAACAACACGCCATGGATCACGGCCAGCCCCACTACGGCATAGAGCAAAATAGCGACCATCAGCAGATCGGACAGCATCACGATATCCCGCAAACCACCCGCCCACATCACCGCCACTGCCAATGCCAGCACCCAGGCTGGCAAGGAAATCGCCCTGAATTCGCGGCCAAAGTCGCCGGGAGGAAAAGCGACGAACTGAAACCAACGGCCCAGCATCAGGGCCAGCATGAGTGCCAGCCCGTATAACATCGCCACGAAGCCATTCACCAGCCGCAACATCGAACCTTGCTCAAACCCTTTCACATCGGCCCCAGGCACCGCCGCCAGGGCTCGATGCAACCACGCATCCCAGAAAGTTACGACATCGTCGGTCCAGGTATGCATGGCCAGCACGAAGAGCAGCATCACGGCTCCCGCAACCAGCAAAGCCGGCCCCCAGTCACCGCCGCGCCTCAGAATCCAAGTCATCACCAGCAATGGTGGCCACAGAGCGAACACCAATGGAAAGGCCAGTCCGGGCGGAGTGCCCAGGCCATACCAACCCAATACCACCAGGACACCTGCCATCAGGACAACGCCAGCAGAACGGGCCAGCCCTTCATGTAAGACCACCATAGTCATGATGGAGCCACTCAGAATTGCGAAAGGCGGCAATCGCAACGACAAAATCCCAAAAATACCGGCTATAGCGCCCGCAACCCAAACTTTAAAAAAACTCGAAGGCGCAAATCGATACATGGGCTGTAATGACAGGTTTTAATTTTTCAGGCGAAGTCCGCTGGTTCGTTTGGGACATAGGCGACAGGAACAGAGTGTCGCTTTCTTGTCGTCATCATACCTACCTCTCGGGCTGATGAACTCTACATTCAAATTCATGATGTCCTCACAAAGATTCGTCATGAACTCTCGGATCAGTCAACTTTTGACCCTCTCACTCCTTTAGAACCTTTTCTCTCTCCGTCTCCTTCAGTGGCGGCGTCACTTTTGCACCGCGTCTGTATTCTTGCTTCCAATCCCAAGCACCGAACGCCCAATTGATATTTCGCACGATAGACCCCGCAATACACATCCCCAATCTATTGCGAACGCACCAACTTGATCTTGCACTTCATCCCGGCCATTTTGATGATCCGCAGCTCGAACAGGTAGTGCTGATTGAAGACAGTTTGGTCATCATGGTCAGACCTGATCACCCACGCATCAAACAGGAACCCACTCAGGAAGCGTGCTTGCAAGAAAAGTTCGTTGCCGCCTACCATTTAATGCAAAACGCGCATGATGTGGCATTGAACACCTTCATGACAGAGATCAGGGAACGCACCGTTATGGAGGTCGCCAACACACTGGTGGTGGCCAATACCGTCAGGGAAACCGATCTACTGGCAATCACCAATCGTCAGATGGCTTTGGTGTGTCATGAGTTGTTAGGCATCGAGTTCCATCCTCTTCCCGTGGATCAACCAAAATTCCGTCTTTACCTTGTTTGGCATAAATCCCAAACGGATGACCCGGCTCATAGATGGCTGAGAGAGCAAATGAAATTGTTGGCTGTTTGATCCCCAGGTCACTCAGCCATCGCATCTTCGATGGGATATGATCGAAATCAAAAAGCAGGTGGCGAGACCATGAAGCAAGATATCGAAATTCAGGATGACAACCTGCAGCAGGTGGCCGGCGGCGGTTTGCTGGATCGCCGCGTTTTTCTTAGGCAAAGCCTGGGACTGGGCGCAGGTGCCAGCCTGCTGCTGGCGGGCATGGACGCGTCAGGCGCTGAGTTGCTGCCCTGGCAGAAGACGCCGGGAGCGCCGTTCAGCAATTACGGCCAGCCGTCGGCGTCCGAGAAAGAGGCCATCCGCTGGATTTCGGCCAATAGCGGATCACCCGGCAATGGCATTTCCTGGACGCCGCTACACAAGCTGGAGGGGATGACCACACCGAACGGCCTGCACTTCGAGCGCCATCACAACGGCGTGCCGCAGATCGATCCCGATCGCCACCGGCTGCATCTGCATGGCCTGTTCCGCAATCCAGTCAGTTTCTCGGTCGAGGATTTACTGCGCTATCCGCTGGTGTCGCGTATCTGTTTCGTCGAGTGCGGCGGCAACAGCAACGCCGGTTGGCATGAGGAGCCGATCCAGACGCCGGTCGGTTATTTCTATGGGCTGGCTTCCTGCTCCGAATGGACCGGCATCCCACTGTCAACCCTGCTCGACGAGGCCGGGCTGCAGCCAGATGCCCGCTGGCTGATCGCCGAAGGTGCCGACGCGGCGGCCATGAATATCAGCATTCCGATAGAAAAGGCGCTGGACGACACGCTGGTGGCGCTGTACCAGAACGGTGAACGCATCCGGCCCGAGAATGGCTATCCACTGCGGCTGATTTTGCCGGGTTGGGAAGCGGTGCTGAACGTAAAGTGGCTGCATCGACTGCAGGCGGTCAGGGAACCGGTAATGGCCCGTA
>Ga0181554_1005390_pt1 | contig 10082 bp, 9 predicted proteins | sample 011ome_16_FD_145602 | JGI IMG/M metagenome (GOLD analysis project Ga0181554, IMG submission 145602) | Coastal salt marsh microbial communities from the Groves Creek Marsh, Skidaway Island, Georgia - 011503CT metaG (spades assembly) | ecosystem: Environmental > Aquatic > Marine > Intertidal zone >...
TCAACCCACGCGCAACATCGGACAATTTGCGCCGCAACAGATAGGCGTAAATCAGGATTAGGATCGGCACGGGCACATACCCACGTATTGAGCCCAAAAATTCCCAATCCGAAATCATCCATCCAATCCCAGTGGCAAAAGGGAAAAAACCTACCACGGCCAGCCACGATACCCCGCGTGAGGCGTCAAAATAATCTCGCGTTGCCACATAAATATAGACCAAGATGAACATCAGGATCGGTAAAACATCGGCCAAACCCGCCCAAGTTTGCGCAAATGTGTGAAACAAAAACGACCCGATCCCGATCAGCGCCAAAATCACCGCCAACACACGCCCCATCACGGGTAGGTCAGGACGCCGCCACGCCCAAAGTGCCGCAATCAAAAACGCGGCATTCGTCATCGCATTGATAGGTTGGGACCAAAACGCCGCATCCACACGCTCACAATACCCACCAACCGCTTCGAACCACTCCACCTGATCCCCCTTCCCCATCGCCAATCACGCGCAAAATGCACCGCACTTGAGCATGTTTGGCATATCCTGCGTGCGTCAGCACACAATTTTCCAACCGCTTGGTCAATAATGTGGTAGCCTAATTTAAAATAAACAGGGAACAAATATGAAAATTACATTCTTAGGACACGCCTCATTTCGCATTGAAATTGCCGATCAAACACTTCTGATTGATCCCTGGCTGACGGGAAATCCGGTTCTTTCAGAAGATCAACATCCGGCAGCTGTGGCAGGTGCCACGCATATCCTCCTGACGCATGCGCATTTTGATCATATGGCAGATGTGGTGCGCCTTTCTAAAGAGCTGAATGTTCCCTTGGTTGGCCAATATGATTTGATGAGCTGGCTTGAGGAAAGCGAAGGGCTGTCGGTCGTCGGCTTTAACAAAGGCGGCACAGTCACCCTTGGCGATGTTGCTGTCACGATGGTCAACGCCGTTCATTCCTCAACCACCCGCACGGAAAACGGTCTGCAGGCAATGGGCAGCGAATGTGGTTTCATGATCGAAGCAGAGGGGCGCACGATATACGTCTCTGGCGATACAGATGTAATGGCGGACATGGCGCTATTCAATGATCTGCACGAACCCGAAATCGGCATTCTGGCCTGCGGGGGGCATTTCACCATGGATATGAGGCGTGCGGCCTATGCGGCAAACAAATTCTTTAACTTCACCACAATCATCCCCTGCCATTATCGCACCTTCCCCATTCTTGAGCAAAGCGCACAGGTTCTAATCGACGAAGTGCCCAGCGCGCGGATCATCGAACCCGAGGTGATGGTGCCTTTCACGCTTTAACTCTCGGGGACGAATAGAACCTCATCCAATGGCGCGCGTTCGGTTCTGAATTGATTGGCGGGATGCGCGGCGTCGGCATAGCCAAACGAAATCGCGCATAACACATCACGATCCTCTGGGATGCCCAACGTCTCGCGCACAATGTCGCTCATCTCCGCGATTGAGGCTTGGGCAATCGTCGCAATGCCCTTTGCCTCTGCTGCCATCATAAAGGCGGTTACAAAGGCCCCGCAATCCAACACGCCATAGGCCCCCAACTCTTTCGGGGTGGTAATCACAACCGCTTGGGGTGCGCCAAAAAAGCGGTAATTCTCTAACATCTGTGCGCGTGATCCTGCGCGATCCCCGCGTTCAACACCGACCGCTTGATACAATTGCAATCCACAGGTGCGTCTGCGCTCTGCGTGTTTGCCTGTCGCTTTTTCTGGAAATGGCACATCTGGCACACCCTCGTCCGCCATCGCTGCCGCCATCACTTTTTCAGATAGGGTGTCTCTGACATCACCCCTCACCAAATGCACCTGCCAGGGTTGGAAATTACACCATGACGGCACCTTTTGCGCGGCTTGAATGATCGCGTGAATATCCTCTATGGGAACGGCCTTGTCCTGCAATGCACGACAGGAATATCGCCCATCTAGTATTTTATTAAGTGTCTCAAAATCACTGCTCATTATGACGTCCAATCAGTTTTAAAATTTCAGCGCGATGTGCGTCGCGCACGCAAATATCCCCAATGCACGGCTGCGCACCATCAAATCGCGGTGCGGGGGCCGCGCATAGCATGCCATCCACCTCTTGCCAGATGCCGCGGTCCTGAATGTGCGGGTCACTTTGCGCCTGCCATGGGGAATAAACGGGAGCGACACAGGCATCTGATCCCTCAAACAATTCCGTCCAATGCGACTGGGGTTTTGCGGCAAAGATCGCAGCAAGTGCACGCGACTGATCCGGCCAGCGTTTTGGATTATACTGCTCTGCGAAGGCTTCTGTATCCTGCAATCCCAGAATGTATAAAAATTGCGCATAAAATTTCGGCTCAAGACATTGAACCGACATATAGGCCCCATCCGCACAGGCATAACAGCGTGACCAATGGGGACCATCCAGCAGGCTTTGACCCCGCGCCTCGCTCAAACTGTTGTTGGATTGCAAGGACATCAACAGGTTCAGCATATGGGCCGCACCATCCACAATCGCCGCATCCACAACACATCCCTGCCCCGTGTCCCGCGCACGCAAAATCCCCGTCAGCATCCCAATAACCAGATAGAGCGCGCCGCCACCAATATCGCCCACAACCGTTGGCGGTGTTTGGGGGCGATCCCCAGCACCCGATGCATACCACAACGCCCCTGTTAGGGCCGCATAGTTGAAATCATGTCCGGCCTGCTTCGCCCGCGGCCCCGTTTGGCCCCACCCTGTCATGCGTCCGTAAACCAGATGCGCGTTGGTGGTGCGCAGATCATCTGGGCCCAACCCCAGACGTTCCATAACACCGGGGCGAAACCCCTCAATCACCCCATCGGCCTGTGCACAGAGCTGACGTGCAATTTCGCGATCAGCCTCTTGCTTCAAATCTAGCACGATTGATTTTTTCCCACGATCCAATGGGCTGTGCCCTGTCCGCGCAGGCGATTGAACGCCTCCCGCGCGATGAATGACGATCACCTCTGCCCCCATTTCGGCCAACATGGCCCCCGCAAATGGGGCAGGTCCCAGTGCTTCAAATTCCACAATACGAACGCCTGATAGCATCCTCGCCTCCTGTCATTGCGATGACACTAACCGCATTTAATATTGACGCAAGTGCGCCCCTCGCAGTTTTTGGTAACCCAAATGCCAAGACATGCTAAAATCCTCGGGAATAAAGAGTTGAGCAGTCTTCATGTCTAAACTTTCGCGTGCGGAAACGCCCGCAGAAAAAGTTGCCAACGGCGAATTTATTTTGCAGGTGGCCGAACGTATCATTCGGGACGGATGATTTGAGGCCTTGTCCATGAACCGACTGGTGCAGGAGACGTGTTGTGCCAAAGGAACCCTGTATCTGAATTTCACGACGCGCCACGAAATTTTGGCCTCGCTTTGCGTGCAATTTTAATGAGTTAGCATCATAGGTTGGGCGAAAGCCTGACTAAGGCACTAAATTATGATGAATTTTGCGCCCGCTATATGCGTGAATTAACCTATGATACTCTGTTTATGCCTATGCTGGTATTGGAACGGCGCGATCTGGAAACGGGTTTGCCCGATGGTACCTATGCGCAGGTCAGTCTTGCGCTGCAACGCGTGTTGGGGGAACAGGCCGAAGTGTTCAAAGAAACATTGGATGTGACGGATCAGCTTGCCTCAAACTTGGTTTGGGCCTTTTACACGGCGGCGCTGGGGGCCGTGCAATTTCCAAAATCCCCAAATATGCGGGCCGCCGTTTCGTTTGTGGTGCGCAAATTCCAAGAGGCATCACGCTTTGACACATTATTCCGCAATTTGGTGGATCAATTTGCACCCTAATCCGTCCTTGCCCAGACAGACCCCTCTTGCATTGATCGCATTTCAATCGCACAGTTTACCAAAGCGAACCTGGGAAGCAGGAGGATGGTATGGCAACTGTCGATTTGAACGCCGATATGGGCGAAGGCTATGGTCCATGGAAAATGGGCAATGATGACATTTTGCTGGACATCGTAACCTCTGCCAATATCGCATGTGGATTTCATGCGGGCGATCCAAATATCATGTTAAGCACCATGAAGAGGGCTGCGGAAAAAGATGTGGGCATTGGCGCCCACCCAGGGTTTCACGACATCGAAGGGTTTGGCCGCAATCGTCTGTCCATTCCCATCGGCACCCTACAAAACCAGGTACGCTATCAGGTGGGTGCGGCATTGGGCATGGCGCGCGCAGCGGGAACAACAGTTCGGCACATCAAATTGCATGGGGCCATGTCCAATATGGCATCCGAGAATGCAGACATGGCCTATGCACTATATGATGCCGCCCTGTCGGTCGCGCCCGAGGCGACAATTATGGTGTTGGCTGCCACAGCGCACCAAGAGGCTGCGGAAAAATTGGGATGCAAATGGATTGGCGAAATTTTTGCCGACCGCGCCTACAATGATGATGCCACTCTGGTTGATCGTAAATTGCCGGGCGCTGTGATCCACGATGCGACAATTGCAGGACCGCGGATTGCCGACATGCTCGAGGCAGGTGCGATTATCACCCAATCGGGCAAACACATCCCGACGAAAATCGATACAATTTGCCTGCATGGGGACACACCTGAGGCGATTAAAATTGCAAAGTCAACGCGTCAGGCCCTGCGTGATCGCGGGATCCAATTGAAAAAATTCGATGCTGAATGACTGTCTGCAGATACTTGGAAATTTCTTGTCTAGAAATTTTGGCGACAAAATTAAATGTTTTCTTGACATAAGACTTCCGCACAAGCTTGGATGTGCAGACGTGGTGGACACGTCGAATGTGTGCACTATAATGATAACAGGCTTAGATACACCAGATTTTCGGCTTGCAGCGTTGAAATCGGTTACATAAGCTCACCAATACGCTTAACATTGGGAGATGTTAGCAAATAATGCAAAACAGTGAGGAGTTGACTTGCATGGAACGTCGTAAATTTTTAACAGGTGCAGCGGTTGGTGCGGGCGCAGCAGCGCTTGCTTCACCAGCAATCTCAGGCGGTCACACAAAAGTGATGACGGTCGTTTCAACTTGGCCACGAGATTTCCCGGGCTTGGGTATTTCTGCACAACGTTTTTGTCAACGTGTGAATGAAATTTCTGGAGGCGCTATAACAACAGAATACTTCGCGGCTGGGGAGCGCGTAGGTGCGTTCGACTCATTTGATGAGGTATCTTCAGGTAATGCTCACGCATACATCGGCGCGGACTATTACTGGACGGGTAAACATGCAGGTTTCGCTTATTTCACATCTGTTCCATTCGGTATGACAACACAAGAATGGACAGCATGGATCAAGTTTGGTGGCGGCCAAGAACTTTGGGACGAGCTATCCGGAGAATTTGGATTGAAAAAGCTTCCAGTTGGTTCAACAGGCACGCAAGCCGGTGGCTGGTTCAACAAAGAAATCGAAAGCCCAGATGACTTTAAAGGTCTGAAAATGCGTATGCCAGGTCTCGGTGGTCAGGTTATCACAAAAATGGGTGCGTCATCCGTATCTCTTCCTGGCGGTCAAATTTATGAAAACTTGGTTTCCGGCGCTATTGAAGCGACAGAATGGGTTGGTCCATACAACGATTACTTCATGAAGTTTTACGAGGCGGCAAAATATTACTATACTGGGGGTATGCATGAACCTGGTGGTGGTTTGGCACTCGGCTTGAATGCTGAGTGGTGGGGAAGTTTGTCAGACACTGAGCGTGCAATCATTACTGCGGCAGCGAATGAAGAGCATGCAGCGGCACACGACGAAGCGATGGCCAAAAACGGCGAATACCTACAGAAACTAATCGACGAGCAAGGCGTTCAAGTACGCGCATTCAACGAAGATGTATGGGACGGATTTGCCGAAGCCGCAGAAGAAGTATTCGAAGAAACTCGCGACCATTCTGCAATGGCAGCGAAAATTGACGACAATTTTCAGGCGAAACTTCGCGAAATCGGCGGGTCAATTGCTTCATTCGAAGGCCAGTTTGTTACTCAGCGTAACCGTATCTTGGGTCTTGGCTAAGACCTTAGGTCAACAAGATATTGGGGTCCCTTTCGGGGCCCCTTTTTCATAATCCAAATAGGGTTATCATCTTTTGCTCTAAACAAGGAAAACTTGAAATGGCGCAGTCTACGCAAACGCCAGAATTCCCAAAATATGGCCAACCCGCGCCGATTGCGCGCCTGTTTGGTTGGTTCATGATGGCGGCACTCGGTGCATTTTTGATCAACAACGTTTTGATTGTAGCTTATGAAATGCCAACGGCCATGGCGTTTTTATCTGATGGTTTCAGCCTGAATGGCATGGTCACGCCAGCGATATATTTGATCGCGTTTATCATCGCGGCCTATTATGTTTTGACGAACCCAGATAATGCCTTGCGCTACGATGCGGCCAAACTTCATCGGTTTAACACCTTTGTTGTGCGGGCGATGTTTTGGTCGGTTTTCTTTGTTGGATTGGCAGATGCCATTGTGGCGTTCATGCGTGTTGAAAACATCTTCGTCGCTTGGCTTGGCGAAGAACAGGCCCGTGCATTTGGACGCAGTGCATTTGTTGCCCCCTACGTGCACATGCCGATGATCGCCCTTGGGATTGTTGTTGCAATATTTACGCGCACACTTGGGTTTACATGGCTTGCCCTATTGATTGTTGCGGCGGAACTGTTGATCGTTCTATCGCGCTTTATCTTTTCTTACGAACAGGCCTTTATGGGCGATTTGGTGCGCTATTGGTACGCCGCCCTGTTCCTATTTGCCTCGGCCTACACATTATATGAAGAGGGCCACGTACGTGTTGACCTGATATATGCAGGCCTGAACAACCGTAAAAAAGGATCCGTAAACGCAATCGGAACCGTTTTGTGTGGCCTATCAACTGCATGGGTCATCCTAATCGTTGGCATGGCGGGCAAAACATCCATGATCAACGCCCCTATCCGCACGTTTGAAGTCAGCCAAGCAGGGTTCGCAGGGATGTACATCAAATATCAAATGGCCGTGTTTATCGGTTTGTTCGCAATCACCATGCTGATCCAATTCGTCAGCTATTATTTCGATGCAGTCGCCGATCGTCGTGATGAACCTGGCCGCCGCGAAATTTCACCTGTTTCTCACTGAGGTCCATGATGGAATTATTTTTTCTACTCGTCCTAATTCTGATCATGGCAACGGCGCTTGGCTCGGGCTATCCCGTGGCCTTCGCGCTTCCGGGTGCTGCGATCCTAACAATCGTACTTGCTGCGATTGCTGGTTTCTTTGCGGCAGGTGATTCATCTGCTTATTTCCACTCAGGTGGCCCATATGAATGGCTCTCAGCTGGGGTATTGAACCTCAGGGGGGTTTATTGGGAGGTCGAACGTGACACCCTAATCGCCATTCCACTGTTCATTTTTATGGGCATCATGCTTCAGCGTTCAAAAATCGCAGAAGACCTGTTGGTGACCATGGCGCAACTGTTTGGGCCAGTTCCAGGTGGTTTGGGCATTTCCGTTGTTTTCGTGGGCGCCTTGTTGGCCGCAACAACGGGGATCGTTGGTGCAACTGTGGTTGCAATGGGCATGATTTCATTGCCTGCGATGCTGCGCAATAAATATTCCCCATCCCTTGCGACAGGTACAATTGCGGCCTCGGGCACATTGGGTCAGATCATTCCGCCCTCAATCGTGTTGATCATCTTGGCAGACCAGTTGGCGTCTGCCACGGACCAAGCTTCAACAGCACGTAAAGCTTTATACAAGGAATCCACAGGCGAACTTCAGATGCCATCTGTTTTTGATGTTGGATCAACATCTGCTGGTGAAATGTTCCTTGGTGCCTTTGTACCTGGCCTATTGTTGGTCGGCATTTACATGATCTACATCCTTGGCTTTGCGCTATTGAAACCTTCAGCGGCCCCTGCCGTTCCCTATGACGGGACGTATGATCGCAAGTTCTTTGGCAAGGTTTTGTTGACACTTGTTCCACCCCTTGCTCTGATCTTCTTGGTTTTGGGATCAATCATTTCGGGTATCGCGACAGTAAACCAAGCGGGCGCAATTGGTGCCGCGGGCGCGTTGATTATGGCGGGCTATCGGCTTGAAGGAAACCACAGGTTTGTCTTTGGTCCAGCGCTTTCGGCAATTGCAGGTGTGGTTGTCGTGGCCTTTGCACTGTCCAACTATGAAATGAACGTCAAGGCCGCCACAACAGCCGAAGATTTTCAAGGTATTTGGATTGGTGCATTGGGTACCGCCCTGATAGTGATCGGTGTCGTTTGGTCAGGATATCGCGCGCTTAAGATCGAGGATACGCTAAACGGCGTGATGATGGAAACCGCCAAAACAACGGCATTGGTTTTCGTGATTCTGTTGGGTGCGGCCATGCTAACAGCAGCCTTCCGTGCCTTTGGTGGTGAAGAGTTGGTACGTGAATTCCTTGTGTCGCTACCTGGTGGCTTCTGGATGCAGTTCGTCATCGTTATGTTAGTGATATTTATCCTTGGCTTCTTCCTCGACTTCATTGAAATCGCGGTTGTGGTTGTGCCGATTGTGGCCCCCATTTTGTTGGCAGATCCATCTGCAAACATCACTGCCGTGTGGCTGGGTGTTATGATTGGTTTGAACATCCAAACCTCCTTCCTGACACCACCCTTTGGATTTGCACTGTTCTATCTGCGCGGCGTGGCCCCAGCGGTTGTGAAAACAATTCAGATGTATCGCGGCGTTGTTGCCTTTATCACACTGCAGTTGATCGCATTGGTCATCGTGGGTCTATATCCGCCATTGGTGAACTATCTGCCCAACCGCTCTAGCCTGTTGTCAGAGGCCGCTCCGCCCCCGCGCAATCCGCGTTTGCAGTTCTGCCTGGATCAATTCGTTGCTGATGCGATCGCCGCGGATCAGGGTGCAACCATGGCAGCGATTAATACGGCAAAAACCATCAATGTGGACGGTATGCCAAAATTCATCGGCAAATCAATCGAGGGTTCAACCGAATCCGCGGAAGAGGCGCTGGCCGCATTGGCAGGCATTCAAATCGCAGCAGACGCTGTTCAGGATGCCGAAGCGGGATATCGTCCGCAGCTGACATTGGTGCGCGGTTTGGAAAAACAAATCCGCAACATTGCAGAGCATCGTGACAAGCTGGCAAAACAAGCCAGCCGGATGAACGCGGACAATCCAGAACGTGCCGAAATCGAAGCAGAAGTCGCACAAATATCAGACGAAATCGCTGCATTGGAATCGCAAATTCCAGACAACTGGGAAGCGGCACATGACACGTTCAAGAAGCTGACTGATGCAGAATCCAAGGCGCGCAATTCCTATCGCCGCTCTGGTGACACAGCATGGGAAGATGCGGCCATCATATTGGCGGCATTAGATGCAACCCCTGCATTTATCGCGCTGGAAAGCGATCTGAACGCATTGCGTCCAGCGTTGGAAACCGCTGAATTCGAAGTTGCCGAAGATGCGGCCAAAGCGCTGGAACGTTCATTCCGTGATCTAGAAGGCGCGGATGATGTCAAAAAGGCACTTGGCAAAGTGAAAAAGGCCATGAGCAAACGCAAGAAAGACCGCGAGACGGCTTTGAAAGAATATGAAAAAGCGCTTGCGGCCTATGCAGATCAACTGGTTTGGCGTGCCGCTGCCGAAACGCAAGTGCGCCCAGGTGTTCAGGTCTATTTGAACGCGATCAAAGGCAACATTGGTGCCCGTTCGCAAGAGGATCTGACACGTGAACAGGCGCTGTTCCTTGCGTCCTGTACATCACACCACAAGGATCTATCGCTGAACTTCTAAGGCGATACATATCATTAGAATAAAGGGCGGCCTATGGGTCGCCCTTTTTCATTTCCACATCACTGATTGCCTCATGGCTCTCTTGATTTCATCTAAAAATTCTATAAATCTCAGGAACCACTTTGTGATGAGCTTTGAATGATCCAGTATTCTTTAAAATGCGAAAACGATCACAGTTTTGATAGCTGGTTCGCCTCGGCGGATGCCTATGATAAATTGGCCGACAATGGCATGGTGTCTTGCGCGGTTTGCGGTTCAACCAAGGTCAGTAAATCGATCATGGCGCCGCGTGTGCGTA
>Ga0181554_1005401_pt1 | contig 10067 bp, 7 predicted proteins | sample 011ome_16_FD_145602 | JGI IMG/M metagenome (GOLD analysis project Ga0181554, IMG submission 145602) | Coastal salt marsh microbial communities from the Groves Creek Marsh, Skidaway Island, Georgia - 011503CT metaG (spades assembly) | ecosystem: Environmental > Aquatic > Marine > Intertidal zone >...
TCTGATCGGCGGTTTGCGCGCACTCGTCCGCGACCGTGCGGCAAGGTTCGAGGGATTATCTCCCGTCGAGCGTATGACGGGCGGCATTAACCGTTCGATCGCGAACGCGGATGCCGCGCTCAAGTCCTCCGGCCAGTTGCTGAACAGCCTGTCCTATGAACGCGTTCTCGACCGCGGCTTCGCCCTTGTGCGCGATGCCGATGGAGAGCCCCTGATGCAGGCTTCCGCCACGACCGCCGGCCAGGCGGTATCCATACACTTCTCCGACGGGGATGTCGGGGCGACGATTACGGGTTCCGGCGGCGATCAGGGAGGGAAAAGCCGGCCAAAGTCGGCATCCAGGGCGGCGAAAGCGCCTGATACAACTGCCCGTCGCGGGGCAAAGTCCCCGGCAAAACCCCAAGCGGGACAGGGCTCGCTTTTCTGATGTCGAAATTTTCAGCCGCGTTCCTGGCCTTTCTGTGGATTGCGGGGCCGGCATTGGGGGCACTGCCCGAACTGAAAGGTGATTTCGTCCAGGGCGGGCTCGTGTTCGGTAAAACGGATCCCGATACGACCATCAGCCTGAATGGCCGTCTTGTCACCGTCACACCGGATGGCCGCTTCGTCCTGGGTTTCGGGCGCGATGCGCCGGAAACGGCCATTTTGCAGTCGGTGGGTGCCGATGGGCAACGGCTTGTCCGGACGTTGGAAATCGAAAAACGGAAATATCGCATCCAGCGCATAAACGGACTCCCGCCAAAAATGGTCTCGCCGTCTCCTGCCGCCCTGCTGCGCATCAAGGCCGAAGGTAAGGTTATTCGCGACGCGCGCGCGGTCTTTACACCTGTAGCACATTTCGCCGGAGGGTTTATCTGGCCGGCAAAAGGGCGGATTTCCGGCGTCTATGGCAGTCAGCGTATTCTGAATGGTGAGCCGCGCCGACCGCATCTGGGCGTCGACATCGCCGCGCCGGTCGGCACGCCCGTTATCGCCGCGGCACCCGGCCGGGTTACGCTGGCAAACACCGACATGTATTTTACCGGCGGTACGCTGATTATCGATCACGGGCATGGCCTGTCGACGGTGTATTCTTATTTGAGTGCTGTCAGTGCCCGTCTTGGGCAGATGGTCAAACAGGGTGAACTTATCGGAAAAATCGGCTCTACCGGAAGATCGACGGGGCCCTCATCTGGACTGGCGCGTAAACTGGTTCCAGGAACGCCTTGATCCCGCCCTGTTGGTCGGGCCGATGCCGAAATAGGCGTCAGTCGTATTTTCAGTCCGGACGTTTGGGATTTTTGCCCCAGCGCCGGTGAAACCACATCCACTGATCGGGCCGGTCGATAATCCAGGCGCTGATCCGGTCATTGATCCAGGTTGTCGTTGCCAGAATGTCCGCATTGCGCTCCCCTGTATTCACCGGCGGCGTGGGTTTTTCAACGGTCACGCGAAAATGGGCCGGTCCCGTGCGTTGGACCCTGACCGGGACGAGAAGCGCATCGTATTTCAGGGCGAGGGCGGCCGGTGCGGACGGCGTCATCGCGTCAACGCCGAGGAACGGCGCTTTTATGCCATCGTTCATCCGCACATCGACCAGCATAATGGTGTTCCCGGAGGCTTTCAGGACCTGCGTAATCCTGCGGGCCCCTTCACGACCCTTCATAATCGGTTCGACGCCACTCCCGCGCTGCAGGTCGCGAACCCGCGCGTCCAGCAGAGGGTTATTGAAAGGGCGGTAAACCACGGTCAGCGGCAGATCGTGCATCCTGGCGGCGAGGGTCACCATTTCCCAGTTGCCGATATGCCCAGCGAACAGGATGCCCGATTTGCCGCTGGTGCGAAGCGCGTCCAGATGTTCCGCGCCGACGATCTCAATCCGGTTATCCTGCTCTTCGCGTATTCGATCCAGGTTCCAGTAATCGTTGCTGACGCGGGAAAAATTGTCCCAGACACCAAGAACGATCTTCTCGATTTCAGGTTTCGGCATATCCGGCCAGACGTGCAGGATGTTTTCCCGCACCCTATCGCTGAGCCATAGTCGTGGTCCGATTGCGCGTCCGAGTTTCCCCAGAAGGTTCGATGCGGTGTTCACAGGCATCCGGACCATAACCGCGTAGATCGACCAGATCGCTGCAAATTCGAGGTAGTGCCTGAACTGCGGCTTCTGCCAGAAACGCTCGGAATAGCGCGCCACAATCTATGCTTTCACGGTTTGGGCCTGGGAAAGGGCCGGAGCGAGGAGTCTATCGAGCGCCGCTTCGTTGCGCCATTCCAGCGTCACACCGAGCGTGCGGATGATGCCATGCGCTTCAGCAGGCAGGCGGACGGCATCTTTTTCCGTGGTGACGGGGACTGCGCCGGCAGCCGCTGCATCTTCTATTAACTTCATCACCTCGTCGCTGGTGTAGGGATGATGATCGGCAAATGCCCGTGTTGCTATCAACTGGCATCCCATACCTGCGAGCGTCTCGAAGAATTTTTCGGGTCGGCCTATGCCTGCAAAGGCGAGGACCGCCGCGCCCGACAGGTCATCGTCCTGAATCCGGGGCACGAACCTGGCCGCCAGGACGGGCTTTGTGCCGGAAACCGATTGTTCGATGCGGTGCCTGTCCGCACCGATGATTGCCAACGCATCCGCACGCGCGATCGCGTCGTCGAGATTTTCACGCAATGGTCCTGACGGCATGACGCGCCCGTTACCAAAGCCATATCCGCCATCGACGACCAGGATTGAGATATCTTTGTGCAACGATGGGTTCTGGAAGCCGTCATCCAGGACAATCACCTCCGCACCGGCTGAAACGGCGGCCCTTGCACCTGCCACACGATTTCGTGCCACCCATGTCGGCGCATGTCGGGCGAGCAGCAACGGTTCGTCGCCGACCTCGCGCGCTGTATGATGATCGGGATCGACCCGGGTCGGCTCCACGGTTGTTCCACCATAGCCCCTGCTGACGAAATGCGGCTTTGCGCCGTGTGCGGACAGCCTGTCGGCCACCGACATTGCGACAGGCGTCTTGCCTGCGCCTCCGGCAACGGCGTTGCCGATACAGATCACGGGTACGTCAACGATTTCGGGTATCGTCCGGCGCATCCGGGACGCGGTGCGGCGGCGCCAGACAGCGCTGGCGGGAGCTAAAAGCGCTGCCAGCAGACCGTCATGGCGCCAGAACTCAGGAGCGTGCATCACGGGATACCAGTATCGGCTGGGCCGGGGATATACGGTTCAGGATGGGATCAAGATGCGAGAACACCGCGTCGAGAATGCTGAACTTGCCATCAGCCACCGACCGGGCAGCCGAAATGCGTCGCTGACGCAGCCCCGCATTGGTCAGCAGGGTGCCGATCTCTCTCGCGATTTCCGGTGCGGTTGTCGCAACCGACGAGGCGCCGGCGGCGTTGAGTTCCCCCTCGATCGCAAGGAAATTTTCCATATGCGGCCCGTGGACGATCGCACAGCCGAGCCGGGCAGGCTCGATCGGGTTCTGCCCGCCATGGGGCACCAGCGAGCCGCCGACAAAGGCGATATCCGTCAGCCGGAAAAACAGGCCGAGTTCGCCCATCGTGTCCGCCAGCAGGAAGCCGGTGTTCTTGGGCAGCGGCTCTCCTCTGCTGCGGACGCTGACGGCGGCGCCGGATTCGACGAGCCGGGCCTCAATTTCTGCACCCCGCGCCGGGTGTCGCGGCACGATGATAGTGAGGATATCCGGCAGGTTGCGGACGAGTATCCGATGCGCAGCCGCAATCAGTTCTTCTTCGCCGGGATGGGTGCTGAACGCGAGCCAGCGGGGTCGTGCCGCTGTCGCCGCTTCAAGCGCGCCAAGCGCCTCCGCGTCTGCGGGCAGGGGGTCCGCGGCGAATTTCAGATTGCCGGGGCAGAAGATGCCGGTTGCGCCAAGATCGCGCAGTCTTTCCGCGTCGAGTTCCGTTTGCGCCATACAGAGATCGAAGGTCTCCAATATAGGTCGGATCATCCAGGGGGCACGGCGCCAGCCGCGCCAGGAGCGCGCTGATATGCGTGCGTTCATCAGCATCGCGGGTATGGCGCGTCGCTTCACTTCGGACAGAATCCCAGGCCAGAATTCCGATTCAACCCAGAGAACGAGGTCCGGCTGCCAATGGTCGAGAAATCGCCGGACCCAGGATATCCGGTCGACCGGAACGAACTGATGGGTGACACCCTGAGGCAGACGGTTCTCAAGAAGCCGCGCCGAACTAACAGTACCGGATGTCATCAGGACGGATATCTCCGGCCGCTCACGCCGGAGACGTTCGATAAGGCTGAGCATCGAGAGCGACTCGCCAACGCTGGATGCATGAATCCAGACCAGCGGCCCAAAGGGGCGCGGCGCAGATGCATCCCCGAAACGCTCGCCGAACCGTTCGGCATCCTCACGCCCTGCGGCGAGTCGGCGCTGCATATACCGGCGAATAAGGGGCCCTGAAACCCATGTAAGGGCGCGATAGGCGGCGATGCTCATTCAGCGGCGCCTTTCGGGGCAAGCTGGGCGGTATTCTGGGCGGGCTCTACCGGGACCACACCGAGTTCGCTGTCCAGCGCTGTCGTCAAAGTGATCAAATCGTTTTCGAGCTTTAAGCGAATGACCTCCAGAGCCGTTTCGTCTGCGTCCTTTGGGACCTCTATAGGCGTCCCGAGGCGGACGATGCCGCGGCTGAAAGGCAATGGCACGACGAAGCGATCCCATGATCCAAGCACCCGCCGTCTCGCTGCGCCATAGGACACGGGGAGCAGGACCGCTCCGGAGAGCCGTGCCGCGGCCGCAGCCCCCGGCGCCGCCCGCATGCGCGGCCCGCGCGGTCCGTCAGGCGTGATGCCCAGATACTCGCCCCGCTTAAGGGCCCGGACCATCGCTACGAGCGCACCGGCGCCACCGCGTGAGGTCGAACCGGCAATCGTGCCGATACCCAGATGGGCAAGTGTGCGGGAAATGAAAACGCCATCGCGGTGGTGGGAGATAAGAATGCTCATCTTCGCATCGTATTTCCAGACGTTCGGGATCATCAGCATTCTACCGTGCCAGAAACAGGCAATGAACGGGGTCCCGTCAGCCACCAGACGATCGGCGATGTCGATGTTTTCTATGCGCCAGTTTCCCGTGCCCCAGACCAGCTGAATATAGCGGGCTGCGAGCCAGCTGAGAGCGGCGCTGATGGCGGGTTGACGCATGAGCCGGCTTGCGGCGGCCATCGGTCAGGCCTGCGCAGCAGCCGGCGGAACGGCGTCTGGGTTGGCGGTATCCGCATCGACCGCAGCGGGCGTCTCTTTGCCGTCATCGCCCGCGAACTGCAGCGTATAGAGGCGCTCGTAAGCGCCTCCCCTGGCCAGCAGCTCGCTATGGGATCCGGATTCAACAATGCGGCCGTCTTCCATCACGAAAATCGTATCGGCGTCGATAATGGTGGAGAGTCTGTGTGCGATGACGACCGTGGTGCGTCCCCGCTTCAGGCGGGCGAGGGCGGCCTGAACCTGGCGTTCGGTTTCGGTGTCGAGCGCCGATGTGGCCTCGTCCAGCAGCAGGATCGGCGCGTCCTTGATCATCGCGCGGGCGATGGCGATGCGCTGCCGCTGTCCGCCTGACAGCTTGACGCCGCGTCCGCCGACATGTGTGTCGTAGCCATCCGGTAGGCCGGTGATGAAATCATGTGCGTCAGCATCGACGGCCGCGCGGATAATCTGTTCGTCGGATGCGCCGGGCCGGCCATAGGCGATATTGGCGCGGATCGTATCGTCAAACAGGGAAATTTCCTGACTGACGAGACCGATCCCGCGCCGAAGGCTTTCAAGCGTCACGTCCCGAACGTCATGTCCATCGACCGTCACGGAGCCGCTATTGGCATCGTAAAACCGCGGAATGAGATTAAGGACCGTCGATTTACCGGCGCCGGACGGGCCGACCAGTGCAACCGTTTTGCCCGCCGGTATGTCGAGATCGATACCGTTCAGGGCGGCCCCCTTGGCATTGTATCGAAACTGGACGCCCGAAAAACGGATCACGCCCCGGATATTGGCCAGCTCCACGGCATCCGGCTTGTCGTCTATCGAAGGCCTGAGATCAAGCACATTGAACACGCGTTGCGCCGCCGCCAGGCCCTGCTGGAGCGTCGAGTTCAGGTTGGCGATATTCTTCATCGGTTTGTAGGCGGCGAGGAGGGCGGCGAGGAACGAGGCAAGCTCGCCGGTGGTCATCGTGCCGTCGATAACCTGTGCGCCGCCATAGAGGATCGCGAGCGCCAGCGCGATACCGCCGAGTGTTTCCATCAGCGGACGGCTGATTGCTTGAACACGCGCGGATTTTCGGGATAGCTGGTAGACTTTCTCGATGGCACTGGTCGCCCGTGCCGTTTCCTGTTCTTCCATGGTGTAGGCCTTCACGTGCCTGGCGCCCTGGAATGTCTCGTCGAGCAGCGTCGTCATTTCCCCGGTTTCGACCTGGGTATTGCGCGAAATCTTGCGCATGCGTTTGCCGATCCGGACGATCGGATAAAGCGCAACCGGGAAGATCACCACTGTCAGTAACGCCAGAAACCAGTTGTGAACGATCAGGATGGCGACGAGGAAAATCACCAGCAGCGAATCTTTCACAAGGCCGGTCAGCGCCTTGGCGACAGTATAGCGAAGCATGCCGACATCGTTGATGAAGCGGGAAATCAGCCGGCCGACTGAATTGTCGTTAAAAAACTGCAGATCCGAGAAAATCATGCCGCGATACATCAGGCGCTGAAGGTTGGCGACCATGCGGTGACCGATTACCTCCATGTTAACGGCTTCGAAGTAACCGGCGATGCCGGATGTCAGGGCAAGGGTAATAATCACACCCGGCAGCAGATAGAGCATCTGACGGTCGCGGGAGACAAGCACCTGATCGACAACGTCTTTGAGCAGATAGATCATTGCAGCCGACGAAGCGGCAACGAAGACCATGCAGATAAATGTCAGCCCGATCCGGCCACGCTGGGGCCACAACTGGTCTTTCGCCAGCCGCCGGACAAGGGCGTCGGACGTTGCATGTGCGTCGTCGATAAGTTCGTGGCCCCTATCGGGCGCCTGAACAGGTTCAGCCAAGGGAGCGTGTTCCGTTTCGCGTGAGGGTAATACCGGGAATCAGGATACCATGCCCGGCGAATCCGGCCAATTATTTGATATTTCAATAGGAACCAGCGGGTTGACCGATCAGACGCCGGCGACCGTCAGTCCGTCGACCCGGATCGTCGGCGCATCGGTGCCATAGCGGAACTTGAGGTCGTTCGCCGGAACCAGATTGGCGAACATATCCTTCAGATTGCCGGCAATGGTCATTTCGCTGACCGGGTAGGTAATCTCGCCATTCTCGATCCAGAATCCGGTGGCGCCGCGGCTGTAATCGCCGGTGATCATGTTGATCCCCATGCCGATCAGCTCGGTGATGTAAAAGCCGTTTTCGATATCGGCCATCAACTCTGCCGGAGACTGGCTGCCGGCTTCCATATACAGATTGGTGACAGACGGTGACGGCGGCGACGACGTGCCGCGGGATGCATGGCCTGTTGACTCAAGGCCGAGCTGGCGCGCTGAAGACAGGTCGAGCACCCAGGTTGTCAATACGCCGTTATCGGCAAGTGCGCTGCGCCGGTTCGCCAATCCTTCGCCGTCAAAAGGCTTGGAGCGGAATCCCCGCGGCCGGTGCGGATCGTCGATGATGTTCACGCCGTCTGAGAATATCTTTTTACCCATCGAATCCTTGAGAAACGACGTGCCGCGCGTGATGGAGGAGCCGTTGATTCCACCTGCGTAATGCCGGATCAACCCGCCCGATACGCGCGGATCGTAAACCACCGGAACCTGTTGGGTTTTCACCTTCCGGGCATTCAGGCGTTTCACGGCCCGTTCGCCCGCATTACGGCCGATCTCGGCGGGATCTTCCAAATCGGAATAGTAAACGGCCGATGTGTAATCGTAATCCCGCTCCATGGCCGTGCCTTCGCCGGCAAGGACCGATGCCGAAAGGCTATGACTGGATGTCGAATAGTTCTGGGCGAGGCCGTTGGTCGCCGCAATGGCGATCTCGGCCCGGCTCCAGCCGGTTTCGGCACCCTCGGTATTGGTCACCCCGGCTACGCCCCGGGCGGCGTCTTCCGCGATCTTTGCAGCCTCGATCATCGCTTCGTTCGACGGCTCTGTATCGTCGCAGATATCGATCACCGGCGGGTTGGTGACGAGCTGTTCCGGGTCCGCGAGACCGCAATAGGGATCCTCCGGCGCCGCCTTCGCCATGGCGACGCAGCGCTCAACCACTTCGTTCAGGGTTGAAGGGTCGAAGTCGGTGGACGACACCATCGCCTGCCGCTTGCCAATCAGCACGCGCAGGCCAAGATCGTTACTTTCCGCCCGTTCCAGCTTTTCCAGTTCGCCCATGCGGCAGGAAACCGACAATGAGGCCGCGTTATAGACCACGGCATCCGCCGCATCGGCCCCGGCTTTTTTCGCCGCGGCGAGAAGGTCGGACAGAAGGTTCAGTTGGTTGTAAGCGTCGGCCATGCGTTGCTACCCGTCTATGTCTGTTCGTCGGTTGGTTTCCAGATCTGCGCGCCACTTCCCGGCAGGCCGTATTCCTGCCACTTGCGCGTGACCTCGTTGATAATATCGTCGGACATGCGGATTTTACGGCCCCAGTCCCGCGTCGTTTCCGGCGGGATTTTTGCCGTCGCATCGATCCCCATCTTCGATCCCAGACCTTCGACCGGCGACGCGAAGTCGAGATAGTCGATCGGCGTATTCTCGATCATGGTGACATCGCGCGCCGCATCCACGTTTGTCGAAATCGACCAGATCACATCGTCCCATTTCCGCGCGTCGATATCGTGATCCACGATAATGACGAACTTGGTGTACATGAACTGCTTGAGATAGGACCAAACGCCCATCATGACACGCTTTGCGTGACCCGGATAAGCTTTGCGGATCGACACGACGGCGACGCGATATGAACAGGCCTCCGGCGGCAGCCAGAAATCGACGATTTCGGGGAATTGCTGCACCAGCAGCGGAATAAACACATCGTTCAGCGCGCGACCGAGAACCGATGGTTCGTCCGGCGGGCGGCCTGTAAATGTCGTCAGATAAATCGGGCTCCTGCGCATTGTAATTGCGGACACGGTAAAAACCGGGAACGGCTCGGCGGCGTTGTAATAGCCGGTATGATCGCCGTAAGGGCCTTCAAGCGCAGTGTCGCGCAGCGATACATGGCCTTCGATCACGATTTCGGCCTCTGCCGGCACCTGCAGCGGGATCGTTTTGCAGTCCACGAGCGCCACTTTCTGGCCGCGCAGCAGACCTGCGAACTGGTACTCGGACATGGATTCGGGTACGGGGGCGACCGCGGCGATAATAGTCGCCGGATCGGCGCCGATAACGGCGGCGGCGGGAATGCTTTCCGCGCCGGCAATGGCTGCATCGCTTGCATGGTGCGCGCCGCCGCGATGGGCGAGCCAGCGCATGATGGTTGTATCGCGCCCCGTCACCTGCATCCGGTAAATGCCGACATTGGGTCTGCCGTTCCTGCCGGCTGTAACGACCAGCGGCCAGGTGATCAGCGGGGCCGGCTCGTTCGGCCAACACATCTGGATCGGGAGTTTTGCGAGGTCGATATCGTCGCCGGTGAACACGATTTCCTGGCAGGGCGCGCGGGAGACGGTCTTCGGCTTCATCGCCATGACGGTCTTCAGCAGGGGTAGCATCTCGACCGCTTCGCGCCAGCCGCCGGGCGGTTCGGGCTGGCGCAGGAATGCCAGCTGTTCGCCGAATTCGCGAAGCTGTTCCGGGGTCTTGTCCATGCCCCATGCCACCCGTTCGACCGTGCCGAACAAATTGGCCAGCACCGGCATGGCGCAGGGGTTCCCGTCGCCATCGCGCACGTTTTCGAACAGGACGGCGGGGCCGTCTTCGGCCAGCAGGCGGGTTTGTATTTCGGTCATCTCCAGGCGTGTCGATACCGGCGCCGAGACGCGCACCAGCCTGCCTTCGGATTCAAGGCGGTCGATATAGTCGCGGAGATTGGCATAGGCCATGGTCGGGCGGTTCTGCCCGA
>Ga0181554_1005406_pt1 | contig 10063 bp, 6 predicted proteins | sample 011ome_16_FD_145602 | JGI IMG/M metagenome (GOLD analysis project Ga0181554, IMG submission 145602) | Coastal salt marsh microbial communities from the Groves Creek Marsh, Skidaway Island, Georgia - 011503CT metaG (spades assembly) | ecosystem: Environmental > Aquatic > Marine > Intertidal zone >...
CATCCGTCGCCCACTAAGCGACAAAACAGACATAATCAATTCAGGAGTGTCAAGCATCAGGCGAATACATTCCGTCAACCATCAGGCGGAACTGAACAGGGCCACTCAGTGCAGGTCTGCTCACCGCGTGGACTGCCGCGGACTTCTACGAGACGGCGCCCGTGAGATTCGGGATCCCCCGCGTCGCCGCACCCTGCACCGCGTCGACCGCGAACTCGATCGTGGCGCCCGGGCGTGCCGTCTGGGCGAGAGGCAGCGCAAGTTGGTAGCGATCCGGACCCACCTGGGTGCTCTGGAGTGTGAGCCAGGTCTCCGGGGTGATCGGCCCGCTGCGCGGCAGCCACTGGCTCTCGAGGAAGGCGGGATCGAGGTCGGAGTAGTCCATCATCGCTCCGACGACCCGAGCACGGATCGACACCTTGCCGGGCTCGTCCGCGGTGAAGTCCCAGGTAATCGCCGCGCCGGGCACCCCCGCGGCATCCGCTGAGACAACCTCGAGGATCCGCACGCGCGCACCCTGTGGCAGCACGGTCAAGGTGCCGCGGAACATGCCCACCGTCGCACCGGAGAGTGCGTACACCGCGACCTGCACGCTCGCGGCCGCCCCGGCTCCGACCACCTCCGGCATCGTCACCGGCACTCGGGCCGTCACCCTGCGAGTCCCCGGAGCCACCGAGACGGTGCTCTGCCAGGCGGGGACGATCACGTCATCGAAGGATGCCGCGACCGCCACACGCAGGCGTGCGCGCTCGGTCGACGGACGATCGAGGCGGATCACGACGGGGACGGTCACCGTGGTCCCCGCATCGACGACCGAGACCGAGTGTGCCTCGACCTCAGCGGTGGGCAGCACGAGGGCAGCCCCCGCGGGACGCGCTCCGCGATGCGAGACATCGATGATCCAGGCGCGGCCGGAGCCCTCGGTGGTGAGACCGACCGCGGAGATGCGCGTGAGATCGACGCCGCGGAGACGCCGAGGATCGACCCAGGCCGCCTGCGCCCAGAGGCGTGTCTCGATCTCGCCCTCGGTCAACGGCACGACCGGGAGTCCCGCGGTGGGAAGCGACGCCGTCCGTCCCTCAGCGTCACGGACGATGAGTCCGACGGTGCCTGCGCTCGTGGGATCGAGCACGATGCGGGCACTCAGCCTGGTCGACCGCGAGAGATCGACTGTCCCCTGCAGGTCCACCAAGGCGCTGCCCCGGGCGGACCACGCGACATCGACAGCGGTGCGATCCGGCAGGCCCCCGGGCACGAACTGCGAGCCGAGCCACGACGTGTCACCCGAAGGTGCCGCGGCACCTGTCGCGCAGACGGCAGGTTGCGCCGGATCCCTCGAGAGCGCGACACCGCGACACAGCTCCGCCCGCGCTCCGGTGGACGTCACACGGCTGTCCGGTTGGGGCACGAGGAGGAGTCGATCAGGACCGGCCAGGCTCGCCGAGCGCACCGTGATCTCGAACTTCGCGAGGGCCCTCATCTGCGCACCGGTGCCGTCGAAGAATCGCAGCATGGCGACATTGCCGTCCTGGGCGTAGCGCACCGCCGCCGCCATGAGATGTCGCCCCGCCAGACGCACCTGACCGGGAGTGAGCCGCACGTCCGCCGCGCAGGATCCGGTGGCTTCGTCGTAGACGTAGGTGGCGTCGTCCACTCCGGTCTCGGAGACGGACAGACCCGGGGTCCACTCGGTGTTGAAGTAGTTGTGGTTGCCCCCGGGCAGCCACACCGAGGACCTCAGTGCGCCCTTCGCGCCGTACAGATCGCGCCCTCGATCGAGGTAGGTCTCGCCCTGGAGGTCTGAGACGTCACCGTCGCAGGCAGGCAGGATGGTCACCGTCGGCACAACCGGCGGTGCCATCCGCGCATAGGCCACGGGGGCCAGGGGGATCACACCGGCGATCGCGAAGGGCTCCGGCTCCGGACCGGCGAAGAGCTGTGCCGCGCGCACCACGCCCTCGCCCCCGCGACTATGACCCATGAGCACCGTGCGCGACAGGTCGAGGTGTCCCACGAGGAGGCTGCCGTAGCCGTCCGCCGACCGCGCGGCGGCCCGGGCGAGCCGGTGCAGGTGATACTCCAGGAGCAGCGCACGAGCCGTGCTCCCGAGATCGCGGTAAGCGCTCCCCCGCGATCCGTCCTGCGCATTGATGCCATTGGCACTCACGCTCAGCACGATGCGGCCCTGACTCGCCAGGGCGTCGGCCAGGTAGCGGTAGCCCCGATAGCTCGGGACCGGGATGTCACCCTGGTCCGCGCACCACGCAGGCACAGGATCGGGGACCTCCCCACCCACCGTGCTGCACCATGAGTGCCGACCGTGGAGCAGTACGACGAGCGGGAATGTCCCCGCGGCGACGCCACCCTGCGCGTCCGCGGGATAGGTGACCTCGGCCAGATCCTCGACACGCAGGGGCATGTCGACCTCCACGCGCTCCCATCCGCGGAAGACCGTCGTCCGTGCGGTGGCATAGGGCCCCGTGACCCCGGGATCGGCGGACGTTGACACGCGTGGGGTCACGCTCGCGGTCATCACGTGATCAGAGGCAGGCGCCGCAGCGACGAGGCCGATGATCAGCGCAGGAGCGAGGGCGAGGATGGCGGCGCGCTGACTGATCGACGACATCCCACCACCCTAGTGCGGCACCGTCGGTGCGGCGTACCGTCGAAGGGTGAGGCAAGGGCGTGCACGCGGACTGGCCATGGTGCTCATGGGCGCCATCGCGATGAGCCTGGCCGCGCCTGCCACAGCTCAGGCCATGACACCACGACTCATCACCGGCCCCTACGTCTCCGGTTGGTTCGGCTACTGGGAGCCCGACTCCGTCGTCCAGCAGCTCGCCGATAAGGGCACATCCACGGTGCCCGAGGTCAACATCTTCTGGTGGAGCTTCGCCAGCGCAGAGCGCCCCCTGTGCACCTACAACACCGACAGCACCTGCTCGACGACCGGCGCGACTCCCTGGACCAACGCACACCTGGACGGCCAGCGTCGGATCCTCCAGGACGCGGGCATCCCCGTCCTCGGATCCGTCGTCGACGGCTCCCGAGCCGGTGCGCTCTCCGCCTATCTCGCCACGGACGACAGCCGCACGGCGTACGCCGCCCAGATCGTCGATTGGGCCGCGAAGGCCGGGCTCGATGGCGTCGACCTCGATTGGGAGAAGTTCGCGTTCGCCGACGGACAGGGAAGCTGGGAGGAGACCAAGCCGCGATGGGTGGCCTTCGTCCGGACGCTCGCGGCGAAGCTGCATGCACGTGGGCTCGTGCTCTCCGCGACGGTGCCCGCGGGCACCTACCCCTTCCTCGCCGACGGTCGGCCCAACCCGGGCACGGGCTACTGGGTCTATGCGTGGGGCGAGATCATCGACCACGTCGATCGGCTGCGGATCATGGCCTACGACTACAGCTACGCGTCCCCCGGCCCCATCGGGCCTTGGCCCTGGGCGAACGACGTCGTGGCCTCGGCACTCGCGCAGGTGGCCGTCGAGATCCCGGCTCATCGCCGGAAGGTGTGGCTCGGCATCCCGCAGTACGCGCGTAACTGGGTCCGGCAGAACGCCGACGGCTCCTACGTCACCCGGGGCGAGTGCCCGGCCGGCTGGAAGCCCGCGCCGGGCGCCTCCGGAGTCCCGGGGATGCTGAGCCAGTCGATCGAGCGTGCCCAGGAGATCGCGGCACGCGAGCAGGCGGTGCCGACCTGGGACGCGACGTACGGCGAGTACACCTTCCGCTACTGGATCGACACCGATGGCTCGGCTGCAGGCGTCGCCGCGCAGTGCGAAGCGGAGCGCGAGGTGTGGTTCGCGGACACGCGGTCCGCCCAGCTCAAGGCCAACATCGTCCGCGATCAGCGCATCGCTGGTGTCGCCGTGTGGGAGTTCGGCTATGTGCGCGACGGCTTCTACAGCGCCATGGCCCGCAAGATCGCGCCACCTCTCGAGGTGCGCGTCAACTTCGACGACCGAATCCGCAAGGGCCAGTCGACGAAGGTCTACGGCAAGGTCCTGCGAGGAGACATGACGGTCAAGGGTGCCAAGGTGACGGTGACATGGATCTCCTCCACATCGAAGAAGAAGGATCTCGGCGCGACTCGATCGGATGCGCAGGGCAAGTACTCCCTCACCGTGACGCCGCCTAAGTCAGGGACTTTGCGCATCACGGCGACCTCGGAGGGCCAGAAGGTGATCGTGAAGCGCGCGATCACCGTGAAGCGTTGAGTCGCGTGGGATCCGCGGGTCGGCGGAGCACGCTGAACGGGCAGCTCGTATCCGTCCGAGGTCGCTGCAGCGTCATGAGGTAGCGCGTGACGGCACTGTCGACGCACGTCGATCCCACGCGCCGGTAGACGCCGTGCTGCGTCCCCGTGTAGGAGATCAGCCGAGCCCCTTTCACCAGGCTCGCTCCGACACGAGCCCGCAGCCACGGCGTCTTGGGATCGCCCGTGGCGTTGACCACGAGCGCGGAGTTCGCCAAGCGGATCGGCTCACTCGAGGCATCGACGGGGACACCGATCTGCGGCAATCCCGAGCACCACAGGCCCCGCTCGATCGCGTGCGTACCCGCGACGGTGAGCCCTGTCGAGGCAGCCGTCGCAGCGATCGCCGCGACCTGCGCCACGCTCGGACGATCCGGGCGATCCGCACAGAGCACCATGCTCACGACCGGACTGATCGGCCGCTCCTGCGTCGGAAGCGGGCTCACCGGACCGACCACCGGACCACGCGCGCGGGCGGCGGCATCGAGTGCCACGAACTGCTGCCTCTTTGCCTCGTAGGTGGCCTGTCCCCAGAGACCGGAGACCAGGGAGTCGAGTCCGATGAAGTCCTCGGCGAAGCGCGGGTAGGGCTCGCCCATGAGTTCAAGTGGCCCCTCGTCCAGTGACGCGATCACGCGGTTGACCTTGGCCGAGAATCCCGCAGGGAAGGTGCCGGCGAAGACACGCAGCATCGTCGACCACGCCCAGGACATGGTCGATGCCTGCTGCAACTGCGTCTGATTGGTCGGAGCGACACCATCCAGCACCAGCGCGCGCAGGCGTGTGGGGTATTCGCGCGCGTAGGCGAGTCCCACGGTGGTGCCGTAACTCACTCCGTTGTAGGTCCACTGACGCACGCCCAGTGCCTGGCGCAAGGCCTCGAGATCGCGGATGACGTAGTGGGTGCCGAGGTACGGCGCAAGATCCGGATTGGCCGCAAGGCACTCCTGGAGCGCAGCCTCCATCGACTCCGCATAGGCCGTCGCGACGGCCGTCCAATCGACGGGCCCCGCCTGCGGGAGCTCGCCGAATGTCGCCATGCCGTCGCAGTCCTCGAGGAGCGGTGTGCTCTCTCCCACGCCGCGCGGGTCCCAGGCGACGATGTCGAAGCTGCGCCGGATCTCCGCGGGCAGGGCACCGGCCGGACCGTACGGCCCTCCCGTGAGCAGGATGCCGAGCATGCCCATGCCGCTCGTGCCGGGACCACCAGGGTTGTAGGTATAGGTGCCCTGGCGCTTGCCCGTGGCGCGATGCACGGCGAAGGCGATCGATGCCCGGCGCGGATCGTCCGGCTGACCCCAGTCGATGGGGACATCGAGGCGTCCGCACTCGACACCCTCCGGCATGTAGCTCGGACATGCGACCCACGTGACGCCGTCGCGCGGCGACTGATCCGAAGCAGCAGCACCGTGGGGCACGAGAGCCAGCACTAATCCGGAGACAAGGGCGACAGCAGCCAAGGACACGGCTTTCACGGACAGCATCCCGTCAAATTATCAGCGCTACTCCTCGACGCGTTCGACGCGCGCGGGGAAGAGTCGCCATGCGAGCAGCGCACCCGCGGCCACGATCGCGGCAGCCACGAGCAGGGCCGTGGTCATCCCGGAGACGAAGGCATTGCCCGCGACCTGGCGGATCGGCGTCGCCACGTCCGCGGGGAGACTCGCCACCGCGAGCGAGCCCGCCGCGAGTGATTCGCGCACGGCATCGACCACGCTGGAGGGGATGGCGGCGATGGCGTCGCCGGCGGCCGAGACCTGCGCTTCGATCTGATTGCGATAGCCGAGCGAGAGCAGTGAGCCGAGCACGGCTACGCCGAGCGAGCCGCCGAGCTCCCCGACTCCGTCGTTCACCGCAGAGCCCATGCCCGCGCGCTCGCGCGGCACCGAGGCGAGCACGGCGTTCGTCGCCTGCGGCAGCACCATGCCCAGGCCCAGGCCCATGAGACCGAGACTGCCTCCGACATGGAGGTACGCCGAGTCAGCCGTGAGATAGGCCGCAAAGGCCAGGCCGAGGACCACCAGGACCAGGCCGGTCACGACGATGCGGCGCGTGCCGTATCTCTCCGCCCACCGCGGGCTGAAGAGCGACGCGAGGAAGAGGCCACCGGCCGCGGGCAGCATCGCGATCCCGGACTGCAGGGGCGTATCCCCCTGGACCAGTTGGAGGAATTGCGGCAGGAAGAACATCACGCCCATGAGCGCGCCGTAGACGAGCGCGACGGTGACGATGGCGACGGTGAAGAGCCGATTCGCGAAGAGCTCCATGGGCAGGAGCGGCCGCGGTGCCCGTCGTTCCCACCACACGAAGGCAGCGAGGAAGACGACGGCCGTGACGGTCGACGCGAAGGTGACCGGCGAGACGCCCTGGTCGGGCACCTCGATGACCGTGACGACGAAGGCGACGATTCCTACCGTCGACAGGATCGCACCGAGCGGGTCGAGGCGCGGGCGACTCGGGTCGCGCGATTCGGGCACGAGCGCGAGCGTGGCGAGGATGGCGAGGACAGCGAGCGGCGGGTTGACCCAGAAGATCGCGTGCCAGGTCGTGACCTCGAGGAGCAACCCCCCGAGAATCGGGCCTATGGCGACCGCGGCTCCGGCGACCGCCGCCCAGATCCCGATGGCCTGGGCGCGCTCGCGAGGCTCGGTGAAGACCTGCACGAGGATCGACAGCGTCGACGGCATGATGAAGGCGCCCCCGATGCCCATGATCGCCCGGCAGACGATGAGCAGGTCTGCACTCGTGGCGAAGCCCGCAGCGAGGGAACCGGCGCCAAAGATGACGAGCCCGATGATGAGGGTGCGGCGACGCCCGAAGCGGTCGCCCAGGCTGCCGGCGAGCAGCAGCATCCCGGCGAAGAGCACCGAGTAGGCATCGACGACCCACTGCAGCTCCGCGGTGCTCGCTCCCAGCTCCTCCTGGAGCGTGGGCAATGCGACATTGACGATGGTGTTGTCGAGAGAGATGAGCGCCAGGGCGCCGGCGAGGACGAAAAGCACCGCCCAGGGGGATCGCGCCGTCACGCGCTGAGACTAAAGGTTCGCACTCCCGATGCCCTTGCCCACTAGGCTCCCGCGCGGAAGGGAGCGCCCATGGAACTCGTCGCCATCATGGCAACCGCCTCGAGCAGCGATCTGCAGACGGAGCTCAACTCACTGCTGGTCATCGCCGCCATTGCTGCCGCGACGCCGCTCCTCGTGGGGCTCCTGCGCCTGCCCGTCGCGGAGGTTGTGCTCATGCTCGGCTTCGGCATCATCTTCGGCCCGGAGGTGCTCGGCTGGATCCAGCTCGACGAGGCCATCGACCTCCTTGCCGAGCTGGGGCTCGCCTTCCTCTTCTTCGCCGCGGGACTCGAACTCGAGAAGCACGCGATCCAGGGGCGTTCGGGCAAGCTCGCCCTCGCCGGCTGGCTCGTGAGCGCAGCACTGGCCATGGTCGCGGCCGGCATCCTCGACGTGGCAGGCATCATCGACGACTTCCTCGGCGTTGCCATCTGCCTCACGAGCACGGCCCTGGGCACGCTGCTTCCGATCCTGCGCGACAAGGGGTTGCTCAAGACACCGTTCGGCACCTATTTCATGGGCGCCGGAGCCATCGGCGAATTCGGTCCGGTGCTGGCGATCTCGCTCCTGCTCACGACCAAGTCCTTCGGCATGGCGGTGCTCTCGGTGGTGCTCTTCGGAGGCTTCGCCCTGCTCTTCGCGAAGATCCCCGCGTGGGTGCGCACCGACCAGCTGGTCAGCGTGATCGAGCGCGGTCAGGAGACGAGCGCCCAGACCGCGGTCCGGCTCACGGCCCTGCTGCTCGTGGCCCTGCTGGCCGTCGCCGAGGGATTCGGGCTCGACGTCGTGCTGGGTGCCTTCATCGCCGGCATCATCATCCGCCAGCTCTCCCCCACGAGCCTCGAGGGCGCCCTCCAGACCAAGGTGGAGGGCATCGCCTTCGGCGTCTTCATCCCGATCTTCTTCATCGTGTCGGGCGCGCGGCTCGACATCGACTCGATCATCGCGAACCCGAGCCTGCTCCTCATCTTCTTCGTCCTGCTCCTGCTCGTGCGCGGAGTGCCGCAGTTCTTCCTCTACCGACGTGCGATCCCGCAGACGAAGACGCGCGCGGGCTACTCGCTCTACGTCGCCACGGCTCTGCCGATCATCGTGGCCGTGACGTCCGTCGAGCTTGGCGCGGGCGTCATGAGCTCGGGGGTGGCCGCAGCACTCGTGGGAGCAGGCGCCCTCTCCGTGCTGGTCTTCCCGCTTATCGCGCAGGCGCTCGTGCCCCGGCAATCACCGAGTCAGGAAGACGAGCGCAGCGACGCGACCGCGTAGAGCGCAATACCCGCCGCCACGGACGCATTGAGGGACTCGGTGTCGGTCGCCATGGGGATCGACACGATGTGGTCGCACGTCTCGCCCACAAGACGACTGAGGCCGCGGCCCTCGCCCCCGATCACGATGACGATCGGGTCCGCGGCTATGTCGCGAGACAGCGCCGTGAGCTCCATATCGCCGTCGGCCGCGAGCCCGAGGACAGTGCATCCGGCCTTGCGGTACGCCGTGAGCGCCCGTGTGAGGTTGGTGGCCCGAGCCACGGGCAGGTGCGCGAGCGTGCCAGCGCTGGCCTTCCACGCCGAGCCCGTCACGCCGGCGGCGCGACGCTCGGGCACAACGACGCCGTGGGCCCCGAATGCCGCGGCTGAGCGCACGATGGCGCCGAGATTGCGCGGATCGGTCACTCCGTCGAGCGCGACGATGAGCGGGGCATGCCCCGAGTCGATCGCGCGAGCGAGCAGGTCGGACGGATCGAGGTAGTCGTAGGCCGGCACGGTGAGCAGCAGACCCTGATGCGCGGCGCCCCCGGACATGCGGTCGAGCTCCAGGCGCGTCACCTCCATGAGCGGCATGCCCTGATCGGCGGCCGTGGTGAGGGCCTCGCGCACGCGATCATCGGTGTCGACGTACTGCTGCACGTAGAGGGCTGATGCTGGGACTCCCGCGCGCAGGGCCTCGACGACCGGATTGCGCCCGACGAGCACCTCGCGCCCATCCTTGCGTCCGCGTGACGTCGGTGCCGACTTGGCAGCGCGCTTCTCCGCGGCGCGGGCACGACGCGCGGCGGGATGCTTGGTCCGCTCCTCGGCTTTGGGCGTCGGGCCCTTGCCCTTGAGCGCCTTGCGGCGCTGACCGCCGGAGCCGACGGTCATGCCCTTCTTGGTGCCTTCCTTGCGCATGGCCCCCTTGCGCTGCGAGTTACCGGCCATCAGGACTCCTCTGCAAGGGACCAGCGGGTGCCGGTCGCGGTGTCCTCGACGGCGATGCCCGAGGCGGCAAGTCCGTCGCGGAGTGCATCCGCGACGGCGAAGTCCTTGCGCTCGCGCGCGGCCTGGCGCTGCGCGAGGACAACCTCGACGAGCGGGCCGAGGGCGCGGCGGGCAGCTCCATCGTCGGAGTCAGCGGCCCACGGCTCTGCGTAGGGATTGACTCCCAGGACATCGAGCATGGCAACGACCTCGTCGCGCGCGCGGCGCACGGTGGCCACGTCGTCCTCCGCCAGCGCGGCATTGCCGACACGGACGGTGTCGTGCACGACCGCGAGCGCCTGAGGCACTCCGAGGTCGTCATCCATGGCGGCGGCAAAGGCACCGGGCACGGCGACGGCGACCGGCCCCTCGCCGAGGGACTCCTCCGCGCGCCGCAGGAAGCCCTCGATGCGGCGATAGCCGGCAGCCGCTTCCGCGAGGGCGTCGTCAGAGAACTCCAGCATCGAGCGGTAGTGCGCGGAGCCGAGGTAGTAGCGCAACTCGAC
>Ga0181554_1005408_pt1 | contig 10060 bp, 10 predicted proteins | sample 011ome_16_FD_145602 | JGI IMG/M metagenome (GOLD analysis project Ga0181554, IMG submission 145602) | Coastal salt marsh microbial communities from the Groves Creek Marsh, Skidaway Island, Georgia - 011503CT metaG (spades assembly) | ecosystem: Environmental > Aquatic > Marine > Intertidal zone...
TCATCGCCATGTCGTTCAGCCGGAAGGAAAGCAGCACGGCCTTCTTCAGCCACTGGTTCACGTGCCAGTCTTCACCGCGCTTCTCGGCGACACGCGCTTTGCCGGAATCGAGCAGGTCGAGGGCGGCGTTCACCGCGTCACGCACGGGACCCTTCGTCTCGAGATTGACCTTGTCGCGGGCCTCCCAGGCCTGTTCGATGGTGGTCTGAAGATCGGTCATGGCTGTCCCTCCGCTGCTGTGGGTCCGGCTATTGCCGGATTGATGTGGCCGGTCAAGGCCGGGATTTCAGCTCTTTCGTCAAGCCTGCCAAAAAGCTGGCGAGGTCGTCCGTCACGTGGTGGATGTGTTCCTGAGCGGTGCCGCCGGTGGCCTTGTTCAGGTGCTCGGCATCGCTGTTCTCGGGGCTCACCACCAGGACCGTGGTCATGCCCAGCGCGTGGGGCGCTTCGAGATTGCGGGCGATGTCCTCGAACATGGCGGAGGTTTCAGGCCGGATGCCCGTCTGGCGCACGAACTTGCGATAGGGCTCCATCTCCGGCTTGGGGATGAAGTCCGAATGCACGATGTCGAAGATGTCGCCGAAATGATGCGTGATGCCGATGCGGTTCAGCACCTTCTCGGCATGGGCCACGGTGCCGTTGGTGAAGATCAGCTTGCGGCCGGGCAGCGCGTGGAGCGCCTCGTCGAGCTTCGTGTTGAGCGGCACCGGCGAATGGTCGATGTCGTGGACGTAGTCGAGGAAATCGTCCGGCGTGATGCCATGCTCGGTCATCAGCCCACGCAGCGTCGTTCCATACTTGTAGAACATCTCCTTCTGGCGGCGCTTGGCCTCCACGAGATCGACATTCAGCAGGCGCGAGACGAACTGGCCCATCTTGACGTCGATCTGGTCGAAGAGCCGGCAGGAGGCCGGGTAGAGCGTGTTGTCCAGGTCGAAGACCCAGGTATCGACGTGCGAGAAGCCCCTCATACGCCGATCCGCGAGATGCGCGTGCCCACGCCGTGCGGCGTGAGCAGCTCCAGCAGCACCGAATGCGGCACGCGGCCATCGAGGATGATGACGCCCTCGACGCCGGATTCGACCACGGCGGCCGCGCTCTCGACCTTGGGGATCATGCCGCCGGTGATGGTGCCGTTGGCGATGAGATCCGGAAGCTCCGCCACTTTCAGCTCGCTGATCAGGTTCTTGTCCTTGTCGAGCACGCCCGCCACGTCGGTCAGCAGCAGGAGGCGCTTGGCGCGCGTGGCCGTGGCGATGGCGCCCGCCGCCGTATCGGCATTGACGTTGAAGGTTTCGCCCTCGAAGCCCACGCCCACCGGCGCGATCACGGGGATGGCGTCGCTCCGCATGATGGTCTCGAGGATATCGGTGTTGACCTTCACGGGCTCGCCCACGAAGCCGAAGTCGATCTCCACCGTCTTGCCGGTCTCGGGATCGGTCTTCTTCTTGGTCAGCTTGTCGGCGATCATCAGGTTGCCGTCCTTGCCGGAGATGCCAACCGCGCGGCCGCCCGCCTGCTGGATCGAGGCGACGATCGACTTGTTGATGGAGCCGGAGAGCACCATTTCCACGACCGACATGGTGGCCTCGTCGGTGACGCGCAAGCCTTCGCGGAATTCGGGCTTCACCTCGAGCTTGTCGAGCATCTTGTTGATCTGCGGCCCGCCGCCATGCACCACGATGGGGTTCAGCCCGCAGACCTTGAGCATGACCATATCGCGCGCGAACTGGTGGGCGAGCTTCGGGTCCACCATGGCGTGGCCGCCATATTTCACCACGATGATCTCATCATCATAGCGCTGCAGGAAAGGCAGCGCTTCGGAAAGGATTCGGGCGGTGGTGCTGATGTCTTCCATCAAGGTCATTCCCGTAAGTTCAGGCAGAAAGCGCCATACAGGACATTGGCGGCGGTTTCAAAGGGTCTGGAGGAGGCGGGCGATCTCGGCGCGGAGTTCCGGAATGCCGAGCGCCTTCTCGCTGGAGGTGGCGTGGATCTCGGGGAAGGCGGCGGGGTGCTTCTTCACGCTGGCGGCCACCTTCTCCTGCACCTTCACGAGTTCGGCAGGCTTCACCTTGTCGGTCTTGGTCAGCACGATCTGGTAGGTGACGGCGGCCTCGTCCAAGAGGTCCAGCATCTCCTCGTCGGTTTTCAGGATGCCGTGGCGGGAATCGATCAGCACGAAGGCGCGCGTGAGGCCAGGCCTGCCGCGCAGATAGCCCTTCAGCACCGCCTGCCAGGCTTTCACCTCGGCCTTGGAGGCCTTGGCATAGCCATAGCCCGGCATGTCGACGAGGGTGAGGGCCTCGTTCACGTCGAAGAAATTGAGCTCGCGCGTGCGGCCCGGCGTGTTCGACGCGCGTGCGAGGCCGTTGACGCCGGTGAGCGCGTTGATGAGCGAGGACTTGCCGACATTGGAGCGGCCCGCGAAGGCGATCTCCACGCCCGTCACGGGGGGCAGCTGCTCCAGCTTGGCGACACCCTTGATGAAGTGGGAAGGGCCGCCGAAGAGACGGCGGCCCGCGTCGATGTCATCCGTGGTGAAACGCTCGGTCAACTCGCGGCCTTCTTCTTGAGGAAGGGCAGGCTGTTGCGGATGTTGCCGAAGAAATCAACCGAGACGCCGTGGCGCTTCATGATGAAGGACTGCTGCAGGATGGAAAGCGTGTTGCTCCAGGCCCAGTAGATGACGAGGCCGACGGGGAACGAACCCAGCATGAAGGTGAAGATCACCGGCATCCAGTTGAACAGGCTGGCCTGCACGGGGTCCGGCGGGGTCGGGTTCAGGCGCATCTGCAGCCACATGGTGATGCCCATGATGATCGGCCACACGCCGATCATCAGCATGTGCGGCGGCGTCCAGGGGATCAGGCCGAAGAGGTTGAACAGGCTCGTCGGATCAGGCGCCGAGAGATCCTGGATCCAGCCGAAGAAGGGCGCATGGCGCAGTTCGATCGATGTCAGGATCACCTTGTAGAGCGCGAAGAAGATGGGGATCTGCACGACGACGGGCAGGCAGCCCGAGAGCGGCGAGACCTTCTCGCGCTTGTAGAGCTCCATCATGGCCTGCTGCTGCTTCACCCGGTCGTCCGGATAATCCTGCTTCAGCTTCTCCATTTCGGGCTGGAGCTTCTTCATCTTGCTCATCGAGGCATAGGACTTGTTGGCGAGCGGCAGGACGGCCAGCTTCACCAGCACCGTCGCCAGCAGGATGGCGATGCCGAAATTCCCCACCAGGCCCTTCAGCCAGTCGAGCAGGTAGAAGAAGGGCTTGGTCAGGAAGTAGAACCAGCCCCAGTCGATCATGTAGCTGAAGCCCTCGATGCCGTGCTTCGACCCGATGGCGTCGATTGTGCTCACCACCTTGGCGCCGGCGAAGAACTGGTCGGCATGGGAGGCGGTGGCGCCGGGTTGCACGACCAGCGCATCCTTGGCGAGATAGTCGGTCTGGTAGAGGTCGCGGCCATTGGCCTTGGTGTGGAGGAAGCTGGCGGTGACGGGCTTCTTCTGGTCGGGGATGACGGCCGCCGCCCAATATTTGTCGGTGAAGCCCAGCCAGCCGCCCGTCGAGTCGATCTTCTGCGGCTCGGTCTGCTCAGCGACGTCCTTGTAATGAATTTCCTGCAGGCCGCCCTCGAGCCAGCCCAGCATGCCCTCGAAGAACACCCAGTAGCCGGAAACCACCGGCGTGTCCTGGCGCTGGATGCGCGAATAGGGGATCAGGGCGATGGGGGTCTGGGACTTGTTCTCCACCGTCTGGGTGATGGTGAAGAGATACTCATCGCCGATGGCGATGGTGCGGGAGAAGAGGAGGCCCTCGCCATTGTCCCAGGTGAGCGTGACGGGCGTGTCTTCCGTCAGAACGGCGCCGGCGGGCGCCGTCCACAGGGTCTTGGAATCCGGAAGCTTCGCCAGTGTGCCCGTGGCGGGCACCAGGCCCTGCTCGGCGAAAAGCGCGCCGGGCGTGCCGTTGGGCGAGAGGAAAGTGATGGTGGGGCTCTTCGGGTCCACCGTCTCGCGGTAGCGCAGCAGGTGCAGGTCATCGATCTGCGCGCCCTGGAGGTTGATGGAGCCTCCGACGTAAGGCGTCTCGATCTTCACACGCGGGGTGGCGGCGATCACTTCGCCGCGGTTCGCAGGCGCGGCGGCGGCCGTAGCGCCGGGCACCGTGCCACCTGCCGCCGGGGCTGCCTGCTGCTGGCCTGCCGTGGTGGCCGGGGCGCCGCTCTGGGTCTGCGCCGTTTCGGTGGCGAGTTTCTTCTGCAGGGGCGCCGCATAGAAATACTGCCAGCCGAAGATGATCAGCATGGAGAGGACGATGGCAAGAATGAAATTCTTGTTGTCGTAATTCATGATGTTCCCTTGTCCGCCGGGAGATGGGCGGTGCGGTGCAGCCTTTTCAAGGCAGCGTTGAGATCTTTCTCGAGGTCGGGAAAGGCCCGGGCGAAGGTGGGCGCGCGGCCGATCAGCACATAATCATGGCCGGGGCGGGCTGCCGGTTCGAGGCGCAGGCGGGCCAATTCGCGCAGGCGGCGCTTCACCCTGTTGCGCACCACGGCATTGCCGATCTTCTTGGTGGCGGTGAATCCGACGCGCGCCGCGCCGTCATCCCCGCGCGCGCGCATCTGCACCACCATGCCGGGCATGGCGGCGTATTGGGCCCGGGCGGCGGCAACGAAGTCCTGCCGTCGCTTCAGGCGTTCCATGTCGGTTGAAGGTCCGGCGCTCAGGCCGAAAGGCGCTTGCGGCCCTTGGCGCGACGGCGGGCCAGCACGTTGCGGCCGCCAACAGTCGCCATGCGGGCACGGAAACCATGGCGGCGCTTGCGGACGAGCTTGGAGGGCTGATAGGTGCGCTTCACGTTCTTAAACTCCGATCTGGGCCTTGGGAGGCCAATGTTTTCAACAACATGCCCGCTTGAACCCGGTCATGCCCTGAGAGAAATGCGTTCCGCTTCAGGAATTTCGCAGGGCTTATGCGGGAAAAGCGAATGGAAGTCAACGAAGCCAATCGCGCTCCGGGGGCCACTCACGAGGTGGTGAAGCCACTATCGCATTCGGCCCGGATGGTTCAAGGCTAGGAAACATGACGAGGAAGCCCGCCGAGCCCCCGCACGCCTCAGCCGCCCCCGCGCCCGATGGCCCGGCACGGCTGCGCCGCTGGCTGCCGCTCGCCCTGCTCGTCCTGCTGGGGGTCGCGGGCTATGCGCTGGGACTGGACCGCCTGATCTCGCTCGAAGCCCTGGCCCGCAACCGGGAAGAACTGCGGCTGTGGGTGGAGGGGCACCTGGCGCTGGCACTGGCCCTGTTCATGCTGCTCTATACGGCAGCCGTGGCGCTGTCGCTGCCGGTGGCCTCAGGTCTCAGCATCACCGGAGGCTTCCTGTTCGGCTGGGCGCTCAGCGTGCCGGCCGCGGTGATCTCGGCGGTGGCGGGGGCGGCCATCGTGTTCCAGGTCGTGAAGACCTCTTTCGGGGCGGCGCTGGCCGCCCGCTCCGGCCCCTTCGTGGCCAGGCTTGCGGAAGGGTTTGCGAAGAACGCCTTCAGCCTCCTGCTCTTCCTGCGGCTCACGCCCGTCTTTCCCTTCTGGGCGGTGAATGCCGTGGCGGGGCTCAGCGGCGTGCCGTTCCGTGTTTTCGTGGCGGCCACCGCCATCGGCATCATTCCGGCTTCCTTCGCCTTCGCCCTGCTGGGAGAAGGCCTCGACCAGGCCATCGACGCCCAGCTGGCGGCACAAAAGGCCTGCGCCGCGGGCCGCGGCATCGAAAACTGCCCCTTCACGCTGGAAGCCTCTGCCCTGCTCTCCCCCGGCTTACTACTGGGGCTCACGGGGCTTGGCCTCGTGGCGCTGATCCCGCTGGCGCTCAGGCTGTGGAAGGGGAGACCGGCATGAGCGGGGCGCGTTTCGACATCGCGGTGATCGGCGCCGGCTCCGGCGGGCTTTCGGTGGCAGCCGCCGCCGCGCAGTTCGGCCGGAAGGTGGTGCTGTTCGAAAAGGGCGAGATGGGCGGGGAGTGCCTCAACACCGGTTGCGTACCCTCCAAGGCACTGCTGGCGGCGGCGAAACACGCCCAATCCATGCGGGACGCCGCACGCTTCGGCATCGCGCCCATGGAACCGCAGGTCGATTTCGCCGCCGTGATGGCGCATGTGCGCGGCGCCATCAGCGCCATTGCGCCACATGACAGCGAGGCGCGCTTCACCGGGCTGGGCGTGACAGTCGTGCGGGCGGCAGCCCGCTTCACCGGCCCGCGCACGCTGGAGGCAAAGGGCCAGCGCTTCGAGGCCCGGCGCGTGGTGATCGCCACCGGCTCGCGCCCGGCAATACCGCCCGTTCCGGGCCTCGACGCGGTGCCCTATCTGACCAACGAGACGCTGTTCTCCAACACGGTGCTGCCTTCGCATCTGATCGTCATCGGCGCCGGGCCCCAAGGGCTGGAGATGGCGCAGGCGCACCGCAGGCTGGGCGCGCGGGTGACGGTGGTCGATGCCGGGCCGCCGCTGGCCGGGGCGGACCTCGAACTGGCCGCGATCCTGCTGGCGCAGCTTAACAGTGAAGGGATCGAGATACTCGCCAACACGCAAATCCTCGGGGCCTTCAAGGACCCGAGCGGTGTCGGACTCGAACTGGCGGGCGGCACGACCGTGACGGGCTCGCACCTCCTGGTGGCGGCAGGGCGGAGGCCGAATGTCGAGGGCCTCGGCCTCGAAGACGCAGGGATCAGCCTCACGCCGCGCGGCATCTCCGTGGATGCGCGCTTCAGGACCAGCAACCGCAGCACCTATGCGATCGGTGATGTGGCGGGCGGCCGCTCCACCCATGAGGCGGGCTACCAGGCGGGGCTCGTCATCCGCCACATGCTGTTCGGGCTGCCGGTGAAGGCCAGGGCCGCCATTCCGCGCGTGACCTATGCGGACCCCGAACTGGCCGAGGCAGGGCTTGGCGAGGCCGAGGCCCGCGCCCGCTTCGGCAGCCATGTGCGCGTGCTGCGCCAGCCCTTCCAAGGCAACGACAGGGCGGTGGCCGAGGGCCAGCCCCAAGGCCTCGTCAAGATCGTGGCGGGGCCCAGAGGGCGCATCCTGGGCATCGGGATGGTGGGGCCGGAAGCGGGCGAGTTGATCCAGCCCTGGCTTCTCGCCATGGAGAGGGGCCTCACGCTCTCGGCCATGGCAGGCCAACTCCTGCCCTATCCGACGCGCGGCGAGGCGGGGCGCAAGGCAGCGGTGGAATATTTCCGCGATCTTGCATCCAGCAGGCTGCTGCGCTTCGTAATCCACGTCATGAGCATGGTGCGGCCATGAGTGATGAAGTGAAAGAGCGGCGGGCCGAAGGGCCGAAGCTGTTCCGCGGCCTCTCGGCCAAGCTTCTGGCCCTCACCATCGCCTTCGTGCTGCTGGGCGAGGTGCTGATCTTCCTGCCCTCGATTGCCAATTTCCGCATCCAGTGGCTCAAAGGACGCGTGGCGCAGGCGGAGATCGCCGCCCTTGCGGCGGAGGCGGCACCCGACCGCCTGCTCTCGGACGACCTCCGCAGCGAGATTTTGAAAGGAGCGGGCGTGCTCGTCGTCTCGCTGACGCGGGGCGACATGCGCCAGCTGATGCTGCGCAGCACGGAGGATCACATGATCGATGCCTCCTACGATCTGCGCGAGATCCGCTGGCTGCCCGCCGTGGCCGATGCCTTCGCGGTGATGGCCTCGCGCGAGGAACGCGTCATCGGCATCGTCGACATACCGCCCAACAAATCCGGCGACGTCATCGAGGTGGCACTCTACGAGGCGCCGCTCCGGCAGGCGATGATCGGCTATGCCGTCAACATCCTGATCCTCTCGGTGATCCTGTCGGTCATCGTGGCAGGGCTTGTCTTCGCGGCGCTCAACAGCGTGCTGCTCCGCCCCATCAAGCGGCTGACGCGCAACATGGTGGCCTTCCGCGAGAACCCGGAAGACCGCTCGCGCATCATGGTGCCCTCGGGCCGGGCCGACGAGATCGGCCTTGCCGAGCGCGAGCTTCACGCCATGCAGACGGAACTCTCCGCCACGCTGCAGCAGAAGAGCAGGCTGGCCGCACTGGGCCTCGCCGTGGCCAAGGTGAGCCACGATCTCCGCAACATGCTCTCTTCCGCGCAGGTGATCTCCGACCGGCTGGCGCTGGCGGAGGACCCGACGGTGAAGCGCTTCGCCCCGAAGCTGATCGGCAGCCTTGACCGGGCCATCGCCTTCTTGACGGAGACCCTCACCTTCGGGCGCGCCGAGGAACAGCCCCCGGCACGCGAGCGGTTGGATCTCAATGCCCTTGCGGAAGACGTGATCGAGGCCATGGTGCTGCAGGCCTCCGCCCGCGTGGTGCTCTACAACCAGGTGCCGCCGGGGCTGGAGGTCGATGCCGACCGCGACCAGCTGAACCGGGTGCTGACCAATCTGCTGCGGAACGCCATCCAGGCGCTCGACGGGGCGGCGGACCCGCGCACCGAGGGATGCATCACGCTCCGCGCCTGGCGGGAGGGGAGCGTCGTGACCCTGGAAGTGCGGGACAATGGCCCCGGCATCCCCGAGCGGATACGCCCCAAGCTGTTCGAGGCCTTCCAGAGTGCCGCGAAGAGCGGCGGCGTGGGGCTGGGGCTGGCGATCGCCGCCGACCTCGTGCGCGCCCATGGCGGCGAGATCCGGCTTCAGGGAACCGGCCCGGAGGGCACGGTGTTCCTGGTCGCCATTCCAGACCGGGTGGTGGAACTCCGCCCCGGCCGCCGTGGCGAGGGGCGCGGGGCGCGGCGGGCCTGAAATCGCCGCTTTCGGGCGTCATATGCGCTTGACGCAGGTGCCCCATTCAATGTCTAAAGCACGCGCAACCAAACCACAGGGGCTTTCCGGCGAGGCCGGTCCCCTCATACAGGAGCTGATGCCCACTTGAGCATTCCACCCAGGAGGCCGTTAAGCCGCGGAGCCGCCCCCCCGCAAAAGGAAGAAGGACACAGGATCAACCACCGCATCGACGCACGCGAAGTGCGCCTGATCGCCGCCGATGGCGCGAATGTCGGCGTCGTGCCGATCCGCCAGGCGATGATGATGGCGGAAGAGGCCAATCTCGACCTCGTCGAGATTTCGCCCGATGCCAAGCCCCCGGTGTGCAAGATCCTCGACTACGGGAAGTTCAAGTTCCAGGAGCAGAAGAAGGCCGCCGAGGCCCGCAAGAAGCAGAAGGTCATCGAGATCAAGGAGATCAAGATGCGCCCGATGATCGACGATCACGACTATGACGTGAAGCTGAAGGCGATCCGCCGCTTCTTCGAGGAAGGTGACAAGGTCAAGATCACGCTGCGCTTCCGCGGCCGCGAGATGGCCCACCAGGAACTCGGCCAGCAGCTCCTCGACCGGGTGAAGAAGGACACGGTCGAGATCGCCAAGGTCGAGAGCGAGCCCCGCTTTGAAGGCCGCCAGATCGTCATGGTGCTGGCGCCGCGGGCGTAAAAGGCCCCCTACCCTTGCTTTTCCGGGGCGGTTTTGCTTAAACCGCCCCGTTCAAGCCGCCTGGCCTGTAAAGGGCATGCCAAGGCGGCTTTCTAACGCTTTGAAAGGATGAAGCAAAATGCCCAAGATGAAGACCAAGTCCTCGGCCAAGAAGCGGTTCAAGGTCACCGCTTCCGGCAAGATCAAGGCAGGTCAGGCCGGCAAGCGCCATGGCATGATCAAGCGCACCAACAAGCAGATCCGCAATCAGCGCGGCACGATGATCCTGGCGGCGGGCGATGAGCGCCTCGTCAAGATCCACATGCCCTATATTGCCAAGTAAGCGGGAGGACTGACCCATGCCACGTTCAAAGGGCGGTACCGTTGCCCGCAAGTCTCACAAGAAGGTGATGAAGCAGGCGAAGGGCTATTTCTCCCGCCGCAAGAACATCTTCCGCGTCGCCGTGCAGGCCGTCGAGAAGGCCGAGCAGTATGCCTATCGCGACCGCCGCACCAAGAAGCGCAATTTCCGCGCCCTGTGGATCCAGCGCATCAACGCCGCGACCCGCGAACTCGGCCTCACCTATGGCCGATTTATCTTTGGCCTGGCCAAGG
>Ga0181554_1005410_pt1 | contig 10059 bp, 8 predicted proteins | sample 011ome_16_FD_145602 | JGI IMG/M metagenome (GOLD analysis project Ga0181554, IMG submission 145602) | Coastal salt marsh microbial communities from the Groves Creek Marsh, Skidaway Island, Georgia - 011503CT metaG (spades assembly) | ecosystem: Environmental > Aquatic > Marine > Intertidal zone >...
TTCGGTTGTCACGCTGAACGGTTCGCCCTGAGGGACGAGGTAACCGATCGACTCGAGGAAGGCCCGATAGCTGTCAGGATCACCGACTCCGTTCTGCCGATGCCAATTGTCGATCAGACTTTGTAGACGTTGACGCTCGTCGAGCAGGTCTCGATTTTCTTCCGAGAACTCGTCAACGAGGGTGTTGAGCGCATTCCAGAATTGCTCAGGTGAAATCGCAAGCCCGGGGAGTAGTTCTTGTTCGGTGAAAGTGACGAGCGCTTCTCCGATGTTGAGTTGGGAGCGCTGCATCATCGTCATGAGTTCTTGCCGAATCCGTCGAGACGGCCGCCTGCATCACCCATTGGGTACATGGTGCTGTATTCGAATGAGAGGCCGTCGATGACTCCGACTTGTTGCTGGTTGAGATAAAGGTCTTTATACGCCGCAATCGACTCGGGGCTGTTTGCTGAAATTGCGGTTGCGAGTTCGAGCACGGTGGCGTCGAGATCATCGAGCGGAACGCAGTGTGAGGCAATCCCGAACTCATAAGCCTCGCGTCCCGTGAATGTTCTTGCGGTGTAGGAGAGTTCTCGAGCCCGCACGGGGCCGACAGCACGCATGAGGCGTGCGCTCATTCCCCATGTTGGTCTCAGTCCCCATTTGGCGTGAGTGTCCCCAAGCTTTGCTTCTTCAGCCGTCACCATCAGGTCACAGGCGAGAGCGAGTTCGAGCGCGCCGGTGAAGCAAAAACCATTGACCCGAGCGATGGTGACCTTTGGCATCTGCGATAACGCATCGCACGCTTTGCGCGCTGGGTTGTTGAGAGCACCTGAGACGTCGCCGTCTTCTGGGGGTTCTTCGGCGAGTGCTTTGAGATCAACTCCTGCGGAGAATGCTCGTCCGGCACCGGTGAGAACGACGACGCGAACCGACGAGTCATTTGCGACGGTGTCGAGCGTGTCGGCGAGTTCGCTGAGTAGTGATGGGGTGAGAGCGTTGAGCGCTTCTTGTCGATCAAGGGTGATCGTGGCTATTGCGTCACTTTGTGAAAGAAGAATGCCCATGACCTAAGGGTGTCATGTGCGTTCTGAGATGCCGAAGTCAGGAACGGCTAAACCAACGGCGCTTTGCGGTGGTTGCTTCGGTGTGTCCTTGGCAGCGCTCGTCGGCGCTGAGGTGACCGAGCACCTGTTCGACGTGCATGCCACAGCCGGCCCACGACGCTTTTCCGCATGTTTTGCAAGTTACTTGGCGACACATAAATCAAGATGATAGCAAATGTCCGTACATTTAAAACCCAGTGAGCAAAACCTATGTATCCCACCAGATCGTCGCGAGCGATCGCTGCTGAGGTGGGCGGTCCAGAAGGAACTCATGCACTTCGTCATCACGCTCAGGTGTGAGGCACAGCCGGATGCGCATGTGTTCGACATCGAGGTCAGTGATCTCGCGGGGCGGTTCGACGACCTCAAATTCTTCGAGCTGGGCGGATACTCCAGTTGAGCGAATGACATCGACCGCGTCCTGAGCCGTTGGCGACGTGGGTCGGTCAAGATTCCAGAATTGTTTCCAAGCGTCGCTGAGGTGGCTCAGTGGATGCCTGATCGGAAGTTCGACGACAACTCGGTGTCGGGCGTGGCTTGTCAGCGCCTCGATGAAGGGCACGAGATCAGCGACGTTGTAGACCACGTGGTGACAGATAGCGACATCACAAATTGGGGTTTGTGGCGCAACTTCAGGCCAGTTTCCGAGCACTGTCTGGACAGAAACTTGTCGCTCTGTAGCTTGTTGCATAACGACATCGAGCATGCCCTGTTGGTGGTCGACTCCGACGATGTCGGTTGCGGGCGGAGTAAGTCCAAACACCCCACGCCCACCGCCGCAGCCGACATCGAGTACCGACGGTGAATCGAGCGAATCGAGCGCCTCAAGCGCGCGTAACCGAGATGGCGTTTGAACAAAGAGATCTCCGGTCGGGGTGAAACTACTGACGGGGTGAATCCAGGGTGACTGCGGGGCAGCACTCAGAATGTGGTCAGGAATACCCCACGACGCAAGGTCATCGGCCCAGCGTTGTGCCGCAGAATCGCTCATGCTGTGACGTTAATCGCTCTATGTCAGCGACTCGAATGTGACGACAACGTTGCTGAGCAAACTCGATTTAGCACTTGGTTTTGCGATACTGAGACCGCGGTGCTCAGCGGCCTATTGTGAGGCCTGTTCATGGTCGAGCAGCCACCGCTTTGCATCAAGTCCACCAGCAAAACCGCCAAGGCCTCCAGATGCGGAGATCACTCGATGACATGGAACGACGATTGAGATGGGATTGCGGCCGTTAGCTGAGGCAACTGCTCGAACCGCACTTGGGCGCCCAAGTGCGAGGGCTTGTTCGGAATAACTCAGTGTTGACCCGTATTCGATGTGTGTGAGCGAATTCCAGACCGTGCACTGAAACTCTGTCCCGACCGGCTCAAGGGGTAGGTCGAAGTTCTGCCGTTTTCCATCAAAATATTCGGTGAGTTGCCCGATGGCTTGCTCGGCAGCAGGCGAGCTCTTCCACTCCACTACGAGGCGGTTGATCGACACACGCTTCCATTCCTTCGCCTCGTCACCCCAGAGCACCGCTCGGAGAGTTTTCTCATTCGACACGACGACAAGCTCGCCGACGGGGCTTTGCATGGATGAGGCAAGTAATTGCGAGGGCGGACTCATGCGGCAAGTTTCGCACAGGTATTCGTCTGGCGGAAGTGTCGCCAGAAAGGTGCGTCGTACAGGTAGTCGTGGCAATGGTCACAGCTCTCTTCGGAATGGAATGTGCAGTGAGCGGCGTTAGACATATGTGGCCGCTGTAGCGGTGAAATCCCCCAAAGAAAGTTGTTATCTCTCGATGTATTCCTCTCTTGCCCGATGGGCCTTTCGTCATGGTCGCACCGTCATTGTCTCTTGGGTTGTGCTGCTCGTAGGCATTAACGCTCTTGCTGGCTCAATTGGTGCGGCATTTTCTGGTGAGTTCTCAACTCCAGAATCCGAAAGCACGAGAGGCTTCTCTGTACTAAATGAGTATTTCCCGGGGTCGGGAAGCGCCTTTGGCGGCAACATCGTGTTCCAAGCCGAACAGGGTGTTGACGATGCGGTGGTTGCCGCAGAGATGTCAGCACTGTTTGAAGAGGTTGATGCGATTGAGGGTTTGGGAGTTGTCAGCCCCTACTCCCAAATGGGCGCTGGGCAAATTTCCGCTGATGGGATGATCGCCTTCGCTCAGGTCAACGTTGCGAACAACATCGATCAGGTCACTGCTGCTGAGATCGGTGCAGATATCCGCGAGATGGTCCCAGCCATTGACGGTGTCACCGTTGAAGTGGGTGGCGCAGTGTTTTCTGAGTTTGCTCCGCCCGAGTCAGAAATGATTGGGCTCGCATTTGCAATCGTGATTTTGATCCTCGCATTCGGATCGGTCATGGCGATGGGCCTCCCGATTGCAGTCGCTCTTGCCGGTGTTGGAACCGGTGGGTTTGGCGTGGTTTCGCTCATGTCGCATGGATTGTCGATTCCGGAGTTTGCTCCACTCATCGGCATCATGATCGGCCTGGGTGTCGGTATTGACTATGCGCTCTTCATGGTCACTCGCTACCGAGAACTCACTCGAGCTGGGTACTCCCCAGAGGATGCGACCGCTGGTTCGTTGAATACCGCTGGTCGTGCCGTGGTCTTTGCCGGAATTACCGTCGTGCTCTCCTTGCTCGGAATGATCACCGTCGGCCTCGAGTTCGTTGCAGGCCTTGGCATCGCAGCCGCAGCGACGGTTGCAGTCACATTGGTTGCCTCGATCACTTTGCTGCCAGCATTGCTCGGAGTCTTTCATTCGAAGGTTGAAGTCACCCGCTGGCGCGGCCTTGTTTCGGCCGGTTGCGTTGCGTTGGCGCTTCTTGGAGTCGGACTTGGAGTTCCAGCGCTCTCAGCGGTTGGCGCAGTGTTTGCGCTCCTCACATTGCTTGGCAGCATTGCGATTCGGCCACTTCGAAAAGTAGTTCCGCCTCGTCGAGAGCGCCCACTTCGCGAAACGGCCTCCTACCGCTGGAGCCGTCAGATTCAACGGAAGCCATGGCTGTATGCCTCAATCGGTGGTGGCCTTCTCGTGCTGCTTGCGTTGCCGGTGCTGTCGCTTCGACTCGGCTTCTCCGACGAAGGCAACTTCTCAGAGGAGACTCCTGCTCGGCGTGCTTACGACCTCATCGCTGACGGGTTCGGCCCCGGGTTCAACGGACCGCTTCTCGTGACTCTGGAGACGAGCGAACCCGGTGATGCTGCGTACGTACAAGAACTCGCTTTGTCGCTTGCAGCTGACCCTGGGGTTGATCGAGTGGCTCCGCCGTTCCCGAGCGATATGGCGAACCCCGCAGATTCAGAAGCGTGGATTGTTCAGGTCATCCCAACTACCTCTCCACAGGATGAAATTACTTCTGACACGGTTGACCGTCTTCGTAACGATGTTCTTCCTGCCTCGCTGGAAGGTTCTGGTATCACTGCAAATGTCACTGGAGCAGCGGCTGCGAATATTGACTTCACCGCATATATGGCGAGCAGAATCTTCGTGTTCTTTGCCGCCGTGCTCGGTGTGTCGTTCTTGTTGCTGATGATGGTGTTCCGCTCAGTGCTGGTTCCTCTAAAAGCTGTACTGATGAATGTGCTCTCAATTGCGTCGGCCTATGGCGTGGCAGTTGCGATTTTCCAGTGGGGCTGGTTCGCATCGGTATTCGGGGTTGAGCCGGCACCAATCGAGCCGTTCGTGCCACTCATGTTGTTCGCAATCGTCTTTGGCCTTTCGATGGACTATGAGGTGTTCTTGTTGTCACGAGTCAAAGAGGAATATGACCGAACTGGAGACCCAACGAATTCGGTTGCCGATGGTCTTGCCGCCACAGCCCGAGTGATCTCTGCTGCTGCGGCGATCATGGTGGTCGTCTTCGGAGCGTTCCTGCTTGAGGACGATCGCATCGTCAAACTCTTCGGTGTCGGTCTCGCAGTCGCGGTGTTGCTTGATGCGACGCTGGTTCGAATGTTGTTGGTGCCTGCCACCATGGCATTGCTTGGCCGACGTAACTGGTGGATCCCGAAGTGGCTCGATCGAGTGCTGCCGAACCTTAATGTTGAGGGTCACCCGCTTGAAGGAGAAGGTGGGTCAGACATTGATGGACCAACAGATTCTCCAGATCTAGAGCGCGAGCCAGTCAGCGTCTGAGATCTTCGGCTGATTGGCGAACCTGCCAATCACGATCGTTGAGTGCAGTGTCGATCGCTGCATCTACCTCAGGGCCAGAAAATGGTGCGAGGGCGAGTACAGCTCGCCGCCGCACAGCAGGCTTGTCCGAGCACGCAGTCAGAATGGCAGGAATGCCGCGTTCGTCTCCGATCGCACCGAGAGCGGCTGCGCCAGCTTCACGAACGAGAGGGTCATCGTGTTCGGTGGTGAGGGCGATGATGCTGTCAAGAATGTCATCGGCGATGTCAACACGCTCGCCATAGGCCCACACTGCCATCTCGACAACGACTGGCTCATTGTCGTGTAGCAAAGCGCCGAGGTCGACCTTCGGGTAGTGCGCGCCGAGCTCGGCTGCTCTACGGCGAACGAGCAAATTGTCATCGGCAACTGATTCAGCCAAGTCAGAGTCGTTGAGCGCGCCCATGCGGTGAAGCGCTCCAAGCGCGAGTTCGCGAATGACTGAGTCGTGATGTTGAAGCATTGGGCGAACTGCGTGCTCGTCTCCTTTATGGCCGAGCACAACGACAGTCCTTCGAAGGGAGAGAAGATCTTGGTCAGTCATATCAGCCGAGCAAATCTGTCAGTCGAACAACGCTTGCGATTGCTGCAAATGAGATCAACACGGCTAGGACTGCTCCGACAACAACCGCAATGAGCCCAGTCAGTCCAAGAGAAATCAATCGATGAACAACCTTTGGCCTGCGGTACATGGTGAGTGGTTGTCGCTCGACTGGAACTCCGCTGTCAGATCGTTGAAGGAGCGAAGTTACAACTCGACGTGGTGAATTGGTCGATGCTCTGGCAGTCTTTCTCCAGCCTGCAAACAGCAATGCGAGCATCGCACACACTGCAATTACGACAGCGCGGCTCGTAAGTAGGTCGACCGTAAACGAAGAATCCATGGAAAGCTCTGAGTCAAATCTACTCCCCCCACCGGACCCAGTTCAGGCGTTCGAGTGGAGCGATGAATTGGTTCATTCGGCGGAGTATCCAGAGCGTCATCATCGGCGATGGGCAATTCCTCTGGCGGCGTTGTCGGGGCTTGCGGTCGTGGTGATCGCTGCAACAGCGCTAATTCCGTCATCATTTATCGCTCGAGAGTTGAACGAGCGGCTTGATGAGATGCAGCCTGCTCCGTACGCGCGCGTACCGGGATCGGCGCAGCCAGTTGGTGATCGACTTGTGGTGGGTGAGCTCGTTGGTGGCGGGGAACGTCCACCTGACGTGTTCCCGACGGAAGGTGACTTTATGTTTGTCACCATTACTGAACCGCCGCAGTCAGTGCTGTCATGGTGGGTTGGCCGCAACGAGCTCGCGGTTCAGATGCTGACAGAGGAAGACAAGTTTGGGTTTCAGACAGCAGATCAGCGCCGAGTGTTTTCACTTGAACAGATGCGTACCTCAGAGGAAGTTGCGCAGTTTGTCGCACTGACATGGCTCGGCTTTGATGCAACGATTGTGCCCGGTGACGTTCTCATCTCAGAGATTGCGTGCCTTGAGTTTGATGCTGATGGCGCATGCGTTCGATGGCCGCCTTCTGACGAGGTATTGGATCCTGGCGATCGTCTACTCGTTGCTGATGGAGTTGACCTGGCGAGTGTTGGGGACCTCATGGAAGTGTTGGAGGGGAAGGTTCCCGGGGATGTCATCACATTGCTTGTGGAACGTCGCGGCGAAGGTGAGTTTGAAGTTGAGGTTGAACTCACCTCGGCGACTGACGATCCAGAACGGACCATTGTTGGGTTTTTACCGTTTGATACCCGTCGGGTTGAGTTGCCGTTTGACATCAGCATTGATACCGGTTCGATCGGAGGTCCATCGGCAGGCCTTGCGTTCACGCTGACGTTGATTGACGGCCTGTCTGAGGGCGAACTCACTGGCGGCAAAAAAGTTGCGGTCACCGGGACGATCGACCTGGACGGATCCGTGGGCCCGATTGGGGGGCTCACCCAGAAAGCGTCGGCTGTTGCACAGGCGGGAGTTGAGATATTTCTGGTGCCACAACAGCAGGGAGAGCAACAAATAGCCGCCGCGCGCGCGGCGGCACCCGGACTCGAAATTGTTGCAGTAGCGACTCTCGATGAGGCGATTGACGCTCTTGTTGCATCCGGTGGTGATCGACCAGCGGCGGTATCTGAATAATTTGTTTTGGGTGACAGTGTTGAGACTCTCGGGCTGTCTACTCTCAAAGCATGGACGCGTCTACTCCCAATCCATCGTCTCCTGCGTCGATCACGAAGGCAACGTTCCCGACATCTCGTAAAGGTTTTGACCAAGAGAAGGTGAAGGCATTCTTGGTTGCGGTTGCTGCAGAGATGCAGACCTTGAGCGACGAAAATGCTCGGCTCTCAAATGACCTCGCAGACGCACAGCAGCGTGCGGTGAATCTTGCAGAGATGGATGATGACCTGTTGGTTGAGATTCTTGGCGAGGAGAAGTCGCGCACGCTCGTATCGGCGCGTGAGGAGACTCGAGCCGAACGGGCAGAGATGCGCTCTCGCCTCCGGGAAATTGTCGAAGAGGCTGACCGTCATGTCGAGCAGGCGAACCTGAAGATTGCTCGACTTCGTGAATCTGCACGATTGTGGGCTGAAGAAACGGAACTGCACCAGCGTCGCCTTGCAGAACAATTTGATCGGGCTCGAGCGCTTGCGGCTGATGTTGTTGCGGTCCTCGATCCTCAATCAATCGCTACTGATGTGTCGTCGATTGAGTCGATGTCAACAAATGCGTCTGAGGCTCTCGGCGATGCACTGGGTGACGAGCCTGCTGCGACGACTGACGCTGATGTGTCAGCCAACGAAGCAGATAACGACGATGGCCCATCAGCCGATGTTGTCCCGCTGTTCCCAGGTCGCAACGTTTCCGTAGATGACGAACTTGAACTTGCAGGAATTTCGATTCCTCGTCGCGATGAGGTGATCGGCGATACGTTGGCGACGCTCACGCGCGAGGTAAGAAAGTTTCTCGAGGACGAGCTTGACTCGGTGCTAGCGGCGATTGATGGAGATGACGAGAAGAAGCGACGCACTCCGCTACCGGGCCCAGCTGCTTACCGAAAGCGATATGCAAAGTTGACGGCCGAAGCATTTACCGCAGCGGTTGAGGCCGGAGCGGCGAGTGTGTGTGCAGATGTCGTCGATGGTGTTGCTGCGAGTGCTGCCGCAGATTCGGTCGTTGATGACCAATTGTTGTCAGTTGTGCGGGGTCAGGTGATCCAAGCTACGAAGGACAATTCTGGTGATGCGGCTGCAATTGTGAAGTCAGTTCGAGCAACGTACCGCGCGGTGAAAGGCGAGCACGTTCAAACCGTGTTGCACGAGGCAATGGCAGTTGCTTATGCAACCGCGCAGCTGTTGTCTGCTAGTTCTGGAACCAAGGTGAGGTGGGTTGCGAGTCGGGGCACCAAACCGTGTGCCGAATGTGAAGATAACACCCTCGCCGGCGCTGTTGATCTTGGCTCTGAGTTCCCGACGGGTGTTGTAACCCCTCCCGGACATCTTGGATGTCAATGCGAACTCGTTCTCGTTGACGAGTAGTGTCGGGTCGCATGCGACCTGAGTCGGAAATCCCCCGCCAGGCACCCCAACGAGCGTTTAGAGGACGAGTTGCGCTCATCGTTGTTGGTGCCGTGGCTTTTTTCATTCTTATTTTTGGGCGCGGTATTGCCTCATTTTGGATTGACCTGTTGTGGCATCGTGCACTCGGCCGCAGCGATATTTTCTGGGGTCAATTGACCGCCAAACTCACCATGTTTGGCGCCTGCCTACTGGTGTTCTTGCTGCTCGGATGGATCAACCTTTGGGTTGCAGATCGAACTGCTCCGGTCCGTCTGGAAAGCAATGTGCCACCTGTCGTGCAACGTTTCCATGAGGTCTTCGGTCGCCGAATGCGCCTCGTTCGTTATGGGGTCGCCGCTCTTCTTGGCGTGTTGGTATCGCTGCCTGCAACTCAGCAATGGCAAGACCTGTTGTTGTTCCGGAACTCACAGGATTTTGGTGTTACCGACCCACAGTTTGGTGCTGACGTCGGCTTTTACGTGTTCCGTCTCCCATTGATCAGTTTCTTGTCAGATTGGTTGTTTGCAGCCTTCCTGCTCATCATTGTGATGTCGGCGATTACCCACGTGCTGAATGGTGCTGTCCTGTTTGCGGGAATGGTGCCAACGGTTCGACAGGCCACAAAGGTTCATATGGCAGTACTGCTTGCGGTCCTCGCAGTGCTTCGCGCTGGTGATTATTGGTTGAGCAGGTTTGACCTCACTAATGAAACCCGAGGAGTCGTTCAAGGAGCGACGTACGCGGTCGTCAATGCTGAATTGCCAGCGTTGATGCTGCTCACCTTGATCGCTCTGCTCACGGCCGTGTTGTTCTTGGTCACGATTCGTACTGATCGGTGGCGTTTCCCGCTCATCGCATCTGTGCTGTGGCTCGTGGTGTCAATTGGTGGCGGGTCGGTGTACCCATCGGTCATTCAGTCGCTTGTCGTTCGACCAAACCAGGCCGAGCGCGAACTTCCGTACATTGCTCGAAATGTTGATGCGACGAGGGCCGCAATGGCCCTTGACGCTGTTGCAACGGAGCCCATTCAATTCAATTCGTTGTCGGCTGCAGATATCGAGGCGGATCCTGAGCCCTTTGAGAATGTTCGACTTCTCAGCCCCGGCTTGATGTTGTCACGTTTCGCAATTGACAGAGGCGAGGTTGCGGGTCTTCAAGTTGATGACCTTGATGTTGATCGCTATGAAATTAACGGTGAGCGCGAACAAGTGTTGATCGCGGCGCGCGAACTCGATCTCGAAGGCATTCCGAATCAGT
>Ga0181554_1005411_pt1 | contig 10059 bp, 9 predicted proteins | sample 011ome_16_FD_145602 | JGI IMG/M metagenome (GOLD analysis project Ga0181554, IMG submission 145602) | Coastal salt marsh microbial communities from the Groves Creek Marsh, Skidaway Island, Georgia - 011503CT metaG (spades assembly) | ecosystem: Environmental > Aquatic > Marine > Intertidal zone >...
ATGTGGGCCAAGTCGTTCGCGACCGGTGAACCTGGTAACGGCCAAGGCGATGGCGTTACGAAGAACGTTAAGAAGAAGAAACAACCCTGGAGCGACGTGGACCGCGCGAAGTACCCGTCGTTCAAGTCGTGGTTGCGTTCGCACCCCGACAACTTCAACGCGAGGTGAGACTGCTTCCCATACGACCCCGTTCGCGTGGTGAACGCCGATCCTTAAGGACTTTTCCCGTCGTCACTCTTCACCCGCGCTCCCCTTTCAACGTTTGACCGGTGAGACGTTCGACTGACCGATCGCTTCACCCACTCAGAGACGCGGAGCTGCGCGCGGCGGAGCGCGTGCGCGCGATGGATGATAAAGTCGCCGCGCGGAAGAAGCAGGAGACGGAGATCCTCGCCGCCGCGGCCAAGGCGGGAAAGACGTTCGACTCCGCCGCGGAAGCGAGCGCGTGGGCGGCGGCGGAGGCGAAAGCGCTCAGAGACCCCGCGCCGATGACGGACGTCGACGCGTCGAATTCGAAAAAGAAGAAGACGATCGCGAAGCGAAACAGAGCGGGGGTGGCGTGGAACCCGGACACGGACGGCGAGCCGCCCGCCGAGCTGTCGCCCGTCGATTCGAATTCGAACGCAGAAGTCGTCGACGCGCCGCCGCCGACGCGCGAGGAGATCGTCGCCGCGGCGCTCGCGAAGATGACCGCGAACGAGCGCACCGAGGCGCGCGCTCGAGCGTCGCACGGTTGGGCGGGTGACTTCTCAGGCGCCTTCGTGAAGGGCCCGCAACCTGGCGCGACGCACGCGCGCGGCCCGAAAGCGTCGTGGCTCGAGAAGCCCAGGGACGACGCCGGCGAGGTCGTCGTCGACCCGGACGCGGACGCGGATGGCCCGCTCGCGGTCGAGTTCATCGGCCCGAACGCCGCGGAGCTCGAATACGCCGCGTTGCACCCGGCGTCGAAACCGTGGCTCGACTTGGAAGGGAAAGAACACGCGAGACGCGAGACGGAGGACCGCGTGGAGCCAGGAGACGCGTCCGCGGCGGCCGCGCGCGCGAAGCTGGTCGGGATGAAACCCACGGACCCGGGCGTCGTCGGCGCGGCGAAGAAGGTGCTGGAGTGCGAGTTCATCGGGCCGCTGGCGGACGAGCACGCGTTCCTCGCGGTGTTTCCGGACGAGCCGTCGCCGCTGGAGAACCCTAAACCGAACCCTAAACCGGACGAGAGCCTGCCGTTCGATCAGACCCACGGCGCCGCGGGTCTCCTCGAGCTCGACCTCGAGTTCATCGGCGCGAACAAGAAGGAGCTGACGTTTAAGGCGCTGCATCCGGACGAGCCGTACGCGCCGACGCCGGAGCCCGAGGAGGACGAGGTGCGTCCCACACACTGGTCCCCATACGACCGCGTTGGCGTGGTGAACGCCGTTCCTTAAGGACTTTTCCCGGCGCATCTCTCCGCCCACCCCTCGCTTTCAATCCCCGCCCTCGGCGCCTTTCAACGCCAACTGACGCCTTTCAACTCCACCCAGGAGGAGGCGACGAAAAAGTTGATGGCGGCGACCAAGGCGCTCGTGGCGACGTTCATCGGGCCGAACGCGAAGGAGCTCACGTTCAAGGCGCAGAACCCGGACGCGGAGTACGTCCCGGAGGAGGAGGGTGGTCCGGAAGATGAAACGGCGCGGGAGGAGATGTGGGATCCGAAGAGGCACGCGTTCGACGAGCCGGAGCCGGAGAAGAAGAAGCTCGTCGCGACGTTCGTGGGACCCAACGCGAAAGAGCTGACGTTCAAGGCGAAGCACCCGGACCTGGAGTACGACCCGAACGCGCCGGGCAGCGACGACGACGACGACGAGGGCGAGGATGGAGAAGACGAAGCGGCAGAAAAGGAAGAAGATGAACCGTCGCGAGTGGACGAAGCCGCGCTGGACGACGACGTCGTGTTCGACGCGACGTTCGAGGCGAGCGCGACGGCGCGGAGGCTCGCGGAGGAGGCGCTCCGCGAGGCGACCGACCGCGGCCGACCGCAGCTGCACCAGGAGCGGTCCGACGACGAGGCCGACGCGGAGGAATCCAACGCGAAGGAATCATCCGCGACGGTTGACGTTTCGAATCCCCCGGAGGCGGCGCTCCCCGCCGGCCTCGCGCCCACGCCGTCGCTCGAATCGCGCCTGCGCTCCGCCGTCGACGACAAGGCGCTCGCCGAATTCCTCACGAAGACGGGCGCGGCGCTCCCGCCCGCGCTGCGCGCGGTCTGCACCGGCGACGAGGTGGCGCAGCTGGAGACGATCCGACGCGTCCTCGACGCCGAGGCGGCGGTGCGCGAAGGGCGAACCGCGGTGGTGCCCGCGGGCGAGGCGCGCGCGGTGCAAGCCGCCGCGGGGCTGCTTCTCGCGGACCGCGGCGCCGTCGAGAGCTTCGCGCGGTTGAAGATGCATCTGGTGAAGGGCGACGCCGCCGCGAGCGCGACGCGGCGCGCGGTGGAGGATGGGAAGGAGGCCGCGGCGGCGGCGACGGCGGCGGCGGGACGCGAGGGCGGCGGCGGCGGCGGCGGCGATTTGAATCCGTGGGCGTCGCCTTCGAAGAAGGACGACGACGGCTCCGGGTCGTCGCCGACGCGGGAGGAGATCATCGCCGAGGGCGCGCGGTTGTCGTCCGTCGCCGGCGGCGGCGACGGCGCGGACGTTGATTTTAAGGAGGAGGCGGCGCCGTTGTTGGACGCGGTGAAGGGCCGCGTCAAGGACGCGTTTCGGTCGTGAGGGGCGCGATGTACAGATAGGGATTAACGCGACGTCGATGAAGTAGATTTTATCATGCACAGCTGTCGTCGTTCGTTCGTTCGTTCGTTCGCGTCAATCATCGTCGTGCTCGTGCTGTCGTCGTTCAGTTTGACGCGTCTCTCTGCGGCGCCATCGTCTCGCGGTACACCGCGAAATACCCGGGAGGAAACATGTTCACGACGCGCGAGCACGTCTCTCTGTGCGGCGGGCGCCGCTCGATTCCGCGGTGCCAGTCCCTCAGCTGGCACCGTTTGTCGCAGTACCGCACGCCGCGGCACAGCTTGCAACCCCAGCGAGCGTCGAGCTTGCCGCAGGTGACGCAGGAACGAAGCTTCACGAGCTCCTCGGCGACGGCGGCGTCGTCCGGGTGGTAAATTTCGGCCACTTTGAACATCTCCTTCGCCATCCGAAGGTTCTTCTCGAGTCCGCCAGTCCCGTGGAGGAAGCAGAGCGCGAGCTGCTTGTGGAAAAGCGCGAGGTGCTTGTAGAAACCTACTGCAGAACGAAGTGGTTCTGAAACCAAGGACTCGAAGGTCTCGTCGCTGATGTTCACGCCGGTGAGCTCCACGACTTGTTCGAGCACTTGCTTTTTTGCGATCGTTTGCTGCGTGCGCGTCCGCGCCAACGTCGTCAAAGAGGCGGACAACAAGCGCCTCCTGCTCGCGTGTGCATCCGCATTGCCTTCCGCTGCCAGTGCTTGCAGGTTTATCTTTGCTGCTTCGTTCCCATTCGCGGCTGCTTTTTCCCACATTTCCCGCGCCTTCGACACGTTTTGCTCCACGCCGTCGCCGCGGAGGTAGAGCGTCCCGAGTTCGTTCATCGCTCTCACGTTTCCTTGCGCCGCGGACCTCTCGTACCACAATGCGCCCTCCGCGTACTGTTTCAGATTTTTTGCGAGATAATACCCGTGGTCGAACTGCGACTCGCGATCCCCCTTCATCGCCGCTTTCAAGGTCCACTCCGCTGCCGTCGATTCGTTTTTCTCGACGCCTTCGCCGTTGGAGTAGAGCTGCGCGATGTTCGACATCGCGGTGGCGCAGCCCTGCGCCGCGGCTAACTCCCACCACTTTCGCGCGCCTTCGTAGTCGCCCTCGCCGTCAAGCATCATGCCGAAATTGTTCTGCGCTTCGACGTCCCCCAGCTCCGCACCCTTCTCGAGCCAGTGACGTACGAGCTCCTCGTTCTTCTCCACGCCGCCGGTCCCGTCGTGGTAGTGCCAGGCGAGTTCGTTCGCGGCGGACGCGCACCCGCCGTTCGCCTTTTTCACGAGGTCGCGGATGTTCCGCGGCAGCTTGACCTCTGCCTCGCGATCGACCGAGTGATCATCTCCGCGCGCGGAGTCGCGAGGCACACGATCCACGCTCGCGTCGTCGTCTCCAAAGTGCCTCAGCAGGTTCTCCTTCGCTGCTTCGTTCCCGTTTGCGGCCGCTTTTTTCCACCATTCCCCAGCCGTAGTCCTGTTTCGCTCCACGCCCTTGCCGTTCTGGTAGAGCACCCCGAGATTGTTCATGGCGTAAACGCTGCCCTGCGCCGCGGCCTTCTCCAACCACTTACGCGCGGTATCGTAGTCGCCTTTGTCGGCCAACCACGTGCCGGCGCCACTCTGCGCTTCGACGTTCCCGAGCTCCGCGCCCTTCACGAGCCAGTGACGTACGAGCTCGTCGTTTTTCTCCACGCCGCCGGTCCCGTCGTGGTAGTGCCAGGCGAGTTCGTTCGCGGCGGACGCGCACCCGCCGTTCGCCTTTTTCGCGAGATCGCGGATCTTTCGCGGCAGCTTGACCTTCGGCATCGCGACGTGCGCGGCGACGTGCGGCGGCGGCGGAAGGGAAAGTGCCGCGAGGGCGGCGTCAGCGGCTGCTTTCAAAAAAAGGCGGTCAGATCTGAGAGTTCCCACGTTTCGTCGCCGCCCGCGCGGGCAGTCCGCCGGCTCCGCCGCACGCGCGCGCGTCGAACTCCCCCCCACTTAACACCGCGGCCGCGCACGCATCGCGACCCACCGCGCCCGTCGCGGCGTCGCGGCGTCGCGGCGGGCGACGCGCGCGCGAGGGAAGGCCGCGGCGGCGGCTCCCCCGAGGCGCCGCCCTCGCCGAACCCTAAAAGCGCACAGCTGTGCGACGAAGGACGACGGAAGAGCCCTCCCTCGCGCCTCTGCTCGCCTCGCCGACGACGATGGACGCGAACGTCGCGCCGCTCGGGATCTTCTGGGACATCGACAACTGCCCGGTGCGTCCTCGAACGCCCCGCCTCGCCGCTCCCGCGCGCGCCTCGCCTCGCCTCGCCTCGCCGCCGCCGCTCACCCCCTTCGCCGCCCGCGCCGCCCGCGCGCGCTCTCCAGGTCCCCGCGGGCGTCGACGCGACGATCGTCCCGGACATGGTCATGGCCGCGCTGCGCGCGAACGGCCACGACGGCGTCGTGAAGGCGATCAACGCGCACGGCAACCTCTCGTCCATCCCCATCGCGACCCAGCGCCTCCTGAGCGCGAAGGGCGTCAGGCGCGTCATACCTTCGTATTATCACCCGTCCACGTACGACTGCGTCCGCGCGGCGCACGCCGTTCCTTAAGGACTTTATCTCCCGGCGTGTCTCTCCGCCCACCCCTCGCATTCAATCCCGACGCACCTCGACGCCTTTCGACTCCGTCTGACGACGCCTTTCAACGCCACCCCGACGTCGCTTCGTATGGGCAATCACCCTCAGCCTGATCTCCGTGCCCGCCGGGCGGAAAGAAGCCGCGGATAAGGCGATCCTGTGCGAGATGCTCTTCTACTGCATGGACGCGACGATGCACGAGAGGGAGAAGAAAGGCGGCGGCGCGTCGCAGCTCGCGAACACCGCGGTGTGTTTGCTCACCGGCGACGGCGACTTCGCGCCGATGCTGCACAAGCTCGCGAGGTGAGTCATCGTAGACTATTTACGTGAAGACTTTTCTTCTCTCTCCCGCCGCGAATGACCGACGACTCCCGATCCCTCCACAGGCGCACGTTCACGGTGCTTCTGATGACGCCTCCCGGCCGACGCGTCTCTGAGTCGCTGACGTCCGCGGCGACCGCGACGTGGGACTTCGGCGACGTCTTGAAAGGTCACGCGGAGCCGTACGAAAGAAACGAAAGAAACGGCGGCGGCGGCGGCGGCGGCGCGTCGTGCCCGTCCCCGAACGCGCCGCGCGCGGTCGCGCGCGAGACCGCGCGCCGGTCGATGACCTTCAGCGACGGCGACCACTTCGCGGAAGACGACGCGGCGAGCGGCGAGCGCGACACACCTCGAGGAGATCGACGCGCGTCGTCGTCGTTTCCGGAGAGGCCGCGGTCGCTGTCGGACGCGAAGGCGCGTTCTATACACTGGTTCCCATACGACCGCGTCGGCGTGGTGAACGCCGATCCTTAAGGACTTTTGCCGTCGTCTCTCTTCGCCCACACCTCGCTTTCAATCCCCGCCCTCGGCGCCTTTCAACTTCAACTGACGCCTTTCAACTCCACCCCGACGTTCGCTCGTATGGAACGACCCAAAGGCGCGCGGCGACGTGGGCGTCGTCGTCGTTGGAGGTCCGTCGAGAGACCACCACCACCACCACCACCACGGGGGTACTAAGAACAAGATGATTACGATCCCGGCGTGGCTCGCGATGGACGTCGTCCGACTCGTCCTCGAGCAATCGCGACACCACGGCGAGACGAAACAGGTCACGCTCGGCAGCGCGCTGCATCACGCCGTCGGCGGCGACAGGATCGAGTACGAATCCTTCGGCTTACGGAATCTGACGCACTTGCTGCGCACGATGGAACGCATGCGGCTCGTCGCGGTGCACGTCGGGACCGCGGAGACCGCGATGGGCGGGACGACGACGACGCCGTTCGTGTCGCCGGGGGAGCACGCGCCGCTGATGGGGACGCTCGCGGACGCGTTGGAAGGCGTCGTCGGCGTGGGGGCCGAGAACGGCGGCCGCGCGCGGCCTCGCGCGTCCGTGCCGGTGCCCGCGCTCGCGAGCGCGCTCGCGGCGGCGCATCCGGACTGCCTCGCGTTTCGATCGTCCCCGTCGGCATCCTCGTGGAAGTCGCCGCGCGGATCGAAGAGCGGCGGCGTGGAATCGAAGACCGGGTTCATGCCCGCGTTGAAGGACGCTCTGGAGCGTCAGCTCGTTCGCGTGGACGGAGCGCCGGCGGGGTTCAAACGCAGCGAAAAGGTAAACTTGAAGACGTGCTCGGTGACGATACCGACGGTGTACGCGGTGTATCCGCCGCAGCACGAGAAGGAGAAGGAGAGGGAGAGGGAAAAGGTCACTCCGCGTCCGCGGCCGCCTTCGACGACGGTGTTTCGCAGCGCCGACGCCGCCGACGCCGACGCCGACGAGAAGACGATCTCCCGCCGCGCGACGACGAATGACGTGCGTTCTATACACTGGTTCCCATACGACCGCGTTGGCGTGGTGGACGCCGATCCTTAAGGACTTTTCCCGGCGTGTCTCTCCGCCCACACCACGGTTTCAATCCCCGCCATCGATGCCTTTCAACTCCAACTGACGCCTTTGAACTCCACCCCGAGGTTCGCTTGTATAGAACGCCCCTGATCGAAACGAAAACGAAACGCAATTCGAATTCGAACAGTCATCGCGCGGAGGGCGCGGCGGCGAGATGCGAACCGTCGCCGCGGTAGCGGAATACGACGACGACGACGACGGGTTCGACGGCGTTTACGGCGGCATCGGCGGCGGTGGGTGGCGAAAACTCGATGTCCCCTCCGGCGGCGGCGGCGGCGGCGGCGGCGGCGTTTCAGACTCGACGCGCGGCGGCGCGTTCGCGCAAAACCCGTACTACCACCGCGTCGGCGACCCCAACCGCCGACGCCGCCAGCGGTCGATCGACCGCGAGGACGAGCGCATTCGAGCGCGCATCGGGTCCTCCGCCGAGGCGACGACGCGCGGCCGCGTCGCAGAAGACGGGAGGGATTCCGAACTGGATTCCGAAAACGCGCGTCTGACGACGAGTGTCGCGACGAATCACGCGGATCGAGCGGATCAACCGCCGAACGCGTTCACGGACATGCTCGAGTCGCTCATGAAAGAGCTCGACGGGAACCCCGGCGCGCGAGAGACGGACGACGACGACGACGACGACGGCGGCGACGACGGCGGCGACGAGCGAAGAAGAAGAGGCGCCTCGAACGCAGACGCGTCGACGTTCCGATCCGAAATCGCAGAGGCGCCGAACGAGACGGTCACCGTCGATCCGAACGCGCCGTTGTTACTGCACCGCGCGGCGTCGCCGTCCGAGTCCGAGCTGTCGATGCGCTTGTCGTCGTCGTCGTCGTCGTCGTCAAGCGGCGTCGCGCGCGATGTCGCGACGGCGACGGCGAACGCGACGCGGCGACGAGATTCGGAGAAGAAGCCGACCGCGGACGCGGCGGCGTGAGGATACGCGAGCGAAAAAGCGAACAGAAAAGAAAAACGGAAAACCGAGGAACGGAACGGAACGATACGATACGATACGATACGAAACGCGCGGAGGAAACGAAGAAGCGAAGGACTGGACGAGACGACGATGACGACGACGCGCGCGAAAGAGCGAGCGAGCGAACATTCGTGCGAACGAACGATGAGACGGACGACGAACGACGCCGCGTTTGCACTCCGAAAAATAACGCCTCTCACATCGCGATCGATGACACGTGACGTCCAAAGCTATCCTCTCCACGCCCGCGTCCGATCTCGTCGCTCCTCCACTCGTCTGCCGCGCGCTCGCCTCCCTCGCGACCGCGCGCCAAGTCGACGATGCTTCTTCGCGCCGCCGCGCTCGCGTCGCCGCGCGCCGCGTCGCCGCGCGGTGTCGCGTCGCCGTCCGCGCGACGCGTCGCGCGCGCGTCGACGCGAACACATCTCATCATTCCGCGCGCTCATCGCGCGCGGGGTCTCTCGCCGCTCGCGGCGACCGCGGGCGACGACGACGACGTCGTCGACGTCGAGGCGACGTCCGCGCCGTCCTCCTCCTCCTCCTCCTCCTCCTCCTCCACGCTCAGCGCGCTGGACGCTCTCCTCGGAACGACGCCGTCCGACGACGACGCGCCGTCGACGTCGAGATCCTACGACGACGACGACGACGACGACGGCGCCGCGGTCATCTCCGCGCCCATACTGTGGATGTCCACCCCGGGCCGCGGCGCGTCGCAACGCGCCGGCGACAATTCCGGCGGCGTCGCGAGCGCGCTCACCTCCGCCGCGGGCGCGGGCTCCGTGTACGTCGCGATAACGCTCGGACTCCCCGACCGATCGACGAAATCGCAGCGCGAACGCGGCGTCAAAGGCGTCGAGCTGGACTTCTGCGTCGACACCGCGTGCAGCACCAACTTCATCCTTCCTCAGGTGGCGTACGGTCTGGACATGCAGATCGTAGGGACGTCGCCCGCGGGGCAGGGCGCGACGGGCGCGGTGAGCGCGGGGCAAGAGATGCTCCTCGGGACGGCGAAGTTGGGAGGAAACGGCGACGACGGCGTCGCGGCCATCACCGGGCTGTCCGCGGGCGTCGTCCCAGTGCCCGCGCCGGGCACCGCGGGGATCTTAGGGCGGTCGTTCCTGAACTGCTTCGGCGCGGTCGCGTTCGAGTGGGGCGGGGACAGAGAGCGCGCGCGCGTGGACTTTTGGCAAGCGTTCGATTACGCCGAGGCGGAGAAAGGCGCGTCCTCCTATTCACACTGGTCCCCATACGACCGCGTCGGCGTGGTGAACGCCATTCCTTAAGGACTTTCGCCGGCGTCTCTCTCCGCCCACCCCTCGCTGCTTTCAATCCCGACACACCGCGACGCCTTTCAACTCCGCTTCTGACGCCTTTCAACTCCACCCCGACGTCGCTTCGAACGACGGAACGTCCCAGAGGGCGGGTTGGAGATCTTCGCGCTGAACGAGCTCCCGTGCGGGCTGCTCGCCGTCGGCGTCACCGTGAACGGCGTGTCCATGCCCGCGCTCGTGGACACGGGCGCGCCGCAGACGATCATAAACAAGGCCGCGGCGGAGAGAGCGGGCGTCGTCGTCGGCGGCGAGAGCGGCGAGAGCGGCGAGAGCGGCGAGAGCGACGGCGACGGAGGAGGGATGAACCCGTTCTCCGGGCTCGTGAAGGCGATCAAAAAAGGCCGCGAGCGCGCGATGCAGGACCGCGGCGTGATGGTCATGGGCGCGGGCGGGACCCCGGAGCGTCTGGACCGCGTCGACGGCGCGGGGGTGCGGCTGAAGGTGACCGGCGGCGGCGCCGACGGCGTCGACGTGTTTTGCGAAGGCGTCCTCGTCGGGGAGCTCGCGGCGTTCCAGGCTGG
>Ga0181554_1005412_pt1 | contig 10057 bp, 11 predicted proteins | sample 011ome_16_FD_145602 | JGI IMG/M metagenome (GOLD analysis project Ga0181554, IMG submission 145602) | Coastal salt marsh microbial communities from the Groves Creek Marsh, Skidaway Island, Georgia - 011503CT metaG (spades assembly) | ecosystem: Environmental > Aquatic > Marine > Intertidal zone...
TAAACTTTGATCGTCGATCTAACAGAAATTCTGTGTAATTTCCATCAATTGTTGGGGCTGCGACCAACCTATCGCGCTGAAATAGCGCAGGTTGCGGCCAAAGCGCCCGCGATGGCAAACGCCCGCGCGCCTGAGGGTCAAGCTGTGCCACCCCCGCGCGCCCCAAGGGGCCAAGCGTTAAATCATCCTTCGGGGGCGCGCCCCGAAATTCCCACACATCGTCCCACACCTGCCCTTGGACCACATTGATCACAGGCGGGGCGCATCGGGCAAATTCGCGCAGGATGTGAATTTCTTTTTTGTTCACATAGATCAAGACGCCTTGGATCGTTTGCGCACGGCGATCAGACAGAGCAGCGATCACAGCCCGCAAGGATTGATAGCGCGGGCGATAGGGGGCTTGTGTTGTCCACATGACGGCGGCCGCCAAAATCCGTGTCTGCGTGTCAGCGCTTAGGTCAAAAAAAGCATCCGCTTGAAAATGCAGACCCAATGCGCTTTGACGTCCGTGCAGTGCAAACCAATCTTCGGCCGTTTTGCGCAATACATGTGCCGCGCGATCCATGTGTTGGGTCAAATCGGTTAGCTTTTCGACAGTGATCCCAGACGCCTCGAGTGTTGGGATCAACTGACGCATGACAACGCGGTCATAGTCGGGATTGTCATTCGATGGATCATCCATCCAAGACACCCCAAGATGCGATAGATACGCGCGCAGGTCATGGCGGCGCATTCCCAACATCGGGCGCAGCACACGCAACCCGTTGGGCAGGACACGATCGGCGCGCATGCTCGCCAACCCATCCACGCCTGATCCGCGTTTCATGCGCATCAAAACCGTTTCTGCCTGATCATCTTGGGTGTGGCCCGTCAAAAGGCATCCCCCCTGCCCGAGAGCCTCGTGCATCAGATCATAGCGTGCCATCCGCGCCGCATTTTGGGTGTTCCCCTGCCCATCCCATCCGCGCCAAAGCAATGTTTTATGCGTAAAGCCAAGCGTCAGGGCACAGGATTTGACATACTGCACTTCGGCGGCCGCTTCGGGGCGCAAGCCATGATCAACCGTTAGAATTGTGATCCGTGATCGATTGTCGCCCGCCCAATGTGCCACCAAATGCATCAACGCCATGCTATCGCTGCCACCAGAGACGGCGACACCCAGTTTCTCAGGCACCGCGTCAAAGGCGGTCATGGCCGATGCAAAATTGTGGTCTAGGGGCGCAGTTACGGACACTGGAGCGTTTTCATCGCTTGCTCAGCTTGGGGGACATATTCGTTGCCAGGAAACCGAATTTCAACCTGCGACAGGGTCTGACACCCTGCGTCGTTCTGGCCTAACGCCCCCAAGGCCTGCCCCAATCGGAACAATGTTTCAGGTGCGACTTCGGATGTTGGATAGGCTGAAAATCCTTCTAGATAGGCGCGCGCAGATGATTTATTGTCTGCAGCCCCTTCAAAGGCCTTGCCGCGGATCAGCTGCGCTTTGGGGGTAAGGGGGCTATCTGGATAGGTTTGGGTAAACCGCGCCATCATATCAGCGCTTTCTTGGAAACGGCCTTCGTCAAAGGCGCGCACAGCGTTGTCGAAATCGACCTTTTCGCCGATCGCCAATTCTGGGCCCGATGACACCGTCGGCGCGCTGAGCGTCACAGACGACGCATCCCCGCCCAAGGTGGATGTTTCACCCAATTTGGTGACATCACCGCCTTCTAGTTCAACCAAGCGAAATTCCAAATCCCCAATGCGATTTGTCCCATCACTGACAACACGTCCGATGCGAAAATCCAATTGTTCGGTCGCTGCGGTCAGCTGTTGTACTTGGGCTTCTAATGCGTTCAAACGGTCCAGAACGGACCCGCTTGCCGCAACAGAGTTGGGGGATTGCGTTGTTGAAAGTTCGCGTTTGAGACGCTGCATTTCCACATAGAGCACGTTCAAATCTTGGCGAATATCTGCAAGCGTTTGCGCACGATCTTGTGCAAACGTTGTGACAGGTAGTGCCAAAGCGATCATCACTGCAACTGCGTAACGCATCCCCGCCCCCAGTTTTAGAAGTTCAGGTTATTAAGAACCGACACAGCACGACGGTTCATGGCATAGCATGATTCAACGCTGCACAATTCCGCAGGACGTTCTTTGCCATAAGACACGGTCTGTAGGCGATCACCAGACACACCGCGTGATGTCAGGAATTCACGCACAGCATTGGCGCGGCGTGCGCCAAGGGCAAGGTTGTATTCCCGTGTGCCCTGTTCGTCCGCGTGACCTTCGATCGTGATGCGGTATTCTGGGTTTGAATTCAACCAATCCGCTTGGGCCTGCAACGTTGCTTGGGCCGAGGCATCGACGGTTGATTGATCAACCAAGAAATACACACGATCGCCAACGGATTGTTGGAAATATGCGGGTGATGTTGGGTCATTCACCGACCCTGTCTCATACGCGCCGTTTGCGCCATTTGATGACGCGTCGTCCAAGTACGAACCAGCTTTGTTATTGGAACATGCCGCCAGCGCGAGGGCCGAGACGACAAAGACTGCTCTATATAGTGTTTTCATGTGTGAAACCCCATGTTTTCTTTATTTGTATCATAGTTAGAGTGTTATGCAAATGCTTGCTATTTCCCAAGCGGTGACCACGCAGGATCCGACCCACCCGATGCGGTTGGAACGGGTTTTAGGTTACGCCCCGAAATATCCACCGAATACAGGTTCGCCGCGCCCGTGGCCCCTTGGGTTTCGCGGGTGAACATGATCACGCGGCCATTTGGCGACCATGTCGGGCCCTCGTCCAAGAATGAAGCAGTCAACAGGCGTTCCTCGGATCCATCTGTGCGCATCACGCCGATGTGGAAACGACCTTTGCTTTGCTTGGTAAAGGCAATCATATCACCGCGCGGCGACCAGACCGGCGTGCCATAGCGGCCTTCGCCAAAGCTGATGCGTTTTGCACCTCCGCCGCTTGCTGGCATGATATATAGCTGCTGCGACCCTGAACGGTCGCTTTCAAACACGATTTGGCTGCCATCTGGGGAAAAGCTTGGTGCGGTTTCGATGGACGCATCCGATGTCAACCGACGGCTTTGGCCTGACGCCAAATCCATCAGATGAATATCGGTATTTCCGCCCTGCTCAAGCGAATAAACGATGGTATTGCCATCGGGTGAAAAGCGTGGCGCAAAGCTCATGGTGCCTTCGGCATTTTGCAAAACGCGACGCTCGGCGGATCCAACATCCATAACATAGATGCGTGGAAACCCAGTTTCATAGCTGGTGTATAGAACCCGATCCCCTGTCGGCGAAAAGCGCGGGGCCAGAACGATATTGTCCGACCCTGTGAGATATTTCACATTCGCGCCGTCATAATCCATGATTGCCAAGCGTTTGCGGCGTTGACCTTTGGATCCAGATTCAGCCACGAACACCACGCGACTGTCGAAATATCCGCTTTCGCCTGTGATACGGCTATAGACGACATCGGCCACCTTGTGCGCGATGCGACGCCATCCTTCGCGGCTGCCTGCGAATTTCAACCCTGTGCCCAATTCTTGATTGGCGAACACGTCATAGACACGGAATTTGACGGTGACGGTATCGCCCTCGGCCGATACGGCGCCTGTCAACAAGGCCTGCGCATTGATCGCCTTCCAATCCGCGTATTCGACGGGCGAAGAAAAGCTTGTCACAGTGCTGATGAACGCGCTTTGTGGAATTTGGCGGAACAAACCTGTTCCCACCAAATCTTGGGAAATAACATTGACCAAATCCACCGCCAAGTCATTGGCCGCAGAATTTTCTGCCACAAACTGCGGGGCAGCAAACGGAAGCGGTTCAATCACACCATTTTTGATTTCGATCCGCAACGGTGCGGCGTGACCAATGCTGGCCGTCATCCAAAAAAGTGTCAAAATCAAAAAACGGAACATTATCTTGTCCTCATATCTTCAGGGTTAAAGGTGATTTCGATTTCACGCCATTGATCATATTTATCAATGGGAAGTTTATAGCCGTCCTTTTGACAGCGTAAAATCGCTCGTCTTGCGGCGCTAAAGGCGGTGTTTATCCCCGAGTCTGATCCGCCTTCGCTTGCGATCAATTTCAGGCTGCCTGCATCCACAACACCGTTCTTGTCCAATTCCATGGCAATCGTCACGGTGACGTTGGCGGCTTCAGACCCCACATCAACAACCCAACATTGTTGAACGGCGACGCGAAAGCCGTCTTTTTCACCCCGTGTCATTGGGGGACCTGATGGGCCTTTGGGCGTGTCATCGGTCAATGCTTCGGCAAGGGCAGAATTCACCGATGAACTGTTCACCTTGGGTGTGTCTTCTGGCTTTGGTTCTGCGGGTGCGGGCTCTGCAGGGCGCGGACGGGGGCGAAGCGATGTTTTGGGCGCACCTGAGGGTGGGTCCTTGGCTTCGGTAATGATTTCGGTTGTCGCAGCTTCGGGCGCTGTTGCCTCTTGCTCGGGTGCGTCGGTGACTTGACCTGCATCGGACAATGTCACGCTGTCTTGGACATCGTCGGCAATGGTTGCGTCTTCGGGCGGTGGCGCGACCGCTTCGGGGGCAACGCGATCTGCGGGGCGCGGCGCAGGTTTTGCCGCAGTGACGGGTAGATCTGGCGCAACCTCTTGTGGCGGTTCGGGCTGAACCGGTGTTTCGGGTTCAACTTGCGGTGTCTCTAACGGCTCAACAGGCGCGGGTTGCGTCACCTCAACCTGTTGTTCGGGACGTGAAGGCGGCACAAGGCTTGCCACCTGCTCGTCAGGCTGCGACGTCAGGTCTGGTGCAGGGTCAACTTGGGCGTCTTGCGTCAAATCCGGCGCATCCGTTTCAACCGCAGGCGCTTGGTAGGCTGCGGTGATGGCGTCAAATTCTTCGCTTGAAATCACGGACACGTTTGACACTTCCAAGGGTATCGGGTCTGGTTGAAACATACCACCAAACAGCGCCCAAAAGATCAAACCTGCATGCGCCCCGCCCGAGATATAATGGCCGATGTGCATCGTGATGCCTTATCCGTCCTGACCGTTTAACGCAGGCCCACCGACATCTGTCACCAAACCGATATTGGAAAATCCGCCCGCGTTCAGCGCACCCATGATTTGCACCACGGATTCATAGGGAATAGATCCATCTGCGCGCAAGAATACCTTGTCGCTTGACCGTTCTGCCGCAATAGCCCGCAGTTTGCCCACCAATGTGTCGCGATCCACCATCGTGTTTTGAATGGCAATTCCGCCGTCTGCTGTCATAGAAATTGTAAGCGGCTCTTCTTGTTCGGCGGCCAAGGCGGTCGCCGCCGTCTTGGGCAATTCCACAGGCACGCCCACGGTCAGCATGGGCGCGGCGACCATAAAGATAATCAACAAAACCAACATGACATCCACAAAGGGGGTCACGTTGATTTCTGCCATCGGTTGGGCGCGGCGTCTGCGGCGCCCTTTGGCAGGTTGAGATTTGGCAAGTGTCGCGCCCATCTTATGCGTCCAATTGGCGGCTTAGGATGGTGGCGAATTCGTCGGCAAAACTTTCGTATCCGCCAATGATGCGATCACAATCTGCGCTGAGTTTGTTATAAAATACGACCGCAGGGATCGCCGCCAAAAGGCCCAGACCTGTGGCTAAAAGCGCCTCGGCGATACCGGGGGCCACAACAGCGAGGTTTGTGTTTTGTTGTGCGGCAATTTCGATAAAGGCATTCATGATGCCCCAAACCGTTCCGAACAAACCAATAAAGGGCGCGGTGGACCCGATGGTGGCCAAAATGCCCAACCCCTTTTGCAGCTCTTCACCCTCGCGTGAGACGGCTACATCCATGGATCGTTCGATGCGCGACTGCGCGCCTGCGATCATCTGACCGTCCGATTTATGGCTGCGCTGCCATTCAATCATGCCTGACGCAAAGACCCGTTCCGCACGCCCTTTGGGTTCGGGACCCAATTCTTCAAACAGCTCATCCAAAGGTTCGCCTGACCAAAACGCGCGATCAAATTGTGCGGCCTCGCGGCGGGCTGCGCGATACAGGATCGTCCGTTGCACAATGATAGACCACGACCAAAAGGACGAGCCAATCAAAATCAACATAACCATTTTTACGGTAAATGTCGCTCTGGCAAAGAGTGCCCAGAACGAGAAATCCAAATCCTTGGCCAAGGCCAGTGCTTCTGTTTCCATAATATACTGCTCGTTTTATAGTGCCCTTTTTGGGCTTTTTAATAAATATAGACTATTTACGCAGCGAAACCAAGGGATATAGCGTATAGCACAAAACAAGGCGGCGTTTCGGCAATCTTGCGCCGACGGAAAAATTCTCTAATCAAATGCGCCCTTTGGCAGGCGCGTCGGGCGTCCGTCAGGCGTTAATGCAACCAAAGTGACGCGGGCACGAAATAATTCCCCACCCTCGCGCAGGACCCGTTGATCCAAGATCAAACGCGCCGCAGTCTTGGACACCATCTCGGTTTCAATCGTCAACACGTCATCGAATTTCGCAGGGCTGATATAATCGGCCTCGACCCGACGCACCGCAAAAACAATGCCCTGTTCTTTCAACGCAACTTGATCCACACCCAAGGTGCGCACCCATTCGCTTCGGGCGCGTTCGATGAATTTCAGATAATTGGCGTAATATACAATGCCCGCCAGATCGGTATCTTCGTAATAAACGCGACAGGTAAAAATGTGCATGTTCAGCCCTTAAATTCGTATCGGTACATCGTGGTGTCGGCTGTCTCAAAGTCTTTGACAAACCCCACCTTTTCCAACACCCGCGCCGAGGCTGGGTTATCCAATTCAACCCCACCATAAAGGGACAACAGGTCCGTGTCATGCAGCGTGTTCAAAACCCCCGACAGAAGTTCAGTGGCATAGCCCTGCCCCCACGCATCTGGGGCGAACAAATACCCAATCGACGCGGTCGTATCTTCGGGATACGCCATCACCAAAAGCCCGATAATCGCACCCGCGGTGCGCACACACCATAGTTCGGCCCCCTCATCGCATTGACGGTCCATCCAATCCTGAACCGAGGATTGCGTGGGATCAAAGGCCATCGACGGCGGCAAATGTGCAGTCACCTGCGGCACCAGAACCGCGGCGATATCCAATTGATCCTGATCACCAAGGATATTCGGCGGCGACACCTGCAACCGGTTGGTTTCAAAAGCCTGTAACATTGCCTTAGACCCGCCCCACCCGCGCGAAGAGGCGCAGCGCATGCGATGGATCTTGGTTCATCGCATCTAATGTCGGATCATAGGCCGCGCGGATCACATTCGCGATATCGGGCCGCAAGATCGTATGACCGGCCTCGGTCTTTGCCAAAGGGGACATATCGTCAAAGGCCGTGTCTGACCACAAGAGAAAAGATTTGACCACTTGGATAAAACACAGATCTTCTGCAGGAAGCTGTGACAATTGCGCGTCCATGCGCAAAAAGACAAACACCGCCTTGATCGCGCCCGTTTCGTCAAATCTGAACAAACGATATTGGTTCGCGCCCGCGCGCGAGAGTTTTTCAACCAACGGCTTGAGATCGGGCACCAGTTTGTCCATATCAGGCACGTCCAACACCTCGGACCAGTCCCGCATAAAGAAGAACATCATGTTCGATCCCAATTCAGGATCCGTTTCCGCCACGCCGTGACCCACCATTTTAGCAATCGCTTCAATCGCACCTTTCAGCGTTGAAAGCGTCGTATCATCGATGCCAAAGGCGATGGGCGCAAGCGGCCGCCCCCAACGTGCAAACAGATAGGTGCCGTCTGTCCGTGTGAAATAACGTTCAATATCATGTGGCTGCATATCTATCCCCTTTTGCGCCGTCGATTACCAAAGAACCGATGCCAAGGCCAATAGGTTTATTCGAAAAGGTCAGATTGTCCTTTGGGTGGTTCGGGCGCGTGGAGACCCAAATGTTCCCACCCGCGTCGCGCCAACATGCGCCCCCGTGGGGTACGTTGAAGCAAGCCTTGCTGCAACAAAAACGGCTCAATCACCTCTTCCAAGGCATCGCGGCTTTCGGACAGCGCCGCAGCCATGGTTTCAATACCCACAGGGCCGCCTGAATAATGCTCTGCGATCATGCGCAAATATCGGCGATCGGCCCCATCAAGCCCCAGCTCATCAACCTCAAGCCGTGTCAGGGCATGATCGGCCAATTCGCGCGTCACAGTGCCATTGCCGTCGACCAGCGCGAAATCCACCACACGACGCAACAATCGTCCCGCGATCCGTGGGGTTCCACGCGCGCGGCGGGCAATTTCACGCGCGCCACCTTCGTCTGCGGGTGCGCCAAGTTTGCGCGCATTTCGGGCCACGATCTGGAACAATTCGTCTTCGGTATAAAACTGCAAACGTGTCGGAATACCAAACCGATCCCGCAGAGGTGTGGTCAGCAATCCCAGCCGCGTGGTTGCCCCCACCAACGTAAAGGGTTGCAATTCAATGCGGACGGTCCGCGCAGCGGGTCCTTCGCCAATGACAAGATCGAGTTCGAAATCTTCCATCGCGGGGTAAAGCACCTCTTCCACGACGGGATTGAGGCGGTGAATTTCGTCGATGAACAACACATCGCGCGCCTCAAGATTGGTCAAAATCGCCGCAAGATCCCCGGCTTTGGCCAAAACCGGACCAGAGGTCATGCGAAAATTCACGCCCAGTTCGCGGCTCATGATTTGGGCCAACGTGGTTTTTCCCAAACCGGGTGGACCGTAGAACAAGGTATGATCCATCGCCTCGCCCCGTTGGCGCGCAGACTGAATAAAGACCTTTAGATTGGCCCGCGCTTCGGCTTGGCCGATAAATTCATCCAATCCCTGCGGACGCAGCGCACGGTCGTGGTCCATGTCGTCGGGCTGTGGATCTGGGCGAAGCATCGGATCAGATTGAGACATGCGTTAATCCTTTGGCGCAAGCAGGCGGAGCGCTGCCCGTATCAAACCAGATGTCTCAAGCGCGGCGTCTTCGCCCAAGGCGGTCGCCACTGCGCTTGCTGCATCTGAGGGTGAGTACCCCAAATTGGTCAAGGCTGACAAGGCTTCGGCCTGTGCGTTCGATGCGGCAGATGCAGTTTTCTTTGGCTTGGGCGCAGAGGGTTCAATCACGTCGATGACAGCATCATCTGCATCAACCGCTAGGGGCTGCAAATTTCCACCGCGACCGGACATTGCCATCACGCTTGGCGCTTTGTCCTTGAGGTCCAGCACAACGCGTTGCGCGGTTTTCGGGCCAATGCCCTTGGCCGCTTTGACCGCATTCCAATCGCCCAGCGCAATCGCACGTGACACACCATCGGGGCCCAATGCCCCCAAAATTGCCATCGATGCCTTGGCCCCAACACCCTGCACCGTCATCAACAAGCGATGCCATTCTTTTTCGACCAATGAAGTAAATCCAAAGAGTTGCAGCAGATCTTCGCGCACCAATAAATCGGTATAAAGCGCCACAGCTTCCCCAACCGAGGGAAGCGACATCAAGGTTCTATCGGAACAATAGACGATATATCCAACGCCTTTGACATCCATTAAAATGTGATCGTCCGCTTTGTAATCGATCCGACCCGATAATTTCCCAATCATGACACCGCCTTTTGCAATGCTTTGCCCAACCGATCCGCCGACCGTGCATAATGTGCGTGACACAAGGCAATCGCCAATGCATCTGCCGCGTCTGGACCGGCAATTTGAACACCTGGTAATTGAAGCCGAACCATGTGGTCAATCTGAACCTTATCCGCGTGCCCAACCCCGACAACCGTTTTCTTTACCTTGTTCGGGGCATATTCCGCGACCGTTATGCCGGTTTGCGCAGGCACCAAAAGAGCAATGGCCCGCGCCTGCCCCAATTTCAGGGTGCCAACAGCGTCTTTGTTCACAAATGTTTGCTCAACCGCTGCCGTTTCCGGTGCCCAGCGCGCAACCACATCTGTCATCTGATCATAGAGCGTCAATAAACGCGATGCCAAATCATCGCCTGATGAATGACAAATCCCGTTTGCAACATGGGTGATTCGGCTGCCCACGACGTCAATGACGCCCCATCCCATGTTGC
>Ga0181554_1005423_pt1 | contig 10048 bp, 8 predicted proteins | sample 011ome_16_FD_145602 | JGI IMG/M metagenome (GOLD analysis project Ga0181554, IMG submission 145602) | Coastal salt marsh microbial communities from the Groves Creek Marsh, Skidaway Island, Georgia - 011503CT metaG (spades assembly) | ecosystem: Environmental > Aquatic > Marine > Intertidal zone >...
AGCGGCGCAGCAGCAGCGCCGCTGGCCCCGTGGATTGCGGCGCAGCGCACCCGGTTGCTGGCGCAGCGCGGCCACGCGTGGCTGCTCCAGGGGCCCTCGGGCCTGGGCCAGTACGCCCTCGGGCTCGAAATGGTGCGCGCGTGGCTGTGCGATGCGCCCACCGACCATGGCGCCTGCGGCCGGTGCGCCAGCTGCCACGCCATCGAGGTGCGCACCCATGCCGACCTGTGCGTGCTGATGCCCGAAGTGCAGATGATGGCGCTGGGCTGGCCCCTGTCGGAAAAGGCCCAGGCCGACATCGATGACAAAAAGCGCAAGCCCAGCCGCGAGATCCGGGTGGAGGCCATGCGCGATGCGGTGGAGTTCTCGCAGCGCACCTCGGCCCGCGGGCGCGGCAAGGCGGTGCTGGTGTACCCGGCCGAGCAGATGAACAACATCACCGCCAATGCGCTGCTCAAGACGCTGGAGGAGCCGCCGGGCGATGTGCGCTTTGTGCTGGCCAGCGAGGCCGCGCACCAGTTGCTGCCCACCATCCGCAGCCGTTGCCTGGGCCACACCATGGTCTGGCCGGGGCAGGATGACATGCTGGTCTGGATGCAGTCGCAAGGCGTTGCGGCCGATGCAGCCGCGGCCTTCCTGCGGGCTGCGGGTGGCCGACCCGATGATGCCCTGGCGCTGGCACGGTCAGGCCGCAGCCCGGCCGCCTGGGCCGCGCTGCCGCAGGCCGTGGCCAAGGGCGATGTGACGGCCTTCGGCGACTGGGCGCCCCACCAGGCCATCGACGCCCTGCAAAAGCTCTGCCACGACCTGATGGCTGCGAGTGTGGGCGCGCCTGTGCGCTACTTCGCCCCGGCCGACCTGCCCAAGGCGCTGCCCTCCATCGGTGCGCTGTCCCGCTGGTCGGGCGCGCTGTCGCGTGAGGCCCGCACGGCCGAGCATCCCTTCAACGCCGGGCTGATGCTGGAGGCGCTTGTCGCCCAGGCGCGAAACACCCTACACTCGCGCAACTGAGCCGCCACCCCGACCCATGAGCAGTCCCTCCACCGCACCCCGTCCCAGCGTCATGCAGCTGGCGATCAAGGAGAAAGCGGCCCTGTACGCGGCCTACATCCCCTTTTTTGCCGAAGGCGGGATCTTTGTGCCCACCCAGCGTGACTACAAGCTGGGCGATGACGTGTATGTGCTGCTGACCCTGCCTGACGATACCCAGCGCTACCCGGTGGCCGGGCGTGTGGCCTGGGTGACGCCAGCGCGCGCCGCGGGCAATCGAACCCAGGGTGTGGGCATCCAGTTTCCCAAGGACGACAAGTCGCGCCAGCTCAAGGCCCGGATCGAGGAGCTTCTGGGTGTGGCCCTGGGCTCTGACCGACCCACCCAGACCATCTGAAGCGGCACTGCCGCATCAGCCGATCCGCGCTGCGGACCGGCTTCGCCGTCGCTGGTGGCGGCACGAGCGGTGGCAAGAATGGCCCCGGTCAACCGTCGATGCGGTCGTCGTAGTGGTCCTGGACGTCCCAGTCGACGTTGCCTTCTGTTTATTGAAACAACATGTTTACCGATTCCCACTGCCATCTGAACTTTGCAGAGCTGTCCAGCAACCTGTCTGCCATCCGCGAGGCGATGGCCCAGGCTCAGGTGGAACGCGCACTGTGCATCTGCACCACCATCGAGGAATTTGCCGATGTTCATCGGCTTGCCACCACGTACGACAACTTCTGGAGCACCGTGGGTGTGCACCCCGACAACGAAGGCGTGACCGAGCCCAGCGTGCAGGATCTGCTGGATCGCGCCGCCTTGCCCCGCGTGGTCGCCATTGGCGAGACGGGGCTCGACTACTACGGCATGGAAGACCGCAAGGGTGGCCGGTCGATTGCCGACCTGGAGTGGCAGCGGGACCGCTTTCGCACGCACATCCGCGCGGCACGCGCGTGCGGCAAGCCGCTGGTCATCCACACGCGCAGCGCTTCGGACGATACCCTGGCCATCCTGCGCGAGGAGGGCGAGGACGGCCCGGGCAATCGGGCAGGCGGCGTGTTCCATTGCTTCACCGAATCCATGGAGGTGGCGCGCGCCGCGCTGGATCTGGGCTACTTCATTTCGTTTTCGGGAATCATCACCTTCAAGAGTGCCAGGGAGCTGCGCGATGTGGCCGCCTTTGTGCCACTGGACCGCATGCTGATCGAGACCGATAGCCCTTACCTTGCGCCCGTGCCCTATCGCGGCAAGGTCAACAACCCCTCGTATGTGCCCTATGTGGCGCAGCAGATATCCGAGACCAGGGGTATTCCGGTGGCCACCGTGGCAGAGGCGACGAGCCGCAACTTCGAGGTTCTTTTCAAGGGGGTCACACCATGACGAACCTCATCGGCCGCCGCGGCCTGTGCATGGCCACCGTGCTGGGTGCCTTGGCACCTGCCGCGTGGGCGGGTGCGTACGAAGATTTCTTCATTGCGGTGCAACGGGACGACGCCGGGACGATTGCCGACCTGTTGCGGCGCGGGTTTGACCCCAACACCCTCGACCCGAAAGGACAGCCGGCGTTGGTCCTCGCATTGCAAAACGGATCCGAAAAAGCGTTCAACGCCTTGATGGCATCAAAGCAGACCAAAGCGGAACTGAGAAATCCCAGGGATGAAAGCCCGCTGATGCTGGCCGCCATCAAGGGCAACGTGGAGGCGGTCAAGACACTGATGGCGCGCGATGCGGACGTGAACAAGCCAGGCTGGGCACCGCTGCACTACGCCGCTTCTGCGGGCAGCCCACGGCACACCCAGATCATTGCACTGCTGCTGGAACACCATGCGTTCATCGACGCCACGTCGCCCAACGGCACCACGCCGCTGATGATGGCGTCGCACTACGGCTCTGCAGATGCTGTGCAGCTGCTGCTGAACGAAGGTGCGGACCCGACCATGCGCAACCAGCTGGGCCTCACGGCGGCAGATTTCGCGTTGCGTGCAGGGCGTACAGAGTCTGCCGAAAAGATCGCTGCGGCCATCCGCGAACGCCAGCCCAACCGCGGCAGGTGGTGAGGTCGCGCGCTGCGCACGGTTCCCCATCACGGCTGGGGCATTCCAAACCCTGCGCGCTGGCTTGGCGTTGGTATCAGCCCTGTGCCGCTGCAGTTGCCGGGCGCGTCTGAAGCCGCGCATACAGCCCGCCCTGGGCCATCAGTTGCGCGTGCGTTCCCTGCTCTGCAATGCGCCCGCGTTCCATCACCACGACCCTGTCCGCGTGCTCGATGGTGGACAGCCGGTGGGCTATGACCAGTGTGGTGCGGCCCTGCATCAGGCGCTGCAGGGCATCCTGCACAAGCCGCTCTGACTCGGTGTCCAGCGCAGACGTCGCCTCGTCCAGTATGAGGATGGGCGCGTCCTTGTAGAGCGCGCGGGCGATGGCCAGTCGCTGCCGCTGCCCGCCCGACAGCTGGGTGGCGTTGTGGCCCACCAGGGTGTGGATGCCCAAGGGCAGGGCTGCCACATGCTCAGCCAGGTTGGCTGCAGCCAGACACTGGCGCACCCGTGCTTCGTCCACCTCGCGCCCCAGGGACACGTTCGCGGCGATGGTGTCGTTGAACATCACCACATCCTGACTGACCATGGCGAATTGCGAGCGCAATGCACCCAGATCCCATTGACCGAGCTCTTGCCCGTCCACGGTGGCGGTGCCCGACGCGGGCAGCACAAACCGCGGCAGCAGATTGACCAGCGTGGTCTTGCCGGCACCCGACGGGCCGACCAGCGCAACGATCTCGCCAGGCGCCACCTGCAGGCTGACCCGGTCAAGCGCGGGCGCGTGGTCGGAGCCAAATGAGACCGTCACATCGTGCAGTGCCAGCGCGCCGCGCACCCGCTCGGCCTTGTGGCTGCCGCACGTCTCCGCGCCTGTCGTTCCCATCAGCGCCAGCCCGCGTTCCAGCGCTGCCACCCCGCGGGTGACAGGGCTCGCCACATCTGCCAGGCGCCGTATGGGTGCGATGAGCATCAGCATCGCGGTGATGAACGACACAAAGCCACCCACGGTGACGTCCTTGCTGTCTACTGCGCCGCGGCTTTGCCACAGAGCAATGCAGATGACTACCGACAATGCTGCTGCAGCCAGCAGCTGCGTCAGCGGCGTCATCGCGGCCGAGGCAATCGTCGACTTGATGGCCAGGCCACGCAGGCTCTGGCTCAGATGGGCAAAACGGCTGGCCTGTGCCTGCTGGGCTCCGTGCAGCCGCACCATGCGGTGCGCGAGCACGTTTTCCTCTACCACGTAGGCCAGTTCGTCGGTAGCCTGCTGGCTGCTTTTGGTCAGGTGGTACAGCCGCCGCGACAGCGTCTTCATGATCCAGGCCACGCCCGGAACCACCACCGCCACGATCAGCGTCAGCTGCCAGTTGAGGTACAGCAGGTAAATCAGCAGCGCAACCAGCGTGAATCCATCGCGCGAAAGCCCCAGCAGTGCCTGCACCAGGAGCGTGGCACCCGTCTGCACTTCGTAGACCACCGTGTTGGAAAGCGCACTGGCGGATTGCCGTGAAAAAAGCCCCATGTCGGCTGCCAGCACCCGGTCGAACAACGATTTGCGCAAAGTGAGCATGCCCTCGTTGGCGATGCGGGCGAGTGCATACTGGCCCACGAACTGTGCGACACCGCGAACGAAGAAGACGCCCAGGATGGCCAGCGGCACCATCCACAGTTCCAGGGTGCCTTGCGTGAATCCCTTGTCCAGCAAGGGTTGCAGCAGGGCGGGGATGAGCGGCTCGGTCACAGCGCCGATCAGTGTGGCAGCGATGGCCACGGACCACGCTGTGCGCTGGTTGGCAAAGTACACCGCCAGCCGGCGCAGTCTCTGCAAAAGGGTGTCGGTCGCAGTCGGGGCGGTTGGCGGGGGGGCGCCCGGTGGGGTGTCTTGCATTTGGCCGCGATTTTAAGTGGCGTCTGCCGGGACGCCGGCGCTGGTTGCATTTGCGTCCCGGATCGGCCCAAACGCACCCGCAGTTTGGCCCTACTCCTACACAGTTTGTCACAGGGCGCACTTGCCAGTGTGTAACATTCGCGTTTGCCCTAGCGCCCATCTCGCAGGAACGCCGGACGTCAATGAATACAGACCGTACTCCTCCCTACATTCCCTTTGCCGCGGCAACGCCGCCCATCTCGCGCCGCCTCCTCATGGCCGCCCTTGGCTCTGCCTCTGCTCTGCCGGCCCTCGCACAGTTCAAGGTGGAGGTCACCGGCGTCGGGCTCACGCAGCTCCCCATTGCCATTGCGCCGTTTCGCGGCGAAGCCCAGGCACCACAAAAGATCAGCGCCATCGTCCAGGCCGACCTGGAGCGCAGCGGGCAGTTCCGCGCGATTGACGCCGCGGGCACATCGCTGGATGAAACAACACGCCCCGATGTAGGTCTTTGGCGCCAGAAGGGTGCTGATTCGCTGGCCGTGGGCAGTGTCACCCGCTTGGCCGATGGCCGCTTTGATGTGCGCTTTCGCCTCTGGGACGCCGTGAAGGGGCAGGACCTGGGCGGACAGAGCTTTGTGGTCACGCAGGCCGACCTGCGCCTGGTGGCCCACCGTATTGCCGACTTCATTTTTGAAAAGCTCACCGGCGAACGCGGTGTGTTCTCCACGCGCATCGCGTACGTCACGAAGTCCGGTACGCGCTACAGCCTCTGGGTGGCCGATGCGGATGGCGAGAACGCGCAGTCCGCGCTGTCGAGCCCCGAGCCCATCATTTCTCCGGCATGGTCGCCCAGCGGCGGTCAGCTGGCATATGTGTCGTTCGAATCGCGCAAGCCCGTGGTGTACGTGCACGATGTCGCGTCCGGACGCAGGCGCCTGATTGCGAATTTCCGGGGGTCCAACAGTGCGCCGGCCTGGTCGCCTGATGGGCGCACCCTGGCGGTGACGTTGAGCCGTGACGGCGGCTCGCAGCTCTACACCATCGACGCCAACGGCGGCGAGCCCCGCCGACTCATGCAGTCGGCCGGTATCGACACCGAACCCGTGTTCTCCAGCGACGGGCGCAGCATCTTCTTTGTGAGCGACCGGGGCGGCGCACCGCAGATTTACCGTGTCTCCGCATCCGGCGGAAACGCGGAACGCGTGACCTTCTCGGGGTCCTACAACATTTCGCCCACCCTGAGCCCTGACGGCAAGTGGCTGGCCTACATTTCGCGCGTATCGGGCGCCTTCAAGCTCCACGTCATGGACCTGTCGACCGGCACAGCGAACGCCATTACCGACAGCTCTGCCGATGAAAACCCCAGCTTTGCCCCGAATGGCCGCCTGATCGTCTACGCCACGCAGCAGCAAGGGCGTGACGCGCTCATGACCACCACGCTCGACGGCAAGATCAAAGCTCGCCTGGCAGGGCAGGGCGGCGACATCCGTGAACCCGACTGGGGTCCGTTCCAGAAGCAGTGAATGAACTTTCCCGTCTTTTCAGTTTCAGTTATCAAGTCTCAGGAGATTTTTGGATGAACAAGCTCAAATTCAAGCGCATCACCCTCGCGCTGACCGTGGTCGCCCTCGTCGCTGGCTGCAGTTCCGGCGTCAAGCTCGACGATGTGCCGGTGGAAGACAAAAACGCCACCTCCACCATGGGCGCAGGCGCCAACGGTGCCAACTCTGGCTCTACCGGCCAAAGCGGTGTGGCGCCGGTGGATCTGGGTCAGTCTGGTCGCGACGGTGCCGGCCCGGTGGGTGTGGCGCGCATTGTGTACTTCGACTACGACAGCTACGTCATCAAGCCCGAATTCCAGTCGCTGCTCGAGGCGCACTCGCGTTTCATCAAGGCCGCGCCCAACCGCAAGGTCATGATCGAAGGCCATACCGACGAGCGCGGTGGCCGTGAGTACAACCTGGCGCTGGGCCAAAAGCGCGCTGAGGCCGTGCGCCGTTCGCTGGGCTTGCTGGGTGTGCCTGACAGCCAGGTCGAAGCCGTGAGCTTTGGCAAGGAAAAGCCAGCAGCGCAGGGCGGCACCGAGTCCGTGCACGCGCAAAATCGCCGCGCTGAACTTTCCTACCGCTGATGCGCACCGCGAAACCCTTTGGGTTCCGCATGAAGGCTGTGGCGGCCCTTGCGTTCGCTACCGCCTTCATGCTGCCCGCTGGCGCGGCCATCTTCGAGGACGGAGAGGCGCGCCGCGCCATCCTGGAGATGCGACAGCGCGTTGATGCCCTTCAGATATCGGGCCAGCGCTCTGCCGATGAAGTCCGACGGTTGGCTGACGAGAACGCCCAGCTTCGCCGCAGCCTCCTTGATCTGCAGACGCAGATTGAGGCATTGCGCGCGGAGGACGCCAAGATGCGCGGGCAAAACGAGCAGTTGCTGCGGGATGTGAGCGAATTGCAGCGGCGTCAGAAGGACATGGCACAGGGCGTGGAAGAGCGCCTCAAGCAATTCGAGCCGGTCAAGGTCAACCTCGACGGGCTGGAGTTTCAGGCGGACCCGGCAGAAAAACGCGACTACGAGGCTGCTCTGGCCGTGTTCCGCTCGGGCAAGTTCGCAGAGGCAACTTCTGCCTTTGGCGGGTTTGTGCGGCAGTACCCGCGCAGTGGCTTTGTGCCATCGGCGCGCTTCTGGCTGGGCAACTCGCAGTACGCCACGCGCGAGTACAAGGAAGCCATCGGCAACTTCCAGCGCATGCTGTCGGACGCACCCACACATGCGCGCGCCCCTGAGGCAGCCTTGTCCATCGCCAATTGCCAGATCGAGCTCAAGGACACGCGTTCTGCCCGCAAGACGCTGGAAGACTTGGTCCGTTCGTATCCCCAGTCCGAAGCTGCGCTGGCAGCCAAGGAGCGACTGTCGCGACTCAAGTGATATCCGGGGAAATGCCCGCAGGGCTTCGTCAACATCCTGACGCAGATGGGATCGCCTTGCCCGACGATATGGATGAAGGTCGCCGCTTCGGCGGTCTTGACCGGCTCTACGGTCGCGCGGGGGCAGCCCGCATCAAGGCAGCCCATGTGGTCGTGATCGGCATCGGCGGGGTGGGCTCATGGGCCGCCGAAGCGCTTGCGCGCAGTGGCGCTGGCTCCCTGACGCTGATCGATCTGGACCACGTCGCAGAGTCGAACATCAACCGCCAGATTCATGCGTTGACGGAAACAGTGGGGCAGGCCAAGGTACTGGCCATGCGCGACCGCATTCGCCAGATCAACCCGGCGTGCCAGGTGAATTGCATTGAAGAGTTCGTCGAGCCTGACAACTGGCCCGCACTCATTGAAGGCCCATCGCCTGATGCAGTCATCGACGCGTGCGACCAGATCAAGGCCAAGCTCGCGGTGGCGCTGTGGGCTCAGCGGGCCAATGTGCTGCACATCGCGGTCGGCGCCGCAGGCGGCAAGCGGCTGGCCCACAAAGTCGATGTGGATGATCTCGCCCACACCACGCACGACCCCCTGCTGTCGCAGTTGCGCTACCGGCTTCGCAAGCACCACGGCGCCCCGCGCGATGGCAAGAAGATGGGTGTGAACTGCGTGTTCAGCCGCGAAGCCGTGGCGGGGCCCGATCCTTCGTGCGAGCTGGAGGGCGATGGCTCCTTGAATTGCCATGGTTACGGATCCGTCGTCGCGGTGACTGCCACGTTCGGTCAATGCGCCGCGGGTTGGGTTCTCGACAAACTGGCCAGTGGACCCAAGGCGTCTGGCGTACAAAAGTAACGCTATAATCCAAGGCTTTGCAGTTGACGGCATCAGCCAACTGCAATTGTTGGGACGTTAGCTCAGTTGGTAGAGCAGCGGACTTTTAATCCGTTGGTCACAAGTTCGAATCTTGTACGTCCTACCACCAACACCGCGTAAACGCTGAAAAGCCTGCTATCTTATCGATAGCAGGCTTTTTTCTTGCCCGGGCTGGTGACAGTCTGGTGACAGTTCTAACATTGGTGAGTTGTACTTTGCAGTTAACGCACTTGCGGTGCGGTGCCGTGTTCAACTGGGTTTGGCACGAGTTTCCTTTGCCACTTGATGAGTGGCCTGGTCTGTGCCAAGGCCGTACATCATCTGCAAAGTCACCGGCGATGGTTGCTCCCTCATTGATCTAGTAGCCTGGCTCGTTCTAAAAAACTCCCTCAAGTCGTACATTACAGATCGCTACATCGTACCGCTACACCGCTACACCACTCGTTGGCAGGAACTGGCTGTTGTTAAAGGCTGGCCGTCCTGCCTTGGCCAATGCAGAGCAATTCTGCTGGAATGCAGGGTCCCGCTGGGTCCTTCATACGGGTCTGCCATCGGGCGCATCCAGGAGCCGGAACAGTGTCTCCAGCGCTTGTCGCTTCTCTTCCATATAGTCGTGCCCGTCGTAGTGACGGTTTTGTACCCCGCTGATGCCGTGTGACTGCAAGCGGCCACGATCATCTGAGCTGATTCGAGCGCGGGCAAGAATGGTTTCCACACCTGAACGAATACGCTTTGCTTGAAAGTCGGCCAGCGTGGTGGCGTCGACTGCCCAGGCGCTTAGTGTGGTCGCAGCAAGGTGAGTGACGCCCTTATCGGTGCTCAGTGCATAGGTGCCTTGTGGCTCGCACTCCAGCAGCGCAGCCGCGGCTTGAGGAATCAGCGGCACCGTATGCGGGCGGGGAGGCTTGCCAGGTCTACCCTTGCCATCGAAGAGCATGATGCCGTCAGCCGTTACGTTTTCGGTACGTAGGTTCACCAGTTGCTCAATGCGCTGCCCACCAGTTAAGAGATGCAACCTCAGGACGGCACCCCGAAATCCTGGCAGGAGCTTGATGGCTTGCCAGTAGGAACGAAGCTCCTCAGTTGTCAGCGGGCGCTTGTCAGCCTTGTTGGCGCTCTCGTCGGGTTCTGTGTCTGCCGCAGGATTGTGGGTGACGTTGTAGCTTTTGAACTTCACCGGAATGCTGGGTTTGGAGCGTGCAGCCTTCGCTGTCTGGTACGCCGCCCTGATGTAGCTGCGCAGCTTGTTGCTGGTGCGGGCTTTTCCCTGCTCAATCACCCGGCGCATCATGTCAGCTATCTGTTCTCCAGTCACCTCACTGGCAGGCAGGGCGGCGATCTTGGGCCAGGCCTCCAGGACATGCAGCTTGAAGATA
>Ga0181554_1005427_pt1 | contig 10042 bp, 9 predicted proteins | sample 011ome_16_FD_145602 | JGI IMG/M metagenome (GOLD analysis project Ga0181554, IMG submission 145602) | Coastal salt marsh microbial communities from the Groves Creek Marsh, Skidaway Island, Georgia - 011503CT metaG (spades assembly) | ecosystem: Environmental > Aquatic > Marine > Intertidal zone >...
GATGGCCTGGAGGGGCCGGGTGAGCTCCTCAGCTTGGCCGCGCTCCAGTGGTGAGCTCAATCCAGCAGGGGCGCACTGTGCCACATTCACCGGCAGGGTGATTGGAATCATCGGTTTCCTTTCAGGTGAACACTTGGCAAACGGGACATATTTTGACAGATATCTATATAGATACCTGTCACGCTAGAAGGGTATCTGAACCGGAGAGAAGGAACCCCGAGTGACCCTCAGACTGCGTCTTCTGGCCGAGTTTTTGGGCACAGCCTTGCTCGTCACCGTCGTGGTGGGCTCCGGCATCATGGTCGACCAACTCACTTCCGATATGGCGGTGGCACTGCTTCTCAATCAGTTCGCCACGATTCTTGCTCTCGGGGGTCTTGTTGCGCTGTTGCTTCCGATTTCAGGAGCACAGATTAATCCGGCAGTGACTCTCATGATGATGATTCGTCGCGCTATGACGCTCGCTGAAGGCCTCGGGTATATTGGGGTGCAATTCCTCGGTGGCGCGCTGGGCACTATCGCTGCACACGCCATGTTTGGCCGCGCCCTGATTGTGGTCTCGACCAACGAGCGCATCACACCCGGAACATTCCTCGGGGAAATGATCGCCACCACCGGGCTCATCGCATTGATTCTGACGGCGATCTATCAGGACAAAACCTCATGGTTGCCACTGCTCGTTCCTGCCTGGATTGGTGCGGGATACTTCTTCACCTCGTCAACATCGTTTGCCAATCCCGCCGTCACCATCGCCCGGGGGTTCACTGAGTCGTTCACCGGTATCGCCTGGACGTCGGTGCCATGGTTTATTGCAGCCCAAGTTTCGGGGGCGTTGTTCGCCCTCTTTCTCGTGGCCCCGTTTCAGCGGGCCCATCAGAAAGGAAAGACCGCATGAGTGAGTCCAAACCCACTGTTCTGTTTGTCTGCGTGCACAACGCAGGCCGCAGCCAAATGGCCGCCGGTTACATTCGCCACCTCGCGGGAGACAGAGTCGAGGTGCTTAGTGCCGGCAGTGAACCTAAAGACCAGATCAACCCCATCGCTGTCGAAGTCATGGCGGAAGAGGGTATCGACATTGCCAATAACACGCCCAAGATCCTCTCCGACGAGGCCGTGCAAGCCTCGGACGTCGTCATCACGATGGGCTGTGGTGACGCCTGCAAGTTCTATCCCGGCAAGCGTTACGAAGACTGGAAGCTCGATGACCCCGCCGGTCAAGGAATCGAGGCGGTTCGGGTGATTCGTGACGACATCAAAGGTCGGATAGAAAAGCTGCTGAGCGAGATTGCGCCCTAAGCGGCGGGAAGTACCCCTTCAAGCTGCAACAGAGCCACCTTCGTCGGCACGCCGTTGCCACCGCTATAACCCGTGAGGGCCCCGTTTGCCCCCAAGACGCGGTGGCAGGGAATGATGATTGGAATGGGATTTTTTCCCACCGCACCGCCCACAGCCCGCGCTTTTCCGGGGTGACCTGCGGCCTCGCCGAGTTGTTCGTAGCTGAGAGTGACGCCGTAGGGGATTTCGAGCAGTGTCTGCCAAATTTCGTCCTGGAAGTCAGTGCCGCCGGCGCTCACGGGGAGGTCGAAACTGGTGCGCAGCCCCTGGAAATATTCGGCCAGTTGTGACGCCGCGCGGGTGAGGACGGGTTGAAGTTCCGAAGAATCCTCCTTCTGGGACACCCCGATTTCCAGCCCGGTTAGCACGCCGTCAACCGCTCGAAGGGTGATCAAACCAAGAGGAGAATCGATGGTAAGAGCGCTGTGCTGAGCCATCTGCCCAGTGTATGGCTTCCCTATTGTGAGGCGACTTCCTCTGTGTCCCCGATGCTCTCCTGCTCCTCCAGGGTGATGTTGATTCCCTGATTGAGCTCGCCCAGTTCCTGGTTCAGAATGTTCAACTGGTCAAGCAGGGCGTTGTATTCGTCAATCTGACGCAGAATCTCGTCCCTCTCAGCCTTGAGCGCTTGCTGTCGAGCGATGAGGTCGTCACGCTCGGCATCAAAACGGTTAGAGCCAGAGACGTCCTCACCGGCGTTATAGCGAGCAACCCGTTCGTTGTAGACGCTGATGTCAGCTCCCAGGACTGAGGAGTCGAGCTCATACTGGGCCTTCAGCCCATCGATGATGTCGCTTCGCGCTTTCAGGTCATCGGCGAGTGACTGCAACTCACTGTCGAAGGTCGCAAAGATGCGATAGACCTCATCGGCCAGAGCGACAACTGAGGAGCGGTCGGTGAAGAAGGTTCTGTAATGCTGCTCGAGCTCCTTCGGGAGTTCAGCGATTTCCGTGCCCATCAGGGCGTAGAGCTCAGGAATGCGCGAATTGGGGTCGTTTGCTTCGTAACTTGCGATGCGCTCGTGCAGAGGGTGGTCGTCTGGCAGCGCGGCAAAGCCTTCCTCGAGTAATCCGGCCAGCCGTTGTTGCTCGGCCGTGGTGAATCGGTGCCACGCTGCGTGGAGCATCTCGTGCGCGGCAATCACCGGCTCCATCGCTTCTAACCGCTCATCGGTCACGTCGTAGAGATAGATGCGTTTTTCGGCCAGGCGATAGCAGCCCAACACGCCGATTCCCGGTTCGTCACGCGAGCAGTAACGGTCAAATTCACCGGCGGGAACAATTTCTGGAAGCGACGCAAAGAGATAAATCTCTCCTTCTTCGGTGAGTGAGGCATCGCGAACGTAAGTTAACAGTTCCGGGTCCGGTTCGAACTGCAGCGCAAAGGCTCGGTCACTAATCCACTGACGATTGTCGGCAACCCACGTGGCGCCCCAGGCCAGAGCACCCTGTCCTGCGATTGCTGTGAGCGCGAGCAGCACGACAAAGCCCCGCCACAGCCTGGTTCCTGCTGTCATCACTGCACCCCCAGGCTGAGGTTAGCTGTTCATGACGGCGATGGAGGCATTCAACGCCGTGGCAAACAGCAACCACATCCAGTAGGGCAGCATCAGCACGGCGCCGACCTTACTGACCGCCCAGAAGCGCACCACGGTGGTGAGAACCACAAAGTCGAGTAGCACAATCCACACCAGGGCTACCCACAGCCCCAGGCCACCAACGAGGTCATAGCCCACAAAAAACAGAGGGGTCCAGGCTGCCGTCATGGCCAATTGGCCGGCATATAAGCCGAGAGCGACGTAGCGGCTACTGCTGATGGGCTGGCGCCACACAAGCCAGGCCGCGACCGCCATCATCGTGTAGAGAAGACCCCAAATGGGGCCAAACACCTCATTCGGTGGGGTCCAGATGGTCTTTTCTGACGCGGCGTACCAACCCTCGATTGCTGCCGAGCTCGAGAGGGCGGCCACACCCGCCACAGCCAGGGCGGCAACGACAGAGACAATGAGTCCGCCGAGATCGGACACCAGCGAGCGGTCGCTGGAGCGACTATCCTCGCGAGGTTCGATGCTTTCGCTCAACAAGCTCACTGGTCCTTTCACCGCGGACTAAACAGATTTCGACTCGCTTACAGTAAGGGCTCTAGCTGGGCGCAGGCTCAATTTCAGCTTGAGAGTTTCCGGGTGTGTCGGAGGCTCCGCCTGCCTCCGTCGACTAGAGACCACGGGCCGGTAACCTGCCCTCGTGAGCTTGTTCGACCGAGATGATGTGGCGCCACCAGAGGAGTGCTCTCGCTGCGGCAAATTAGTGGTTCGCACGAGCCTGTTTTGCCCCCAGTGTGGCCAATCGCGGGTGAATCCTCTTCCCAAGCAGGTCGCGGTAGAACCCGAGCCTCCCGTCACAGAGGAACCCGCCGCCGAGCACGAATCTGAATCAGAGGAAGAACAGAAGCGGTCGACACTCTCGCGCACAACCGACTGGATCATCAAGAACATCACCCGAGTAGGACAGGGTGGACAAAGCAGTGTTGATGGCGATGGACCTCAAGACGACAACCCGAAGGCTGAAGAGTCATCGGAGCCACAGCGTGCAGGCGGTCGGACATCGAGCTGGCCGGAGCGGTTGCAGCAGTCGTCTCGTGCTCAAACGCGCTTTGTTCTACACGCGACTGATGGCCGGCAGTTCACCCTGGGTGAGGCGCTCAGTGGCATTGGTTCCGCGGAATCGGCACCCGAGGTCGATGAGATGGTGTGGATTTCTCTCACCGCACCCGACAACTCGGTTGATGCTTTCCACGTGCGCTGCGGGGTAGAGGATGGTCTGTTTTGGATTGAAGATGCCGACAGCATCATGGGCACAGTAATCAGCGAGCCTGGTCGAGCACCCCTGCAGTGCATCCCGTTTGAGCGTTACTTTGTGGTGCGCGGTTCGGATCTTCAACTGGGGTCTGTCGTACTCACCCTCCAGTAGTCCACAACCCACACCGCTCAGCAGTATTTCCCAGTAGGCGCCGAGTTTCCGGTCTGCACCGCCTCCATGCGGTCACATCGCTGCGTGAACGCTGAAGAGGGGCGGCCAGCCCCGCGCTTCCCCTTTATTGCCCTGCTCGCACCACTCGTTGTGTCGGCTGTGCTGTTCATTGTTCTCCGGTCAAGCTATGTGCTGGTTTTTGCACTCTTGGGCCCCGTCATGGCGCTCTCTTCTTGGTGGGAGGCCCGTCGCACCCACCGGGTGGAGACGGAGCGTCAGCGGGAAGAGGCTCGCGCGCGGGACGAAGAGGACTACCGCTCACGAGCTCACAACGATCAAGACCACCTCGCCTCGCTTCAGCAGCAGTTTCCCCACCCTTCCCAGTGGGTGAACCTGCCCTTGTGGCGACCCCAGCAATCGAACGCGGGGCCATCGATTCGAATCGGCACGACAACGCAAAACGGACCCCATGGCACGCCTTTGCTGGGGCTTCCCGTGGACGTAGAAGCCCCGAAAGGAATCGCTCTAGTGGGCCAGCCGCGACTCACTGAGGCGGTGTGGCCGGCGTGCGTCGCACAAGTCATAGCCCACCACCGCCGCAGCGCACCTCTTGACATTGACTCACTCTGGCCAGAGACCGAACCTCCGACCAGTCGTGTCGAGGTGATTTCCGAGGGCGGCTTGACATTGCTACTGCAGCGCTGCGAGGTCGAATCGGACGTGGATGACCGAATTGACCACGTGTTCACGATGGTTTCTCACGGTGTGTCACGGTGGTTCCACAACGGTGTCCTGCAATCAGACACCGTTCGCCTCGATCAGCTCTCCCCACACGAGTCGCTGTGGTTGCGCAATCTCCTTGGCTCCTGGTTTCCACAACCGTCGAAGGAGCACTTTCTCACACCCGCGCCGTCTCGAGACAATCTGGTGTTGCAGTGGTCTGAGGAGGGGTGGAAAGACCTCGTTCAACTTGGTCCACACGCCATCATTTGGGGTCAAAGTGGTGCCGGAAAAACCATTCTCATGAGCACGCTCATTCACCACCTCTCCCGCCGCTACCCGCCGGAAACCCACCAGGTCGTGATTATCGACTTCAAGGGAGCCAGTGGCATCGGTGACGTGAAGGACCTACCCCATGTGGTGGGCTGGGTGAGCGATCTCGATACAGAACAAGTGCAACGGGCGTTTGCCGGAATCACAGCAGAAATCGTGCGACGAGAGCGACTTTTTCTCGAGCACCAATGCCGCGAACTCTCTGATCTTCCTGCAGACATCGAGTGTCCGCGCACCCTGATTGTCATTGACGAAGTGGGGGCTCTCCTGCAGCAGCAACCTCAGTGGGAGGCATTACTGGGCGACATTGCGTCCCGGGGGCGCTCACTGGGACTGCACTTAGTGCTCATCGATCAACGGGTGTCAGGACACATTCCCCGGCACATTGTGGCAAACGCGTCATTGAGAATTTGTCTTCGGGTGGGCGACGCTTCTGAAGCGTCGGAGATTCTCCACGGCGCCACGCCGAGTCAGGTGGCCCAATTGGTTGGTGCACCGGTGGGAACACTCGCGGTGTCCGACGGTCAGCGCGTCACGATGGGGCTCGTCGAACAATCGGGGGAGGGGGCAGCGCAACCGGGCAGGGGGAGGCCGCTGTGGAAACCCGCACTGCCCGACACGGTGAGCGACGGGCCATCGACTGCGCTGGCTCTTCTTGACCGCCCCACAGAGCAGAGTCACGACCCGCTCGACGTCTCGTCCATTCCCTCGGGGTTGGTCGTTGTCACCGGAGACTCTCAAGCCGGCCATAGCACCCTGCTTCAGCGCTGGGCTGGCACATTCGGCCCACCTGAGGTAGGTCAGCTGGTAGACGATCTGGTGACAATGACTCACCAGATTTTGCAAGGGGCCTCTCAGCTTCAGCCACTACCTCGTCTGATCACCCTGGATCGTCTCGACAGGCTCGCGCGCGGCCAATCAGAGGTCTTTCGGGATTGGTTTATCGAACAGCTTCTGGGTGTGGCCCAGCTGCTCGCTGATGGCCCCACGCCTTCCCATCTGGTGGTCACGGTCGCCCCCCACACCCAAGAAGCTCGTGCACTCACTCGCGCTACGTCAACTGTCATTAGGCTGCGCCAGGCCCTCCCCTCGAGCTATCTCGATGACCAACCGCCGCCTCCTGCGTCGATCTCACCCCCGGGTCGAATTCTCGTAGGTGGCAAACTGGCGCAGGTCTATCTCCCAGTGAAGCCCCCTCCCTCCGCCGCTCGACTCGTAGAGATTCTTGATGCTCCCGAGATGCACTCAGCGTCACCTCGTTCGAGGACAGCACGAGACTCCGCGAGGGTGTGATTACCCTCGCGCAAGCTCGCGAGCGGTTCTTCGATTTAGAGAGCGCCTATCGGCTTCGCCGACTCGTGCTCGTGGGACTATCCGGAGAATCACTGAGGGCCCTGCGGCTGCCACCTGTTTCCGCCAGCACACCCCCGCAGGGGTGGCTGTTGGGCCCAAGTGACGTGTCGCTTGTGAACTGTGAGGGCTTAGGCGCTTTCCAGGACCGAGTCGACCGTGACCGAGTCAATTCCTAGCGCCTCACCCACGGGTGCGTTGGTGAGTTGCCCCTTGTAGGTGCTGAGGCCCTTCGCGAGTGATGCGTCAGCTTTGAGAGCGTCGCGCCAACCGTGATTGGCGAGTGCATTGGCGTAACGCATCGTCGCATTAGTGAGCGCCACCGTCGACGTCACCGGAGTGGCTCCGGGCATATTGGCCACGCAGTAATACACGCTCCCATGAACATCGAATGTGGGTTCGGCGTGGGTGGTGGGTTTAGACCCTTCGAAGCAGCCTCCCTGGTCTACCGCAATGTCGACCAGCACGCTGCCCGGCTTCATCCGGGACACCAGATCCAGCGACACCAGTTTCGGGGCACGAGCACCTGGGATCAGCACCGACCCGATCACGAGGTCAGCGTCAAGGCAGGCGCGCTCAATCTCCAACGCATTCGACGCCAGGGTGGTGATTCGCCCGGCATAGAGAGCGTCCAGCTCGCGCAAGCGCTGCAGGTTGGTGTCCAATACCGTCACCCGCGCACCGAGGCCAACAGCCACCGACACAGCGTTCGTGCCGGCGACACCGCCCCCGAGGACGACCACGTTTGCGGGGTGTGTCCCGGGCACACCGGGGACCAACTGACCCCGCCCACCCTGTGGTTTGAGCAGAGCATGGGCGCCGACGATGGCAGAGAGGCGTCCCGCCACCTCACTCATCGGGGCGAGCAATGGAAGCTGCCCGGTAGGCAACTGGACGGTCTCATAGGCAATGCTGGTGATTTTGCTCGCCATCAGCGCCTGAGTGAGCTCGGGCTCCGCGGCCAGGTGAAGATAAGCGAAGAGCACGAGGTCCTCGCGGAAGTGACCATATTCTTCGGCGATAGGTTCTTTCACCTTCACCACCATGTCCGCCTCGCCCCAGCAGCTCGCCGCATCAGAGACGATGGTGGCCCCTTCAGAGCTGTAGTCCGAGTCGGTAATGCCGCTACCTTCTCCGGCGCCCTTTTCAATCAGCACCTGGTGGCCGTGGTTAGTGAGTTCACGCACTCCCGCGGGCGTCATTGCCACACGGAATTCGTTGTTTTTGATTTCGCGGGGAACCGCAACCTTCATGATATATCGATATCCTCTCGGCGCTCAGATAGGCACCACCAAGAACATTAGCCGAGACTGACTCGCAGTCCGCCGAGCTCACGGGACCCACCGAATACCCGCTCGCTCGTGAGTGCAATGAGCTCGTTGGCCGTTGCCTCATCCAGTGCTCCCGCGCGTCGGAGGGCGTCGAGTGCAACGGGTGTCGTGGCCCGCATCGAACCATCCAAAATCTTCACCGCCACCGCTACCCCGCTGGGAAGTGCGATGACTACGAGACCTTCGGCACCAATTTTTGCGATACCAGCTAGCCGTTCAATGACCACGGTGTTGGCGTGGCCACGACCCGCGATGGCCCAGGCGTTCGCCCCCACCGCTTTCACGATTCGCTGAGCCGACGGGTCTTCTGATGACACGAAAGCGGCCATCGCGGTGGCAAGGCCTAACACTGAGATGGCGTGAAGTGGTGCGCCACACCCGTCAATCGATGAGTGGCTGATGGCCTCGCCACTAAAGGACTCAATGGTCGACACGATGGCCCGCTGTAGCGGGTGATCGGGGGAGAGGTAACTATCGAGCTCCCAGCCCATGTGTTGGCAGGCTGCGAGGAAGCCAGCGTGTTTGCCTGAACAATTCATCGCCAACTGATTGGGTTTCGTCTCGCCCTCTGCTTCCATCGCGAGGCGTTCTGCCCGTTCGAGTGGCCAGTCGGCGGGGCACTGCAACAGTTCGGGGCTCAGCTGCTGGCCAAGAAGAAAGTCCTTCACCGCATCACGGTGTTCGCGCGAGCCACTGTGGCTCGCCGTGGTCAGGGCAATCTCCAAATCGCTGAGCTCGACGACAGTGTTCACTACGGCGAGAGTTTGGAGTGGCTTCAGGGTCGAGCGTGGGTAAACGAGCACACTCGGATCACCGACGGAGCCCAGCTTCTTGCCCTCGGCGTTCACCACAGCGACCACGCCGTGATGAATTGACTCGACCCGCCCGTCTCTCACAATCTGGGCAACCGGCTCGGTTGCATGGGGTGAGAGCCAGGAGGCCATGGGGGCCTATCCCAGCGAGCTCAGCGCGTCGTCCAGCACCGACACGGCGTCGAGGAGGAGCTCGTCTGACATCACCACGCTCGGCAGGAACCGCAGCACGTTTCCAAAAGTTCCGGCGTTGAGGAACAGCACTCCCTGGTGCAACGCATAGGCCTGCACAGCCTTGACGGCGTCCACTGCGGGGGCGCCGGAGGCGTCGACCAGTTCAATAGCCAACATGGCGCCCATTCCGCGGACGTCAGCAATCAGGCTGTGCCGGGACTGCAATCCCACCAGAGCAGATTTCAGAGTGTTCTCGACCCGTTTGGCTTCCGCGATCAAGCCACGGCGTTCCACATCGTCGAAGACGGCCACCACAGCCGCCGCTGAGACGGGGTTTCCTCCGAAGGTTCCGCCCAGACCACCGGGGTGGCTTGCGTCCATGATGTCTGCACGACCGGTGACGGCAGCGATGGGAAGTCCACCTCCGATGCCTTTCGCGGAGGTTGTCAGATCGGGAACTATCCCGAAGTGCTCCGAGGCGAAATAGGCGCCGGTGCGCACCATGCCACTTTGGACCTCATCAGAGACGTAGACAATTCCGTTGCTGTGGCACCATTCCACCAGGGCGGGGAGGTAACCCACCGCGGGGACGATGAAGCCACCCTCACCCTGAACGGGTTCGACGACCAAACAGGCGATTTGGCTCGCTCCCACCCGCTTTTCCAAGTGAGTGATCGTGCGCTTAGCAGCCTCTTCACCGCTCAGACCATCGTGGAACGGCGACGAGTTGGGCGCGTGGTGCACGGAACCTGCGAGCGGACCGAACCCGGTGCCGTAAGGATGCATGTTGTAGTTCATTGAGGCGGTCAGGTTTGTCCGGCCGTGGTAGCCATGATGAAGCACGGCTATCTCGGTGCGCCCGGTGAACTTGCGGGCAATCTTGACAGCGTTCTCCACTGCTTCCGCACCGGAGTTGACGAACACAGTTTTCTTCTCGAAACTTCCCGGGGTGTGCTGTGCGAGTAGCTCGGCTGCTCGGATGTAGGACTCGTAGCCCACCAAGCCAAAGAGTGTGTGG
>Ga0181554_1005431_pt1 | contig 10039 bp, 11 predicted proteins | sample 011ome_16_FD_145602 | JGI IMG/M metagenome (GOLD analysis project Ga0181554, IMG submission 145602) | Coastal salt marsh microbial communities from the Groves Creek Marsh, Skidaway Island, Georgia - 011503CT metaG (spades assembly) | ecosystem: Environmental > Aquatic > Marine > Intertidal zone...
CGGCGGCGATGGGCGCGGCGTGGAGGTGGTCGATCAGGCACGGTCGATGCCACCGTCGCCGAAGGAGCTCGGGAGCGCGTTCGGGGGGTTGGGGTTCTTCGGCGGCGGCGGAGGGAGGGGGGGGGGCGGCGGCGGGACCCCGCCGAGCGCTTCGAAGCTCGGCGCCGCCGCCGCGCTCGGTAACGCCGCCGCCGCGGTCGACGGCGTGTTACTGAACGCGTCGGAGATTGGCGACGACGTCGTGCACGCGGAGCTCATCTCGGTAGCGTCGAAGCTGCGGGCGGTCATCGCCCGATTGAAGGGCGCGTAGAGGAGAGACGACCGTCGGTATACGACGCGCTAGCTAGGTTCGTAAAAAGTTCACGCGGCGGGGAGTTTAGTTTTACATCGCTACAAATGGCTAACGGACTACTAGGGATATGATATACGTACTGTAGGTTTCTTCTTCCACGACGTCCATCTGACACGTCATCACAGCCACGTAACACGTGTCACAACCGCAACCACTCCTTCTTCGCGAGCTGCGACAACAACGCCGACGTGTCAAACTTCCCGTGCTGCTCCGCGGTTTGCCTCGGCAGCCGCCCCTTCTTATCCGTCGCGAGCAGGTTCGCGCCGTTCTTCACGAGCCACTCGCACGCGGCGTCCCTCCCGTGCGCGGCCGCCCACAGCAGCATCGTCATCCCCTCGTTGCTCTTGATCTCCATCACCTCGAGCTTCCGTTCGTGCACCGGGTACGCGCGGAAGATGAGCTCCGCGGCGTCGTCTTCTCCGACGAATCCGCCTTCGATGATGAGGGCGAGAGTTCATTCATCGGTCAGTTGAAAGGAACCCACGCGATCGAATGAATGTTGAAACCGAGGGACGGGTGAATAGTCTAATAAACAGAAACGCGCGCGCGGAAACCACCCGCACCTTTGATCGCCGCGAACAGCGGGCTCTCGTTCTGGTCGTCAAACTCCCCGCACGCGATCACGCCCGCTTTTTCGATGACGTACTCGACCATTCGCTTCCCCCCAAACCTCGCCGCGAGCGCGAGCGGCGTGCGGCCCTTCGCGTCTCTCTCGTCGTACGTGTCGTTCTCCCCCCCCGTCCAAAGCCTCGCGATCTGTTGATACGTCCCCGGGCATCCCGCCGCGGCGGCGTGCAAAAGCGCGCTCATCCCCGCGTCGTCTTTCGCCTCCACGTCCGCGCTCACCTCTGGTTTTTTCAACAGCTTCTCCACGACGTCGGACTGAGGGCCGTTCCATACGAGCGAATGTCGGGGTGGAGTCGAAAGGCGTCAGTTGGAGTTGAAAGGCGACGCGGGCGAGGATTGAAAGCGAGGGGTGAGCGGAGGGACGCGCCGGGCAAAGTCCTTAAGGATCGGCGTTCACCACGCCGACAGGGTCGTATGGGGACCAGTGATAGAACGCACCTGCGCTTTACACGCGGCGTGCATCAGCGGGGTCATCCCTCGCGGGCCCGAACGCTCGACCGGATTCGCGCCTCCGTCCAACAGCGCCTGGACGCACTTCACGTGCCCGGCGCGGCACGCGAGCGACATCGCGGTGCATCGCGCGACGTCGCCGCCGTCGTCGAAGAACGTCACCTTCTTCTCCCCGGGGTCCACCCCAGCCTTCTCCGCGGCTTCTTTTTCTCTCTTAGGGGCGTTTTATACGAGCGAACGTCGGGGTGGAGTTGAAAGGCGTCAGTTGGAGTTGAAAGGCGTCGAGGTGTGTCGGGATTGAAAGCGAGGGCTGATGGGCGGAGAGAGACGACGGCAAACGTCCTTAAGGATCGGCGTTCACCACGCCGACGCGGCCGTATGGGGACCAGTGTACGGAACGCGCCTTCATCTGCTCCGCCTTTTCTTTCGCCAATTCCAACCCGCTCTTGTCATCCTCCGGCCCCGCGAGCCGCGACGCGATCGCCTTGCCGGACATGAGCTCGATCAGGACGCGGACGACGTCGTCGTGCCCTGCTTTCGCGGCCGCCATGATCGGCGTCTCCCCGCCGTTCGTCGGCCAGCGCAGAAGCGCCTCCTTCGCGCCGTCCGACGACGTCACCTTTTCGTGCGCGAAGACGTTTTGGATCGTAGCCACGCGGCCGTTGTGCGCGGCGAGGTGGACGACGTTCGCGCCCACCTTGTCCACCGCGGTGATATCCGCGCCCGCGTCGAGGAGCGCCTCGAGCGCCATCCCCGCGCCTTTGCTCGCGGCGCAGATCACCGGCGTCGCGCCGGATTCGGTCCTGCATTCGATCCACGCCCCCCGCGCGAGGAGCTCGCGGATCGTCTTGGCGTCGTCCCCGAGCGACGCGAGGAGGAGCGCCGGGCTCAGCGCGAGGTCGTACGCGGGCGCGTGATGCAGCCGGTCGCCCTCGCGGCCTTCGCGCTCGATCTTCGCGAGCGTCGCCTCGGTGAGATCCTCCGGTCCGGAGTGCCATCGCTGCGGTTCCGGCCACTGCGCGTTCGACGCGAGATGCGCGCCCGGGGGTGGACGGTCCGCGAACGCGGGGTTCTGCCGGTTGTACTGCCGGTTCGTCGCGTGCGTCACGCCGCCGTCGAACGGGTCCGCGGCCATGGCGATGGCGATGTCGTCGTCAGCGCGAGGCGCGAGGCGCAAGGGGAACGTGCCCTCGGCGGCGCGGCGAGTGCGCTGCTCCGCTCTCGGAGATGCCGAAATGGATGGCGTCTTCTAAGAACCCCTCGCCGCGTTTCAACGTCTCTTCCGAGACGACTGATGGAGCGTGTCGGAGCATCACAGCGACTGCGCGCGAACGCGGCCGGCGGCGGAGCGACGCCCGGCGCCCCCGCGCCCTCCGCGCCCTCCGCGATGGGCCGGCGACCGCTTCCCAGAGGCCTGGCCCGCGTCGTGTGGAGGCAGGCGGCGGACATCGTCGCGCGGCTGCTTCGCGCCGACGGCGCGCGCCGAGGCGGCGCGAGCGTCAAATCGCTCACGCTGAGGGATGGGATCGCCGCGAAGAAGGCGACGCACGCGGTCGTGTGCGAGTGCCTGAAGCACGTCCCGCTGCTGCGAGAAGTTCTGGACGACGCGCGCGTGCCGTTGACGGAGGACGCGGAGGAGGACGGCGACGACGAGGAGGAGGAGGAGGAGGAGGAGGAGGAGAGGAGGCGAGCGCGCGGCGGCGGTGCCGACGCGACATCATCGCGGGATGCGGACGCGGACGACGAGCGAACGCGCCGCCGCGGCGTCCCGCGCTCCGCGGCGTACGTCCTGACGTACGAGCTCCTCTTCGGCGCGGGGCTCCCGGATGACGCGGAGGAGGAGGAGGAGGAGGCGACGAGGAGGAGGCGCCCTCCCGACGTCGTCGCCGACGTCGTCGCCGCGCGCGCGACGCTCATCGCGGGCTACCGCGACGCGCTGACGCGATCGTTACGGACGCGGCTGCGACGCGCGAAAGCCTCATCCGTGGAGGCGTACCTCCGCGCGCTCCCGGGCGGCGACCTCGTTGCGAGCGTGTCGACGCACTCGCGGCACGCGCGCGTGAACGTACTCAAGATATCCGTCGCGGACGCGATGAAGCGGCTGTCGCGGCTTTCGCCGGCGTTGGGCGCGTTCGAATATCACGCCGGTCCCCGTACGACCGCGTTGGCGTCGTGAACTTCATTCCTTAAGGACTTTCTCTCCCGGCGCGCGTCTCTCTCCGCCCATCACCCCTCGCTTTCAACGCCCGATCGCGATGCCTCACAAAAACCCCGACTGACGCACCCCTGTGCACCGCCCGCCCCGACGTCGATTCGCGCGCGACGACCCTCGACCCTCGACCCTCAGACCCGCACGTCCCGAATCTCGTCGTCGCCCCCCCCGGCACGGACCTCCACGCGCACGCCATGGTGAAGCGCGGCGAGCTGATATTACAAGGCAAGAGCAGCTGCTTCCCCGCGGTCGCGTTGGGCGCGCGGGCGGGGTGGCACGTCGTCGACGCGTGCGCGGCGCCGGGAAACAAGGTGCGTTCTATACACTGGTTCCCATACGACCGCGTCGGCGAGGTGGACGCCGATCCTTAAGGACTTTGCCCGGCGCATCTCTCCGCCCACCCCTCGCTTTCAATCCCCGTCCTCGACGCCTTTCAACTTCAACTGACGCCTTTCAACTCCACCCCGACGTTCGCTTGTATGGAACGACCCTAAGACGACGCACGTCGCCGCCGTCGTCGGCGCCGGCGGGAGAGTCTTCGCGTTCGACGCCGACCGCGCGCGATTAAGGCGGCTCAAGGCGAACGTCGCGAGCGCGGGCGCGGGCGAGATCGTCGTGGCGCGGTGCGAGGACTTTCTGAGCGTGGACGTGAACGATCCCGAGTACGCGGAAGTGCGCGCGGTGCTGCTCGATCCGTCGTGCAGGTACGTTCTATACAAACGTTTTTCACCCATAGCTCGGTTTCAACACTTGATCGCGTGGGTCCCTTTCAACTGACCGATGAACTTTTTTTGTATGGCATTTTCGTGCAGCGGCAGCGGGACGTCCGGGACGCGCGGGGACTACCTCCTGGCCGCGGCGCGCGGGGACGTCGTCGGTGGCTCGGGTGCTGACGTGGCGGGTGGCTCGGGTGCTGACGTGGCGCCTCCGGACGCGCGCGTCGCGGCGCTCGCGGCGTTTCAGACCAAGGCGCTGCTGCACGCGCTGTCGTTTCCGTCCGCGGAGCGGGTGTCGTACAGCACGTGTTCCGTGCACGCGCTCGAGAATGAACGCGTCGTGAAAACGGTCGCGCCGAGGGCGTTAGAGCTGGGGTATACGTTAGAGAAGGCGCTGCCGGCGTGGCACCGCCGCGGGTTAGAGTCGGAGAGCGCCGGATTAGAGGCGATCGGCGGCGCGGAGTGTTTAGTGCGCGCGGATCAGAGAGAGGACGACTGCGAGGGTTTCTTCGTCGCCGTGTTCGCGAGGCCGCCGCCGCCGGGCGCGGCGGAGCGCGCGGCGGCCGCGAAGGCGAAGCGCGGGGCGGAGGCGGAGGCGGCGCGGGAGAAACGCGAAGCGAGAGCGGCGAAGAAGCGCGCGCGGAGCGACGGCAGCGAGGGCGTCGTCGCCGTCGGAGGGAGCGGCGGCGGCGGAGGCGGGAAGAAGAAGAAGAAGAAGGGCGCCAAGTCCAAACCCGGTCGGCTGTTCAAGTGACGACGAGCGATGCGATGCGATGGATCTGATCTGATCTGCCGACGTGGAATACCTCATCGAATCACGGCGCCGCGCCGCTCACTACGCGTCCACGTGTCCACCGCTCACGCGCTCTCGACTTTCTCCTCGTCGCTCCACGACAGCGCCTCCTTGACGTACTTAAACGTGAGCCCCGCGCACACGGCGGCGACGGGCGCCGCGCCCGCCTGCCACGGCATCTGCTCCTGGTACGCCACCCCCCTGGCCATCATCGCCGCGGCGAGAGGGATCGAGCCGATGGCGAGCAGCTCGCCGTTGACGATCTTCTGCATCCGCGCCGCGAGCTTCTCCCCGAGCGCCGGCTTCTCGCCCTTGCTCTGCGCCGCCGCCATCGTGATGATCTTGATCGTGTTGAAGAGACTCGAGGACCCCATGACGCCGAAGAGGCCCATCTTCACCCAGAAGATCGGCTCGTGCGCGTAGAACTCCCACCCTTTGCCGTACTCCGTGACCCGGAGGTAGCCGGTGTACAGGACGAGCAGTCCCGCGATGCCGTACACGCTGTCCGCGATCACGAGCGTCTTCGCCTCCTCCTCCGTGAGCTCGGGCTTGATGAGAAACTTCTCCGCCACGAGCGTCGCGACGACGAGGACGAGGCCGAGGTAGTGGCCGTACGCCGCCGTCGCGGACGCGACGGGGGAGACCGCCGCGGAGGCCATCTCCGGCGACGCGAGCATCGCGAGCGCGGGGAACGCGGCGAGGACGTTGCGCGTCGCGTCCGCGGAGAGCGGCGCCGGCGCGGCGACGTCGCGCGAGATGTTTTTTTCGCGATCGGCGTCGGCGTCGGCGGACGACGCGCGGACGACGCGCGCGGGCGCCGCCGCGCGGGAGACGCGGCCGCGGCCGCGCGACGCGGACGCGCGCGCGGGGAGCGCGAGCGCGGGGGCGCGGAGCATCATGAGAGCGGCCATCTCGATTCGGTCGAGGCGTGCGGTGCGACGACGGGGGCGGAGGCGGAGTGATGATGACGTCGCCCGTTATCCGGTTCTCGAGGTCGAGCTTGCCGCTCGCTTCTGTTCGGAAGAAGTCGGCGCCCTGCCCTCGTCGACCACGCGCCGCCTCTCCGCGCGCACTCCCCCCCGCGCGCACCCCTCCCCGCGCGCGCGTCGCCATGGGCGGCCAGAAGAAACCCGCGAAGAAGAAGAAGAAGTCCTCGTCCAGCGGCGGCGCCAAGGTGTCGTCGCAGACGCCCGTGTTCGGCTCCATCGAGGACGGCGACGCCGAGGAGTTCGCGGAGTGCCTCGCGCGGACGCCCCAGTGCGTCCACGAGACGAACAAGAACGGGTGGACGCCGGCGCATCAGGCGGCGTTCAGCGGCGAGGTCGAGATGCTGAAGACGCTCATCGCGAGAGGCGCGGCGGTGGACAAGCGCGATCACGACGGCGACACGCCGGTGCACTACGCCGCGGCGCAGGGCGAGATGGATTGTATCCGCGCGCTCGCGGACGCGGGGTGCGCGCTCGAGCTGAAAGACAACGACGGCGAGACCCCGGTGGACGTGGCGTCCAAGGCGGTGAAGAAGGACTTGAAAGCGCTCATCAAGGAGATGGCGGAGAGGGCGGAGAAGAAGGGCGAGGAGGAAGGAGTGGGGGGCGACGGGGGAGTGGAGGAGGCCGCGGCGACGCTGGCGGCGGCGTCGATCGAGGATTAGAATCGTAGATCTTGTCACGGCGCCGGCGCGGCGACCGGACGACTTCTTTTCATGTCGAAGGCGGACCGTTTCGCGAACCGTTTCGCGCCGCGCGTCTCCCATCTCCCCACTCCCGCGCGCGCCAGCCACGCCGCTCGACTCGACTCGAAAGCGCCGCATCGCACATCGCGCATCGTTCACGCATGACGAGCGTCGCGAACGCGTGGTACGGCCGAGGAAGCCGCCCTCCCGCGGACGCGTCCGCGCGCGCGCCCCTCGGCGGGGACGATCGAAAACATCGTGCGACGACGACGACGACGACGAAAAACGACGACGATCCGCGTCTCGTCGGGCGAAATCTCCATCATCATCGTTCGTCGTCTGAGCGAGGCGCGACGCGTCGTCTCCGCGACGGACTCTTCTCCGAGCTCCGCGCGCCGCCGCCGCCGCCGCCGCCCGAGGACCGATCGCCGTGCGCGTGCGCGAGCTGCCGCGCGACGCGCTCGCGGTTGTACGCGCGCCCGGGGAGTCGCCACTCGAACATGCCGAAGGGCGCTTCGCGCATCGACAGCGCGGTGAAGTTACGACTCGTTGGGTACCGCGCGAGGAAGCAACTTTGACGCGCGCGGTACGCGACGTGTCGACGACGCGGCGCGACGCGGCGCGCGTTCGCGCGAAGTGAGTGAGGTGCGGTGATGAGCATGTACATCGCGCTGTCGATCGATGAATCGTCGTCGCGAACGTCGTCGCGAACTACTCAGTCGTGTATGTATAAAAAAAGACTTCTGTTCGCGGCTCTGCTCACAACGTGACGACGCCGCCACCGCCGCCGCCGCGCCTCGGCGCGCCGCCTTTTCCCTTTCTTCCCCGTAACAACGCCTTCTCCTCAGACGAACCGTTCGGCGTCCACTCCCCGCCGCTCATGGGCTCGCCGGCTACGAACCGCTTCAGCATGACGACCGCGTTCTTGGGCTGGTCCATCGGGACCATGTGCCCGGCGAGGGACACCCTCAAGAACGCCAAGTTCCCGGACTCGGTGACGTCGCCGCCGGTGACGCCGTCGACGACGAACGGCTCCGGCCGCGCGTCGTTGAACGCGTCCTTCCCGCTCCACTCCATCGCTCGCACCCATCGGTGGTTCCCGAGCCAGTTACAGATGAAATCCTCCTCGCCAGCGTAGATCAACACGCGAAGCCCGGCTTCGAGCATCGGCGGAATCGTCGGCTCGAGGTCGCGCATCCAGTCCGCCATCATGTTCCGATGCACGCTGCCGTCGCACGCCTCCCACGTGATGTTGCGCTTCACCCCGAGCGATACCTTCACGGAGGGCTGGTTCAGGAACTTGTCCGCGTTCGACATGTCGTAGCACAAATCGCCGACGCATCTCTTGCGGACGTCGTAGACGTTGACGTCGCCCGCGTCTTTAATCACGGGGCCCCACACATTCTCGGAGCAGTACTCGACGGCGGCGAGGCATAGTTTCCTTCGCGCTTCGCTCTCGCGCGTCGGGCCGTCGCTCCCGGCGCCGCCGCCGCACTTTCGGATCATCTTCGCGCAGGTCGGGTAGTTCTTCTTAGAAATCTCCGCCGCAGCTTTCGAGACGACGTCGACGCCCAAGCCGTAATCCGCGTACGCGCCGTACTGGATCTCGGGTTCGGTCAGCCCGTTCCCGATCGCGAGTCCTTTCAAGCGCATCCCGACCCCGACGCCGTCGCTCTGCTGCGCTTTGAACGCCGCGTACGACACCGCGGGGACGTAGTGCCCGGCGTACGACTCGCCGGTGACGTAAAAATCGCGCCCTCTGAGGGGCGTTCCATACGAGCGAACGTCGGGGTGGAGTTGAAAGGCGTCAGTTGGAGATGAAAGGCGCCGAGGTGTATCGGGATTGAAAGCGAGGGCTGGGCGGAGAGATACGCCGGCAAAAGTCCTCAAGGAACGGCGTTCACCACGCCGACGCGGTCGTATGGGGACCAGTGTGAGGAGAACGCGCCTGAGTTCCGGGTGCGCGTCGACGAATTCGGAGAGAAAGTCGAGCATGTCTTCCGCGACGACGCGCTCGTCATGGACGTCGTCCCTCGGGTCGTCGCTGTACGAGAACCCCGTGTTGATCGGCTGGTCGACGTATATCAGGTTCGAGACCGTGTCCCAGCCGTGCTCGGTCACCGCGAGCGTGAGATCGTCGAGGATCCGATACGGCCCGTTCTCGTAGAAGAGCGCGATCTCCGAGGAGCAGCCCGGCCCGCCCGTCATCCACAGGACGACGGGGGCGTCCGCCGCCGCGTCTCTCGATCGGAAGTAGAAGTAGAACATCTCCGCCGCGCGCGTGCGGTTGAGCGCGAAGTATCCGGCCGCGTGATCGAACGGCGTAGGCGGCGAGGAGGCGGTCGGGGAGAGGTGCGCGGAGAGGTCCAGCGTTTTTTCGAAGAGACGCGGGGACAGCCGCGTCGTCGTCATCGCGTTCGTCGGCGTCGGCGTCGGCGTCGCGCGCGCGTCGCTCGCGACGTCGGCGTCGGCGTCGATCGCCGCGGAGACGCCGCCGAGGAGGGCGAGGAGGACGGAGAGGCGCGCGAGGCGCGCGAACCCGCGCGTCGGCATCGTGCGGATCGTCATCGCGCGGCGCGCGCGAGTGGCGACGGGACGTCGCGTCGGGGCGCTTCCCGTCCGTAGTCTCGGAAGCGGAGAGATTTCATCACTTCGGTTCAGCTGTCGCGACGAGCGCGTCATTGCTCGCGCGCGCGCCGTCCGAGAGGCATGGCGCCGTTCTCGCCGTCGAAGAAGAAGAAATCCGCCAAGGCGGCCGCGGGCGTCGCGGATGCGCCCGCCGGGCCGGCCGTCGTGCCGTGGAGCCAGATGAAGACGGACTTGCTCCGCGGCACCGTGCGCCTCACGGAGCAGCTCGACGTCCTGAAGGCGCGTCGACGAGAAGATAGATTGTTGACCGAGCCCTCGCGTCCGTCCGCCCGTCGCGCGGCGTCCGAAGCCGCGTCCGACGCACCCCGCGCGAGTATCGTATCGTCATCACGCTGACGCGCTTATCGCCCCATCGCAGGTTCTGGACACCACCGCGGTCGCGTGGCCGGGCGTCAACGACGCGGTCTTGGTGCGTCCCCGCGCGAGATTCCGCGGCCCGCCCGCGCCGCGTTTCAACGGCTTTCCCGAAATCAATCGATCCATCGTTCGTTTCGTCTCTTCGAACGTCGTCGTCCCCGCGCGCATCTCATCGTCCACCTCCCTCCCTCCCCCCCGCGTCCACGTCCAC
>Ga0181554_1005437_pt1 | contig 10034 bp, 10 predicted proteins | sample 011ome_16_FD_145602 | JGI IMG/M metagenome (GOLD analysis project Ga0181554, IMG submission 145602) | Coastal salt marsh microbial communities from the Groves Creek Marsh, Skidaway Island, Georgia - 011503CT metaG (spades assembly) | ecosystem: Environmental > Aquatic > Marine > Intertidal zone...
ATGCACCTGCCGGAGAGGCCGCTCCATCTGCACGTCGCGCTTCCGAGTTCTGGTGACCACATGCCCGAGCAAATTCACTCGCTCGAAACTTGCTGCTAACTCCGAACGGTATTCCCTGTTTGCCAATAGTTCATCAGTGGGTGGGGACTCGATCAGCGCTGCCAGCTGACGCGAGTTTCGCAATAGTTCATTTTCGACTGCAAGTAGAACTTGCGACATGATGTCATCAGCCGTGGAGGCGGGATTCAGTACCGCATCCCGGGCTGCTACCAGTGGCTGATTCGCTAGCAACATTTCCTGAAAACTAGACTGAAACTGGAAATGATCGGGGTCGCATAACTGCAGCAAATAGAAGAGATCGTCATTGCGTATATTAATCGGGGTTGCTGAAAGCAAGACTCGCTGCTGCGAAACCTTTTGCAGCATTTCCCCCAAGCGGTGAACGGAGCTGTCAGGATTACGCATGTAATGCGCCTCGTCGAACACGACAAGATCGACCAGCGCTTCATCCTCAGCTTGATCCTCCATCAGATAAGCCAACTTCACGCGACCGGAAGCTCTGTTTCCCGGTGCTTCGCTTTCGGGCCGCCAATTACGAGGGGGACGCAAAGCCTGGTAGCTTGCAACCCAGGCCTTGGCTGCGCCAGCGCTGGATGAATTTACAAGCTCTTCCGCCAGGGTTTTGGCATCCACAATCGTTGCATCAATGCCAAAACGCAATTTCAGCTCGTCACGCCATTTTTCGCGCAACACTGCAGGACAGACGACGAGCAGACGACGCATATCCTCACGCGCCCTCAACTCGGTCCAGATTATGCCTGCCTCAATCGTTTTACCGAGACCCACTTCGTCCGCAATGAGCAAGCCGGTAGCGGGCGACTCGAGCAATGTCAGGAGAGGCCTATATTGATGGGCATAAAAATCGGTCTTCGTGACACCCATGGAATAGACGAGATTTGCCAGTCGGCCCGATAAGTGGACATGGGTCAAGCTCCGGCGCAAATCCTCAGACCGACCATAGCGCCCAGCCTCTATGAGTTCGAACCGGTCCTTTGAAAGAATCAGTTCCAAAACCTCTAGCTGATCCTCTGCAACGTAATCGATCGTTCCATCCTTCCAGCGGACCCCATAAAAGTCCAGATTGCCACGCTGGCGGATCTTGCCGGTCGTTTCACCCGTCTTGCCGGGATTGTCGATCCGACGAACCTCTGTTCCTTGTTCCCATGCCATATCCTGATACTCCCAGGCAAACCAAGTTGGCGCCGACCCAAAACTGACCCAGTGTGCCGATTGAAAAATGACCCAGGCACGTAGGCTGTTTTTGAACCCAACAGCCACGGGTAACTTACCAGAATCGATGCGAACTCGGTGTCTGATAAAGCGACTGGCAGGCAGGCGTTGGTCGCTGCCCACCCGCTGCGGATTAGAGCGGTGCGCTGACCTCCTCACCTTGATGGCCCTTGAGTTTGGCTTCACGGGATTTGATGCGTGATCGAGCAGCCATGCTGCTCTGTTGGAACCGATAGGATTCGTTGCCGGTTTCCAGGATGTGGCAATGATGGGTAAGGCGGTCCAGTAGCGCCGTGGTCATCTTGGCATCGACGAAGACCGATGACCATTCCGAAAAGCTCAGGTTGGTGGTAATCAGCAAGCTGGAATGCTCTTAGAGCTTTCCGCTGGAGCAGGTCAGTTTTGGGCATTTTTATCCGAGCACTCAACCTTTCACGCAGACCACCTGCTTCAAGGTGTGCACGATCTCGGTCAGGTCGCTCTGGTTTTCCATGACCACATCAATGTCCTTGTAAGCACCGGGAATTTCATCGATCACGCCCTTATCCTTGCGGCAGATGACCCCTTCGGTCTGGCGAATCAGATCATGCTCGGTGAACCGTTGCTCGGCGGCAGTCCGACTCATGCGCCGGCCGGCGCCGTGGGCGCTGGAACAGAAGCTTTCCGGGTTACCCTTGCCCCGGACGATGTAGCTGCGGGCACCCATGCTGCCGGGCACAATGCCAAGATCACCGGCTCTGGCTCGAATCGCGCCCTTGCGTGTAACCCAGACGTTGGCGCGGTAGTGGTGTTCCTGCGCCACATAATTGTGGTGGCAGTTGACGACCTCTGAAGTCACCCGAAATGGCGGCAGATGCCGGTGCAAGGCTCCAAGGACCAGATCCAGCATTGACTGCCTATTCTGCATGGCATATTCCTGGGCCCAGTGCACAGCTTCGACATAATCATCGAAGTGTTCACTACCCTCGGGAAAATAGGCCAGATCCTTGTCCGGCAGCTGGATCATCCAGCGCTCCATGTCCTTGCGCGCCAACTGAATGAAATAGTCTGCCATGGCATTGCCAATGCCCCGACTGCCGGAGTGCAGCATGACCCAGACCTGATTTGACTCATCCAGGCAGACTTCGATGAAGTGATTGCCGCCGCCCAGGGTGCCCATTTGGTTGGCCCATTTGGAGAATTTGCCAAAGGCTTTCAGCAGTTTTGGATGACGGTGGATCAGAGATTTCAGCCCCTTCTCGAAGGGACGCACGGCTTCGATGAGCACCAGGTCATCGGCATGCTGACCGCGCCCGACCGGCACATCGCGGCTGATCTGGTCGAAGACTTTCTTAAGGGATTTCTCATCCAACTCGTTCGCCGTGATCGACAAGCGAGCGGCTACCATGCCACAGCCAATATCAACCCCCACGGCCGCCGGGATGATGGCCTTGTGAGTGGCAATCACCGAGCCGATCGTAGCCCCAATCCCCAGATGCACATCCGGCATGGCCGCGACGTGATGATGGACAAAGGGCAGACTGGCGATATTGCGCAGCTGCTCCTTCGACTTCTCATCAATGTCTTCGGTCCAGATTTTGACGGGCACTCGACCGCCCGTGAGGGCTTGCTTGACCGGCATGGTGGCCTTACCTAAGGGCTGAAAGGTGCCGATTCAACACTCGAACTCGCCTCGGGTCAGCGACTGTCCGGGGCTTGATAGCCCTCACGATGTCCTTCCATATCGAAATAATTCACGCCGCCATCTGACTTCGGCACGGCATAGCCGATAGCCTGGCCTGAGTTGTCCCGGATGATCCGCTCAGAGTTGTAGTTGAGCGGGCTATTTTCATAGTTCATCGGACTGTTGTTGTAGTTCATTGGCGAGTTTTCATAATTCATTTCGCTGTTCTGGTAATTCATCGGGCTGTTATTCCAGCTGGTGATATCGGCCTGTGCAAGCGTAAATGCCAGGATTCCTACCAGTCCAGTCAACATGGGCAACTTGATCTGAATATTCATGCGGTATTTCATGGTATTGACCTCTAGGTTGATGGCGTTGATCCGCCTTTTTGACAGGAAAGACCCGGCAGTGGGTTCTTTCGGAAATGGTGACGATCTCGCCAGAGCAGTCCGAGCAGCAACAGCAGGAAGGTACTCGCCGCGATCGAGATGGAATAGTGATCCTTGTTTCCCCACTCAGCCATGGTCGTCATGGCATACATGATGGTCAAAAAGTAAGACAGCCCTAACCAGACTGTCAGGCCCCATTGCCACCAGCGGCGCCCACCAGGACGCCTGCTCATAGAGCTGGAATAGGGAAGCAACACAATCGTGAGATAGCACAGCAGGTAGACAATGTTGCTGAATAGATTTCCTATCAGCGGATATGCTGGTTGAATCGGCCTCCGGCGGATAGAGGTTGGCCATAAAGTTTCGCCAGAGAATGCTGGCCAGCGCATCATGAATTCCCCATAGGCCAAAACCGATTAGGGCCAGACGCAGCAGGCGAGGATACGATTGCAAACGATCAATCATGGGAGAAATTCTCCCGGCCGACCAAAGGGCCCGGTTCGATCCCCTTTAGATAGGCACCCTGTTCTTCAACCAGGCTGATCAGCCAATGACAAGGATAAAAGTGACCGAAAAAGCCTTCCGTCACGTAGGCATCCCTGAATACCTTTAGGCCGTCGACATCCTCCTCGATCTGGAAACCCATCGACTTCCATTCCTCGACCAGGTGGCCCATATCCATAGGGTTCATGGCTCCATCCCGAAATAGATGATCGTCATACCAGACACGACCCCCAATCAGGTTTTGGTGATCCCGGAGACAAGCTTCCCATCCACCCGGGTATCTCTGCTTTATGACATGAATCGGTACCACGAAATTGATAAATTCGAGTCGGATGGCCATAGTGCGATCTGCGTTTATTCGATTGAATGGATGACCTGGAGATGGATCGGATCAGGGTCATTCTCCAGTGATGTCAAGCAATTCAGCCTTCATCACCTCGGGCCAGGCCTCCGGCTCAATTTGCTGCATGTAGGCCACCAGATCATCCCGGAGCTGCAGATGCGCCTTTTCCCTGCTATGTGAAGTCCGCCTGAAGACCTGTTTGAGCCTCTGACGGAGGCGCTGGAGCAATCCATCCCCTCTCATAATTCGTCGATAAACGCCCTCCTCAAGCAATGCACAGAGGAAGGCTTCAATAACGATGGTCTCGGGCAGGGGTGTGGTGTATTTGGAAGCAAGGATCTCTTCCAACCACTCCACGACCTCGGGCTCCAGGCCCAGATCACTCAATGCCTGGTATGTCTGCGGCCAGGCATCTTGGGGAATGCTGTTCAGATAGGTCAGCAAGCCCTCGGGGGTGAGTGTTTCGTCTTCGTCATCCCAGTGCAGTGAGTCTCCAGATTCAGAGGAGGTCACACGGGTTTCGAGGAAATCTCCGATCCGGTCACGTACGCTCGGCTCGGAATCTCGCTGCCGCCTGAGGAAGGCCGGGATATCAAGGAACTCCAACGCCATATCGGCTTCCCGCGTCGGGGACCCACTCGCTTTGCGTGAGAACATTGGTCGCCGGTGCATCTCGCCGTAGTCGATGTCCCCGGCACATTTCTGTACCAGTTTCAGGGTGGGCTCAGAGGCGGCCATCACGCTGCCTGCCCCACCCCATCCCGCAGGAAGCATCTGCTTGACCTGATGGAGTTCTGGCATGTCTTCCGCCTTCTCATCCTCCGCCCGCTCGTGCACCAGCAAGAAATTAGTCTGGGGAGTGATCAGCTGATAGGCGACAGCCAGTTCAGTGGCTTCGGCAGCATCCATCTCTTTGAGACGAGCATGGGCCACCATCCGCGCCACGGTGTCCGATTCAACGGCTGATATGTTCCCGGGTAAGGACACACCGCCTATGGTTTCGGATTCCCCCCGCCGGGAACGTCGACCCATCAGACTCAGTTCACCTTGGGGAGGATGTTGGAACGCGGCATGGATATGAACGGTGTCCCCATCGAACACCGACTTAGGTAGCGGCGAGTGCCAGAGTGGCTGACTGCCTTCCGGCCAATGAATCCGGAGAGCCTCCATGCGGGACGATCGCAAGCGGGCGAACATCCGCAGGATGGCCGGTTCAACCGACTCACCCGGAGCAACAAAATCACAGACACCGCCGGTGACCTCGGCAATTTGCCGGAGGTTGCCCTCGGTCGGACTGCTGCCAATGCCAACAACGAAGACCCGTTGGCCCGATCGGGCGGCCCTGCTCAGGAGGCTATCGATTGCATAGATTTCGCCATCGGTGATCAGCAACACATCACTCGGCTCATCGTGACCGATGGCAAAGGTGGAGCTGAGCGCGGTTTCCATCTCGGTACCACCCAGATCGGCTTCCAGATCATTTATCCAGCGCTGGGCGGAAAGCCGAGTGGTGTCCTTGACGGCCCATAGCCCTCGGGTGCGATGCTCGACGGTACTGCCGAAGCGCGAGAGGGAAAAGCGGTCTCCGGTCTGGAGTTGACTGACGATGGCCTGCAACGCTCGCCGCGCTGCCGCGATGCTGTCACCGCCCATGGAACCGGAGCAATCCACGAGCAATTTCACGGCGATCACCGGGTTGTGTTCCTTCGGGATCACCGGACAGAAGCTGAGGAGGGCGGCGGTCTGCTTGGGAGTCACCGGATCCGGCGACAGCACAGCTAGGGAGTTCACCGGCAACTGATCGACGTTGAGGATGAAGTCGCGATCGAGAAAGGCCGAAGCAGCCAGGTTGACACGAAGTCGGGGAGCAGCGCCATCCAGGTCGTGACTGACGCCGATCGGATGACTCGGCGAGGACACTCTGGCACGGGAGAGATCATCGAGCAGGTCAATCGTCAGCTGGAACGGGTACTCCACTGCCAAACTATTCTCGGTCACCTGATGCGGCTTGAGCCCGCCATCCGTGATCGGGTTGCCGTAACGGGGAGCCAGAACGGTGGGAATCAGCAGGCGCAGACCACGCTGTTCGAAGCTGAGCGTTTGCGCATAACGCAAGGTCACCACGTAGTCTTCCTGTGGGGCCAGGTTGCCCAAATTTAGGGTATGGGCGCCATCGGCATTGCGCTCCAGCATGATGGCGGCATCGCCTTCGGTCAGGGCTTCCTCGTATTTCGTCTCGGCCTCGCGCTTGGCAATGACGCTGCCTGTCAGCATCTTGTCGCCCAACTGAACGGCCACCTCCAGCAACACCGCCCCATAGGACAGCGGAAAGGTATAAACCACCTCGACGTGTTGATCGGTCGCGTTATGAAAGCGCTTTTCTAGCATGGCTTCAAACAGGGAACCCTGCAATGTCCCAGTCAGGGTGACGCCCTTGAGCATGACGGGCTCGCCGCCACGGGTCTGAATTTGTGCGTGTGGTTTCATGGCTAGGGCCTCTGTCAGGGTTGTTGTTCTTGTTGCGATTGTTCTGTGTCATCGCCGGAGGAAGTCGACGAGGTGTTGATGGATTCAAAGGCGGCCATCACCGCCCGGGTAAAGCGGCGGACCTGTTCAGGCGACAGCCCGGCCCGGCCCGGTTCAATCACTACTTCCACTCCATCCGCCACGGTCAGGTGACTCCGCACCTCAATCGCACCGGCTACGAAAAGCCGGGGTGGCACTGGTGCTTCGGCGCCCTGGAGCAGTTCACGAATCCGTTCCAGTGATACCCCAGCCGCCGTCCATTTCTTGATCAGCAGCAGCTGTTCCAGGTGCTTGGGGCCATACACCGCCGCTCGGGTGGAGCCGGTGGGTTTGTCGACCAGACCAATCTGGATGTAATAGCGGACCGTCCGAATCGGCAGGTCCGACAGCGCACAGAGATCAGCCAGGGGGTAATCGGAGAAGACAGTTTCGGTTTTCATGCAGTTCATTAGATCACTACAACTGTCATTATAAAAGCAGTTTCTGTGTATCACACAGACTGGCCAGACCCCCTACCCTATTCATCAGCCTGGATTCAACTTAGGCGTCATCCCGGAGGAAGAGAATTAGGCGTGAAAGCAGAGCGGCCATGATGTTCCCCCCATGAATGTTGAAACCGTGTAACCGTCAGAAACCTGTTTGTTTTTCAGGCACTGCATCCCGTTCGTTCCGGTCATCATAGGGAGCAGAGGGCTCATATATTGAGCCTGTATTCAAATTATTTCGTCGTCACATTCGGCGTCATCCACCCCACTTATGGTCATGAGAAAATCGGAGCAGATCTATCTTATCGACCCGTGGATGCCGTTAGGATGCAGTTCATCCGCTTGTATGAATGACCATTGACATCGTGCACAGGCTCACTATTTGAGCCCTTTCTCCAGTAGGCTCACCCTCGTCGTAAGTCCTGGGACAATTCCCAAGAGCGCAAATAATCAGCGAATGAGCGATGATACTGACGAGATCGATGGGGACATGGAGTGAATAAGTCACAACAGAAGCAAGGGCTGCAAAAGGCTTTAGCGATACCTGGCGCATGGGGCCTATTGTTGTCCCTGGCGGCACCCTCCACCCATGCTGTCCCGTTGTCTATTGACGATATTCGCGGTTCCTCCAATCAAGCGCTGTGTCACTTCAGCCACTATGACCGCGTCGAAGCCGAACAGATCGCCCGCGAGATCAGCAAGCGGGGCCTTGACTGCTCTTCATCTGAGCAAGAAACATCGGGGCTGGATTACACCCCGGCCGTTGCACCGAGACATTCAGGCACCCCGTCATCATCCCCTACCGTGAATGCCAGCAATCCGGCTGAACCGGCCAGCCTTTCTCTCGGGCAGCCAAGCTCCGTGGAAGAAGAGGAGCTTGCTCATTTGCAGGAAGAGGTCCAAAAGGAATCGGAGCGGCTACTGAAGCAATCGCGTGAAGAGAAAAAGCCGATTGCCACACCGGTGCCTTCGGGTAGCCAATCGGCCACGCCGTTCTATCCGCCCGCCGGAGTGGTCCGCATCAGTACTGGCAAAACGGTCGGCTCGGGCTTTTATGCCAATGAGACCCTGATCGTCACCAATGCTCATGTGGTGGAGGAGCACCCGGCGGTCTCCATCTCCTTCAGCGGTAAGCAGCCTTTTTTGGGTCAGGTGGTCTATCGCAATGACGATCTGGACTTTGCCATCATTCAGCCCAGCCTCAAGGGGACTCCACTGCCGATCCGCAAGGGACCCGTCACGATCGGTGAACCCATCATCGCCATGGGCTTTCCCCAAGGACGGCAAGTCATGGCGTCATCAACCGGCACGGTAGTGGATGTGGCGGAATGCTGCATTCTCCACGATGCCCTGATCGCTGGGGGCAGCAGCGGCGGGCCTTTGATGGATGCCCAGCAGGGCGTGTTGGGCCTCAACACCCTGCTCAGCAAGAATCCCGGCGACAGGGCCAATGAGACGGATCGGGCGATTACGGTGCGGATGGACTTTATCGCCAAGATCCTGACTTCAGAGCAATCGAAGGGAGCACCCGTCGAATCGCCCGATCATTCAAGCCATCAAAGCCCTTTGACTTCACCCTGACTTAAGACCCATGCGAGAAGAGCACCGCAAAATCGCCGTACAACCTGGGGTAGAGATCACTTCAATCTGGGCTATTCCTGACCAGTACGTTCCCGGCCAGTCCGATGCCATCATCCTGGCACATGGGGCCGGCAATGACATGAACCATCCGTTCATGACTACCTTCCATCAAGCTTTTGCCCGAGCCGGTCTGCTGAGTGTCAAATTCAATTTCCCCTACACCGAGCAGGGCCGCAAGGCGCCAGACCGACCAGCACTCTTGGAGCAAACCTGGCAAGCGGTATACGCTGCCGTGACTTCAGATTCCTCATGTCCTAAAAGACTGTTTCTCGCCGGCAAGAGCATGGGAGGTCGAATCGCTTCACTGGCGGTAGCTCATGGGCTGGAGTGTGCCGGACTGATTTTTCTGGGATATCCCCTGCATCCACCCAAACAGCCCGAAAAAGCACGGACCGAACATTGGCCAGCCATTCACTGCCCTACCCTGTTCCTGGAAGGCACGCGGGATTCACTATGTGATCTTGCTCTGCTGGAGTCCGCACTGCCTTTGCTGGCTGGCCCGGCTAAGCTGAAGATCATCAAGGGCGGTGATCACTCCTTCAAAGTCCCCAAGGCTCAAAATCAAAGTCAGGAATCGGTATTTGAGGATGTGACAGCCACCATACGGGATTGGGTGGGCCGCCTGAACGACGAATGCCCATGAGTTCAGCGCTGATTGTGCTCGACTTTGAGACCACCGGGATGTCACCCAATCTGGGCGCCCGCCCCACGGAGGTCGCCGCAGTCCGCATCGAGAATGGCCGGATTGTCGAACAATACCAAAGCTTGATGAATGCCGGCGTCTACGTACCGGCATTCATTAGGGAACTGACCGGCATTACCAATTCCATGGTGCGAAATGCACCCCCGGCTGACCGGGTCATGCGGGAATTGCACGGATTCATCGCCGGCCAACCCATCGTCGCCCACAATGCCCAGTTTGATCGTAAACTCCTGGAAGCCGAATGGCGAAGCTTGCGCTTGCCGATGTCCTCCACCGTGCTGTGCTCATTGCTCGTCTCGCGGCGCATTTACCCGGATGTGGTAAGCCACAAACTCGGTGCCTTGGTCGAGCATCTGAACCGCTCCGGGTTTGCCGGAGGCTGTTTGGTTTAAGTTAAGCCGCCTTTGCGGGCGGGTTTATTTTCTCCCAGAACATCCTTTCAGCCTCAGCCGGAGGGATATCTCCAATAGGTCCTAGAAGTCGTCGATTA
>Ga0181554_1005448_pt1 | contig 10016 bp, 12 predicted proteins | sample 011ome_16_FD_145602 | JGI IMG/M metagenome (GOLD analysis project Ga0181554, IMG submission 145602) | Coastal salt marsh microbial communities from the Groves Creek Marsh, Skidaway Island, Georgia - 011503CT metaG (spades assembly) | ecosystem: Environmental > Aquatic > Marine > Intertidal zone...
CCCATACGACCCCGTTCGCGTGGTGAACGCCGATCCTTAAGGACTTTTCCCGTCGTCACTCTTCACCCGCGCTTCCCTTTCAACGTTTGACCGGTAAGACGTTCGACTGACCGATCGCTTCACCCACAGCACCACGACGAAGAGCTCTTCGACGCCGCGGAGGAGGCTGTCGTGTCGTACCTCGACGAGCAGGTCATGGAGCAGCTGTGCGCGTTCGGCGTCGACGACGACGCGAGCGGGCTGACGGACGTGAAGTACGTGCAGATGATGGCGAAAGTGCGGAAGCACAGGGACGAAGAGCTCGCGGCGTTGGACGAGAGGGAGAGGGCGAAGTACGAGCTCGAGCGCGCGGCGATTTTGGCGCACATCGCCGCGTCGGCGCGCGTGGCGCTCGCCGCGGGGATCGAACCGCAGACGTTGATATCATCCCCGAGCCTGAAACGCGGCGCGTCGTTGTCGACGTCAGACGCGGGCGGCGGCGGGAGCGGGAGCGGGAGCGGGAGCGGGAGCGGCGCCGACGTCGTCGGGACGGAGGAGAAGCGGACGGCGGCGGGGGGGTTGGAGACCTCCGACGTCGTGATGCGAGAGCTCGCCGTCGCCGACGCGGGGGGCGCGTTCGCCGCGAACGCGGTCGCGCATCGCGAGACGCGATGACGTAGCGATGTAATAACGCGCGCGTCCGCTCTTTCACCGTCTTCATATTCTTTTTGTTGATGACTTCCCTTCGTATTAATTTAATGAATGATGCGGGGAGCGCCGCGAGCAGGGGCATTTTTCCCTAGTTCCGCGCGCGCCTCCCTTCAACAACACAGCAATAAACAACACAGCAATGAACGACGTCCCTTTGAACAACACAGCAGTGAACAAACCGTCTGGTCGATGACTAATGATCGGTTGGCTTCCTTCTCGAAGGCCGAGGACCGACGCCCGGTCCTAGCTCGACGCGTCTCCCCTCGCGCGCGCATCATCCTCCGCCGCGCTCTCGCCGGCGAACAAAGACTTCTTCGCCGGCGTCTCGTCGCGCTGGAGCGGCAGCGTCGCGAGAGGATTCGCCGCGCTCGCCGCGATCGGGGAGTTGGTCGCTCCGTTTTTTAAGATGCCCGACCCCCCCCTCAGGCTCCCCTCGCGGCTCCTCGGCCGGCTCCCGCTCGCGCCGTCGCGGTACGACACGTCCCGCGAGCTCCTCGGCGTGTTGCTCCCGCTCCCGTCGCGCTTCGACGCCTCCCACACCTCGTTCGCGGCCGGGGACGGGAGCGACCCGGACTTGCGCCGCGGCGTCCGTCTCCGGCCGAGCCCCTTGGCGCCGACGTTTGCATCTTTTCGTCGTCTCTCGCCCGTCTTCGTGAACGGGATCGCGCCGAGCTGCACCTCGTCGTTCTGCGCCCTCTCCTCCGGCGTCAAGTCTGGTGGCGCGAGGGAGGGACGCGGGGGGCGGGCGAGAGGGGTGGGGTGCGTGAGCGAGAGCCTCGGGGGAAGAGACGACGCGACGATTCGCGGCGGGGGGGTGCTGGGATCAAAAGTCGCGTTCGCGGCGGGGAACGAATTATCAACGACGGGAACGACGCGCACCGACGTAGTACTGCGTGTTGTCCGTCTCCGTGCACGCGACGCACGCGACGATGGGTGCGACTGCGGCGAGGAACGGGAGGAAAGGTATCGAGAGGATGATCGTCGCGGCTTTTTCGCCCTTGGACATCTTCTTGAACGCGGACTTCATGCGCTTCCCCACCGACTCCGGCTTCGCGCACTCGTCGGTGTCCGCAACTTTCGCATTATCGCTCTCGCGCTTCGACGTCGACGCGGCGGCGGACGACACGTCGCGACCCGCCTTCCCCGCGGGCTCGTCGGGTATTATGTTCGGGACAACCTGCGAGGCGTCGAGCGGCGGGTCACCCTCGGCGCGCGGCATCCTCCTCGGATCCGCGCGCGCGGCAATGCGTCGACGCGCTTCGCATGCGGTTCGGTGCATTAGGTCGGGCTTGTGCGGGGATTCGGTCCCTTCGAGCCGCGAACGGTCTTATTAGTCCACTGCTTTCTCGCGGAAACATACGAGGTAATTGGATTTCGAGATGTTCCCGCCTAATGTATGCTCATACGGTCCAACGCGTACGTAGTACGTTGTACTTTAAAGTACGAAAGTACTTTCGTACGTTGTAGTTGTACACGGACGACGATCTTTTTGTAATCAGATCTACACACGACGATCGACGCGATCGATCTCACGCGATCGATCCCACCCGATCGATCCCACTCGCCTCCCGCTCGCGGACAGGACCGGAAACCAAAAACTCGCGAGCTTTTGTCCCATCTCGCGCCCGCACCGAGCGCGCGCGCGGGCGTCGTCGCGCGCCTCTCTCGCGTCGACGCGCGCGATCCGCGCCGCGTGCGGGCGACTCGCGGCATCGCGCTCGGGCGTCGCCGGCGCCGGCGAGAACCGAGCGTCTCGGGGGACCGCGGTCGTTCGATCCCGCGCGAGGCGACGACGACGGCGCGGCAATCCGCGTCCGCCGCGCGGAGGAGAGAGAGGAGGGTTTCTTCGCGCGCGCGCGCGCTCGAGACGCGATGGGGCGGTCGCAGTACGCGGAGATCCTCGATGAAGCCGAGGCCATGGAGAGGTGCGCGCGCTCGCATCGCTCGCGCGCGTCGCCGCGACGACGACGCCGCGGACGCGCGCGACGCGAGTCGCCCCAGCGCGCGCCGCGGCGTCGCCACCTAAACCCTCCCTCCCTCGTGCCGTCCGCGTCCAGTCGTCCGTCGCTCCGATCCGTGGAAGTCGTCGTCCTCAACCCTCCCGACCCGTCCCCTCCCCTCCCTCGATCGCCATCGCGTCGCGTCGCCGCAGAAACCAAGCCGCCGGGGAGGTGTGGGACCTCGACGCGGAGGCCGCGCGGCTGTCGCTGACGCTGAGCGAGCTGCCGATGGACGAAAAGGTGCGTTCTGTACACTGGTCCCCATACGACCGCGTTCGCGTGGTGAACGCCGTTTCTTAAGGACTTTTGCCGTCGTCTCTCACCGCCCACGCCTCGCTTTCAATCCCCGCCCTCGACGCCTTTCAAAGCCAACTGACGCCTTTGAACTCCACCCCAAGGCGTGGGAGCGCGCGGTGAACATGGGCTACCGGAGAGCCGCGGTGCGCACGCACCCGGACAAGCACCCGCCGCACCTCCGCGACGCCGCCGAGGCGAACTTCAAGCGGCTGACCGCGTCGCATAAGATTTTGCTCAGGGTCGGGCGCGCGATCCGAGAGGAGGCGGAGAGCGGCGACTACGCGGGCGCGGGCGCGGAGAAGCGGTCCAAGTTGGACGCGGAGAAGGAGGAGGAGGCTCGGAGAGTCGCGCGGCTGGCGACGGTGTTTTCGCTCAACGGGCTCTCCGGCGGGTTCAGGCGCGTTCGTATTCACACTGGTCCCCATACGGCCGCGTTGGCGTGGTGCACGCCGTTCCTTGAGGACTATTCCCGGCGCACCTCTCCGCCCAGGGTCCCTCGCTTTCAATCCCGACACACCTCGACGCCTTTCAACTCATCCGCTTCTGACGCCTTTCAACTCCACCCCGACGTTCGCTCGTACGGACCCTCGACCCTCAGTCGCAGCGCGGGGCATCTCCCGAGCGAGGAGAACCGACGCCGGACGCGTCTGGACTTGGAACGACAGCTCTTGGGGCTGTTATCTCGATGCGGGGAGGAGTTCAAGCAGCGCGCGCGGCGGCGGCGACGGAACCGAATCATTCGCCGATGCCTCGCCGTCGCGCTCGGCGTGGGCTTTTTATTCTTCGTGCGAAAAAACGCCCCCCCGGAGAGCGCGGCGAACGAAGAGCTCCGCGCGATGGCGGAGAGCGTCCGCGCGGCGATCCGGTTCATGGGCCACGAGCTCGCGACCGCGGTCGGCCGCCCGCAAGACGGCGAGGAGATGGCGGACGACCTCGAGCTCGCGTTTCTGGAGGGACGCATGAGCGTCAACCCGGACGGCGGCTTGGAGGTTTTGATCCCCGACGACGAGACCCCGGGGGTGTACTACAAGCTCAACATGAGCGGGACGCCGGACGGGAGCATGCGCGTGTGGACGGAGGGCGAGGGCGGCGACCAGGTGGACGTCGTGCTCGGCGAGGACGATGACGGGGTGGAGAGAGAGCCCGCGATGGGGGTGTTTGGTGTTCCCGTCAGCGAGATGGTTGAGGGGAAAGGGTCGGTGCGTTTCGAGGACGACGACGGCGGCGGCGGCGGCGGCGGGGGCGGCGCGAAGAAGGGAGGGTTCTTCGCGGGGCGGTTCGGGGGGAAGTGACTGGTGACCGTTCGTCTTCCCGCGTGCGTTTCGTACGTTTCTCGGGTAGTCCTCTCGCGCCGTAGACGGCGTCGCGATAGCACTAGCGCACGATGACGGTGGCGCATCGTTCCTCGTGTCTGCTTCCGTGGACCTGACCCGAGCCAACTCCTGTCGCTAAAAGTTGTGGATAACTACCGTCGTCGCGACTCCCTCGCGCGCGGTCGATACGTCCGTCGACGCCGCGACGCCCGTTCGCATCGCATCGCATCGCATCGCATCGCATCGCATCGCATCGAACGCCATGGCGATGAGCGCGACCCTCGGCGGCGCGTCCGTCGCGTCGTCGCGCGCGCTGTCTTCGCGCGGCGCGGACGACCGATCGGGCACGATCGCGACGGAGTGTCGATGGCGGACGACGACGACGACGACGACGGGTCGTCGTCGCGTCCTCGTCCTCGTCCGCGCGGCGTCCGCGAGCTCCTCCCTCCCGGACTCCCAGCGCGTCGTCATCACCGGCGCGGGCGTCGTCTCCACCGCGGGCCACGACCGCGTCTCGTTCTTCGAGTCGCTGTGTTCGGGAAAGAGCGGCGTTATCGATCTTCAAGAGGCGTTCCCGGGCGTCTTCGACGACCTCCCCACGCGCATCGGCGCGCCGGTCGTGGACCTGGACTACGGCACCGACCTCACCGCGAAAGAGGCGCGGAGGATGGACAAGGTGCACCAGTACGCGATATGCGCGGGGAAGCGCGCGCTGCGAGACGCGAACCTGTGGGGGGAAGATTTAGAAAAGATCGACAAGACCAGGTGCGGCGTCCTCGTCGGAAGCGCGATGGGCGGCATGCAGGTCTACGAGGACAACGTCGTCGCGCTGAAGAACAAGGGCGTGAAGAAGATGTCTCCGTTCACGGTGCCGTACATGCTGACGAACATGAGCGGGGCGATCTTGGGGATGCAGAAGGAGCTCGGGTTCCGCGGGCCGAATTATGCGGTGAACACCGCGTGCGCGACGTCAAAGTGCGTTCGCTCGCGTCCACGCCACGTGGCGTCATCCAATCGTTTTCTTTCTTTTTGCCGCGTGTATTCCACGTGTTGCTGTGCTGGAAAACAACCTTTCCTCTTCGGCCAATCGTTTTCTTTCTTTTTGCCACGTAGTCTCCACGCGGCGCGACGCCGACGCTGACCGACGACGCTCTCGGCGTCGCGTCTTAACCTTCTGTTATTATGACAGCTACGCGTTCATCAACGCCGCGATGCACATCAAAGCCGGGCAGGCGGATCTCATCCTCGCCGGCGGCACCGAGGCGGCGGTCACGCCCATGGGCCTCGCCGGGTTCATCGCCTGCCGCGCGCTGTCCTCGCGCAACGACGCCCCGACCGCGGCGTCGAGGCCGTGGGACAAGGGGAGGGACGGGTTCGTAATGGGCGAGGCGCGTCCTGTCATCACACTGGTTCCCATACGACCGCGTCGGCGTGGTGAACGCCGTTCCTTGAGGACTTTTCTTCCCGGCGGTCGTTTCTCTTCGCCCACACCTCGCTTTCAATTCCGATACACCTCGACGCCTTTCAACTCCCAAGTCTGACGCCTATGAACTCCACCCCGACGTCGCTTCGTATGGACCCTCGACCCTCAGGGCGCGGGGGTGCTCGTGATGGAGTCGTTGGCGCACGCAAAGGCGCGCGGCGCGCCGATTCTCGCGGAGTACCTCGGCGGCGGGATCTCGACGGACGCGTACGACCTCACGTCCCCGCGCGCGGACGGGCGCGACGTGATTCTGTGCATGCGGACCGCGCTGAGAGACGCGGGGATCGAGGCGAAGGACGTCGACTTGGTCAACGCGCACGGGACGTCCACCCCCGTCGGCGACTTATGCGAAGTCGCCGCGATCAACGAAGTCTTCGGCGCGGTCAAGACCAAGGACACGATGAAACTGAACAGCACGAAGAGCATGCTCGGGCACTCGCTCGGCGCCGCGGGCGCGTTGGAAGCCATCGCGTGCTTGCAGTCCATCGCGGAGGTGCGTTCTATACACTGGTCCCCATACGACCCTGTTCGCGTGGTGAACGCCGATCCTTAAGGACTTTTGCCGGCGTCTCTCTCCGCCCAGCCCCCGCTTTCAATCCCCGCCATCGACGCCTTTCAACTCCAACTGACGCCTTTGAACTCCACCCAGGGACGCGTGCACCCGACGATCAACCACGACGACCCGGAGGACGGCGTCGACTTCGACGTCGTCGCCAACGTCGCGCAGGCGTTCGACGTGAAGATCGCGCTGTCGAACTCGTTCGGTTTCGGTGGGCACAACTCCAGCTGCGTGTTCGGGAAGTACGAGGCGTGATGATAGGCGCGTTGAGAGGGGGGTTGAGAGTTGAGGTTGAGGTTGAGTACAGGTACTCGTATTCATCATTTCGAGTCTGGTAATAACAGAAAGTAACAACAAACGAGAAACCCTCGCGAGCTTCAGATGCTCCGCGCGCCCGAGCCTCCCCTCTCCGGAAGCAAGCGCGCGGCGCGCGGCGGGTCTTCCTCCGCGCCGCGCGATCCCGACGCCGCGGCCGGCACGAGCGGCGGCGGCGGCGGCGACGGCGCGATGGCGCGCCCGTTCGCGCGGTACCTGCTTCGCATCCAGTACGACGGCGGCGCGTTCCACGGATTCCAGCGTCAAGCGAACGCGAGGACGGTGCAGGGATGCGTGGAGGAGGCGATGGCGAAGTTCACCGGCGTCGAGGGCGGCGTCCACGCCATCACCGGGAGCTCGCGAACGGACGCGGGAGTGCACGCGCTGGACGCGACCGCGCACGTCGACATCGTCCGCACGACGAACGCGTGCAGGAAGAGGCTGAAGAAGAACGCGAACGCGAACGCGAACGCGAACGGAGGGGCGGCGAAGGACGACGGCGACGCGGGGGACGCGCCGCCGCCGCCGCCGCACAGCGCGCGAACGGTCATGAAAGCCGTGAATCACTACCTCCGCAAGACGGCGCCGATGGCGTCGATCGCGTCGTGCGCGCGCGTCTGCCCGGAGACGTTCCACGCGCGGTACTGCGCCACGGCGAGAACGTACCGATACCTAATCTACCTCGGCCGAGACGAGCCGTCCGTGTTCGATCGCGGGAAGGCGTGGCACGTGTACGACGGTCGTAACGCATCAGGTGCGGGGGTTAACACGCACGAACCGTCCGGCGGATGCGCGCTCGGCGGCCTGGACGTGGACGCGATGAACGCGGCGGCGCGCCGATTCGTCGGTGAGCACGACTTCTCCGCGTTTCGCGCCAACGGATGCCAGGCGAGCTCGCCGATTCGGAGGCTGCACGTCCTGCGCGTCGACCGCGCGATGCCGTGGCCGTCGTTCCCGAGTATCGCGTCGCAGGATTCTATGGTGATGCACTCTTTCGACGTCGCGAAGCCTATGGAAGAGGACGATCTGTCCGAAGTTTTGGTTCCGGAGGCGGAGACCGAAGGAAAAAAAGAGAAGACGCCGCCGCCGCCGCGAAAGCCGCCGTCCGGTCGCGTCACGAGCGGGCACATCGTCATAACCGCCCGCGCGCCTTCGTTTTTATACCACCAAGTTCGGCTCATGGTCGGCACCCTGCGCGCGGTCGGCGCGGGCGAGCTATCCCCGGACGACGTCACGGACTTGTTGGAGGGGACGACGGACGCGTCGAGAGCGCCGCCGATGGCGCCGGCGCACGGATTGTACCTCGAACGCGTGCACTACGACGGCAGAAGGCGGTGGAGATCGCGCCGCGCGGGGCAGGGCGCCGAGGGCGACGTCGTCCCCGGGGGCGAGGAGGGGGAGGAGGAGGAGGACGAATGGTTGGACGAGGAAGGATCCGAGCGCTGATGACTGGCGAACGAACGACATTCGAAGTCTCTTATTAGCTAGACTAATATATCTACGAGGTATCTCATCGTAGCCCTACTCGCTACAGTATCCACGCTCTCCGCTCCGCGGGCGAGAGCTCGGGGCACATCGCCGCCAGCGCCGGGTCCGAGCTCGCCATCACCCGCGCGTTCACCGCCACGGTGGCGTACCTCTCAGGCGTCGCCGGGCAGCACAGCGCCCCCGCGACGCACCCCGGGCAACCCCCCGCCCCGCACTCCGCCACGACGTCGCGCGTCACCCGGACGGCGACGTCCCTTCCGCCGCCGAAGAAGGCGTCCCCGAAAGAGTGCACGCCCACGAGTTCGCCGCGCGCATTTATCAGCGCGCCGCCGCTCTCGCCGTTCGCGACGACGGACGTGTGCAGCACGTGCGTCGTCGCGAGGGGGGCGAGGGAAACGTTTTCGTTTTCGTCGGCGGCGTCGGCGTCGCGGGAAGGCGGCGATTGAGGGCCGTTCTATACAAGCGAATGGCGGGGTGGAGTTCATAGGCGTCAGTTGAAGTTCAAAGGCGCCGAGGGCGGGGATTGAAAGCGAGGGGTGGGCGGAGAGAGACGACGGGCAAAGTCCTTAAGGATCGGCGTTCACCACGCGAACGCGGTCGTATGGGGACCAGTGTATAGAACGCGCCTGAGGCGCGTACGTCGCGAGCGTCGTCCCCCACCGCTCGTTCTTGTTCTTCTCTTCGCCGCCGTCGCCGCCTCCTCTGAACGACGAGAAGAGGGTCTTGAACGCGCCGCTCCAGCCCATGGGGTATCCGAGCGCGGCGACGACGTCGTCCGGCCGTGGCGGACGCGTCGCGATCGGCATCGGCGTGAACTCGTCCCCGAAGACGCCGCCGCTCGCTCGCGCCTCCGCGCCGGATCCTCCCTCGCGCGTCGCGTCGTCCACGAAGCGCAACACCGCGACGTCTAACGTCGGATGCACGCCCACGACCGCGGCGATGCGCGTCGTCTCCTTTCCTTTCCCTGTGCCCTCGGGCGCGCGAACGCGGAGCCGGTTCCGAGGCCCCGCCATCGACGCGACGTGCGCGGCGGTCACGACGCGCGTCGCGTCGTCGCCGCCGCCGCCGCCGAGCGCGCCCTCGATCGCGACGACGACGCCGCTGCCGTGCCGCGAAGACCCCAAGAACGGGACGTCGGATCGCACGTCCGGGGAGACGATCACGACGCTGCGCCACGCGCGCGTCAGGACGTCGCCGGCGTCGTCGTCCGCGAAAACGGCGATCGCGTCCGGACCCGCCACCTCGTCGTATGGGTAATTAGTCTTCAATCGATCGCGTCCGGGTGCCGAGCCGCGGTCGTCGCCCGCGTCCGCCGCGCGCGAGATCTTCCCCGTCGCCGCCGCGCGCGCCGACGCCGCCGCGCGCGGTCGCGTCGTCGCGCGCCTCCTCCGCGCCGCCGCCGCGCGCGTCGGGGGCGCCGCGAAGACCGCGCGCGCGACGCGCGTCATGCCTCGGAGCCCCGCGCGCGCAATCGCGCGCGCTCGAGAATGCGCGAAGAAGAGCGCGCTTTTCGCGTTTCGCGGCTGAGAGCGCTCGACGACCGATGACGGATTCGAGATTCGGGCTGACGTGTCAGCCTTGCCGCGTATTTTGGTCCGTTTTATCCGCGCCGTTCCCTGCCGCCGCGCGCGCACAACGCGCGTCGCCGCACGCGATACCGATCCCCGAACGACACGATGTTCACCCTGTCGCCATCCTTCGCTCCCGCCGCGATCGTCGCGAAGCCGTCCGCGCGCGTCGCGCGCGCGCGCGCGACGCCCGCGCGCGCTTCCGCCGCCGCGTCGGACCAACCATCGTCCCAATCTAGGGTAACAACGACGCGACGCAATCATCAGTCGCCGTCGCCGCACAAGTCGTGCGTGGGCGATTGG
>Ga0181554_1005452_pt1 | contig 10011 bp, 11 predicted proteins | sample 011ome_16_FD_145602 | JGI IMG/M metagenome (GOLD analysis project Ga0181554, IMG submission 145602) | Coastal salt marsh microbial communities from the Groves Creek Marsh, Skidaway Island, Georgia - 011503CT metaG (spades assembly) | ecosystem: Environmental > Aquatic > Marine > Intertidal zone...
ATCTTACACTGGTCCCCATACGACCGCGTCGGCGGGGTGAACGCCGATCCTTAAGGACTTCTCTTCCCGGCGGCGCATCTCTGCGCCCAGGGTCCCTCGCTTTCAATCCCCGCCCTCGATGCCTTTCAACTCCACCCCTGACGCCTTACAATTCCACCCAAAACCTTCGAATTCAGTACGCCAACGCGAGGGCGGCGCTCGAGGAGGACGCCGTCGGCGAGTTGAAGACGAAGATCGACGACCTCGATGCCAGGGCGATCGACCGCGCGGATCAGAGCGACGCGATCGACGCGGAGATGAAACGTCTGAGCGACGAGCGAAAGGCGCACGAGAGCGGCGACGCGAAGGCGTTAACGGACGTCGTCGAGGCGTTATCGAAAACACTCGTGAAGGACCAAGCCGCGGCGAGCCACAAGAAGGACGCGGTGAAGGCGGAAAAGAAGCAGGCGCGTTCTCCTCACACTGGTTCCCATACGGCCGCGTTGGCGTGGTGAACGCCGTTTCTTAAGGACTTTTGCCATCGTCTCTCTCCGCCCAGGGTCCCTCGCTTTCAATCCCGACACACCTCGACGCCTTTCAACTTCAACTGACGCCTTTGAACTCCACCCCGACTTCGCTTTGTAGGTTGAAAAACTCGTCAAGCAAGCGAAGCAGCACGAGGAGCAGGTCGCGAAGGACGAGGAGCGGCTCTCGAAGATGCGCGACAGCAGCGACGCGGCGGCCGACGCGCTCGCCGCCGCGGAGAAGGCGGTTGAAGTCGCGGAGGTGACACTTCAAGGCGTCACCAGCGGCAGCGGCGCCGGCGGCGACGGCAACAAATCGCTTCAGACGCAGCTCGGCGACGCGACTTCCGCGATCGCTTCCGCGGACGCGGACGCCAAGGCGGCCGCGCTCAAGGCGAAGCACGCGGAGAAGGAGCTCAGCGCGAAGAAGAAGCAGCGCGCGGCGAAGGAGAAGGAGGGAGACAAGCTCTCGAAGGACCTGTCCGCGGCGACGGCGAAGCGCGACGCCGCGGTGGACGCGTATGAGAACGCGAGCGGCGGGTGCACGCCCGATCGACTCGCCGAGCTCGAGGCGTCCAGGGACTTCGCGGAGCGAAACGTGCGAGCCGCGCAGGAGAAGGTGGACGTCCTCTGCGGGCAGCTCGCGGGTCTGGACTTTAAGTTTAAAGACCCGGAGGCGAAGTTTGACCGAGGGCGGGTGAAAGGTGTGGTCGCCGCGCTCATGAAGGTGAAGGATCCCGCGATGTCCACCGCGCTCGAGGTTGTCGCCGCCGGGAAGCTGTACCAGGTGGTCGTCGACACGGAAGTCACGGGCAAGGCGCTCCTGTCGAGAGGCCAGCTCCAGAAGCGCGTGACGATCATACCCCTGAATAAGGTGCGTTCTATACACTGGTCCCCATACGACCCCGTCCGCGTGGTGAACGCCGATCCTTAAGGACTTTTGCCGTCGTCTCTCTCCGCCCATCCCTCGCTTTCAATCCCCGTCCTCGACGCCTTTCAACGCCAACTGACGCCTTTCAACTCCACCCCGACATCGCTTTGTATGGAATGGCCCTAAGATCGACGCGCGGATTGCGTCGGAGGGGCAAATCGCCGCCGCGACCGAGGCGTCCGACGGCGACGCGAGGCTCGCGCTGTCGCTCGTGACGTGCGACGCGGAGGTGCAAAACGTCATGAACTACGTCTTCGGGAGGGCGTTCGTGTGCAAGGACGCGTCCACGGCGAGGGCGGTGGCGTTCGATAAGAACGTGTTGACCAACTGCGTCACCGTGGAGGGCGACCTGTTGAACCCGAGCGGGTTGCTCACCGGCGGGTCGAGGAACAACTCGCACAGCGTCCTCGCGAAGCTTCACGCGCTGCACGAGGCGGAGAAGGCTCTCGGCGAGCTGAAAATCGTCGCGAGAGAAGCGTCCGACGCCGCGAAGACGGCGGCGAGAGAGGCAAAAGCGAGCGAAGGCTTGGAAGCCGCCGTTGACGCCGCCGAGCACGCGCTCGGGTTGGTCAAGGCGAAGATCGAAGGGAGCGAATCGCACGCGCTCGCCTCCGCGGTGGAAGCGCTCGAGAAGGACCTGATGGACGCGAAAGCCGCGGGCGAAGCCGCGAAAGAGGCGAAAGCCGCCGCGACCGATCGCGCGTCCGCGCTCGAGAAGGAGATCGCGTCGTTCGCGAAGGAGCGCGACGCGCGGTTAAAGGAGGCGGAGAAGGCGCTGAAGCTGGCGCGCGCCGACGTCGCGGCCAAACGCGACGAGATTAAAACCGTCGAAACCGTGATGCGAGACGCCAAGGTTGAGCGCGAGTCCGCGGCGGCGGAGCGCGTCGCGATCGCGGAGAACGTCGCCGCCGCGGAGACCGCGGTGGCGGAACTCGAGGGCGAGCTCGCGGCGCTCGAGGCGGTCGTCGCGTCGCGCGCGAAGGAGCACGACGACGCGACGAAGGAGCTCGCGAAGTGCCGTGCGAAGATGGCCGCGTGCGACGAAGAGGCGGCGGCGCTCCGAAAGAAGCAGACGCGCATCGAGCGCGCGGCGGACGCCGACGCCGTGGAGCGCAAAAAGCTTGAACACAAAATCGCGCGCGTCGAAAAAGAAGCCGCGGAGGGCAAGGCGCGCTGCGCGAAACTCGAGGAGGAGCACCCGTGGATCGCCTCCGAAGCGTCGCGGTTCGGCGTGCGCGGCGGCGAGTACGACTGGGCGTCCCGCGACCCGGACGCCGCGGCTGCCGAGCTCGCGGACGCGGAGGCGGCGCAGGCGACCCTGGCCAAGCGCATCAACAAAAAGGTGATCGCGATGTTCGACAAAGCAGAAGGCGAGTTTAAAGCGTTGCAAGAGAAGCGACGCATCGTCCTCGACGACCGGAAGAAGATCCAGGACGTCATCGGCGAGCTGGACGAGAAGAAGAAGGAGGCGCTGTCCGTGACGTGGAACAAAGTCAACGCGGATTTCGGCTCCATCTTCTCCACGCTTCTCCCCGGCACGAGCGCCAAGCTGGAGCCTCCCGAGGCGCGTTCTAGTATCACACTGGTTCCCATACGACCCCGTCGGCGTGGTGAACGCCGATCCTTAAGGACTTCTAATCCAGGCGTCTCTCTCCACCCATCACCCCTCGCTTTCCATCCCGACACACCTCAACGCCTTTCAACTTCAACTGACGCCTTTCAACTCCAGGGTGAGTCGTTCCTCGCCGGGCTCGAGGTGCGAGTCGCGTTCGGGGGCGTGTGGAAAGAGTCGCTCACCGAGCTGAGCGGCGGGCAGCGGTCGCTGCTCGCGCTGTCGCTCATCCTCGCGCTTCTGCTGTTCAAGCCCGCGCCGATTTACATTCTCGACGAGGTGGACGCCGCGTTGGACTTGTCGCACACGCAAAACATCGGCCGCATGATCGCGCAGTACTTTCCGTACTCGCAGTTCATCGTCGTGTCGTTGAAGGAGGGGATGTTTAACAACGCCAACTGCATCTTCAGGACGAAGTTCGTCGACGGCGTGTCCACGGTGACGAGGACGGTGCCGGCGCTGAAGGATAAGGCGGCGCTGAACAAAGCCGCCGGGGATGGCGGCGGGTTTGGCGTCAGCGACGCCGCGCAGAAGCGAAGAGCGGCGGGGGCGAAGGGGAAGGAAAACTAAACGCTACGAAACGCTACGCGGGGGGTTGGTCGCGGGCGACGCCGACGGGGAACTGTTTGTCGACGGGGATTTAACTAACGAACTCACGGGTGATGATGATGATGATGATGATGATGATGATGTAAAGAATGCGATCGGTATGACCAATTAAACGACGTCCCCGCCGCGATGTTCGCGGCGCGGCTGTTTCTTTCTGTTCGACCCTCGAAAACGTAAACGCGCCCTGCCGCTGCGTGCAAAACGTCAAAAAAAAGTCTCTCCGCCTTCAACGAACACGCCGCGCGTCAGGTCGTCGTCTCAGATCCGCCCGCGCGGCGCCGCGAAGAGGGACCAAACGATGGCGTCGTCGTCGCCCTCCGGGTCCCCCCCCCCCCCCCCCCCCCCCCCCCCGCGACGCATCAGCTGATCACCGCGTCCGGCGACCTCCTCGAGCCGCCGCTCCACGCGTACCTCTCCTCGCTCCCGAACGGCGAGGACTACCTCCGATGGAACGACGCGTACCAGGTGGTCGCCATCATGGGCCCGCAGAGCAGCGGCAAGAGCACGCTGCTGAACCACGTCTTCGGCGTGCGATTCGACGAGATGAACGCGGACTTGGGGAGGTCGCAGACGACGAAGGGCGTGTGGCTGTCGCGCGCGGCGAGCGGCGGCGACGACGCGGCGGTCCCGACGCTCGTCATGGACCTCGAGGGGACCGACGGACGAGAGCGCGGCGAGGACGACACCGCGTTCGAGAAGCAGACCGCGCTGTTCGCGATGGCCGCCGCGGACGTGCTCCTGGTGAACATGTGGTGCAACGACATCGGGAGAGAAGTCGCGAGCGGGAAGCCGCTCCTGAAGACGATCTTCCAGGTCAACCTCAAGGTGTTCAACCCGAAGAAAACCACGCTACTTTTCGTCATCCGCGACAAATCCAGGACGCCGCTGGAGATGCTCGAGGCTAACCTGCGGGAAGACTTGGGTGCGTTCGTATTCACACTGGTCCCCATACGACCACGTCGGCGTTGTGAACTTCATTCCTTAAGGACTTTCTCTCCCGGCGGGCGCATCATTCCGCCCACCCATCGCTTTCAATCCGCGACGCCTTTCAACTCCGCTTCTGACGCCTTTCAACTCCGCCCCGAAATATCGCTTCGAATAATGGAACCACCCTCATCGACCCTCATCAGATCGCATCTGGACCGCGATGAAGAAGCCGGAAAAGCACGCCGACGCCGCCTTCGACGCCTTCTTCACGCTCAAGTTCGTCGCGCTGTCGCACTACGAGCACGCTCACGAGGCGTTCGCGGAGGACGCCGAGGTGCGTTCTATACACTGGTTCCCATACGACCGCGTTCGCGTGGTGAACGCCGATCCTTAAGGACTTTTGCCGGCGCATCTCTCCGCCCACCCCTCGGTTTCAATCCCCGACATCGACGCCTTTCAACTCCTACTGACGCCTTTGAACTCCACCCCGACATTCGCTCGTATGGAACGACCCTGAGGCGCTCCGCGAGCGCTTCTCGCTGCCGCCGTCGGACCCGCGATCGCTGCGGCCGAGCGGCGACGACGGCAGAGCGGCGGTGCCCGCGGCGGGCTTGGTCGTGTCGTGGAGAGAGGCGTGGCGCGCGGTGAAAGAGAACCGCGATCTCGACCTCCCCGCGCACAACGTCATGGTCGCGACGGTGCGATGCGAGGAGATCGCGCGCGAGCGGCTGGCGTGCGTGGCGTCCGACCGCGAGATCGCGCACCTGAGCGCTGCCGTCGCGTCCGGGCCGGGGTGCGTTCATATTTACACTGGTCCCCATACGACCGCGTTGGCGTGATGAACGCCAATCCCTAAGGGCGTTTCTCTCCGACCACCCCCCGATTTCAATCCCCGACCCTATGACGCCTTTCAACTCCGCTTCTGACGCCTTTGAACTCCACCCAGACCGAGAGGCATCGCCGAGACGTTGACCGGGTGGACGCGTTCGGCGCTCGAAAAGTACGACGAGGACGCGGGGTACTTCGACGCGACGGTTCGCAACGCGAAACGTCGCGAGCTGGCCTCGCGGCTCGTCCTCGCGCTGCGGAAGATCGTCGCGAAGCACCTGACGCACGTCAAGGAGGCGGTCGCGAGGAACGCGAAAGACGCGATTCGCGCGAGGACTCGAGCGGAGGACTCGAGAACGACTTCGGGGTTCGCCGTTCTCGCCGCCGCGGCGTCGGCGGACGCGCGCGCGAAGTGGCGCGACGCGATCGCGGACGCGGTCCCGAACGACGACGACGACGGCGACGACGAAGGCGGCGGCGCGAAGACGGCTTCGGGTGCTGACGTGGATGCCAACGTGGACGAATCAGACGCGGATGCCGCCGCCGCCGCGACGTGGTCCCGCGTCGCTGCCGTCGCCACCGCCGAGCTCGAGCGCGAGCTCGCGGCGATCGTCTCCGCGGAGCGTAAAACCCGCGTCGACGAGGACGTGCGCGCGATCGAGCGCGTCATGGAGCGCCACGTGGCTGCTGACGTGTCGAGCCTCCTCGACGACGCCCCCGCGGACGCGTGGGCGAAGCTCGAAAAGATTTTACTCGCGGCGGCGAAAAAATACGTCGGCGTCGTCTCGAGGTGCGTTCTATACACTGGTCCGCATACGACCGCGTTCGCGTGGTGAACGCCGATCATTAAGGACTTTGCCCGGCGCATCTCTCCGCCCACCCCCCGCTTTCAAGCCCCGCCCTCGGCGCCTTTCAACTTCAACTGACGCCTTTCAACTCCACCCCGACGTGTATAGATCGCTCGCCGGTTTCGAACTCGACGCGACCGAGCTCGCCGCGCTGACGACCGCGATGGCGAAGCGCGTGCACGAGACCGTGGACGCGCGCGTGAGAGACGCCGCGAGCCCGACGTGCGTCGTGGAGTCGATGAAGACGGCGTTCTCGCGCGTCTTTTCGAAGGACACGAAGGCGCGCGCGAGCTACGCCCTAAACGCATTTCTTTCATCACCCGTTCATCATCGCTCGGTTTCGTTCGATCAACACTTCTTCATCGCGTGCGTCTCCTTTCTTTCAACTGACCGATGATCGAACATTCATTTTTTGCACGGAACGATCCGCGTCATCAATCAGGGTTTGCCCAAGACGTGGCGCGCGAACGACGACGTCGCGGCGGCGAACGCGCGCGCGCGACGCGAGGCGGTCAGGGTGCTCGGGCTCCTCGCCGTGTGCCGGCTGCCAGCCTGGCGTGGGGACGTGGCGGCCGGCCACGTGGCGGCGGTGTCGGACATGTCGGACATGTCGGACATCGGCGCGAGCCCGACGCGGCGCGGGGGCGACCCGGCGGCGTGGTTCGCGCCGCGAGCGGAGGCGCTGGACGCCGCGTCGCAAGACGTCGTCGACGCGGCGCTCAGCGGGTTCGCGGCGACGGCGGGTTCCGACGTCGTGGACGAATCAGGAGGCGAGAAAGCGAATCTCGTGACGAATGACGTGGCGGCATCTGATTCGCGCGCGGGCGCGACTGACGACGACGACGACGACGGCTTCCCCGGCGAGTGGCCGGGCGCGAAGGACGAAGATGTGATGCTCTCCCCGGCGCAGTGTAAGCGCGCGTGGAAAAAATTCGAGAGCGAGATCGCGTACGCGGTGTCCCAAGCCCTCAACGCGGTCGAGGCCGCCGCGCGCGGTGGGTCGCCGTCGGCGCCGGCGTGGATGATCGCGCTGTTGATCGTCTGCGGCTTCGACGAGATGATGTGGCTTTTGCGGCATCCGTTTTCGGCGACGCTGTTGCTCGCGGTTTTTTTGTTCGGACGCGCGCTGTACAACAACCTGGACGTGGAGGTGCGTTCTAGTATCACACTGGTCCCCATACGACCGCGTTCGCGAGGTGAACGCCGTTCCTTAAGGACTTTACTTCCCGGCGGGCGTTTCTCTCCGCCCAGGGTCCCTCGCTTTCAATCCCGACACACCTCGATGCCTTTCAACTCCGCTTCTGACGCCTTTGAACTCCGCCCCGACGATGCTTTGAACGATGGAACGATAGGCCTCGATGAAGATGGGCGTGATCCCGGGGCTCGTGTTTCTCAGCACGAAGATCATCCCCACCGCGATCGTCGTGTTGAAGCGGTTGATGGACGAAGGGAACAACGCACCGATCGCCGTCGCGGACGCCGCGGGCAAGGCGAAGGTGGAGACCGATCCGGGGGGGGGCGGATCCCCGGGGGAGCGACCCGAGGTGCGTTCTATACACTGGTTCCCATACGACCGCGTTGGCGAGGTGGACGCCGATCCTTAAGGACTTTTCCTGGCGCATCTCTCGGCCCTACCCCCGCTTTCAATCCCCACCCTCGGCGCCTTTCAACTCCAACTGACGCCTTTCAACTCCACCCCGACATTCGCTCAGAGCCGCGTCGGACGCGTGCACGTCTCCGGCGACGGCGCGCGTCGCAGGGTCGCCGTCGCGGAGGAGTCCCAATACGCTCAGCTCGTGAGCTAAAGCATCGGAGGAGGGATGCGAGGAGAAGAGAGCGAGAGCGAGAGCAGAGCGCGCGGCGGCGAGGCGAGGCGAGGAACGATCGATCGAACGACGGAACATTGCAATTGCATCTTTTTTCCTTCGAGGCTTCGCTTCACTTAGCCGCCATCCTTCGTTCGCCTACGCGTCATCCTCCGGCCCGCCCACGACGACGCTCTTCAGCCACGCGAACGAATCGTCGCCGATCATCCAGAACAGCCCGAACCCCGCGGCGGCGCCCCACCCCGCGAGCGTCGTCACCGTCGACACCGGCGGGATCATCTTCACCGGAATCTGCTTGTACATGGCCTTGGGAACGAACATCTCCGCGATCTCGCGCATGACGACTGGACTGGACGCGCGCTGCGAGCGCGTGCGTGCCTCGAGCGGTGGTGCCTTTCGTTCGTTTCTGCGAGCGCGGCGCGCGCGATGAGAGGCGAGACGGGCGAGCGGGGGCGCGATCGATCGGTCGGTCAGCGAGGCGCGTTCGTCGAAGGTGGTGATTTATTTTTTAGGGTATCTTATTTTTCGAGCGGCGCGGCGAGCGGAGCGAACGATCGCGCGGGGGAGGGGAGAGATCGCGGCGACGCGACGCGACGCGCGAGCGCGCGCGGCGAGCGCGCGCGGGGATGGTGGGGGGGAGAGGACGCACCCGTGACGCTTGCGCGGCGACGGCGGGTGTGCGGCGACGGAGGGAGGGAGGAGCGCCGTGCCTCTTCGAGCCCGCCCGCGATTTTTCCTGTCGCTGCGCGCTTCGCGCCAGCGCCATCGACGACAGGAGCGCGTCCGAGTCCGGTCCGAGTCATGCAATTTTTATCGCTCCCTCGCTCGCCCTCCCTCCCCGGGTGGGTTCACACGTCGCCGCGCGGAGGGGCCCCACTCGCGGGAGGCGCCCGAAGCGAGCGCGGGGAGGGAGGACGCGCGGAGGCCGCGGCGCGAGCGACGCGCGCGCGCGAGAAGTCGGGTGCGAACCCGCCCGGGCGGAATCGAGCGAGCGAGCGAGCGCGCATTATCACTATTTTCCCTTCCCGCGCGCCCGCGCGAGTTCAGCGAGCGCGCGTCGAGCTCGGTGAGACGCGCGTCGTTCGTCGATCCTCGCCGCGGTCGCGCCGCCGACGCGCGGAACAGCACCGCGCGCGTCTCACCGAGCTCGACGCGCGAGCGCGCGGCCGTCGCGCGCGGTCTCGCGCCGTCTCGCGCCGCGCGAGCGCGCGCGCGCGCTCCGCGCGTCGTCGCCGAGGGAATAAACGAATTACCTGTATTCACGCGCTCCCCCCCATCCACCCCCCCCCGTCCGTCCGTCGCGAAAGCTGTCATGGCGTATCGCCCCGGCGACCAGGTCTGGGCGAAAGTCGAGGGCTACCGATGGTGGCCCGCGACGGTCCTCGACCCGAAAGAGCACGCGGAGTGGAAGGGCGGCGGAACCAAGGGCGGCTCGATGAGCGGCGCGGGCGGTGATTTGAGAGACGAACGCGACGAAAAACGCGTGCTCGTCCGATTCCATCACACGAACGATTTCGGCTCTCTGCGCGACTGCAAGATACTCGACTTCGAGACGCACAAGAGGGAGAAGTCGCGCGGGGGGAAGAAAGCGAGCGGGTTCGCGCAGGCGGTCGCCGCCGCGGAGGCGGCGTCGACGCGCGCCGGCGGGGGGAGCGCATTAAACGGCGCCGGCGTCGAAAGCGGCGGGGAGCGACCCGCGGCGGCGCCCACCGCGGCGAAGCGTCGGACGCCCACGAAACCACCACCCTCCAAGCCGCCGCAGCCGCCGCACGCGCACACGTCGTCGGGTAAGACGGCGGCGGAAGATGAAACGTCGATCGTCGCTGCTACGCCGGATGAACGATTCAAGGGCGTGTTCCGACTCCCGGGCGGCGCGGCGGCGGCGCGTTGGGAAGCCCGCGTCGACGTCTCGGGCGCGACGGTTGAC
>Ga0181554_1005454_pt1 | contig 10008 bp, 9 predicted proteins | sample 011ome_16_FD_145602 | JGI IMG/M metagenome (GOLD analysis project Ga0181554, IMG submission 145602) | Coastal salt marsh microbial communities from the Groves Creek Marsh, Skidaway Island, Georgia - 011503CT metaG (spades assembly) | ecosystem: Environmental > Aquatic > Marine > Intertidal zone >...
TGGCTACATCAACGAGTACCCGCTGGGCCGCCTCTGGCGCGATGCCAAGCTGTACGAGATTGGCGCCGGCACCAGCGAAATCCGCCGCATGCTGATCGGCCGCGAGCTGTTTGCCGAAACCTGCTGACACTCTGCGCCGCGACGCGCCATCCAAGGAAGCCATGTCCACATCGATCGAAGACCTGTTTGTTCACAACCGCAGCTGGGCAGCCCAGATGGAGCGTGAGCGCCCCGGGTTCTTCACGGCGTTGCTGGCCCAGCAAACGCCGCGGTACATGTGGATCGGCTGCTCCGACAGCCGGGTTCCGGCCAACCAGATCACCGGGCTGGAGCCGGGCGAAGTCTTCGTCCATCGCAACGTGGCCAACGTGGTTGTGCCAACAGACCTCAACTGCCTGTCTACCATTCAGTACGCGGTTGACCAGCTGCAGGTGGAGCATCTCATGGTGGTCGGCCACTACGGCTGTGGCGGTGTGCTCGCAGCGCTGGAGGGCACCCGCGTGGGCCTCGCCGACAACTGGATCCGCCACGTGACCGACGTGCGCGACCGCCACCGCGACCTGCTCGCCACTGTCGAGCCGCAGTGGCGCCACGACGTGCTGTGTGAACTGAACGCCATCGAACAGGTGGTGAACGTCGCGCAGACCACGGTAATGCTGGACGCGTGGGCCCGTGGTCAGAAGGTGACCTTGCATGGCTGGTGCTACGGCCTCAAGGATGGGCTCATCAACAACCTGCACATGAGCGTGGACAGCACCGAAGGGCTCGACTCGCTCTACCGCGCCGCCATTGCCGGGGTTGCTGCCGTTCGCCGGCAGTAGCCAGCAGTCCGCGATCTCGCCAGGCAACCCTCCATGTTTCCGCAACGGCTGGACGCACCCGAGGCCTACGCCATCGCCAAGGCGATGATGGATGGGTTCAACCGCCACTACCGGCTGTTTCGCACGGAATCCGCGCGGGCCAAGCACCGGTTTGAAACGGCCGACTGGCACGGTCAGCAGCGGGCCCAGCGCGAGCGCATCGAGTTCTACGACCTGCGCGTGAAGGAGTGCGTGCGCCGGCTCGAAAAAGAGTTTGGCGCCGGCACGCAGCCGATGGACGTGTGGCACCAGGTCAAGCTCCACTACATCGGCCTGCTGGTCAACCACCGCCAGCCGGAGCTGGCCGAGACCTTCTTCAACTCGGTCACTACCAAGATCCTGCACCGCACGCACTTCCACAACGATTTCATCTTCGTGCGGCCAGCCGTCAGCACCGAATACATCGAAAACGAGGAACTGGCCGCGCGCCCCACCTACCGCGCCTACTACCCGGCCAAAGATGGCCTGCAGAAAACGCTGCAGACCATTATTGAAAACTTCGAGCTGCAGCGGCCGTTTGCCAACCTGCCACGTGATGCTGCGCTGGTCCTCGCCGCACTGCGGCAGCGGCTTGACGGGACCCGGCTGCGCACCAACTTCCAGGTGCAGGTGCTCACCAGCCTGTTCTTTCGCAACAAGGGTGCGTATGTGGTGGGCAAGATCATCAACGGCTACGCCGAGCTGCCGTTTGCGCTGCCCATCCTGCATGGCGACGATGGCCTGCTGTACATCGATGCGGCCCTGTTCGGCGAAGACGACCTGCAGATGCTGTTCAGCTTTGCGCGCGCGTACTTCATGGTCGACATGGAGATCCCCAGCGCCTACGTACAGTTTTTGCGCAGCCTCATGCCGCGCAAGCCGCGCGCCGAGATCTACAACGCCCTGGGCCTGGCCAAGCAGGGCAAGACGCTTTTCTACCGCGATTTTCTCTACCACCTGCGCCACTCCAGCGACAGGTTTCGTATTGCGCCGGGCATCAAGGGCATGGTGATGCTGGTGTTTGACCTGCCGAGCTTTCCCTTTGTGTTCAAGCTCATCAAGGACCACTTCCCGCACCAGAAGGAAACCACACGCGAGCAGGTCCAGGGCAAGTACCTGCTGGTCAAGCAGCACGACCGCGTGGGCCGCATGGCCGATACGCTGGATTACAGCGAGGTCGCCTTTCCGCGCGACCGTTTCGACGACGCACTGATTGCCGAGATCGAGAAGTTTGCGCCCAGCCAGCTCGAAATCAGCGACCGCGACGGTGACGGGCAGACCGAAGTCATCATCAAACACCTGTACATCGAGCGGCGCATGATCCCGCTCAACCTGTACCTGCAGGAGGCCTTCGACGCCGGCCTGGCCGACCCTGCCGCGCACCGCCAGATGGAGCGCAGCGTCATCGAATACGGCAACGCCATCAAGGACCTGGTGGCCGCCAACATCTTCCCCGGGGACATGCTCTGGAAGAACTTTGGCATCACGCGCAACGGCAAGGTCGTGTTCTACGACTACGACGAGATCGAATACCTCACCGACTGCAATTTCCGCCGCGTGCCCACGCCACGCAACGAAGAGGAAGAGATGAGTGCCGACATCTGGTACACCGTGCGCCCGCACGACGTGTTCCCCGAAACCTTCGGCCCCTTCCTGCTGGGCAACGACGCCGTGCGCGAGGTCTTCATGCAGCACCACGCCGACCTGCTCGATCCTGCGTTCTGGCAGTCGCACAAGGAGCGCATCCTGGCGGGCCAGATGCTCGATGTGTTTCCGTACGACGCCGACCGGCGCTTCCCGCGCGACCACCCTCCTGAAGGTTTGACGGGGCCGTAGCACCGCCAAGCCCGAACCGATCACGAACAAATCCACCCTTTCACTGCACAGGAGCCTTCCATGTCCACATCGAACCAAGACCCCATCGTCATCGTCGGCGCGGCCCGCACCCCCATGGGTTCACTGCAAGGCGATTTTTCGAGCCTGGCCGCGCACGACCTGGGCGGCGCTGCCATCAAGGCCGCCATCGAGCGCGCGGGCGTGGCGCCCGACGCCGTGGGTGAGGTGCTGTTCGGCAACTGCCTGATGGCGGGCCAGGGCCAGGCGCCCGCGCGGCAGGCCGCGTTCAAGGGCGGCCTGCCCAAGGGCGCAGGCGCCGTCACGCTCAGCAAGATGTGCGGCTCGGGCATGAAGGCCGCGATGATGGCGCACGACATGCTCCTGGCCGGTACCCATGACGTGATGGTGGCAGGCGGCATGGAGAGCATGACCAACGCCCCCTACCTGCTGCAAAAAGGCCGCGGCGGCTACCGCCTGGGCCACGACCGCATCTTCGACCACATGATGCTCGACGGTCTGGAAGACGCGTACGAAGCCGGCCGCAGCATGGGCACCTTTGGTGAGGATTGCGCCGCCAAGTACCAGTTCACCCGTGAGCAGCAGGACGCTTTTGCCACGGCCAGCGTGCAGCGCGCCAAGGCCGCCACCGAGTCCGGCGCGTTCGCGGCCGAGATCGTGCCTGTGAACGTCAAGACCCGCGCGGGCGAAACCGTGGTGTCTGTGGACGAAGGCCCCGGCAAGGTCAAGCTCGAAAAGATCGCCTCTCTCAAGCCCGCCTTCAAGAAGGACGGCACCATCACCGCGGCGTCCAGCTCCAGCATCAACGACGGCGCTGCGGCGCTGGTGCTGATGCGCGCCTCTACCGCCGCAAAGCTGGGCTGCAAGCCGCTGGCACGTATTGTGAGCCACGCCACCCATGCACAAGAGCCCGAATGGTTTGCCACCGCACCCCTGGGTGCCACGCAAAAGGCGCTGGCCAAGGCCGGCTGGCAGGTGGGCGACGTGCAGCTGTGGGAGATCAACGAAGCCTTTGCCGTGGTGCCCATGGCGCTGATGAAAGAGCTGGATCTGCCCCACGACAAGGTCAACGTGAACGGCGGCGCCTGCGCCCTGGGCCACCCGATTGGCGCCAGCGGCGCCCGCATCATGGTCACGCTCATCCATGCGCTCAAGGCGCGCGGCCTGACCAAAGGCCTGGCCACGCTGTGCATCGGTGGCGGCGAGGCCACTGCGGTGGCGCTCGAGATCCTCTGATCCATCACGCCTGCGGCGGTGCGGCGTGCCCGCCCCCGCATGCCTGCAAGCCACCACTTTCCCCGCCGCGCCCTCCAGGACTTTCATGACTTCTACCGCCGCCGACATCACCGCGTTCTGGACCGCCTTTGCCGCCCAGGAGCCAGGCTGGCTCGACCTCTCGCCCGGCGACTGGGTGGAGCAGGCCAACGCCTTGCTCGAAACCCATGTGCAAGGCCTGGGCCTGGAGCTTCAGACGCAGCCCGGCCAGGGCGGTGTGGACCTGATCGTGACTGCGCACGGCAGCGTCGACCAGTTTCCGCTGGCCGCGCAGCTGGCGGCTGCGGCCCCGCAACTGCCGACCTACCGCGTGAGCGCCCTGCGGCCGCGTAGCACCGAGCCCGACTTTCCGCTGGGCATGGAGGGCTTCGAGATGTCCACCACCGACGTGCTGGTGGCCCTGCAGAACGACGGCGGGCAGGTGGCGCTGGAGCTGCGGCTCACCTGCGCGGTGCCGGCCGGTTTTGAAGAGCATGCCCAGCACATGGCCTTCATCATGGTGGACCACGTGCTCGGTGAATACGACTTTGCCGTGAAGGTGGGCGCGGTGGACTTTGTGGATGAGGCCACCCACGACCGCGACGCCACCTGGACACCGCTGGCCGACCTGCCCCCCGTATTCGACGCCTACTGGCTGCACACCCTGGGCCGCACCGGCCTGTTCCCGCAGGGCGACGGCGCGTGGGACGGGCTGGAGCTGCAGTTCGACTGCGCTGTGGATGACGATGGCAATACGGTGGAGGAGGACGAAGAGGGCGACGACGGCGAAGGCGCAGAGCCCGGCGCCGTGATGATCAACACCAGCGCCAACGCGGTGGCCATGCGCGCCGACCTGGCCTGCGCCCTCACGCTCGATCTGGCCGTGCCCGATGCCGCAGCGCTGGCAGCAGCGCAGGCTCTGCATGAGCAGGCCGCCACGCTGCTGCAGGTGCCGCAACTGGGCATCCTGGTGCTCACCCTGGTGCGCGCGGGCCGCCGGCAGGCCCTGTACTACGTCAGCGACGAAAAGCTGGCGCGGCAGACCCTGGCGCCCCTGCTGCTGCGCGAAGAGGCCGAGTCGCTGGAGGTGAAGTCCCGCCACGACCCGGCCTGGGCGGGCTACTTTGAATACGCTGCCTACCTGATGTGAACCCATGGCGGCGGGCCGTGCCAGAGCCGCTGCCACACCACAGCGGCAGCCACAGCCGCACCCACCGCGACACCCACCCGGCCAAGCAGACCCATGATCGAAACCCTCGCCCAGTTGCGCACGCTCTACGCCGCCCCCACCGAGCGCGCCCAGCGCAAGCAGCAGCCGCATCTGGATGCGCACTGCCAGCGTTTCATCGCGCTGTCGCCTTTTTGCGTGCTGGCCAGCGGCGGGGGCAGTGACGTGAGTGGGAGCGCGCAGGACGCGTTGCTCGATGCTTCGCCGCGCGGCGGTGCCCCCGGCTTTGCCCGCACACCTGATGCGCATACCGTGCTGCTGCCCGACGCGGGCGGTAACAACCGGCTCGACACGCTGACCAACCTGCTGGCAGACCCGCGCATCGGCATGCTCTTCATGATCCCGGGCGTGGACGAAACCCTGCGTGTCAACGGCATGGCCCGCCTGCGCGACGAGCCTGCCTTCACCGACATCTTTGCCGCCACTGGCCAGCGTCCGCGTCTGGTGATCGAGGTGCGCGTAGCCGAGGCCTACCTGCACTGCTCCAAGGCCTTCATGCGTTCGCGCCTGTGGCGCGCTGAGGCGCAGGTAGATCGCAGCGTGCTGCCCTCGATGAACCAGATGAGTCATGACCAGCTGGGCCTGCACACCCCGCCCGAGACCGCAGCCGCCATGGCCGAGCGCTACCGCGCGCAGCTGGAACAAGAACGCCAGCCCGGCGCTGCGCCCTGACGCCTGCAACGCTCAAACGGACTGACCTCAATACCCTTAAAGCTATTAAAAAATAGCATACACAGAATATAGATCAAGCGCAGGAGCACGATTTCATGCCAAAAAAGCTCTCCATCCTCATCATCGGGGCCTCCCGCGGCATCGGGCTGGAGCTGGCTCGCCAGAGCCTGGCCGACGGCCACCGCGTCATCGCCACCGTGCGCAACGATGCGGCCCGCGAAGCGCTGCAGGCGCTGGGCGCCGAAGTGCTCACGCTCGACGTGGCCAACCCTGCCAGCATCAGTGGCCTGGCCTGGCAGCTCGATGGTGAAAAGCTCGACCAGGCCTGGTACGTGGCGGGTGTGATCCGCCGGCCCGATGCGCTCACACCGCCCACGCAGCAGGACTTTGATGCCGTCATGCACACCAACGTACTGGGCGCCATGCAGGCCCTGCCGCAGGTGGCCCCGCTGGTGGCGGATGCCGGGGGCGTGTTTGCGTTTCTTTCGTCGTCCATGTCGCAGATCGGCAGCGTGCCGGGCAGCGATTCGTGGCTGTACCGCACCAGCAAGGCCGCGCTGAACATGGCGGTGGCCGCGGCCCAGCACAGCTACCCGGGCGCGACGCTCATCACCATCGACCCCGGCTGGGTGCAGACCGACATGGGCGGCGGCAGTGCGCCGCTGACCGTGCAGGACAGCGTGCGCGGCCTGCGCAGCACCGTGGCTGGTGTCACCGCCGCCGACAAGGGCCGCCTGCTGCACCACGACGGCCGCCGCGCTGCCCACTGGTGAGCTTTTTGAATTCCCGAACGACGACTCTGGAGACACCCCCATGCTGCTGACCCAAGACCAGGAAACGATCCGCGACGCCGTGCGCGACTTTGCCCAGACCGAGCTGTGGCCCCATGCCGCCCGCTGGGACAAGGAACACCACTTTCCCAAGGCCGCCCACCAGGGACTGGCGGCGCTGGGCGCCTACGGCATCTGCGTACCGGAGGAGTTTGGTGGTGCGAATCTTGACTACGTCACGCTCGCACTGGTGCTCGAAGAGATTGCAGCGGGCGACGGCGGCACCAGCACCGCCATCAGCGTGACCAACTGCCCGGTCAACGCCATCCTCCTGCGCTACGGCAATGCGCAGCAAAAGCGCGACTGGCTCACGCCGCTCGCGCGCGGCGAGATGCTGGGCGCCTTCTGCCTGACGGAGCCGCATGTAGGGTCGGACGCGTCGGCTCTGCGCACCACGGCCGTCAAGCAGGGCGACGAATACGTCATCAACGGCGTCAAGCAGTTCATCACCAGCGGCAAGAACGGCCAGGTCGCCATCGTCATTGCAGTGACCGACAAGGGTGCGGGCAAGAAGGGCATGAGCGCCTTCCTCGTGCCCACCAGCAGCGCCGGCTACACGGTGGCGCGTCTGGAAGACAAGCTGGGCCAGCACAGCAGCGACACGGCGCAGATCAACTTCGACAACTGCCGCATCCCTGCCGAAAACCTGATCGGCGCGGAAGGCGAGGGCTACAAGATTGCCCTGGGCGCACTCGAAGGCGGGCGCATCGGCATTGCCGCACAAAGCCTGGGCATGGCGCGCAGCGCCTTTGACGTGGCCCTGGCGTACTCCAAGGACCGCCAGAGTTTCGGCACCGCCATCTTCAACCACCAGGCTGTGGGTTTCAGGCTGGCCGACTGCGCCACGCAGCTTGAAGCCGCGCGTCAGCTCATCTGGCACGCCGCCGCGCTGCGCGATGCTGGCCGCCCTTGCCTCAAGGAAGCCGCCATGGCCAAGCTGTTTGCCAGCGAGATCGCCGAGCAGGTGTGCAGCGCCGCCATCCAGACGCTGGGCGGCTACGGCGTGGTGAGCGATTTCCCGGTGGAGCGCATTTACCGCGACGTGCGCGTGTGCCAGATTTATGAAGGCACGAGCGACGTGCAGAAGATCATCATCCAGCGCGCGCTGGCTTGATGCGCGGCAATCTTGATCTGGCTCAAGCCCGGCCCAATCGGTCGTGCGGGGCCTCTTTTGCAGGCGGAGGGCGGGTGACAGAATCGTGACATGAGCGCACGAGACACCGCCCCCACCACCCCATCCCTCACCCCCAACGCGGCTTCTGCCGTGGCTCCCAGCCCTGTGCGGGCCGCCACGGCAGCCCCGCGCAGCCAGCGCAGCACGGCCCCGCGCGCGCGCCGCGTAGAGCAGGGCGACACCCTGCCTTCGCTGGCCGCCGCAGCGCTTCCGCGCCAGGCCCGGCGCGTGGCTACCGACGCGGCGCAGGGCCGGCAGCTTGCAGCGGTGCAAGACCTGCTGGTGCGCGATGGCCTGGCAGATGCCGACCGCGCGTCGGCGCTGCGCACGCTGATCGAGGGCGCATCGGAAGACGACCGCGCCATGCTGCGCGAGGCTCTGTTGGGCCACGGCGACAGCAGCGCGGCCGCCGCCGGGCCCGGCAAGCCCGACGATGAGCTGGCCACCGACTGGCGCGACGGCGGCTATCCCTACAAGAACCTCATGCGGCGCGCCACGTACGAGTCGCAGAAGTACCAGCTGCAGATGGAGCTGCTCAAGCTGCAGGCCTGGGTCAAGGAAACGGGCCAGCGTGTGGTGATCCTGTTCGAGGGCCGCGACGCTGCCGGCAAGGGCGGCACCATCAAGCGCTTCATGGAGCATCTGAACCCCCGCGGCGCCCGCGTGGTGGCGCTGGAAAAGCCCAGCGACGTGGAACGCGGGCAGTGGTACTTCCAGCGCTACATCCAGCATTTGCCCACGGCGGGCGAGATCGTGATGTTTGACCGCAGCTGGTACAACCGCGCCGGGGTGGAGCGCGTGATGGGCTTTTGCACCGACGCCGAGTACCACGAGTTCATGCGGCAGGTGCCCGAGTTCGAGCGCCATCTTGTGCGCAGCGGCGTGTACGTGGTCAAGTTCTGGTTCTCGGTCAGCCAGGCCGAGCAGCGCCGCCGCTTCAAGGAGCGGCAGGTGCACCCCCTCAAGCAGTGGAAGCTCAGCCCCGTGGACCTGGCCTCGCTCGACAAGTGGGACGACTACACCCGCGCCAAGGAAGCCATGTTCTTCGAGACCGACACGGCCGACGCGCCGTGGACGGTGATCAAGAGCGACTGCAAGAAGCGCGCACGCCTGAGCGCCATGCGCTACGTGCTGCACAAGCTGCCCTACGCCAACAAGTCGCTCAAGACCATCGGCAAGCTCGACCCGCTGATCGTGGGCCGCGCGCATGTGGTGTACGAGCGCGGGGAGAGGAGCGGCGCCATCCTGTAGCGCCGTTCTACGCACCGCTCGTCCAGGTCACGTCCTGCCGGGTTCCAGCGGGCTCCACAGCGGCTCCCGCCGCACTGCGCACGTTGGTGCAGCAACGCGATGCATGAACGGGGCAGGCACGCAGCGCGAAGCGGGCCGCAGGCCGGCAGGAAATGGGATGGTGATTGTTGGCGGGATGGGGTGCACGCGCACCGAAAGAGAGGAACACAAAGCCCTGATCTTTCGCCGTGCCACCACCACCTGCACCGGCAGCCCGCCCCCCGCGCGCGTGGCGGCGCTGTCAGCTGCTGCTGGACAACGCCGCGCCTTGCAGCTGCGCCAGCGTCACGAACTCCAGTGCGCGCGCATGCGTGCATTCCAGGACCACGGGCGGTGCCACACCGGCCTCGTAAGCTTCCTTCCAGCGCAGCGCGCACAGGCACCAGCGGTTGTTGGGCCGCAGCCCTGCAAACCTGTATTCGGGCCGGGGCGTCATCAGGTCATTGCCGCGTGCGAGCGAAAAATCCAGAAACTCCTGCGTCATGCGCGCACAGATCACGTGGGTGCCGTGGTCATGCTCGTCGGTGTTGCAGCAGCCGTCGCGGTAGAAGCCGGTCAGCGGGTCGTAGGAGCAGGGCATCAGCATGGTGCCCAGAACGTTGAGTGCAGTCATGTCGGGTTGGGGTGTGGTGAAAGGCAGTGAAGCGAAAGATTTTCAGGGTGCAAGTGTGGCGAGTGAGCCATCCTTGCCACGGCGGCGCAGCACCACCGTGATCTGTCCGTTGGTCTCGATGGTGGCGCGTTCAACCTCATGCGCATGCAGGCAGCCGCCGGCGCGCAGTGCCGCCTCGACGTCGTCGCGGGTCAGCAGCTCCTTGCGCATCAGCGCCTGGTTCAGTTCGCCGCGGTGGATCAGCACCTGGGCCT
>Ga0181554_1005461_pt1 | contig 10003 bp, 22 predicted proteins | sample 011ome_16_FD_145602 | JGI IMG/M metagenome (GOLD analysis project Ga0181554, IMG submission 145602) | Coastal salt marsh microbial communities from the Groves Creek Marsh, Skidaway Island, Georgia - 011503CT metaG (spades assembly) | ecosystem: Environmental > Aquatic > Marine > Intertidal zone...
CATTTAAGTTCAAAAAGTTTTATAAGTTTCTTAAGTGCTAGGTAATGTGCATAAGTATTTTCTTTATGCATTATTACCTTTGTTACCCAATTCCAATCATCTCTCATCTCTCTTTGGTGTTAAAGAATTCAGATAAGTTATCATATAAAGATATAATTTCATTATCAGTTAGTTCGCTAACTTGCTGCATTAACGAAGCTCTTAACAACTCTGTTTCTTTATTTTTATCACTCATCTCTCTTTGGTGTTAAAGGTTATACTTTAAATGTTTGACTTTGTTTCAATTACAGGTTCATTAACTTAGAAACTGCATCTGAGAAGTCAACGCCTGCGATTTTCATCTCGCTAAATACAATCTCGTGATCGATGTATTCATAGCGCTCTAAGTCATTGGACCAATGTTCGAGTTGTTCGATCAACGCCTCTTTGATTACACTCTTATCAGTGTACATTGCGAGATCACTATCAACATCTTCGACAGTGAAATAAGTTCCACCTTTCGGCTTCCAGTGTTCACGACCTTCGTGAAATCCATAGTTCTCGTAACGTTGTGCATTAACTCTAACAGTAACTTTCATAAGCTTTATCTTTTAATTACTCTATAAATATAACCAATTCCGGCGACATAAAAAAATAAAAGAGCAATTATTTTGCCCTTTATTTAAATTATTTTGAATAGTCAAGTACTCTCTCTTCCAGTAATACACTTCCATTAGTGATGTACTTCAATCATTGTTGATGGGTCAAATAGTTTGTCCATTAAAAACCCTACTGCTGTCTATTTCATCTCTCTTTGGTGTTAAAGGTTTTATCTAATTCTTCTAATTGTTTTTCTAATCGTTCAATACTGCCCCAGATAATAGAGGCATTTGGATCAATTTCTTTGATTTGCTCAACCAATTCTGTTTGGCGGCCTCGGCTATAAAATCGATTTTCAATAGCACTTGCTAATTCTTGTAGGTGTTCAGGCGCATAAACCGAGATTCTTAAATCATAATCGGACCATTTAGTTTTCCAATCAACAAAAGCAATGCCTTTAGTCAGCTTTCGTTCTAGATTGTGTAACCTTCTATTACGAACTCTAACGATTGATCTATCAGAACCAAAAACGTGTAAGAAACGTAAGAACCATCTCGGACACCATTTTGGTTTGGCTTCATAATCTAATGCTAATACCAAAGGATATAGTGCTTTAAAGTAAACACTGTCCTCATTCCAAACTGAAGTTCCTAAATAACCATACTTCTCAGCAAAGTCCTTAGGAAAGAAGATATAACGTAAATCACCCCATTCTAAACTACGAGTGTGAATCATACCTTTCTTACGACCCTTCCAAAATAAAAATGAGTATTTCAGACTTGTTAGTCGCTCTTTAAATGTTGGAGGTGTATAAAATCTATTGCTACGTTTCATATTGTTTATATAAATATTATGTCATTTGTTTCAGGATCCCAATCTATAGTTAATGGTTTATTAACCTGATCATATCTTTCGTTTAGGACTGCAGCATTAATAAAATGTGTTCCATTATGAAATTTATAACCATAACTACCATGAATGTGCCCAAATACATGAATCTTTGGTGGTTGCTCATCTACTTTAACTCTAAGTAATTCACAACCTAAATTGGGTTCATTATAAGGTGGTCCACTCACATCTAAATGTCCCTGTGGAGGTCCATGTGTAATAAGAATATCTGTGTCCTTTGGAATAGCATCCCATTTAGTTTTCAACGCATCGCCGCATCTTGGTAGATTAAATGCCCAATTGTAAAATTCAGGTTGCCATGGGCTCCCATATATTTTTACGCCATCAATAATATCTTCCTCGTCTTGTAGATAAGTAACGTCATAGTTGTTTACAATTGTATTTGATTCTAATGGATGATCTTCAAACATTCTGTCATGATTTCCTGCAATAAAGATTTTATGTGTGTAGTCCTGTGCTTCGAACCATTTACAGAATTCATGAATCTCTTGCTTTTTAAAACCGCTGTTCATTATATCTCCAGAATGAATCAATAAATCACCCCCTGGTAATTGACCATCAAGTTTGTGATGTAATGTATGTGTATCTGATATAAATGTTATTCTCATGTTAGTAATTGTTTACCATTTTGATTCTCCGTTTTTACAAACCATTTCATCTACTACTGTTTCTCTACGATTATCCCTTGGTAGTTCTGGGCAGAGTACATTTCTCACAAAGTCTTGTGCCTCTTCAAGAGTCTTGAAAGTGGTTCTAGTTTTATAACAATCACCAAATCCACATTCAGTATGTTTAATGTCTTTCCAATAAGACCACCATAAGAACCGTTTCCATTCTTGGATGTAATAGTGTTCATTCGTTACCTTTCCATTCTCGTTAAAGTATTCGTAGTGTTTGATTAAAAAATTTGCTTGTGTTTTCATTTTTGTTTTGGCTTAATTAAGCAGTCTACACATATATTAGTTAGTCTTAAACCGCTTGGTATCTTTTCACCGCATATGTTACATGTATGATGGAATTCTTCTTTGTCCATTTTAATTAACGTTTATTCCAACCGCCAAGTGGCATAATCTCTTCGCCTGTGCCCATTGGATATTTTTCATTAACCCACTCTTCTCTACCATTAGCAATGCCCATAATTTTAATATTGGGGTTATTAGCTATAATTTTAGTTTTATTAATAGCCTCCTCACTGGATTCTGCCATAACGCATGCTGCAAAATCTTTATATTTGTTGAAAGCTCGTTCCATATGAAGTGCATCTTCATAATGTAAGTAATAAACTACGGTTGGTTTTTTCATGTGGTAATTTTTTGGTGGACCTTGTAGGGCTCGAACCTACGACCTACGCATTATGAGTGCGGTGCTCTAACCAACTGAGCTAAAAGTCCTAATCTTATCTTTGGCTTAAAGACAAGTTTTATATGTTACTTGTGTGATTTAGTTTCATACCAAGTGATTTATTCTTTGTTTCTATAATCTGCAGAAGATTTCATGTTCATATATAACTCCAGCGTATTGTTTAATGAGTCTTCGTCCATTTCGTAGATAAAGTTCATATCGATTGGCATCTTATATGATTTAGAAATTTCTTCTATTTTAAGAATCTTAGCAGCTCTTGTGTTTAAGTTTTTAAGAAGTTCTTGTTCGAATGATGTTAGATTTTTTTCGTTATTTGACATTGGTTTGATTATTAAATTGATACTTTAAAAAATGTTTGTTGGCCAGTAGAATATCTTCCATATACCTTTTGACCGTCTTTTGTTATAATGTGATTATCGCCGATACTATCTACTGTAACTTTTTTATTATGTAGAATACCGTCCATTTCATAATCTTCATCCTTCCACTGCACAACGATCACATCACCTACTTTAAGTTCTTTCAGTTCTTTAAATGACATTTTATTTGTTTTTATATGATTTTACAGTTTTACGATAGTTTGCTACAGCACGCGATAGACGATCTAATCGCTCTTGAGGATCATTGATCATCATACGAACTGTAGTTTCATAAATGTGACCGTTATATTCAGACTTGTAATAGCCTTTACGCTGTGGATTCAATTGGTAAATAGTCTCTTGGATTTTACCTGACCAATAAGAGCGAGTTTTATAAGAGCGGCGAATGTAACCACTTTCATAACTTAGATAATCACAGTTAGTGATTGGATCGTGATAACAGATAGTACCATTGTCAGCTTGACGCTGTGAAGTAACTTCGATACACTTGAGAATTTCTAATTTATTCATTTTTATTTTGCTTTGTTGATTATTACTCTACTAATATACCACAAATAAGTGATATAAAAAAATTATTCAAAGATTATTTTCATTTTATTTTCACTCACACGACCCGATTCAATAGTCTCTTGAACCACTTGAGAGAAATTAGGTGTGATGATTGGAAAATCATACTCTCCACCGAGAATACGTCTCACTTCAGCATAGCGAATCTTAGCACTGTCGTAAGATCGACCCAAAGTCTCAGCTATGTTTTTAAAGATTACTGACTCATCTTGACGAGTGTAGTTGTCAAGATACATTTTCATCCACGTTCTGGCCTCTTCAATCGACCAATCTTGATTTTGTTTTTTCATTATACAGTAATTAATTCGTTCTTTTTTGCTTTAATGTGTTTACAGTCACCTCGATGGAACATCTTAGCGGGACAAGTACAGTCCCAACGACCACTTCTTTCAGTAACTTCATAAAATTTACCGGGTTTTGAGGCTTCAACTTGCCACGATCTGTTTTCAGTTTTAGTGACCACTGGAGTAGTCTTGGTTTTTACTACTTTAGCACTTGGATGAAACTTAATCTGTTCTCTAGTAGTCCCTTCTGGCACAGGGTGCCAACCGGGACATACATAAGTACCTGAATTAGTAGTTACAAGTCCAAAAACTTCTCCATATTGATCACTTGGAGGAAATGTATAGATTTTCATATTTTAAAGATTATCGCGAACTGAATTTTGCAGCATCATCTGACTAGTTGGTGCAATACCAAAACTTACCCAATTCTCTTTATTATTAAACTGAGATCGACAATGATCCATAATAGAATCATCAAACTCTAAATGATTGCCAGCAACATCGGTTACAGGGTGCCACTTAGTTTGCCATCCATCGCCAAGGAAAGTTACCCAAGCCATTTCTTTACTTAAATCTAATACCATGTCTTTATCTTTTTAATTATACTACTAATATAACAAAAAAAGCCCACATAAAAAAATGTGGGCTTAACTATTTTCTAAAAAGTTACGAACAATTTTAAAGTTTTGATTTAAACTCTTTTAAGAAAAGACACCTCTCATATTCTTCTTGTTTTTCAAAATATTTAATCATCTCATCTATTTCATCAACCGTAGGTTTTTCCCCAGGCTCAATAAAGAATACAGGTAACATATCTTCTGGAAAATCTTCACCATCTTTAACAACTAAAAACGTAATATAAGTTAATAATTGTTCTAATGTTGCAGCTCCAGAAAGAAGTTGATATGTGTTTTCTATGGATTGACCGTACATTTTCATTTTATTTAGATTTAGTCCAAACTAATTGATTATCAACGTATATAGTTTCAATGCGGCTATTTTTCTTTAGTATTGCATTAATGTATGCATTTGGCTTTTTAACCTTATCGTATGCCTTAGTAGTTCCATCAACTTCATTGATAACGACTACCGAACCACCCGGAACTAGACTTAATGAGTTGGTTCTATATGTATCACTTACAAAATATCCCATATTATTAAATTACGTGCCATTTTTTAGCTGAAGATATAACAGCTTCCTCGTTGGATAAATTAGGAGTTTCTCTAATCATGTCCATGGCGTCAAACATTATTTGTTGTCTTAGTCCTTTAGAATATGCTAAATTTAGCACATCTCCCATATTAGTAGGATCAAATTGAGGAAGTGTTCCATCCTCTTCCATTTCTCTTATTTTACTTAAAATGTTTCCCATAATTATTATATTGATAATCAGTTCAATGTTTCACGTATTTAAAGATATTTAAACCCAATGGACAATCTTCTCGTTCAGGGTGCCATTGTACTGCTATAATTTTTTTATCTTCATCTTCAAATGCTTCTGGAATATAACCGCCATCAAATGACATAAACGTAACTTTAAAATTATCTGCTACATTAGAACACCATTGATGATGTCTTGAATTGACTTCAAACATTACATCGTTTAAATCTTTAACAAAGTGAAACTGAGAAAGTTTTTTAGCATGATCATCATCTCCTGAAAATTCATCAGATCTATGATAATCAACCAATGCATCATCAAGATCTTTAACAGTTCCTCCGAAATATTGGTTTAACACTTGCATACCTCTACATATACCAATAATCGGTTGATTTGAATCTAATGCTAATTTAATCCAATAAAATTCTCTACTATCTCTTTCTGGATTTTGACCAATATCAGCACCGCCGCATAATAGAAGTGGAGCATCTAATTTTTTAAATCGCATATCTAATATAACTGGCTCAAATCCTTTAGATTTAACCCAATCTAGATATGTAATTTTTTCTAATTCACCTTTAGGAGGTGCAACAAATAATTTCAAATTAATAATTTACCAATTTTTCTTATAATCGCTATCATCTACCCATGAAAATAATCTAGTTTCTTCAACATCATGTAGGATAATAGTTTTATCGGTCACTTTATCATCATAGAAGTACTCATAACCAAAAAGTGCAACATCTGTTTCCATTTTTTCAATAATCTTATTGTTAAATGTTTTACAACCATGCGCCCAGTATATAGTGTCGTATACACTCAAACATTCGTTGATAATTCTACCATTAGGTATTGACCCATAAATTGTACAATCAATCAATGTATTATGTTCTTGTGTAGGTTTCATACCAGCAAAGAACTCATGTTGCGGAGATAATTGTGCTAAAACCTCATCAAATGATCTAATAGGCTTAGCATCTAAATCACAATAAATTCCTCCAAAATCTCTAAGTAATAGAAGTCTAACTCTGTCCGCAATAAAAGCCCATTTATAAACTTCAGGTTCTTTTACGTAATTCTGTAAAAATTCGTCGTCTTTATATAGATCATTAAATATATCATCATGTTTCCATAATTTATATTCCCAATCAGGATGCATTGCTTGCATTTCTTGACCAAATCTAACGCACCAATCGGGCGGCTCATTGTATCCTATCCAAATTTGGTGAATTTTCTTAGGTATTTCCATGTGATATCTAATTTATTATATTATATATTACGATTAAAAATCTCTTTTTTCATCATAGATTGCTTTTATTACAGGAAATCTTAGTGATTCTTCTCCTCTCTTATTTTTAGTAGTTTCAAAATATTGAATAGTTACTTGTTTGCCTATAATTTGATCTGGATTGTTAAAATAATAACGTCTCTGTTCTTGATTAAATCCGCTACCAACTTGAACTCTATTTCCCTTATGTTCAATAATAATATTTTTTAACATATTTTCTGAAACTTCTGCTCCATCGACAATAACACGTTGGATATCATTTTCTACATCTACAACAATGTACTCTTCATCATAGAAGGTTTTAACTTTTAGAATATCATCAGATCTTTTACCCTTATATGTAGTGTTCTTTCGTAACATTAATCCCTCCCAACTATTAGTTTTTGAAATTTCTAACATATGTGCAAACGCATCATCATCACAGTCGAATTGATCAAGTATACCAATATATTCTTGGCTTTTTATTAGAGGAAACAACTCAGTTAATCTTTCGTCCAATGTTGAACTACTGGTTTTATTTTGAAAATCTTCTAATGTTAAAAAATCAAACATCCAATAAAATGGACTTTCAATAGTATGATCCTTACGTTTAATTTCTTTAATTATATTTTGAAAATCTTCATTTCCATATTCATCGAGTATACAAATTTCACCATCAATGACCATGTTTTTAACTCCAAGCGCTTTAATTTCAGGCTTTAAGTTATCTAATGTTAAAAATTCCTTTCCCGTGCGTGAGAAAAACTTAACCTCTCCATTTTCATCAATAATACAAATACATCGACAACCGTCTAATTTTCTACTGACTCTCCAACCATCTGACCACTTAATTTTCTTCTTTGTTTTTTCATCGTATGTTTTAGCCAAAGCAACATCAAATGTTGGAATTAATCCTGGAATGACCTTATTGATCATTGAGGCAGTTGAACGTGTTTTCAAGTTACGATCAATAATATTCCAAATAAGATCTGCATACATTGGATTATCTGATACGTATCGGTTAACCGCCTTAATCGCATCATGTCCTGTGATTATTCTATCATTTAAATAGTCCAACAGTGTGAAAAGATCCTCAAATTGATGGTATGGACTAATAAGATCTGAATTCTTTTTACAGTTAGTAGAAGTAACACCGTATTGTTTATAAGTATCATATGTATAAACTAATGCCTTACGAACTGAATCATATTGACTGTATTCCTCTAGAACATTAAGTTTGTCCGTGTTGGAATTAGAAGAATTTGATTGTTCAACGAAATCATAAATTAATTGTAGATCTGTCATATTATGCGAATTTAGTTCTTAATTCTAAAATTTCTTCACGAGATTCAAAGCCAATGATGTGAAAAACTTCATCACCTTCACCAAAGTTTGGCATTACAAAATCTGCTTCAATTAATTCGTCCCAGATTTCTGCCAACCAATAGTTTTCAAAATGTTCAGCGTTCTTTAACATATCCGCTTTCATGTCTTCTAAGTCATAGCCTTCACCATATCCATAAGGATTGATAATCTTTGCTAGTTTGTTAGCGGTGGCTTCATCTTGAAGCGCATTAATCGCAAACTTAGTCTCTTTAATCATATGAGCCCTGACGTTATCATTATAGTCATACATTTCTTTTGACCATGGTTTGGTAATTTCGATTCCGTGCTTGTAAATTTTTGGTATTGCCATATTATTTTTTTTATTTTTTTAATTAATTATTTTCAACACGATCGTGAACAGATATAGGAGCATCTGAAGGAAATCTAGAATCTGATGTGTAAATAAAATTACCGCCAGCCATTGAATGACGACCTGATTTTGCAATAGATGCAGGAACCGCATAATTTTTTTGTTTTCCCCATAAAACTCTTTCGATTAGAACTAGTTCGTCATCTGGGATCATATCAAGATCCAATCCTTCACCATAGTGTAGAATAATTGAATCTTCTTTAGAAGTTAAACCATTATTTGTACAGTCACCTAGACTGTTTCTCAATACGAATGTTAAAACTGTTTTCATCTGCTTTATCTTTTAATTATACTACTAATATACCACAAATAATTGACATAAAAAAATCTGGCACTAATTATTTTCGAATTATTTTAATACCACACGATTCATAAACCTCTTCCCAACCGCCCGGTCTCTTTGATCTAAATCCACCGGCGTTAAGAGCATTATCCTCATGTCTCATTAACCAACAAACACCACTGTAGTTTTCTACAACTTTATTAACTTCTTGCTCAGATTTACATGCAATTAAAGATTCAAAATACTCTGCAAGTGGCGTAGTATGTTCCCATAAAAGAAGTGATTTACCATTTTCGTCTTGACCTAAAATATTACGCTTAGTCCAAAGTAATTCAAAGGGATCAATACCCAAAGGTTGACATGCATTCATTACAGCCTCAGAAACCATAGTAACTTTTTGATCTGTCATTTTTTTAAGAGTGTCTTTTAAAGCCTCTTTTAACTTCTTCTTAATAAATGGATCTGTCTCGTCGTTGTGTTGTTTTACATACAAATGGACTATTGGTAAAAATACCTTAGTGTGAGGTGTCATATTTTTTATTTTAAAGAGGTAATCTAATTATTACTTGTTCAAAGTGGTTGTGCAGCGATACACCGCTGTATTGTCCTTTGATTTTCCAGCTATCTGTTTGTGCACTTGGACCTAATTCGAAAATATCAACTGCTAGATCATGGTCATACATACATAACTCGTTAGTTTTACGATCAATATATGCAATCCAAAGATTTCTATCTTTATACTTTTTATTAAGAGTAGCTCTAGAGCCCTTAAGTTGAATATTTATATTTTTACCAGTTGCAATATGATATGCGATCATATCTGCTCCATGTTTATCAGCTGTAATAAGATTACAAGAAAAGCCAAATTCTACCAATACAGATGCTGTTTTGGCAAAATTATAAACCTCTTGTTCTTTACCTCCTAATGTATTATAATCTACTCTTGTTTTAAATAATTCTTTCATGTTTCTTTTAATTATATTATGTAACTCATACCTTAAGCTATAAACCAATTGGTTTCGTCAAATACTTCAAGGCTTTCGCTACCGTCGTATTCTTCGATACGGAATTTCTTACCTTCATCGACCCATTGAACTTGAAGACCTTCCATACCACCTAAGTACATGTTTTCACCGTACTTCTCTACAACAATGTACTCAAAGCGATTCATATCGCCGCTTAAGAATGCTTCGACCAAATCGAAGTCAACTGCCATCTCTGGCTTGTTCCAAGT
>Ga0181554_1005462_pt1 | contig 10002 bp, 8 predicted proteins | sample 011ome_16_FD_145602 | JGI IMG/M metagenome (GOLD analysis project Ga0181554, IMG submission 145602) | Coastal salt marsh microbial communities from the Groves Creek Marsh, Skidaway Island, Georgia - 011503CT metaG (spades assembly) | ecosystem: Environmental > Aquatic > Marine > Intertidal zone >...
TTGCTGAGCCCAACCCCGCTGAGACCGCAGTGGATGGCGGGGTGCCGTCGTTCCGTACCTGAATCTGGATGACGTCCCGGTCCGGCCCTTCCACGTTGATGGTCACGGTGAGGCGGTGGGCGTGACCGTGGCGGCTGGCGTTCAGAGCGGCTTCGCCGATGACCTCGAAAGCGCGTGTGTTGAGTGGGGGAGAACCCGCCAGGACTTTGGTGGCATCAGGCGTGAGGCTGATGTCGGTCTCGAGGAGCCCGCGCCAAAGGTGCCGGAATTCCTCTGCGCTCTGCCACGGATCGACGGCTGACTGGGTGGGCTGCCACATGACGATGTCAGACTCGATCGACTCGAGAAGTGCCTTGATCCGACTCATGTGGGACTCACGCTGGTCAGGAGCCACATGTGCGGTGGACTGAGTCTCGCGCAGAAGCATCGAGGTGATGGACAAGCGACCTTGGACCGGCCCGTGGAGTACTTGGGCGAGTTGGTTCCTGACCGATTGTGCCTCGGCTTCCAGAGCCGAGAACTCCATGCGGATCTTGTTGTTGACGGAGGAGAGGCGCGCCGCATCGGCACGCCTCTGGTGATTCGCGGCGACCACCGCGGTTGCCGCCAGGGCTCCCACCACCACCCACAGGGCTCCCGGGAGATGACGGGGTACTGATCCTGCGAACCATTCCGTCATGGCTCCCACGGGCCATATTCGGGCGGTGATGGCGATCACCGCAGCTGTGCCAAGGAACAACAGCACGTACGTCGCCGAGCCGGCGGTGACACGCGCGGAGACGGGTCGATGCGCCATGATCCGCGACCGAAGAGCGTTGGTGAGCTGGATGAACGCGAGGAGCCAGAGCAGCGTGGTGAGGAAGCGAAGCAGGGCACCTGGACCGCCGGGACTGAGTTCGACAGGCAGGCGGAGGCAGAATGCCAGGCCAACAGTGAGCCACACGGGGATCGGACCCGTCATGACACTGACGATGAGGGCGCGCCATGACATCGCCTGGGGGCGGGAATCCCAATCGGGGAGTGTCGTCCCGGCTGCCACGGCATGGCTGAGTCGCCGCACCTCGTTCCGCACATCATCATCGATCCGTCGTGCGATGTTCTCCAAGTCTCCTCGCCCGCCACTCGACTGCACGAGCGACAGTTCCTGAAGCAGAGAGCGGATCTGAGGGGCGACACTCTGATGCAGGGTGGTCTCCAAGCGCGCTCGATATTCAGCCAGGTGCACCCGACTTGTGCGTGACAACTGCTCGTAGCGCTGGATGCTTGCCGTCAGGCCGCTTCGCTCCTTGCGGTGCTCGGTGAGACTGGTCAGGAGGTACGAGCCGAGCGCCTGAAGGGGAACACCCGCAACGACGAGACCGATGAGACCGAGGTCGAACTGGGTCTCTCGTGCCGGATCCGTCGTGAGGTACCGGGTGAGGGCGAAGGTCACCAGAGCGCGAGTGATACTCGCTGCGGTCCATGTCGCCAGGATCCAGGCCTCACGCTGCCCGCTCCCCAACTTCGGGGGCATCCGATGGAGAGCCCAGTACGTCAGTCCGACCACGAGTTCCGCGACGAGCCCGACACCAAGGGCGCTTCCGACGCCCGGCACTCCGCCGTCGAGGGCTAGGGAGATACTTCCCGCCAGTCCTGCGGGCGCGATCAGCAGCCATAGAGGCACAGAGATCGCGAATTGTCCGAAGACCCCCGATTCGCGGATGGCGGGGCTGTCCTCCAGCGTGGCGGTCGGTGGGTGGGACACCATCAGGACTCTGCCTGATCGCTGATGTCGGGTCTCCCGCTGTCCTTGGTCCCGATCAGGCCCGCTTGCCACATGCGAACGGCGACGACGCGCGGATTGATATCAGGCTGATCGGTGAGGCCCAGCGACTGGAACGTCCTCTGGATGAGGCTCTCGGCTGACCGCAGGGCGATACCCCGGTGCCGGGCGATCGCCTCATTCGACAGGCCCTCGGCCATCAGCCGAAGGACGGCGGCCTGGGACTTGCTGACGACGAAATAGTCGGGTTCTGGTGCGTTCCCTGCGGCACGGGAGATCGGCTCGGACTCCAGGCAGTTCCGAATCGCCTCCACGAGCTGGTCCATGGACTGGACATCGGACTTGACGATGTGTCGGACACCGGGAGGAAGGCCGTGGCTGTCACCCAGCGCCAGCCGGACATCGCGGTGGATGCTGAGCACGATGCCTCCCACCCAGGGGCGCTGCTCTGCCAGGCGGGCCAGCAGGTCCGCTCCAGAAGGTGTACCTACCGGCCCAAGGTCCAGGTCTGTGATCACCACATGGGGGTCGAAGCTGACGACTGCCTCAAGGGCGTCGGACACGGTCCTCGCCGTCTGCGTCTCGAAGCCCGCCTCGGTCAGGCCATCGCCGATGATCGATCGAGTGAAAGGGTCGTCCTCGACGAAGAGAACGCGCACGCCGAGCCCTCCCTTCCGCTGGGGTACGCCGCAATCTAGTCCCGTGGCGAGGGTATGAAGTCCACCCGGGGCGCTGCGACCGGGGTTTTGCAGTAGTACCCGAGAGCAGGGCGCGAGCGGTCGTCCTGCTTGGTTTGAAGGAGTCCATTCCTCGGAAATACTCCGATGAGTGCTGCGCCACCGCGGCGGTCGATTCATCACCTCGGAATCGACTCCGGCACCGGTACGCCATCGGAGGTTCGTTGTGAAGGGTCGCTTCATCGCCACAATTGCGGTGCTGGTGGTCGCGTCGGCTGTCGTCGCCGGCTGTGGCTCCAGCGAGAAGCCGTCCTCGGACACCGGTACGAATGAGGACACGTCGATCACCATCGACGGGACGTTGTCCGGGGATGACTCGGTCACCCTCGGAGACATCGACACCGGCTCGGGGAACGCAGAGACGGAATGAAGCGCGCATTCGTAGCCGCGTCTGTCGCGGCACTCCTCCTCCCGGTGGCATGGACCGCACCGGCACAGGCGGTTGAAGGGTGCGGTGCACTGCCATGCGTCCGGGAGTGCGACCAGTACGTGGACCGCGTTGTGCTGGGAGGCAAGCTGACCATTGACGATGCCATGCGGGCCTGCTACGCAGAAGCGAGCGCCGCCGGGGACGTCTATGTCGCATCCCAACGGGCGAAGGGCACCGGGTACACGACCCTGAATCCGGGCCGTGTCACGGCCATGGCGAAGCGCTTCGTCCGTAGCCCCGGCGATGTGATCAACATTCACGGCTACGGCCCGGACCAGGCGATTGCGCTCGCGAAGGCGGAGCATGTGCGTGAGCAGCTGGTGTCGGAGGTGGCTCGCCTTGGTGGGGACCCGGACACCTACCCGACATTCGTCGTCTACGCCGGTGACCCCATCCAGAAGCAGGGTGTGGATGTCACGATCCACCAGCAAGCCGGCACCAAGCACACGAAGGCCTCTGCGTGGGTGAACACCCACCTGGACTCGAAGAGCTCGACCCTGACTGATGAGCAGCGGGACACGGTGACGACGCACCTGGTGGCCGCATCGACTCCTGAGCAGGTGCAGGCGAAGTGGGACATCGACATGAACGAGGATGTGTCACTGGTGGATGCGGCCGAGATCACCGCGATCGCCCGCTACTTCCTTGACCACCCGGACCAGCACATCCTGGTTCATGACCACGTCGGCACCGGGGTGCACGGATCCACGGTCGCGGACGCGGTGGTCGCGGAGATGTCCCGTCTCGCGGCCGAGGATGGTGTCATCAGGACGCGGGGTTTCTTGGACTGGCTCAACCAGGCCATCGTCGTGGTCAACGACTTCACCGACGACCTCAATGCCGCCGAGGTGGAGATCCACGCTGTCACCGTCACCCTCGACGATGCGGCGACCTCCATCGCGAACGTCATCACGGACACCACGACTCTCGTCGGGGATCTGATCAAGGACGTGGAGACAGTCGTCAACCCGATCGTGGCTGCAGTGGACGACGCCGTCGTGATCGCGAAGACAGTGAAGGACGTCGTCGCCGTCGTCGCCGCCCCGCTGTGACCTATTAGCCCAACGACCGCCGCATACGACCCGAGCAAGACTCACAAGAGAGCGCCTGGAGGCACCTGATGAGGTCACAACGCATGGCACGCCCGTTACCCGCGTTGGTAGTGACAGTGATCGCCGGTGTCCTGGCTGGCTCGTTGGGGCACGCACCCGCCGCCGTGGCTGCTCCGCCGCAACCGGCCAAGGCGAAGAGCGAGGTCTGCGAGCGGATCGGTGACACCACGTCGCAGAAGGCGGACTGCGTGACGTTGCGGATCGTGGGTGACTCGTCGACGGATGTCGGGGAGGACATCCGTGTGACGGGAAGAGTGCACGAGTCGAAGCGCCAAGAGAAGACACGAGTGGTCATTGAACGTGCCATCGACGGGGGAACATGGCACGACCACGGCAAGCGGTGGACCAAGGTGACCACGGTCAACGTAGGCCCGTCGGGTCAGTTCGCGACGGACGTGACCATCCACCGTCGCGGGCTGCATACGCTGCGTGCGCGCGTCATCGACCCCAGCAGCAAGGGCAACGCCCCGAGCGCAGCACCGAAGACTCGAAGTGTCGACTTGCGCGATTCCGGTGGAGATTCGTTGTCCGACTCGGTTCAGGCAACTGGGGGGCACATGGGATCCGGCATCTCATTCCACGCCGCGGAAGGCGTCTCAGGCAGCTTGCAAGTGCAGTGCCTCGCCATGGGCGGTGGCCAAGCCGCCTGGACGGACAAGATGAACCTGCCGGCCACCTGTGCCTTCGTGGGGGACCAGAGCATTCCCACCGTGGCGGGTCTGTTCCGGCTCGTAAAAGGCGACACCATCTACGCCATCCCAAGCACCGACGACCGCTACACGCTCTCCCCATCCTGCACCGACGGGAAACTAGGTGTGCAGCACGAAGGAACGCTGGCTGACGTGACCATCGCCGAAACCAGCTTGAAGCAAGACTTGGACATGGGATACAACGTGTTCGTGTCCTACCTCAAAGAGGGGGAGACCGAACCCACATCATGCAACTACCTGCTGGTAACAAAGTTGCAATCAGGGATCCTCGGCCAAGCCCCGTGGGAACAGGTCCTGGAAGCCTTCGCAGTGGGCGCCATAGCAGGAGCCATCCTCGGGACTGCGGGGGCAGCATTTCTGGGCTCCCTCGGCGTGTTCGGTTCGGTAGCAGCACCGGCAATAATCGAAGAGTCGGGAGCCGCGATGGCGGCCGATGCGGGGGCTTCCGAAGCGGGCGTAAGCGGCTTCAACGGAAGCTCCGTCATTGAAGAAGACAGCAATCTGTACGGGAGCGACGCGTGGAAGCAGGTGGAATCCAACTGGGGAAGCGCCCTCAACACCGTCCGCTTCGGCCCTGTCGCGGACGCCGATGCCGCGGAGGCCGATCAATGGACGGAGGAGGAATTCCAAGACCAGCTTCTGGGTAACAATGTCGAGTACGTCGGATCTGAGTCGGCCAACACCCTTGCCCCTGCGTGGGTGGACTAGTCCCATGAAGCGCACACTGATCGCCGCCACCATCGCGGCTCTGACTGTCCCTGTCGCGCTCGCGGCTCCTGCCCACGCATCCAACGACTTGCACATCCGTGTCGACCCGCGCGACTGGACTTGGAGCGGAACCATCCTTGTCCTCGGTGGCATAGGTTGCCGCGATGACACTTTTGGCTGCCTTACGGATGCCACCCCAGCAGTGAGGTCCTTCACGGTAGGGCCGGGCGGCGGTCCCTACGACATGCTCGACTGGTCCATGTCACTTCTCGACGATCCCGTCTCGTTCGTGGAAATCAAGGACAATGTGTTCACTGGCGGAGGTGTCACATACACGGGAGCGTCACTGCGGATCGAGGTCAGGGACCCCGTGTTCGGGGATATGTTCGAGGTATGCAATGCGGCCTCTACAGATAGCTTCGATACATTGGCCAACCAGCATTCCTGCGAAGAAGACCGGAAGAATTCAAGCCCCGACCGCATCCAGCTCCAATACAACTTCCCCACACCGAGCCAAGAGTATGAGCTGAAGTTCTTTCCCCAAATCGAGGTTCCCACAGCGCAGAACGTGTCAGCTACTGGAAACGTCACGGTCAGCCAGACGGACGCGACCGATACCGCAACGCCTCGGTCAAAGAACACCAGGTACGTCACCGATCAGCCGGGTCGTGTTACGGCGATGGCGAAACGGTTCATCGCCGCGCCAGGTGATCTGATCAACATTCACGGCTACGGCCCGGACCGAGATGTTGCCCTCGCACGGGCAGAGCACGTGCGCGCGCATCTGAAGTCGGAGATCGCCCGCCTCGGCGGCAACCCGGACGCGTACCCGGTCATGGTTGTCTACGCCGGTGATCCAGCCCACAAGAAGGGCGTCCACGTCACCATCCACCAGCACGCCGCGTCGGCTAGCACAGTCCCTGACGGTGAGCCCCTGCCCCTCGGAGGCGATGAGTGAACGGTCAAGGCAAGCTGCCGTCTCCTGCGATGGCGAAGTACACCCGGCTGCTTGCTGGTGGTTCGGCGGCCCTCCTACTGGTTGTCAGCGTTGCCGGCTGCGCTACGAGCACAACCGCGGGTGAGGACTCTTCGACGCCGGTGTCTCAGGTGGCGACAGCGACCCTGACAGGTGGTGCGACCGTGGGTTCAGTGGACGTGGACAGCAGCGGCACCACCACGGTGAAGGGTGTGGTCGTGCCCGCTGGTGGGTCATTCAAGGTAGGTGACGCAGACACGGACGCAGTCACCTTGCCGGGGAATGTGCATGCGTCCGCTGGTGTGACGGTCGGTGACGTCGTCGTCGACGCGGACGGCACTGTCAAGGTCACCACCATCACTGTCCCGCCCGACGACGCGGTGTCCATCGGGGCCAGCTCGTGAACAGCATTGCTGCCATGAGCGACGTCGATCAACGCCGTCGGTACGTCGACGCAGGTGAGGACGGGACAGGTGCTCACCCCCAGGGCATCCTCGCCACCGGCGCGCTGGCGGGCGTAGGCGAAAGGGTTCGAATGTGGCGGGGGCGACGCCTGGGTCCCGCGGCTTGGGGGCCAATCTCCCGCGAAGACCGTCAACTACTGCTTGTTGGATTGGAGAGTGCACGATGATGCGTTTCAGTCGTGGTGGAGTGTGTGTCCTGTCAATATCGTTGGCCCTTGCCGTGATGACGGGGGCTGTCCCTGCAGCAGCAGACCCTGATCCGGCGCTTTCCGCTGAGTTCAATGGAGCGCCTCCGGCTGGGTGGCCCGGCACATATACCTATTCGCATAGTTTCGGGGTTGCAGGCGGACCGCAAGGCAAGCTCATTGCTGATTCTGGTTTCCGGCCTTGGCCGAACGGCTTCCCAATGCCCAACTGGGGCGATGCAGATAGCCTTGCAACGCATCGCTTGATTTTCGGTGGCGGGCAGCGGGTAACGCCTGAGACGTTGACTGAGGTTGGCGCATTTGGACAGTTGCCGTTGAATTCCCTTGCGATGCGTCGTTCGTTCGGCGACGGAGTGTGCCGGGACGGCAAGGCTGGCATTGACAAGAAGACCGGCCAGTGCGATATGACCTATGGAGCCGAGTTGCTTGCTCGGGCTATTACCAACGGCTCTGACGGCGGGCATTGTTACGGGTTCTCTGCCGCTGCGGTCGGTCTGTATAACGGAACCATCCCGGCGAATCAGGTCGGCGCTTCTGGCGCGGGTATCAACGCGATGAATCCGATGGGCGCTCCTGCGGTTCAGACGATTACCCGGTTTGCGGGCACGCAGGGACTTATCCCTGAATTGCTTGAGACATGGGCAACTTCGATGTCACCGACGGATGTGGTGAACGCCTTGATTCGGGATTTCCGCGCAGGCTATGAGCCGTATGTGCTTGGCGTGTTTGGTGGCCCCGGCGGGCACGCGGTTGTCCCGTATGCGGTGTTCGACCGTGGCGATGGCCTTTATGACATTGCGATTTATGACAATAACTTCCCGAACCGTCCTTCGGCGATGACAGTCAACACTGTGGATGATTCTTTTGTGTTCTCGTCCGCACTGAACCCTGAGGACGCGGACTACCGGTGGGATTCCACCACTGGCTCAAGAATGAATCTGATTGACGTAGTGAACAGTGACGTTCTTGATGAAGCGGACTGCCCGGTTTGCAAGGCTGTGGACGGCGGAACGTATATCGCGTTCAGTGCGGTAGACGAAGCGAACTCGACGGCTAATGGCGGTATCCGGTTCGATGCGGCGCGGACCGACGGCAAGGAGTGGGCTCTGGGAGAGATCAGCGTCATGGAGCCTGCTTTGCCGACCGGCGGGAAAGCGAACCTTGAGTCGATCTGGGTCGCTCCCGGTATTGATTTCCAACTGTCAGTCATCGGTGGGAACGTGAAGGGCAAGCAGCCGCTTGAGGTCTACATGTTCCGCGGCGGTGATTCGACTCTCACGGTGATTGACGAGGTGAAGAGCGAGTCTTCCACCGGTATTCAGTGGAATGGACCATCACTGGCGGCATCCAGCGACAAGTCGAATCATCCTCGTCTGGTGATGATTCAGGATGAGAAGCGGAAGACAGTGATGGCTAACGGTCATATGTTGAATGGCCCGGCGAATGTGACGGCTCAGGAGATTTGGGACCCGAAGAGCGAGACGATGACGTTCTTGTCGAACGCGACGGTGCCGGTGAAGTGGAATGCTCAGGTGATTGTTGACTCTGAGCTCGGTGAGGAGAACTGGGTGGCTAAGTCGGTCCTGGTTCCGGTTGGTGGCCGTCTGGTTGTGGGCTACCCGGCTGGCAGTGCGGCTCCTGAGGCAGGGCTGCTGGACCGTCGCGGAGATCTGATCCGGATGGTGGAGATGGTTCCGGTGACGGCCAAGATGGTGAAGAAGGACGCGGGCAAGTTGTATGTGCCTCAGGGTGGGGCCACCGGCTGACCGCCTTCCGAAGCGGGGTGTCCCTGCTTGAGCCGCGTCAGACCACTTCATGGCGCTGCATGTGGGGGAGTCCTGGGACAACTTCATGTCGGCTCCCACGGGGGCAACGGCGTGCCTCAGCCTTCGGGCAGTGTCATGAGCCACAGTGGTGCGCCACCTGAATCGACGATCGGTCCCATGCGGCCGAATGGCGTGTCGAAGGGTGATGCGGGACTGGTTCCGTTCAACGTGACCGCTGTTGCGACGGCCGCGTCGACGTCGTCGACCGCGAAGTAGAGGAGCCAGTGCGGGGGCAGACCCTCGGCACCCATCATCGGGCCCACTCCGCCGGAGGGTGCTCCGGCGTCGGCGGCCGTGAAGGTCGTGTACTCGTCACCGGCCATGGGCACGGCCGCGTACTCCCACCCGAACACGGCGCCGTAGAACTCGCGGGCTGCGTCCGGATGATCGGTTCGCAGGTCGCACCACGCGAACGCCCCGGCACGGCCGATCGAGCCGAAGCCGGGCATCTGTGCCGCCTCCCACAGCCCGAAGACCGCGCCGGTGGGGTCTGAGGCGATCACGAGCCGGCCGAGATCTCCGACCTGATGAGCGGGCACGATCACGGTGCCACCGTTCTCCTCGATGGCTCCCTGCGTGGCTTCAGCGTCGCTCGTCGCGAAGTAGAGCAGCCAGGCGACCGGTGCCTCGCCCATCTGGGGACCGAGCCCGGCGACCAATGCGCCGTCGTGCTCGGCCGTCGCGTAGCCGCCGAAGTCAGGATTTCCGGGGGAAACGGCCCAGCCCATGACGGCGGCGTAGAACTCCCGCGCCTGGTCCACGTCCGAGGTTCCGAGGTCTGCCCAGCAGGGCTGGCCTGCCGAATAAGAGGTGATCGTCATTGCCCTATTCAAGCGAACCGATGCGTGGCCCCTTGTCGGGGTATCGCGTCGCGATATACCCCGACAAGGGGCCACGCATCGGGGAGAGCGTCAGTGCTTGGCGGCGTCGAGCAGAAGGGTGGACACGTCGACGACCTCGACGCCCTCGGCCTTGCCCTCCTGCTGGCGGACGGTGACGGCGTCGTTGAGCATGACGGAGCAGAACGGGCAGGCGACGGCGACCTTGCTGGCGCCGGTGCCGATGGCCTCG
>Ga0181554_1005482_pt1 | contig 9980 bp, 6 predicted proteins | sample 011ome_16_FD_145602 | JGI IMG/M metagenome (GOLD analysis project Ga0181554, IMG submission 145602) | Coastal salt marsh microbial communities from the Groves Creek Marsh, Skidaway Island, Georgia - 011503CT metaG (spades assembly) | ecosystem: Environmental > Aquatic > Marine > Intertidal zone >...
AGAGGCCACGGCTATCTATGATACGATGAAGTATATAGGAAATGAGGTAAATCTGACCTTCATAAAATTCGAAATAAAACCTGAAGTCTCGAAACGAAGATTTATACTGTTGGTACTGGAGTAGCCATCGGTCAAGCATGCATGCTTTTATCGGCAGGACAAAAGGGAAAGAGATTCATGACGCCGCACGCAACAGCAATGCTTCACCAGCCTAAGGTCCCCAGCACTGGTGAGAGGCAGGCAACGGAAGTACAGATTAAATGGAAGGAGGTCAAAGCTCAAAAAGAAGTTTTAGTTAGAATTCTTTCCGAGACGACTGGTCGAAGTGCTAGCAAAGTTGAGCAGGTATGAGTTACTAGCAAAAGGTGGAATTTTATGGACTCACTTTTCTTCTTCTTCTTCTGTAGGACATTCAGCGACCATTGTATATGACTGCTAGAGACGCGATTGCATACGGCATAGCTGATAAAATCATTGACAAGCCGTCAGAAACAATAGACAAAGTTTTGAGTACTGGGGATTGGGATACAGCGGCCGGTCTCGTGCAGAAGTCCATCGCCTAGTTCCGCCATGCTTACGTTATTTTAGCGTGAGGAGGATAATTTTTCTTTTGTGGTACAGTAGAACATTTCAATAAGACAAAGCAATATTTTTACATCTCACGTGCGCGAACCGAATACAAGCTATTCATTATCATGGGTGAATGTTCATGAAGAAAATAAGCTGCGGACGTACCCATGATCCTATACAAGCCAGAACATCAGCACTGACGCGTACAAACAAACGACTATGGAGTGATCCGCTAGCCATCAAGACCGTGTGAAAGAATAGTAGTCGTCCGGAAAATGAAGCCAGTGCCGCAGCTATCTAAAAAATTATGTCACTCACTTCAGAATCGTTAGCGTCTCACCACTAAGAAAAGTTTGATTCCATCCATTCTCTATTGCACCAGAGCTAGCTGTAATAGGTGCACTGGACAAAATCATTGAACTAAGAACAAAAGACGAAGCAATCTCGCCTGCGAAAAAGGCTATTCATTCATCAATCAATTTTATATCAAGCACACAGCGGATATGATGGAGTACCGGCAATATTCCTGTTTGACTTGCTGTCACAGTTTTCCGAATTAGCAAAGGACTGCACCGCTTCTGAAAGCACAATACGTAGGCACGTAAAAGACAGCGCGCCTAAGAGTCGTGCTTGGACGCAGCAGGCACGTTGTACAACTAAACCGAGTTACACTTATTTGACGTATGTTGTTGTTAAGAGTTCACCTGAATAAAAGGCCGAAAACGTCGTCAAAAGAAGAAACCAAGCCGCAAAACTTTGAGATTGTGAAGTTACACAGTTAAGAACTGAGAATTTCGAACGGGTGTACCTGAGAAAGAATGTTAACGCCTTGGAAGAACTTGATCTTTTGCAACCGTCTGCAGTTCCACTGAGAAGTAAAACATTTAGGCAGATAGCGCCGATATGCGCATACGGTTGCATGCGGCACCGTAACCTCTAACTGCTTTGAGACCACAGCGCGCGAATGGAGTGCGTGCGCACTAGGAGCAAACGAACGGAGTTTCGGAATACGCTTAAACACACGTGCCTAGCCATTTCGTCCCATATTAAGTACCGACTTGGTGCTTATGAACATGTTATTAATTGAAATTACTCTTATGAAAACTTTGTATGCACTTTTTGTATATTACCACGCAATTCAATTATTAAAATTTTAAACCACATGAGTCATCGAGAAGTTTTTTAATCACATCTGGTGATTTTTAATATGAGAAGCCGTAATTCCACCCAATATTTGATTTTCATGCTACATGAGTAGAATGCGCGATACACACATCATACATAAGATGTGACAGCCTCGCATAAAGTACTTTTGTTCTAGGGAGATGTTAGACAAATATTCGGGGCTTTTATCTCCTCTACATGTGTCCGATCCCAGCCCCGAACAAATGGCACATATCCCAAATCAGCCTTTCACAATTCACACTCAATCATGTTGTCCTCAGTACTTGACTCGCGCCGCGAAAGCGGGTAAGAGATTTGATCAAAGGGAGACAGACCCCTATGCTGCTTGTTGTCAGTGAAGCAGTTATGTTTTATAAGGTGCATAAATTGAATTAAATTAAATTAGTAGAATGAGAAGAATGGTGCGACAGTGCCTCTTGTGAATAATTTTTACTTGTCACTGCTGAACTCGGCATCGATGACATCATCTGGAGTCGCAGATGAGGAGGTATTTCCAGCATTTTCTCCTTGATACATGGCCTGGCCGAGGGCCATAACTTCTTGTTGAAGCGCTTCTTGTGCCGATTTCATGCTCTGAACATCGTTAGAGGAAATAGCTTCCTTGAGTTCGGCAAGTTTAGCATTCACTTTATCTGCTATGTCACTTGGAACTTTATCTGCAAGCTCTTTCAGTTGCTTCTCGGTCTGATATACCATAGAATCTGCGCTGTTCCGTACCTCAACTTCCTCGCGGCGTTTAGAGTCTTCAGCAGCGAATGTTTCGGCCTCAGCGACCATTCTTTCGACCTCATCAGATGACAATGTAGAGGCGCCCGTAATCTTGATGTCCTGCTTCTTACCAGTACCTTTATCGCACGCTTCCACGGACAAAATACCGTTTGCATCTATATCAAATTTGACTTCGATCTGTGGTACGCCTCTTGGTGCTGAGGGGATACCGTCCAACCGAAACGTGCCAAGGCTCTTGTTGTCTTTCACAAATTCACGTTCACCTTGGAGAACATTTATTTCAACACTTGTCTGACCATCTGCAGCCGTCGAAAAGACCTCTGACTTAGAAGTAGGAAGCGTTGTGTTCCTCGGGATAAGCTTCGTCATCACCCCCCCCAGAGTTTCAAGTCCCAAGGAAAGTGGCGTCACATCGAGGAGAACAATATCAGAAACCTCGCCAGCCAGAACACCCGCTTGAACGGCTGCCCCAAGAGCTACGACTTCGTCAGGATTGACGCTCATATTTGGTTCTTTTTTAGTCAAGTTTCGAACAAGTTCGCGAATAGCTGGGATGCGAGTAGAACCTCCAACCAAAATAACCTCATCAACCTCGCTCAGGCTTAATTTGGCGTCTTTCAAAGCTTGCTCAACAGGAACTTTGCACCGCGCGATGAGGTCTTCACAAAGTTGTTCGAATTTGGAACGACTAAGAGTTGTATCAATGTGTTTTGGACCCTCAGCTGTGGCAGTAATGAAGGGTAATGAGATATTAGCGCTCGTTGTTGAAGAGAGATCCATCTTCGCTTTTTCTGCTGCTTCTGTAAGACGTTGGAGAGCCTGCTTGTCTTTGAGAAGCTCGATACCTTCTGCTTTCTTGAAATCCTCGGCAAGCCAGTCAACAATTCGTTTGTCAAAGTCATCGCCACCGAGATGAGTATCACCAGAGGTCGACAATACTTCAAACACTCCATCCCCAACCTCAAGTAGAGAAACATCGAATGTGCCACCGCCGAGATCAAAAATGAGAATGGTCTCATTTGATTTGCGTTCAAAGCCATACGCTAATGAAGCTGCAGTTGGCTCATTAATGATTCGAAGGACTTCAATACCGGCGATTTGTCCGGCATCTTTAGTTGCTTGACGCTGGCTATCATTGAAATATGCAGGAACTGTAATAACCGCCTTCGTTACACTGTCGCCAAGGAAAGTTGAAGCGTCATCACACAGCTTGCGCAGTACCTGCGCTGAGATTTCTTCTGGGGCAAATTGCTTTCCAAGCGCTGGACAATCAATTTTGACGGATCCGCTTGTGTTAAGAACAGAGTAAGAGATTTCCTTCGATTCATTCGAGACTTCAGCGAATTTTCGGCCTATAAAGCGCTTCACAGAGGCAAAAGTGTTTGTAGGGTTCACTACTCCTTGGCGCTTCGCAATTTGACCAACCAACCTCTCACCATTCTTGGTGTAGGCAACAACTGATGGTGTCGTTCGACCACCTTCGGAGTTCGTTACGATGGTTGGATTACCGCCTTCCATCGCGGCCACCTGTTGGAATGAGTTTTCATACGAAATGGTCAGCCAAGCAAGAGGCAAGCATGTACAGATAGACCCGTTATTTGGTGGCCAGAGAAGTGCTCTGGTTTCGCGTGATTTCACCGACGATTTATTTTATAAACTTACCGCAGAATTGGTTGTACCAAGATCGATACCGACAACCTTTTCGGCTCGAACCACGGGCCCTTTGGCTGATGCTTTGCGTAAGACCACGCGTTTATGCAAAACGAGATTGTTTCCTCGGTAGGAGCTCGTCCTCAAAGAGTTCGATGTCATTCGATTTGCCATGCTAGAGTTCGAAATTTTATGAATCGAAATCGTGGACATGTCGCGTTTAATCTTTACGAACTTTCGTTCGGCGTGCGCGCGCAGGAGTGGTCACGCAGCTTTCGGGAAGCTTCTTTCTTTCTTTCTTTACGCCGCCGGCAATTAACCCCTCCTCTAATCAAATAAATGATGAGTTTTTGTAATGTTGTCATGTTGTATTCTAACTTCAGATATTATAACAGTGCTCCCATAGCGCGATTTTTCAGATTTTGAAGAGTACTTATTAGACGAAGAGATTCCATTTTAAATATGTTTCTAACAAATACTTTCTTAGTTTGCCGTTCATATTGAACAGCATTGGAATTGCAAATTTACTATTAAAATATAACGACTTAATAGACCCATTCCACTAAGGTTTTCCTATTATTTTACGTATTTAAGTTGACCAATCATGACCGTTTACGGCCCACCGTCGACTCGAACCTCAAATCAGCTTCACTTTCGCCCTTTTTTTGAACTCGCGCGGCGCGTCGCACACGAGCGCCACTTTCACGCGTCTGTCGCGGCGCGCGCGCGGCGCGTGTCTGCGAGGCAAAGAAACACGCGGATGAATGTGTTTGTGATAGTGCCACGTTGCGTTTCGCACCTTCTACGTCGGATGGGCGTTGCTGCAACGTGAAGTACGTTCGACGAGTAAAAGCGATTTCAACCACCGTCGCTGCGTTATCGAACACGAAAGCGGGAATAATGGCGAACACATGAATTCACTGCCGACAGGGGACGCACAAAACATGTTTTAATGTGATACACGACGTTTTAGTTGTCATAGATCCGCGACAGAGGCGTGTACGTGGACGAAGCTCCAGCCGCTTTGAAAAGGTGTTTTTGAGTGTGCTGCTTGTGCACTTTCATATCGTCGCTTCTGTGGAGAGCTTATGACGCTGTCGATTTTCAAGATGGTAGGAAATGGTATGTATTCACACTTGTACGACTTTTCGCGCAAAAAATGATTCCTCGGAGCTTGCGAGGCGCGCGCCTGGTCACGTTGCTACAAAGTGAGAGTTTTGTACCACTTGGTAACTGATTCCCTAGCCACACCGAGTCATGACTCAAGGAGTGTGAAACCAGTAGAACTTGTCTTCGTTCCGCGTCGAGAACGAGAGCGACTGCGCGTCAGCGACGTGTTTCGTCAGCGGCGTGTTTCAGCATTCAAATATATTTCTACGACCTTTTAGCCGCATGCACGAATGTTATTCTACTTTCCGTGCTCGCAAGGAGTCGTAACTTTCACCGCGGGGCAACTGACACTCTTTCAAAAAGACACTTCAAAGCTGCCCAAGTAAAGCACACCGTCAAAGCGCTCGACGTGGCCTGAGACGGGTTTCTCTGATTGCAGACCATTCCACACGAGCTGGGTTGATGATTGGTTCGTCCGCGTACGTCGGTCGATTCGAATGGAGCACGTACGTCGGCCGGTTCCGCGCACCATCTTTCATGACCGACTTCGGGTAAGTCTCCAAGAGACCAAGCTAAAGCGTGTCAGAAGAAGCGTCGCGAGCACACTCGAACAGCATCGGGGTTCGTCATCGCGTGCAAAAAGTATTTTTCGATCACGGAGTCATTTGGTCTGAGACTCGATAGAATCGATTTGAATGCATCGTCCTTCCAGTGTGCCGAGCGCGAACGAGAATCGCTCGACATCCTTGTCGCAGTTCGGGTTCGTACACACTCACTTGCGAGTCATTCGGCGCGCTTCGACGTGCAGAGGCGGTGCAATGGAACCACTTCGAACTGCTCACGCGCGCCCGCGGGCGGCCGCGGCCGCCCCGCGCACTGGCGGGCGCGCGAACGCGATGGTTGCGCCATCGCGTTTCACTAAACCCCGGAGCGTTCGAAAAACACGTTTGGTGCGAATTTCGCTAAATTTTGGCGTAAAAAGTGATAGATAAAACATGTAACTATATACGCGAACGTTGAAGGTTCCTTAATGGAATGGGTCTACTATGAGCACGGACGGGTGGACCATTCATTGCATGCAACACGCGACTTCGGAAGCCTCAGGGACTCACTAGAAGCGCTCACCAAAACGAATATAAGTAGCTCCGTTGCCCTGGTTATTGTCACTGCACCACTCGGCACGAACTGGTCCAAGTTTGAGACCAAAGCCATAGCTGATCCCTTTACCAGCCCGACGGTAATACTCTGTTGGATTACCAAGGACTTTTGAACTCGAGTTCAGGTCCGTACAGCTTTCCCAGAAAGTGAAAGCGTGCGTGTTTAGGTACGGCACAGGGATGCGTAACTCGATCGCGGTCTCGAGAAAACTCCGTGCCGCCCCTAACTCCCCTACACTATAGCCACGGCAAGAATGCGGTCCACCAAGTGTGAAAGCGTCATATGAACTGCAGTTTCCAACGATATGTCCCAGCTTCGAATGAGCGACGAAAACTGGGGGAGGTAACGCAGTCTTTTTGTTCTCAGAGCAAACCTGAAAGAATCGTGTTAGCTCTGCTGTAAAACGATTAAATATCGGCACTCTAGAACTCAGTCCAAGAGACTGATCGAATTGAACTATGTCTCTGGATCCTATCTGTGTCCCGTTAACAAATTTGGTGGTATCTCGTGTGCAGTTGCTTTGAAGAAATAGCATCCTATCTGTTCCTGTTTCAGAGTGTGTTGTTCTTGGTCCGTCCGCAGATAAGACGCCGTTTGACAACTGTTTTGCACCATGAGCACAGACAGCACCTGAATCGTCTCGTGTCGTTATTTCCTCTAATACCAAGCTAGTATTGCATCGAGACTGTCTGGAAAAGTTTTGAGTCAGAGTTGCCTTCACACCAGCTCGATCTATCCAGACAGCCGGAACATCGGTCATAAGCGGCCCTCCTGTAAACGTAGGAGATAATTTACGCGTGTTGAAGACAGCGGTTTTGAAAGAGGACTTGAACGCATCGCCGTCTCCGTAACAGTACGGGTGAACGTATTCTAATTTAAAGCCAAGGTCGTCTTGAGGTTGAAAAAAGTTTGCTGTGGAAACAGACCCAAAAAGTTGCCTACCCCAACCGTCAAGATTTCGCTGCTCGAAAAATACAGAACCACCAGGTCGAGCTGAAACAAGATCAGGACGGCCTTGTTCTCCGGGTGCAATGCTCCACTCGAGTTCAGTTTCTGCTGTTCGAACTGGTCGCTCTCTGAGCATGATGTCAACCTGGACCTTTGAGGGATCTTTCTCATCTGGTCGCGGTACAACTTGGACGTTATCAAATAATTGAAGCAAAAATATATCCCTGAGAGCCGTTTTTGCATCTTCTACGTTGTAAAGATTTCCAACTTTAAAATTATGCTCGCGCTGTATGACTCTTGGGTGCGTAAAGCCCTTGTTGCCTTCGATTGGTTGCATGTTTTCATCTAGATAAACGGCCTGGACTCTGGATATTTCTCCCTCGACCAAATGTGCAATGACTTCACCGTTTTCCATTCCATCAAAGTGAGAAATAGTACCGAAAGTTAATCCTTTACTAGTGTAATAACTTTCGATAATATTTTTTGCTGTAGCCAAAACTCTAACTGTGCAGTTTTGACTCTTTTGCGCAGCCTGCAGAACCTGAAGCTCAACATCTCGAGGTAGTGCAGTCGCTCCCGCTACTTTAAATGTTTGAATTTTGGGCCAAATCTTCTCTCTGAAAACAAACTCCACAGCATATCCGCTCTTTTTTGGTGTCACGTTTGCATCAACGTTTGCAAATAGGCCAGTATTAAGCAGTTGCTCAAGATCGTCAGATAGATCCTTTTTCGAAAGTTCTACTCCTCGTCGAGCGTTCAAGCCCTGGAATAATTCAGACTATTTGTTCAAGGTCAGTTTCTTTTACTAGAAGACTCTCATAGATTTGTACTCACCTTTGTTGGGATTCCTGGCCCAGTTGGTAAATTCGTTGCAAGTACTGATTCACAAATAAAACTATCTTTGCTTTTTGCTTTTTTCAATTGACTCCCCTTTTTATCGCCGCGAGATTCAATGTCGCGACCACCTTCAGAATCATCATCGTCTTCACCGTCCTCGTCGTCGTATTCTTCGTCATCGCCCTCATCATCCTCAAGGTCGTAAATATCATCTTCATATTCGTCATCAGTGCGGGCGTATGCGGGCTGAGCGCCGAAAATGGGGTCATTTCCACCACCACCACCGCCTCCACTGAACGAGAATCCGTCGTGCCCATTACTTCCACCCCCTGCACCCAAAACCTCATGTAGGAAGCCATTTGCTGTGGTTGAAGACGCCAGCACCTTCAATCCGGCAGCAGTTAGAACCAACCGGCGAAAGATAACGGAACTCTTGGTAAGAATATTTCTAGTAGAAAAAATGTGTGCACTACTTTCGTGTTGTTCCGCGCAACGTATCGTATGAAAACGCCGCCGCGTTGAAGTGTTTAACGTTGCTTGTGCGCGCGCCTTTTTTCGCTGCCGGATACCTGCGGTCCGAATGTGAACGCATCGCTCCGCACACACTGAAATCACGGAGCTAAGCATGATAACCTTCTAAAGCGCGAAGTCTTTTTACGTCAAACGGGTGGCAACACCCGTCGAAACCTGCTGTCGTCTGTCGGACGCGGAGTCAATACAAGTTCAACCCTAAAATAAAATGTCCAAGCGCGAATATTTCGTATTAAATGAGAAAAACAAATCGGTATTATGCTCGCTTTTTAGATAACAATATAATCGATTCATATGCTAGATTCACCGATCTATGTTTGAGATTTTCTCAACTGAAGTGTGGGATCATAAGAAGTTCATTTCCAATATACGTCATCTGTATTAAACTAGCAACTGTTGGTACTTAAAGTATGGAATTTGAGGCTTTTGGTAAGCTCGCGAAGCAAAAGGCATCTTTTTGAGCCAAGTAACCCTGCAACGCGTCCCGTACACGGGCGATACTTGCGCTTGCCTCCAGCATTCACAACCACATGTACGCACAGCGGCACTCATATTTAAGCGTATGTCTGTGATAAATAATGTCTTTCATCGCTGAATTCGTTCGAACTTGCAAAATCTGTGCATGAACTCCAAAAGAGACGGAGGCGTGACGCACGGACGTGTTGAAGGACCTTCTTGGAGCGCACTTGAGCAAAACATATTAGAATCTACCGTGAGAAAATGGTTGGATAACGGTGGCACGTTAGATTCACTCAGATTGTACGCACTCGTTTCTAGAAAGCTCGAAACAAAAGACATCAGGGATGTCGCTTTCCGTGTCCAGTGGTTGGCTCGCAAAGGTGAGCCCCTTCTGGAGGAAAATTGCGGCGGACAACGATTACAGAAAATATTGACTTCAGCACTTCGCAATGGTTCCAGCCTTGAATGTATGAGCGAGGCACGATCTACGGTTACAAAGTTGATGAACGAAAACGATGTACTTTTTGCACAAACACAGCACGAAATTCAGATACAGGATTGTGTTTCTAGTAAATCGTCGTTGATGCTTCTACAACGTAATATACGCCTAGCATTAGATGAAATGGTTATCATTTCAAAGAATATCTCTCATCTTCCAAGGCTTCCGGTGAGCATGAATATCTCACTTGCAACGAGTCTTGGACTAGAAGATTTTGACTACTGATTTTCCGGCTACCAACTGAACCAGCTCTTGGCAGATGAATCTTCAATACGATCTACAGCATATATAAATACGCCCTCCG
>Ga0181554_1005488_pt1 | contig 9976 bp, 4 predicted proteins | sample 011ome_16_FD_145602 | JGI IMG/M metagenome (GOLD analysis project Ga0181554, IMG submission 145602) | Coastal salt marsh microbial communities from the Groves Creek Marsh, Skidaway Island, Georgia - 011503CT metaG (spades assembly) | ecosystem: Environmental > Aquatic > Marine > Intertidal zone >...
GCGGCGGCGGGGCCCCCCGCGGCGGCGCCGCCGCCCCCCCCCCCCCCCCCGCCGCCCCCCCCCCCGCCCCACACCCCGCCCGCCCCCCGCGCGGCCGGCGGCGACGCCCCAAGCGCGGGACCCCACGACTCGCCGTCCCCGGGGAGGTCCGGCGCGTCCAACCCGGACGCGAACCCCCACTGCGCGACGCGCGCGAACGACGTTCCGCGCGGTCCTTCCGCGTTTTCAAACTCTTCCCTCGCGAGCGCTGCCTCCCGCGCGGCCTCGCGCGCCTCCTCCTCGGCCGCGGCGTGCGCGCGCGCGAGCGCTTCCTCGGGGGTGAGGCGCGACGCGTCGAAAGAGGAGGAGGCGTCGTCGTCGTCCTCGCGCGGCGCGCTCGCGGCCGACCCCAACGCCGGCATCGCGTCTCGCGCGGCTGTGGAAAAAACGCGCGCGTCCCTCGCGGCTCTCGCGTCGGCGTCCGCCGCCGCCGCCGCCGCCCGCGCTTCCGCGTTCGCTCTCTTCCTCCGCAGCTTCTCCCGCGCCCTCAGTTCCTCGCCGTGCTGCTTCAACATCTCCGCCGGGACGACGCCGGTGAGGTCCACCTCCGCGAGCGTGTACGACGTCGTCAGCGGAAGGTGCCGCAAGTGCGCGGCGCGGCGTCTCGCGTCTTCGTCTTGCGCACGTTCTTCGAGCTCGACGACGACGGCTTCGAACGACGCGGGGAGGCGTTCGTACGAGCCGAAGTGCGCGAGGAGGACGCGCGTGCACGCGGAGTGGAGGACCACGGGTTGACCGTCGTCGGCTTGGTAGAAGTAGTACGTCTCCACGCGCGTCGGCGGCGTCGGCGTCGGCGTCGACGGCTCGACGGCGGGGGTCGGCGGCGCCGCGGCGGGCTCGTCCGCGTCGGAGGCGGCTCCGTCCGCGGGCGGCGCCTCTTCGTGTACTTCCTCCTCCTCCTCCTCTTCTTCCTCCTCCTCGTCTTCGGAATCATCTTCGTCGTCCGTGAACGCGCTCGCGGCCTCGACGGCGCGGCCCATCAAAAACGCGGCGCGCTGCCCCGCCGCGGGCGCGCGCGGCCGCTCCGGAAGCGCGGGAAACGCCGCGGACGTCTCTCTCGCCGCCGCCGCCGCCGCCGCCGCCGCGGCCGCCGCCGCGGCCGCCGCCTCGGACGCGGACGGCCCCTTCACCGGCGGCTCGTAACCCCCGTGTATCGCGCGTTTCTCAGCCCACGCCTGCACGCGGCTCTGAAGGATGTCGCACGCGAGAAGCGCGTACGGAAGCTCCGCCTCCGCGTCCGGGCCGCCCTCCTCCGCCATTCGATTAATCCTCGCCTCGAGCGTGACGCGTTCTTCCTCCCCGAGCGCGTGCTCCTCGGACGTGAGCGTGTACTTCGCGAACGCGTCGAAGGCGCCGCCGTCGATGCTTCGCGTCGACCGCGGCCAAGACGTAGTAACGCCTGGTAACGACCCGTTACCCTCCGAGGGGGTATACTTACTCGGCACCGCGCTCTCTCGACGCCGTCGCAAAAGCGTCAACCTCATCTTTCCGCCGACGACGGGCGGCGCGATCGGCCGCCGCCGCACGCTCCTCAGATCCGCCATCCTGACCGGAGTGAAACACATCGGGCACTTCGCGTGCTCACCATCCTTGCGGTTCGTCACCGCGTGCCGCGCGATGCACGCGAAGCAGAACGAGTGCCCGCAGAGCGTCACCTGCGGCGCGTTCGGCGGCTCGTCCAGACACACCGGACACGCGAGCGGCGCCGCGGCGCCGAGTTCCACGGCGACGACGTCGTCCCAGTCCACCATGTGGTCCGGGTCCGTCGCCGCGCCTCTCAGGTCCGCCCAGTCCGCGACTAAGAACCGGAAGTTGGCGTGGAGGAACAGCTCTTTGCGGTAGACGTTTCGACGCGTCGTCTTCGTCCTCCCGCCGCCGCGTCCTCGTTGCCGCTGCTGCTGCGGACGATGACGGAACACGTGTACTACTGTAGATGGTGACGTGGCGCGACGTGATTGGTGGGTGATTGGCGGACGCGCGGTCGAACGACGGGTCGGTTGGTCGGTCGGGAGAGAAAGTCCTTAAGGAACGGCGTTCACCACGCGAACGGGGTCGTATGGGGACCAGTGTCGCGCGCACCGTGAGGATGATGAAGATGGTGGCTCGACGCCGCCGCGCTGCCGCGTCGTCGCCCGCGTCCGCCGCCGCCGCCGCGCCCCGCGCCGACGATCGTGTCTCTCTGTTCGGTTCGGAAGTTCAGGAGGAAGTCCGCGCGCACGCCCCCGCGCGCGTTCGCGCCTCGCGCGCCGGTCGCGGACTGCGACGTCGAGAGCGCGTTCTCGTCGCGACGCGCGCCGGTCGAGCCCGATCGCCGTCGCGAGACGTCGTCCGCGGCGCGCATCGCCGCGTTCGCGCCGACGTCGCCGCCGCGGCCGCGGCGCGTCGGCTTCGGGCGCGCGTCGCCGCCTCCGCCGCCCTGCCGTCCCCGGCCCCGTCCCCTCCCTCCTCCGCCCGCGTCATCGCGCGCATCGCGGTGGCGCGGCGCTCGCGGGGGTGGAACGAACGACGCCGCGTTCAGGTTCAGCCCGCGCACGCCGGTCGGCTCCCCCGCGGGCGCCGCCACCGCGGGCGCCGCCGGCGGCGCGTCGTCCGCCATATCGTCCGTCCGCGTCCCCCGAGGGCGCGCGCCGCTGTGGGGATGGTCGACGCGGCGACGCGGCGATGCAGCGAGTTTCACTTTTTCTGTTTTCTAAAAGGCAGCGGCGAGCGATTGCACTGCTGCAGGCGATGAAAAGTTGCTGCTCATATTACGAAACTGCGCTGTTGTACACGACGACCTTGTTACGTCGCCTCCGCTCGCCTCTTCTCTCACTCGACGAGGTCCTTCTGATCCTGTTGCATCTTGTCGATCCTCGAGAGCGCGTCCTGAATCTCGCGCTTCGTTCGCTCGATGGAACCGATGCTCGCGCCGACGTCGCCGTCCACGGCGCCGGACCCGATGAACCCGCTCTTCGGCTTCCCCCCTCCTCGCGACGCCGACGCCGACGCCGACGCCGGCGGCCGCGTCTTCGTGACGCGCTCCTCCGGGCGCTCGATGACGAAGTTATCCTCCCCGCCGCCGCCGCCGTCGACGCCCTCGAGCTCGCGCTGCTTCTGCTCCAGGCTCTCCTGCTGCGCCATCAGACGACGCTCCATCTCCGCCATCTGCTCCGCGACGACGACCATCTCGCTCTTGATCGCGTCCATGCGTTTCCTTAACTCCGCGGGGTCCTTCTTCGCGCTGTTGTTGTTGTTGACGCTCGCGGACTCCACCGCGGCCGCGATCGCGGGGCTGCGGATGCTGTCGGTCGCGGGGGCGGGCGACGCGTCGCCCGTCGAGGCGTCGCTCGCTTCGGCTTCGGCTTCGGCTTCGTCGCGCGACGCCGAGCGTTCCGGTTTCAACGCGTCGAGAATCGCGTCCAAGGATTTGTCCACCGCGTTGACCGCGTTCGACGTCGCTTTCTTTCCAAACAGCGCGTTCATGAACCCGGTGAGCGGAGACGAGTCCACGCCGGCTTCGTCCGCGACCGTCTGCATCGCGGTCGCGGCTTTCACCATCGTCGTCTTCGCTTCGACTTGCGAAAACGAAAACGCGCGGAGTAACCCTTGAAGCCCGACGCGCATCTTCTCGAGCGTGCGCTGCTCCTTCTCCAGCGTCGCCGGGTCCGCGCCCTCGCTCTTCAGGCGCATGATCGTCGTTGACTGCACCGCGATGAGCTCCTGTTGCTTGCTGATGCGCTTTTCGAGACCGACCATGTCGCCCAAGACCTCGGAGACTTCGCTCTCCGTCTCCGCGACGGCGGCTTCCGCATCCGCCGCCGGCTTCGGCTTGAACCCGCCGAACAAATCACCGAACAACCCGCCGCCGTACTTGATCGGCGAGTCGATCTGCTGCTTGGCGACCATCGCGGCGAGCTCGGCCGGGTCCACGTCGAAGAACCGGTGACGAAGCGCTTCCTCCGCGCTCGGACGGTCGCCGCCGCCGATGAGCACGGTGCCCTCCTCGTCCTCGCCCTTCTTCGCGCGCTGCTTCTCCGCGGCGGCGCTCGCCGCGGTCGCGGCGTCTTCGTCGTACGCCCGCGGCCGCAGAAGCTCCCTCGCGAGGTCCCACCCCGCGCCGTTCCCGGCGTCTAACACCGCGGTCTGCGACCGTTTCAGCTGCGATTTGTTCGCGTCGCGCCACAGGAACAAATCGTACCCGACGCGTTTTAACCCGCGGTTAAACGTCATCAACCCGTTGTTCGTGCGAAGCGACGGCAGCGCGAGCTGCATCATGACCACGCCCGCGCTGTACATGTCGAACCTGTCCGGTTTATGCTGCACCCACGCCGCGCTGCCGGCGGCGAGGGCGACCGGCCCGAACAGCTTGCGGATATCCGGCGCGTCGTCGCTCGGGATGAGAAATTCCTCGGGCGGCGCGTACTTCGGGTCCATGATCGTCTCGTCCGGCGCGAAGTTCATCCCGGTCCGGAAGCACGCGCACGCGCCTAAATCGATGAGCTTGAACCGCTTCTCCGTGACCGAGGTGCCGTCGGACGCCTTCCCGCGCGCGACGTCCTCGTTCGTGAGGACCAAGTTGTGCGGCTTGATGTCTCTGTGAATCAGACCGGCCGTGTGCACCACGCGTAGATTCTTGAAGATCTGCCGCATCGTCGCCTGCGTCACCTCGAGCTCCACGGACGCGTCCCCGCGCAAGTTGATCCCTTCTTTCCCGAGCATCACCTTCGCGAGCCCCGCGGGGTAGTCCGGCTGCGCCATGTACTGCGCGAGCGTCCGGTCGCCCTCGTACCGCCACACCAACCACAAGCCCTCTTTCGCGACGACCCCTTCGCTGCTGCTGTGCAAATACGACTCGTCCGGGGTGACGCGGAACGAGCCCAGGAAGTCCGCGCACGACCCGCGCGCGTCCCTGGTGACGCGGTCGTTCATCCACGCCTCGACCTCCTGGAGCTCCGCGGCGCCCTCGACGGTGAGCTTCGGTCGCTTCAGCACGACGTCTTTCTTCACTTTCGCGATCTTCCCTTGGTACACGATCCCGAACGAGCCCTCGCCGATTTGCCGTTCGACCTCGACGTCCGTGCGCTTGTACTTCGCGCCCGCGTGGACGCGGAGGGCGAGGGCGCGGCGGCGCGTTGGCGCCGGGTTCGAGCGTCGCGGCGTCGCGAACGGCGACGCTCGCGTCGTCGTCGTCGTCATCATTTTGTTGGTTTTTTTTCGTATTTCGAGCGCGCCGACTTCTGTTCCTTCAGATGCCGCGCGCGCGGTGAGCCGCGTTCGCGACGACGGACGTTCGTTCGCGCGCGCGCGACGTCACGTGTGCGCCCGTCCGAAGCGTCGCCGTGAGCGCGAGCGGCGTCGGACGTCCTCGCGTCTCGCGCGAGCGCTCGATCACAGTGACCCCCGCGACGTTGAAAACGCGTCTCTGTCGCCACGTATCTTCCCGCCAATTCCAATCAACGCTGGACAGGTGTTAAACCCTGAACCCTAAGTTTAGGGCAAACCGCGGTTCGTCCGAGGATTTCGCCCGCTCTGCTGCGGCGGCTCTGCTCCGCGTCGTCGCTGGCATACCCAACCGCGACGAGCGCGAGGCCGTCGGCGCGCGTCTCTCGACCGCGAGCGCTTCCGTCGTCGTCGCGAGGGATGGCGGCGAGACCGGCGGAAGCGAGGGGCCGCGCGAGCGAGATCGCGGGATGGGCCCGCGGCCGCGCGAGCGCGTCGCGCGGAGGGGGGGATCCCGCGTCGTCAGATCGTCGGCGCGGGGCGCGCGCGCGCCCGCCGCCGCGATGGCGCGCGCCGCGCGCGCCGTGGAGCCGCGACGACGGCGAGCGCGACGCGACGACGAGCGCGACGACGTCGTGCGGCGCGCGCGGGGGCGAACCGCGCGCGGTGGTGGGGGGATGGAGAAGGAGACGAGCGGCCGCGGCCGCGTCGGCGTCGGCGTCGGCGTCGGCGCTCGACGACGATCGTCGTCGCTCGCGACCGCCGACGGTCGCGAGCGTCTCGCGCGCGCGGTCGACCGCGCGAGACGCCGCGGCGCTGGGCGGCGACGTCAACGGCGCGGAGATGCGCGACGGCGCGCGCGTCGTCGCGCTGAGACTCACCGCGGGGGTCCTCTCCACGGTCGTCGTTCGCTCCGTCCTCGCGCCGTTCGAGCGCATGAAGCTGGAGTACATCTTAAACCACAGCAAGCTCCCGCTCGCGAAAGCCGTGGGCGCGGTGTTTCAAGCGGAAGGGTTGAAAGGGTTCTGGCGCGGGAACGTGATTAACCTGATGCGCGTGTGCCCGTACAAGGCGATCAACTTCGCGGCGTTCGACGCGTACCGCGGCGTCGCAGTCGCGCTCTCCGCCGGCGCCGCCGGCGCGGCGTCGTCGTCGAAGTCGACGTCAAAATCGTCGTCGCCGTCGTCCGCCGACGCCGCGTGCGCGCACTCCGCGGGGACGCACGACGTGAACAAAGTATATCTTGCCGTCGCCGGCGCGGCCGCGGGCATAACGTCCTTGTGCACGTGCTACCCCATGGACGTCGTGCGGACGCGGATGCTCGTCGCGGGCGGGATGGTGAAATACGGCAGCGTCGGGAAGTGCTTCGCGTCCATCATGACGAAGGAAGGGCTCAGCGGGTTCTACCGCGGGTTCCTGCCCGCGCTGTTCGCGCTGACGCCGAACGGCGCGGTGTATTACACGATGTACGACCATCTGAAGTCGAACCGGTTGCGGACGTTGGAAAAGGAAGCCGCGGAGAGAGCGGAGAGAGCGGCGGCGGCGGCGGGCAAGGCGGGGAAGAGGGGGAATGGGGCGAAGGGGGCGGTGATCGAGATGGAGGCGCCGCACGCGATCAGGGTAGAGCAAGGGTACATGATGCTGTTCGGCGCCGTCGCCGGGTGCGCCGCGGAGTTCAGCACGTACCCGTTCGAGGTCATCCGGCGCCGCATGCAGATGCAGATGGGGACGTCTTCGGTGTCGAGCGCGGTGGGGATGAAAGCGTTGCGGCGGATGACGAAGACGCTCAGGGTGATTCTGAACTCGCGGGGGATACCCGGGCTGTACGCGGGGTGCGTTCCGGGGATCGCGCAGGTGTTGCCCTCCGCCGCGTTGGGGTACTACAGCTACGAGATGTTCAAGATCGTTCTCGACGTCGACTGACGAGCGTCGGGACGGTTGACGTTTTATAGTCAGCTAGACCACTATTAATTCGAGCGCGGCTTTGGCTCGAAGCATCCTCTCTTCTATCTATTTCGCTACCTACGACGTCTTCGTCTTGACCTTGACCGGCTGGACGCGCTCTTTCAACATCGCGATCAACTCCTCCCGCGTGCGCTTCGGCTGCCCGACGTTCACGTACCTGTCCGCGAGGTGGCCGTATCTCCCGAGGAATAAGTTCACGCCGACGTCCATGAAGTGCACGCCGGAGAACACTACCGCGTCGTTCGCGCCGTGCTCCGCGAGTTTCTCCACGAACGCGCCCGGGAACTCGCTCCAGTGCAACCGCGAGTTGACGTGATGCAGCGCGTGAAACCCGTCGTTGAACGTCCTCTGCTGATCCGGGTGGTTCAAGACCGTGACGGAGGACCGGTAGTCGTCGCGGCCGCCGTCGTCGTCGACTTTGACGAACGCGTGCTGGCTCCAGTTCCCTAACATCATCGCCACGGATGACACTACGTACGGCACCGCCAGCGTCCAAATCGCGGCGGTGGGATTCACCGTATATAACCTCAGAAACGCACACACGCTGGCCGTTAACCCGGCGATCACCCCCGCACACAACGCGTACCGTCGCCGCGCGAACGCGTACCACGGGAGCTCGACCCAACTCCCCACCGTGAACCGGATCCAATACAGCAGCCAGTGCGTCACGCTGTCGCGTCGGTACCCTTCCGTGGACGACAAGTCTTTGCGGATCTCGTTCGAGTCCACGTGGTGCATGACGATGTGGTGCAGCCAGTACACCCCGCACGGGACGCCGAACAACGGCGCGAGGAGGAGGATGTTGACGCGATTGAAGAACGCGGCGACGAGCCCGTCTCGTCTCTTCAGAAGCCGTCGATGCGTGCTGTAGTGCATCGCGAGGATGAACCGCTGGAGATACAGCGCGTCGAACGTCGCGACGTACGCGGCGCCGAGGAGGTGCGACGGCGGCGCGATCGCGAAGAGCGCGACGAACGCGGGGACCATCGTGACGACGATGTCGAAGAACAGAAACGCGATCGGCGCGTCGCGCTCGTCCGCGAGGCGCGACACGATGAACCGCGCGACGCGCGCGGGCGGGCGGAACAGGAACTCGTTCCTGACGGCGACGGCGTCGTGGAGGTAGACCGCGTCGCCGACCGCGCCTTTCCCGCCGCCGCCGAGGCGGCCGATGAGCGGCGCCCCGGCCGGCGGGACGCACATCCGCGCGCGAGAGACTGCGTAGACGAGAGGTGCGGGTGAGTTCTTCTCAATGTCGTGTAAAAAAAATCGGAGCGACGTCTGTCGCCTCCTACATCCGTCGCCCCCTACGTCCGCGTGCTCTCTGTCATTCGGTGACAGGACGTGGCCAGCTAGTCCATCTGTTTCCTCTTCTTACTCGCGCTGTTCGGGCGGATCGAAAAGTCGTCGTCGCTGCTGTCGTCGTCCCCGCCGCCGTCGTCGTCGTCCTCGTCGGCGTCGTCCGACATCCGGAATTCGTCGTCGTCGCCTCCTTTCTTCGCGGCGGCGGCGGCGGCGCCGTCGTCGTCGTCGTCGTCGTACTCCTCCTCGGTCGGGCCGTCGCCGTCGTCGTCGTCGTCGTCGTCGTTGTCGCCCTCGTCCACGGCGTCCAACACGTCCGCCTTCGCCTTGAAAACGAGCGGCGCTTTCGCCGGCGTCCCGACGGGCGTGGACGAGAGGGTGTTGTACGCCTCTGGTCGCTCGCCGAGCGTGTGCGCGTTGTCCCACAGCCACGCCTCGACGTCGACGAGCGCCTTTTGAAAGTTGGACCGCATCGCGAACGACGCGGACGTCTGCTTCGTGAGGTCTTTACCCAACGTGCGCGCGACTTGCTTCCACCGCTTCTCTTCCGTGACGAGGTCGGACCCGCCGAGGCACATGACCTCGACCAAGACGCGGTACAGGTCGAGCTCGGCGTGGCAGAAAATCGGCGCCTTCGGGACGACGCCGCCGGGTCCCGCGGCGGCGGCGCGAAATTTCTCAAACTCGACGCGCGCGGCGTTGACGCCCTGCGGCCACCCTAACCTCTCCGCGATCGCGCGTCCGGCTTCGACCTTCTTCTGGTTCGCCTCCGTGCGCTCCTCGTCGTCCATGCCGTCGTCCCCGGCCGCGTTCGGGAAGTTTGGCACGACCTCGTCTTGGTACTCGGCCGGCGCGTTCTCGATCTCCCAAGGGCACACCCACATCGGATCGTCCCCGTCTGGGTCGCTGTCGAAGATGACTTGGACGGACTCCCACGGGTCGTCGCCGTGCTTCACCCTGTTCACCCGCCCGAGCCAGTACTCCGCGCCGTTCTCGAGCTTGATGACGCCCACGGGAGCGGCGTTCGCGTCCGCGGCGTCGGGATTCGGCGTCGCGCCGTCCTCGACGTCCATGGGCGTCGCCTCCCCGTCCGTCGGCTTCGGCTTCGGCGTCGCCGGCGGCGGCGCGCCGCCGCCGGCGACCGCGGCGACGACGTCCGCGGGCCTCCCGAGCGCGTCCTCCTGCGGCCCTTCGCCGTCGTTGATGTCCGGGAAGAACATCATGATTCGCGCGCCCTTGCTCCACGGCTTCTCCGCGCTCGCGGAGTATTTGTCCCAGTCCACGATGTAATCCGCAACCTCCGCGCCGGCGTAAATCGGCGCGCTGATCAGCCTCGGGCCCGCCTCGCCCCCCCCCCCCGGAGAACTTTCGTTCCTTCTCCCGCGCCCCGCCACGAGCGCGGGCTCGTCCAGAAGTTCGAGCAGAACCCAGCAGCACGGCGGCGTCCCGGAGTACCCCGGGAGGTCGGGCG